>JACCDN010192541.1_pt1 | contig 45734 bp, 43 predicted proteins | sample 7441691 | NCBI WGS metagenome assembly JACCDN01 (sample SAMN15323439, study PRJNA562643) | freshwater metagenome | isolation source: river surface water | place: USA:Blue River Watershed | collected 2017-08-16 | reverse complement strand
TGCCTATGTCAGACTCTGGGCTCGCTCCGTCGAACCACTGGGCCTAAACAGTGCACCTCAATCCGAGAGCGAACTCTTCGCAACTTTGGAAGAGTTCAAGTCCGAGCTCGTGGTCAATCAAAAGACTCGCTCGGTAATCAGCTGGATCCAACGAGCACCTCTGCCACCGCTTGCTAAACCTGTTTACGCACTGCTATTTCAATCAGCTCTTGCCACCCTCCCTGACGAATACCGGGAGATGATCGGACTCAAGGGTCTTCCGCTTTGGTTCACTCGTCCCGTGACCACATCTCTTCTGAGATTTATGAGGTTTGCAATTGGACCTGAGTCGCCGATTGAAGATGCTGCTAGAGCGAGGTTGATCCGGGCTGGAGTCTGGCAACCAAGTGCCGCTTAGACCCAGATCATCATCGCTTCCCTTAGCTAGTCTCTTCGCATGAAAGTCACGATTCCCGCTACAGCGCCCGAGCTATCTGGGGAGCTTGTGACCTTGAAGCAACTAGACCTCACTTACCTGAATCCCTACATCGATCTAATCAACGATGAGGAGACTCACTTTTGGACTGCGAGTTCGGGTTCGTTCACGGTTGAGCAGCTAACGAACTGGTTGCAGTCACGACCTGGTGCTGAGGATCGTTTGGACTGGGCAATTCTCGAAAGTGACACTAATGAGTTTCTCGGCGAGATCGTTCTCAATGAGCTCGACGCAGAGCGAGCCTCGATGAATCTCAGGATCGCACTACTGAGTTCAAAAACCTCACGTGGCTTTGGCTCTGAGGCCGTCGCGCTGGTCACGCGCTTCGCATTTGAACTGCTCTCAATGAGGGAAATCACGCTCGAGGTTTTGGAGAGCAATCTGAGGGCAATCCGTAGCTATGAAAAGTCAGGCTTCATTGCTACCGGCAAGGTTCAAGAGGATGAGCACACCTTTCTAAAGATGCACCTAGTTCGCAGCTGACAAGTTCAGACAGACAAAGTCCAGATCGGAATAAACCTCTCTGGCGAGGAATTTAACTCCTTAGATTTCAAGATCCCCCGCAGTGAATAGCACACGCTTTTGCTGCGGGTGAAAACCCTGACAGGTTCAGGGCCTCCTATAAATAAAAGGGGCACCACGGCAATGGTGCCCCTTTTGCTTTTGCGCCGCGCTCCCAGGCCCCGCGTTGCAAAGTGGGCGGTCTGGAAAAAGGCGCTAACCCGCCCGCTCTATTGAAATCCAATCCCCAGTCGGTGATGATGACTTGACAGATACCTTCACGCCTGAGGTTGTCACCGAGTCTCCGGCGCCGAACAGGTAATTGTGAATATTTTTCGCACGCTCGCCCGAGATATCACGCCCGAGTGGTGCAATGTAAAATCCCCATTTTGAGAATTCAACTGAGTTGCCAGTATCCCCGGAAGCCTCGCCTGATCGATCATTGTCCAATCGAGTGTCAACTCTGTAAATCAGCGCGCCTCCTCGACCGTCCCACTCCTTGGAGTACCCAATCGATCGTCGTGACTCAATAACCAAAACTTCATATTGATTGACTCTCAGAATGACCGCGCTCATGCTGTCAGCGCCCAGCTCAAGCGGCCTCAGAACTGCCGATGCAGATGTCAAGGTCGCAGAGTCTAGGCATTTCACCCTTGCGTCAATCCAGCCGAATCTAAACAGTTCCCAAGTGCTCAGGGTAAGTGAGGTGCCGTACTGGTTCTGGCCCAAGCCAGAACTGAAACCGTTGCCTGGGGCATGAAGGGCTTGATCCTGAGAGTGAAGCATCTCATGAATCCAGAACGCCCACATCTTCTCTCTCTTGGATGTGGAGCTGACATTTCTGTCATCAAAGTGGTAGGCGCCACCGCCCCAGAGGAAGAGAGACTTTTGCCCGGCCGGTGTTCTCAGGGAGCTGCCGCGAAGACCCATATCGTAGTCAACACTTTGAACTGTCGGCATGTACAGAAATACCCCATGAGCATCTGAGAAATCTAAGGATGTCCCAGCTGCGTTGATTGCGTCCTGGGCCAGCTCAAATTGCACAGCTTGTGCCGCGCCCGGGGTGTTCGCCTGATTCTTGGGCACAACATACGCTGAATCGGGTTTTGGCGCACGAACCCATTTGTCAGCAATCTGATATCGCAAGCTAAGTTTTCCGCCGGAAAAGTGCTGGTACCAGCGGTTCATTTCTTCCATTTGCTGCCGCAGGTAATCGGAAGGCAGTGCCCCCGCGGGCTTATCGCTGAAGTCAACAGGGATGACAATTAGGTTTGCCACTCCCTTGGATGGAACTAAGTCCTCACGTAGGGGGAATCCGACGTTGTTCGGCTGCCTTTTCGGCTCACGGGCATCCAAGATCTGACACCTTTGGGGCTCCGAAAAGTTTGTCGTTTCTACCCACCCACTCTCTGGGTCGACAGGGGCAGCTGGTGCTTGGACTGGGTTTTTTGCGGGGAGCTTCTTTAGGACCTCGCAAGCAATACCGTCTTTGTCTGAATCCAACCTCTTATTCCTGTTGTAAGTAGAAGCGTCAAATTTTGGTTTCTCTATGGGGCCAGCCCCTGCGTTTCGCGACTGACTTTTGCTGGAAACACCAAACTTGTGAACTTTTCTCAACTCTGCGCAGTTCTTAAATGTCGTTGCACCCTGAGTCGGCAATGGAACCCCCGCCGCCAGACCCAACGTGAGGATTATGCCTAGAATTCTTTTTTGCACTGCTGCCCCCAACTTTGCACTCTGTTCATCATCTTACGACGAAGCTAGAATCCAAGCTACGAGTCACATCACAAGCCCAAAGGCTCGAATCTGTACTCGACAGAGTGATAATGCCCCGACTTGCCAACCCTCTCGTTGTAAGCTTTTCGCGCGCCACCCTAGCTCAGTCGGTAGAGCAGCTCCCTCGTAAAGAGCAGGTCAGGAGTTCGATTCTCCTGGGTGGCTCTCGAGCGATTCAGGGCATCAGAAAGAGGCATCGTGGCCGATCAGGTTTTCACAGACGAGGAAAAAGCTGCAATGAAAGAGCGCGCTCGCGAAGCGCGCGAATTCAAGAAGCTTTCTGGCGAGGAGCAAGTTCAGCGCAAGATTGCCGAGATGGATCCCCACGATCAGGTCATGGCCAAGAGAATCCATGAGCTGGTACTCGCGATCTCTGACAAAATCACAACCCGCACCTGGTATGGGATGCCGGCCTATTACGTAAATGACAAAGTCATCTGCTTTTACCAGTCCGCCAGTAAGTTCAAGGTCCGCTATTCCACCTTTGGTTTTCAAGAGGCTGCAAACCTAGATGAGGGAACCTTCTGGCCCACAAGCTATGCCCTAACTGAGCTGACTCCAAAGGTGGAGGCTCAGATCGTTGAGCTGGTGAAGCAGGCTATTAAGTAACCCTTATCCACCGGACTGGGGAAGGCTGTTCACTTTTCTAACTCTGCTCAATCGGGGTATGTTCTAAGCAGCTTTTGGGGAGGGTAACATGAAGCGGATAATAGGCTTGCTGTTGTCAAGCTGCATGATATTCCTCGCAGGCCCAGCGCTTGCAGCCCCTTGGACCTTTGAGCCAACGTTTCCCTTGAACGGGCGACATGCCTTTGAAATAACAGAGAACTACTCTTTCGGGCTGGCTTCTGCCGTCAAGTTGGCTCAGTTCGAAAGCAAGGATTTCACCCGGGTAGACTCTTGCCAGGCGCTGGGGGTATCGCCCTGTTTTGAGTCGCTGTTGGGCAGCTCTTTTGACCGATCGAAAGCTGAATTTCCAGGCGAGCACCTTGAATTCTCAATAGTTGTGCCAGTTTGCGATGGGACCAACTTGGACCTATGCATTGAGGGGCTGGATATTTACAGCCAACCCAACCCAACCACAAAAGCAAATTTCCTCCGCTCGGTGAATGGAAACACAACACCAAAGGTTTCCTCGCACAACATTCCAGCTGGCGGAACTGTTTCGCTTTGGGAGGGGGCTGCTGGCTCCGGACGCGAGGGGCTCAAATTGGCCGCGTACGCACTACTGGACTTCACTCCACGACTGGATCCCAGAAGCAACAGTGTTAGCTACGTCGTAAATGGTTTCAGTCTGGAGGTTCGAGCATTTGAATTCAGCTCACAGGCCTCAGATCCAATCAAACTGCACGAGTCCACACCGGGCGCCGGTTTGGGTTCATTCGCCTCGCCTATGCCAGGCTGTGCTTGGCAGGACGACACCGGTTGTGGCAAATGGGTTGACCTTCCATCAGATGTTCGAATTGGAGTCACTCTCCGAACTGCGTACAAAATTTCGAACTTCCTCAATGGAAGATTGCAGGACCCTCGTGTTTCGAATATCAAGGATGGAAATGTCACGGTCTTAAGGGTTGACGCTATCCCTGTGACTGTCCCTCAAATCGGCATTACTTTCGAAGATTCCGACGGATTGCTTGGCCCACTAGAGCTGAAGCCAGGGTCAAATAAGACCCTGCCTTACTATCCCAACGCTTTTAAGGCCATGAACGTGATGCGAGATTTCGCAAAGGACCGAGCCAGTGGCGAAAACACAATTTGGAGGGTCAGCGCAATGGGTGGTGAAAATCGCTGCTATGAAAACGTCGACGTAGCCGGACTAGTAGTTACAAATGCGACGGCGTATGAAGGGGCGCCCCCGGCGCTCGTTGACGGATACCTTGAGTACAAAGTTGCAGGTATGCACTATCTATCTGACGGCGCTACTGTCTTCGAAGGGACTTACGACTTAGCAATCCAGAGCGATGTCGCTCGCTGTCTCTATGGATACTCGAAGGCTCCGATTTCGGCGACCGTAACCGTTGTCGGAGTTTCGGGCGAACAAAAAGTGGCTTCCAAACAGGTGGTCGAAGAGGGTGGCTGGCTGAAATTGTCTGCGTACGGATTCACATTTTCAGAGAACAAAATCTTGGCCAAGATAACTGGCACAAAAACTTCATCGCAATCAGGGTTGAATCCAGCTGAGGGTGCTCCAGTCGGACCGGTTTCGTCGCAAACGACTGTCTTCAAGTCATCATTGCCCCCATTTGCGAAGAACAGCACTTCACTTAGCAAGACCCAGCTAAACATGATCAAACGTTTAGTGAAGCCCACAGCAAAGACCGTCACCTGCACCGCCGCGTTTGCTGAAGCGAAGGAGGCATCGCTTGCGCGGCGTCAGGCGCAGAGCGTTTGCGCTGCTGCAAGGAAGATTGCAAAAAAGGCGAAAGTCATCTCGAGGATGATTCAGCTACCGATTCCTCAAGCGGGTCTTGTCGAAATTCGAACGAACTAGGAGTCAAGCTTGCAAGCCGGAGTTCCTCCGGGTAGTCGGTGCCTATTCTTGGCTACCAACAAATAGACCAACTCTGCGAAGCTCAAGATGACTGGGGCCTTTATGAACCAACCAGCGACCGCCCAGCCAGTTCTTGAAGAAATCAGAGCCTCTGCTATAGCGCGGGCGCCCTGGTATCTCTCTCCTGAAACTAGAAATTGAACTGCGCTTTGGGCGTCTTGTAGCGGGACGGAGATCTCCTCTAGATCGAGGAACTGATAAGGCTCAATTGGAATGCGACCCTTCGTGATTTTCTCCAAAAGACGGGCCGAAGATGAGCAGAATGAGCAGTCGCCATCGAAGATGAAAAGGTTGCTCATGGTTTCTAGAACCATATTCGGCCCGGTCAAATTTCTGCGAACTAGCGAACAACCACATCCACCTTGCCATCCCAAGACTTTTGGGAAGTGACCTTGACCTGAAGTGCAACTTTCGCCGCCGGAGCAAAAGTGTTCGCATATGCACAAGCACTCTTGGCGCGCGCCATGGAGGAGACCTTACTTGTGGTCTTCAAGCCGTACGAGGTGCAGGTGATGCTGGTGGCGCCAGCTGCGGATGAGAGCCCGTTCTGAAGCTGTCGTTTTTGGGAATTCGTGAGTGAAGTTGACTTCCCTGTGAACTTTGAGAGAGACACCTTTCTGGGGCTGAACTGGGTTAGCTCGACCTTGATGTTCTTCTCTGAAAAAGTGAATCCATAAGCAGCCAGGTTCAACCAGCCATTTCGCTCGTTCACGACGGTTGATGCGACAACAGCTTCACCCTGCTCGGTGAGCACTTGGATTTTTGCCGAGATGGGTGCCGAGGAGAATCCATAGAGGCATCGTGCGATGTCAGATCGCATTACGAGATCGTAAGTTCCGCGATTGAGGGTCTTGCCATCCGGCGCATAGTGGAGGCCCGCAACTTTATAGGTGAGCTGCCCGTCCTTAAAGCCTGGCGCTGTTCCGTCATAGGCGGTCGCATTGGTTGAAACCACACCCAGAACACCGTCGGCCTTGGCAAAGCAGGGCTGGTTTCCAAGCGGAATGCTCTCGATCGACCAAAGCGTCGATGTACCAGCGGCGGTGTCTTTCACAGCCGCCCTCATTCCCTCGAGAACTTGGTAGGTTCTTTCGCCACCTGTGGCAAAGACTTGTTTTGAGCTGTTGCCTTCAAACAGCTCTCGGCCAGTGCCACCGCTCCCACGAGGAAACACCTGTTGTACCTCAATAGGAGTGTTGGACGCATCGGCGTAGACGTGGAATCTCGGCACCTCTACTGGCTGACCAGAAATTGAAATCCGATTCGACTTCTCGCTGAACTTAGAAATCGACAGCTCCGGTCCCGAGATTCGCCCGCGAAACCAGCCAGTTAGTTCATTAGAGGCACGGATTGTGAGCTTGACGCTGGGGGTTCCAACAAAATCCGCGGCTTTACCGCAACGCCCTTCGTCAGACCAAGTGCAACCCTGGGGAACGCCTCCGTAAACCTTGTTGAGGCCATTCACGTCCTTACCTTCGCGGGAAGACGGAGCGTAGAAATTGCCTTGAACCTCCAAATAAGGAGTCACGCTCAAATCAAGTGAAATGGTCTGGATTCGCTTTAGGTAGGGATTGAAATTCTGTCTAGATCGAACACTAACCGCATAGGTCTCCACCCCAGCCGAGTTGGCTGCCCCAGGCACTTTCCATAACGAGACCAAACCTCCCGGCTCCAAGCCGAGCTCTGGAATTGCTTCAAAGCTGTCGCCACCCGCGTCGTCAAAATACTGTCCAACGACCACTCGGTCTGAGAGGGAAAAAGTCATGGACTCAACGCAGAAGTTATCTACGTCAGATTTGCAGACTGGAAGAATGTTGGACCCGTAGAGGTCTGCTCCACTCTCGGCGAAATTACACGGATATTCTCCTGCCAAGATCTTTTCATTTGGGCACAGATAGGTGTTGGCGGTTTCATAGCCATACTGCCCTGGAGAAAAAACCCTGCCTTCGCGCCTTGAGTCCCAGTTCCCCTCTGTGAGTTCCCAGATGGTGATGATGCTTTGACCCACCTGCGCTGTTTGACTGTCGGGAACTTCGTAAGAGTAAGAAGCGGCAGCAGCGGGGGACGTCAGCAGAGCGAACCCCAAGATCGCTGCCAAGAACCTTTTCATGCAAAACCTCCGTTTCCCTCAAATTACTGGAAGGTTGCCAGCCTGACTTTAGGCAAAAAAGGGGACAGCCATTTATTGTCCAATCCGTTGTTTAGGTGGCAGGTGGGTAGTAGACATGAACCAGTTCCAGATTTAGGGGTATTCATGCGTTCACAAATAAAGAGGATTGCCGCCGGCCTTGCCACCGCAGCTCTACTCGCCACCGGATTGGTTGCGTCCTCTCTGCCAGCGTCGGCAGAGGACATCAACGTTCCTAAGGTTGCTTGGCCTGCCTGTGATGATTTCCGAACTGACTTCTGTATTGAGTCTGTCAAGGTTCAGCCACTAGGAACCAAGACTGCTCTTGAGCTCACGTTTGAGAAGTCAAAGGTTGCTGCCACCCCAACCCCATCCGCACCAGACACCGCATCGAACGCGGTTTCCGGTTCAGCCTCTGTTTCAACCCCAGTCACTCCGCTGGTTGAGAGAGTTGCAGGCAAGAGCGCAGCGGGCGTCTGGACTCACGAGAACTGGGAGACCTACGGCCTAAATGCTGCCGGCTATGACGGTCTGATCATCGACATCAAGTCAGCAACTCAGTTCACCAACGACATCTTCTTTACTGCCTACCCAGGCATGTTTGACGGCACCGGAAAGCCTTCGATTGCCCTAAAGCCTGGTGCAGCCCAGTTAGCTCTTGATCTCGACATTGATACCAAGATCACATTGGTTGCACGTATTGGGGCAGTTAAGACTGGCATCTCGATTGGTATCGCCAACAACCTTTCCAAGCAGACTGAGCTTGGCACCGAGGCGAATCCTGGCAAGCTCGTAATGAGCGGAACTCCTGTTCCGGTGCCTCAGGTAAGTTCGCCTCGCCAGTGTGAGGGCGAGACGGGCGTTGCTTCCGCTGTAACCACAACGATGCAGGGCTTCGTTGTGGTTGAGACTGAGACCAGCGGTTTCGGTGTCGATGGACTGTCCGGAAGAATGGCCATCTCCACTAACGGTGCTGCCTGTGGCGCATCCTCTCCGGTTTGGGATGACGCCAGTGAGTCACTCACTTGGCAGGCGGCAGCTCCTCACTTTGGGCCAGACGGAGTGACCGTAAACAAGGGTTTCTACAAGGCCATCATTCCGGCCAATGACGCACTTCTTCTATGGGGACTTCAGGACCCAAAGAAGGTTGCCTCTGCTCTTAGCTTGACTGTTACTTCCGAGGCGGGAGGTTCTGCAGCTGTTGAGTCTCGCCGAATTTCCTACCTGCAGGGAAACATCATCATTGAGGTTGCTGGCTTCGAGTACTCAAAGCCAAAGATTCAGATCAAGAAGGTTGCTTCCTACAAGGGATTCGCAAAACCAAAGACCCTGACCTGTGTTGACCCACTGACCGAGAAAAAGGCTGTATTCAAGGATGCCTACGCATGTCCGAAGGCACCATCAAAGCCAGTACAGAACTTTGTAACCAGCGCATTCGCTAACACAAAGTCCACCATCACCGCTGCCCACCAGGCGAATGTCAAGGGGTACCTAAAGAACTTCCCTGAGGCATCTACCTTCATCTGTACCGGTGTCCACAAGGTCAACGCTTCGGCATCTGAGATTTCAATTGCCAAGAAGCGCGCCGAAGCGATTTGTGCCTACGCCAAGAAGCAAGACAAGTCGCTTTCCTACACTTCGCTCGCTCAGGCATCGAGTTCTGCTGGTTACCAGAACAAAGTGCTGATCACGATGCGTAGCGGGGAGTAACCAACTCCTTCGAGAAACCCAGGGCCGGTGGGGGCCCTGGGTTTTCTTTATTCGCAGACTGTGCCGTCAGAGTCGCCGTCGCGATACCAGTCATACTCCTGGTCTACCCCAGAAACATAAGGACCAAATCCCGCTGCCTTTGCTGCTTTGCAGCTGTCGTATCTAGGGTCCAGTCCGTTCGCTGACGGTCTTTGCGTCTGAGTCGACCCCTTTGAAACTTCAGCCTTGTTGGGTAGCTCAGCGTTGATCTGGCAGTCGGGCACGATCTCGGCAAGAGCTAGTGCCTCTTGACTATCGACGGTTAGGCTCCAGCGGTACTTCACGGCCATCCAATCAAATGCGTATTGGCAGAAGTAGCTCTCGTCGTAGGGGAGCCAGCTAGCCGGATCTTTGTCTGACTTCGCCCTGTTGCTGGAGGCGGTGACGGCTATCAAGCTGCCCGGGTATCCCAGGTCATTGGCAAAGCGCCTTCTGGTGTTTGAATCCCAAGCGTAGGCACCCGAGCGCCAGGCTTCAGCAAGCGGAACTAGGTGGTCAATGTCCAGGTCTGAGGCATCTGAGACCGACCTGTTGTCATAGACCGAAATCCATCGACCGAACACTTGGCAATTACCTGAGACGCCCGGCTCGACCACGCTCTCTATGATCAGGACCTCTCTTCTGGTGTTACAGCCATCTGAGTCTGCGTCTACCCAGTGCTGAAAGAGATCTCGGTCGTAGCCAGAAAGAAACTCGTCCTCAATCTTTAGTTGACCCAACAACAGCTCGAGGGTGTTCTCAACACCCGGTTCCGCCGCTTGAGAGATGGTTGCTTGAGTCTCGGTCTGAGTTGGCTCAGGACTTGGTTCCTCAGAAGCGGTTTGGGTTGAGCCTGGTTCGGCTTGTGAGGACGGTTGGTAGTTTTCAGCGGGTGCAACTGAGCAACCGCTCAATGAAAGAGCAATTAGCAAAACTGCAAACGGTTTCAAGTTGCCATCCCCAACTGACGACTATTTCTAAGCCTAGGCGTATAGTTTCAGGGTGAGTTCTCAAAAGAGTTCGCAGCACATGCACCCAACTCGCATTGTTGCACTCGCTTTCACCGCGGTTATCGCAATTGGTACAGCCCTACTCATGTTGCCAATCGCCAGTAAAGACGGCCGCTCCTTAGATTTCTTTGATGCACTTTTCACCTCTGTTTCAGCGGTTACCGTAACCGGCCTCGCAACCATCGACACTGAGCTGCACTGGACCTTGTTTGGTCACTCGGTGATCCTTCTACTGATCCAAATCGGTGGCTTTGGAATCGTGGGTTTTGCATCGCTAGTTGCCTACCTTTTGGATGGTCGAATCTCGCTTCGTAACAAGCTTTCGACCAGCTCTGAAGCGTCTTTGAATGCGCCGGACATCAAGTCACTTTTGAAGAACATTGCGCAGCTGATGCTGGGATTCCAGTTCGTACTCTTTGTTTTTCTGTTTATTAGATTCCTCACCCACTACGACTACTCACTGCAGGATGCCCTGGGTCATGGTCTTTTTCACGCCATCTCAAGCTTCAATAACGCAGGTTTTGCGCTCTACAGCGACAGCATGATGGGCTTTGCTCGCGATGGCTGGGTGATTGCCCCGGTATTCACCATTGTCTTCATTGCAAGCCTTGGATTCCCAGTTCTAGTCGAGATCATTGGGCGAGTTGTCGAGAAGGTCAAGGGTCGCTTCGACTCAAATTTCAAGGGAACTTATCCAAGACAGTGGTCACTGAACTCTCGAATCATCTTGTGGTCAAGCTTTGCCCTACTCGGATCTGGAACACTCTTTATTGCACTGCTCGAGTGGAATAACCCTGGAACCCTGGGCCCGCTTGGCACCACCGACAAGATCCTGGATTCAATTTTCGCCTCCGTCATGCCAAGGACCGCAGGTTTCAACGCTCTAGACATCTCGCAAATGAATCCCGCTACCTGGCTGGGAACCGAAATGTTGATGTTTATCGGTGGTGCAAGTGCATCAACCGCTGGCGGTATCAAGCTGGGTACTTTTGTTGTGTTGCTCTTTGTTGTCTACACCGAGATTCGCGGTGAGGCGGCTGTGAACATCGGTAACCGACGTCTTCCTCGCTCAATGCAGCGCCAGGCGCTCGCGATTGTGACCATCGCGGCCTTGGTTGTCATATCAGCAACAGTTTTCATGCGACTGACAACAGACTTCACCCTGGATCAGATTCTGTTCGAGGTGGTCAGCGCGACCGGCACGGTTGGGCTTTCTACCGGCATCACGCCTCAGCTCCCAGACCACGCCAAATTCTTACTGTCGCTACTAATGCTTTTCGGTCGCTTGGGACCGATTGTGGTGGCGACCTCGCTTGCCTTTAGAAAGAGCAAGAGACACTTTGAGTATCCACAAGAGCGTCCGTTAATCGGCTAGGTTCAAGAAAGAACAGAACGGCAAAACATGTCCACAAATCGCAAGCGTCGCAGTTTCAACTCCGCAACCTTTGTAGTTATTGGCCTCGGGCGTTTTGGCTCGGCACTTGCTCGTGAGCTAGTGAACTCTGGTCACGAGGTTTTGGGTATCGACTTCGATGAGAAGCTCGTGCAGCAACTCGCCTCTGAGCTCACTCACGTCGTGAAGGCTGACACTACTGATGAAGCGGTATTAACCGAGCTAGGCATCAAGGACTTTGACACCGCGATGGTTGCAATTGGCGCTGACATTGAAGCCAGCATCCTTACCACCTCGCTGCTACTGCAGCTTGGTGTCAAGAATGTTTGGGCCAAGGCCAACTCCGAGTCCCACGGCCGCATCCTCCGCCAGCTCGGTGCTCACCACGTGATCTTCCCTGAGGACGACATGGGCAAGCGCGTAGCTCACATGGTGTCTGGTGAGACTTTGGAGTATGTCCCAATCGACGAGGACTTCGTGATGGTGAAGACCTATGTCCCACACGTTTTCGATGGCATGCCACTCTCTGAGGCCAAGATCCGCGCCACCTACGGTGTGACCGTAGTGGCAACCTCATCAGGAGATGGCAAATACACCCCGGCTTTCCCTGAGACGATTCTGCGATCGGGTCACCAGATCGTAATTGCAGGTCCTAAGGATCCGCTAGATGAGTTCTGCCAACTAGACCACGAATGAGAATTGCTCTAACTGCAGCCTTAGCTCTTGGGCTGATTGCTGCTTCGCAGTGGTATTACCAACCCAGTATTCCAACCAGCATCGTCGGCGCAATCGTGATGGCGCTGCTGCTGGTGGTTGTGAGTTGGAGTGCAACAAGGTTTGGTGCATCGCTCAAGGGAGCGTTGAAAACTTTGGTGGTTGGGCTGGTCTCTGGGCTTATGTTCTCGCAGGCGATGGACATCACCTACGCGCTATTGGCTGCGCCTGCGGGTGGAAGATTTGGTTTTCCCTGGGAGTTGATCCTGGTGGGAGTGCTGCTGACAGTGCTAGCGCAGTTCCTAGCCCTTGCGCTTAGGACGAAGGTAGAAAAACAGGCCGGCAGCAACGAGTCCTAGCGATACCCACAGCAGCCAGTAGCCAAACTCTGGGTTCTCCCCAGACGCATCTGAAATCAATACCGGTTCCTCGCATGGCACAGACTCAAAAGTTCGGTCCGCCACAAAACCAGTGCCGTTCACCAAGGTAAAACCAAAGCTGTCTGAGATTGGGTGCCCATCTGCTGACACCACGCGCCAGGCAACCTGGTATTCACCCGGCTGATCAAGTTCGATTTCCAAAGAAGCGTTGCGTTTGTCAACTAGGGCACAACCCTTGTTTAGTAGCTCACCATCTGGTCCAGTCACCAGGATCTCCGCGCCGGAGCCACTTAGGACTAAGAGGTCATCGGTGAAGTCCAAGCTCACATTGATCCGACCCGCTTCAACCACGGAGTTGGCGGCTGGGGTTTGGTCAACCAGCTGCTCGTGAGCGCTTGCGGGCAGCGGAGCAGCGAGCAGCAACAGGGCAAGCAGAACGCGAATAAGCTTCATGCGTAAAAGCTTAGGTGGAGGATCGTGAAGCAGAGACTTATCGGGATTGCCTCGGGGTTGGTTGTTGGACTCGTGGGTCTTGCCCTACTGCTTGTTGGGCCATTGAGTCCAAATCGTGCCCCAGCTCAATCTGAGGTTGCCACCCCGACTGAGACCGCTACCGAGGTTGCCACCGTCAGTGAACCAGTTTCAACCGCTCCAGAGGTTGAGCCATGTTTGGTGACTGAGCTTGAAGAGGATCCACTGATTGTGAATCTTCAAGCTCAGGTTAGAGACGCATCAACATCAGCGGTTATCTATGACCGCTCTGGATCGATTGCCGCAAGACCAGCCTCAGTTCAAAAACTGCTAACTGCGGCAGCCGCGCTTAAGGTTCTAGGACCGAACTACACCGCAACCACCAGGGTCTATCAAGACCAGGCTAATAAGTCGGTCATTTACCTAGTTGGAGGTGGCGATCCAACCATCACCCGACTCGCCGAGGGTACTCAGTCGGTCTATCGGAATGCTCCAAAGCTAGATGTCTTGGCGGCTCAGGCAATTCGTGCTCTGGGGGGAGTTTCGGTTTCGAAGGTCGTGGTTGATAGTTCGCTCTACGGCGGTGCTTCCGGCGAGTACCTAGCAGTCTGGGACAAGCGCGGCCTTAGCGAGGGTTACCAGCCTTATATCTCGGCACTCCAGGTTGATGGCGACAGAGACAACCCGGCCAAACTAAGTTCCAAGCGCAGCACAGACCCGGTCAAGCGTGCTGGAGACTGGTTCAAGCGTTCACTGGGTGCCACTGCGAAGTCAGCGGTAATTGAAAAGGGTGTAACTCCACCGAGTGCGAAAGAGATTGCAAAAATATCCTCTCGACCGATTGTCGAGTGGATTGATTACATGCTTGAGGTCAGCGACAACACCACTGCTGAGGCCCTTGCTCGATTGGTGTCGATTGACCTCGGCTTAGGTGGTGGATCGGGAACTCTGACCGAGGCGATTCAAAAGGCACTCAGTGGCACAGGACTAAACCTTTCTGGCATCAAGATCGAAGACGGTTCAGGCCTCTCTCGCTATAACCAGATTTCGCCGGCACTGGTGAATGACCTACTTACATTGATTCCGAAAGATCCAGAGCTTTCTGTGATGCTTACTGGTTTCCCTGTTGCTGGGTCACCTGGTTCGCTATCTGATCGCTTCACTGAGCTAACCGGTGACGTGGTGGCGAAGACTGGCTGGATCAGAACCGGTTACACCCTTGCCGGATACCTCAACCTAAAAGATGGCAACCAACTTATTTTCACGGCCTATAACCTCGCCGATTCTGTCTCGCTCGATAACCGAGCTGCGCTAGATAGATTGGTTGAAGGTTTCTACAACTGCGGCACTGCACTGAGGGATAGATAGATGACAAAAGCACTTTTGATCATCGACGTTCAGGTCGATTTTTGCGAGGGTGGAGCACTTGCTTGTTCCGGGGGAGCGGCCGCAGCAACTCGAATCTCCAACTACCTTCTTGAATCTAAGTCGGACTACGACTTCGTTATTGCCTCCAGGGATTGGCACACTCCAAATCACCCAAACCAGGGGCACTTTCCTGAGGCTGGAGTCGAGCCAGATTTTGTGAAGACCTGGCCGTTGCATTGCATTGCGGGAGAACCTGGGGCTGAGTATCACGAGAACCTGCGTGCCGACCTAATCGATATCCATATCAAAAAGGGTCAGGGCGCCAACGGTTACTCGATCTTTGATGGAACTGCCGAAGACGGAGAGCCATTTTCCGACCTAATTCAAAGACTAGGCATCAATCAGGTTGATGTGGTTGGAATTGCGACCGACTACTGCGTGCGAGCATCGTCTTTGGATTCTAAGAGTGCGGGTCTTGAGGTTCGAGTAATCACCTCGCTAACCGCGGGAGTGGCTCCAGCCAGCATCGAAGCAGCAATTGATGAAATGGTTGATGCCGGCATCTCGGTAGTGCCAGCGGTCTAACGCTCCTTGCGCGCACCCTCAGATGGCACAACCGCAAAGATTTTAGGTTCGCCATAGCCGTTGGCGGCAAATGCTGCCTTGCAGTTGCGCTCTAGATCTGCGAGCAGACCCTTGTCGATCACAGCAATAGCGGCACCGCCAAAACCGCCACCGGTCATTCTCGAACCAACGGCACCGGTCTGCATTGCGACCTCAACTGCAAGGTCAAGCTCTTCGATTGAGATCTCAAAGTCGTGTGCCATTGAGTCGTGCGAGGCGAGCAGTAGCTCACCAAATTTCTCCATATCGCCAGCTGCTAGTGCATCGATGCTGTCCAGCACCCTTTGGTTTTCAGTGACGATGTGGCGAACTCGTCGAAAGTCAACATCTGACAACTCGGCTTCAGCCTTGGGCAAATCGTCAAGAGTCAACCCGCGCAGTGAGCTAACGCCCATGGTTTTCGCTCCGCGCTCGCAAGACTCGCGGCGTACGCGGTAGCCACCATCAGAGTGACGATGTGCGACCTGGGTGTCCATTACAGCGACCACTAGGTTTCGAGGCTCTAGGTTCAGCGGGATTGCTTTTGCCTCAAGTGACTGGCAGTCCAAAAATACGGCCGAGTCGGCTTCAGCAAGCATCGATGCGGTTTGATCCATCATGCCGGTTGGAGCACCAACCACCTGGTTCTCTGCCTTTTGACCCAGTAGCGCAATCTCTTGCCTGGTTCTGCCGGCATTCCAAACCTCGTTCAGTGCCACCCCAATAGCGCACTCAATTGCGGCAGAGGAGGAGAGTCCACTGCCGACCGGCACATCTGAAACAAAGAAAGCGTCAAATCCACCCTTGGCCCACTCGCGCATCACCCAGGCAACACCCAGTGGATAAAGCGCCCAGTCCATCTCGGTTGGAATGGTCTTCAAGTCAGTTTCGTGGGTCTTGCCATCGATGTCTGAGCTCACGCGACAGAGTGCATCTTCGCGAGGAGATAGAGCCACATAGGTGCGCTTATCGATTCCGAAGGGGAGGACGAAACCCTCGTTGTAGTCGGTGTGCTCACCAATCAGGTTTGCTCTACCTGGTGCAGACCAAACTCCTTGGGGTTCGTAACCAAACGCTGCCTTAAACCCCGCAATTGCCTTTTCGATCAACTCAAAACCTCACGCAACCGCTTCGCGGTTTCCTCTGGGGCGATGTCACCCACGAATGCACCCATTGCGGCCTCAGAGCCTGCAAGGAACTTGAGCTTGTCTTCCCCGCGACGCGGTGAGGTGATCTGCAGCATCAACCTTAGCCACTCCCGGTTTTGAATCTTCGGAGCTTGGTGCCAGGCGGCGATATAAGGGGTCTTAGTCGGGTAGAGCTTGTCTAGTCCACCGAGTAGCTTCTTGTAGAAGACCGCTAAGTCATCGGCTTCGGGGTCGCTCAGTTCCGAAAGGTCTTGCACGTTGCGCTTTGGAAGAGCGTGAATCTCAATTGGCCAGCGAGCAGCGAATGGCACATAGGCAACGAAGTGTTCGCTTTCCAAAACCACTCGTCCTGAGGTGAGCTCAAAATCCAGTAGTTCTTGGAAGAAGTTGGGGCCGTGGGCAAACACGTTTGCTACTAGACGCTGAGTCCTGGGTGTTACAAACGGGTAGGAGTAAATCTGTCCGTGTGGGTGGTGCAGTGTCACACCGATTTCCTCACCGCGGTTTTCGAATGGGAAGACTTGAACTACGCCTTCGATCTCGTAAAGCTCACGGGTCCGGTCCATCCAGGCGCCGATAACTGTGCGCACGCGCTCAATCGGCATTTCACTGAGGCTTCCCTCGTGCTCGGGGGAGAAGACCACGACCTCGCACCTACCAAAAGCGGTGGTGGAGAAACCGAATGGCGAGCTGGGTTGTTCAATCTCACCCGCGGCAGGACCGAAAGCCGGACCCTTGTTTTCAAATACTGCAACGTCAAAGTTGTCTGGAAGTTCTGAGAGGTTCTCTGCACTGGTCGGGCAAAGTGGACAGGCGTGGGCTGGTGGCAGAAAAACTCTTTGCTGACGATGTGAGGCGATGGTAATCCACTCACCGGTGAGAGGATCGAACCTTAGGTCAGCGGTTTGCGGGCGTTCTGCGGTTTGGCGGAGGTCTGGCTTACGCTCTTGAGGGAGGCTTGAGTTCGCGTCATCAAAGTAGAACAGATCCCGACCATCAAAGAGCTTTGCTCTAATCCGCGTCTTTGCCAATTGATCTACCTCTTACCTGAAGGTCACTAGAGTGTTTGCGTGATACCAAACAAACCCCCACTGCAACCAAGCATTTCCCTGGTCTCAGAGAACGCCACAAGTATTGCAGAATTTTCGGTTTTTGGTGGTTCTGTTACGAATTTGTCGCTTTTTGGAAGAACTCTCATCCCAAGGCCTGGAATCGAAGATCCGGTCAGTGCGGTTTTCGGTTCCGTGCTCGCCCCGTGGCCCAACCGCTTAGCTGGAGGTGAGTTCCAACTCAACTCAAAGCCCCACAGCTTTGGCCCGCTAGATAAAGATTCAAATCTCAATCACGGTTTACTGCTGAGAACCCCAATGGAGTATCAACTCTCGGATACAGCGATTACCTTCGTGCACCGGTTCTCCAAGAACGACTTTGGTTTTGAAATCGACCTGCGAGTGCGTTACGAGCTGACCGAGTCGGGGCTTGAGGTCACTGCCGTTGCCAAAAACCTGGATTCAGTTCCAGCGCCTTTCGCAATCGGTTTTCACCCCTACTTCAAGATTCCAGGACACTCGAAGCTCACCGCCTCAGTGACCAATGCTTTCCAAACCAACGATCGAATGATCCCTGTTGGCACTAAAGAGATTTCAGGGTTGGAGATCGAGCTGCCTCAGACCGCCGCACTAGACAACGGTTTCTACGGTGAGGGTTGGACTCTGAAGTTAGAGGGTGAGGAGTTTGGCTTTGAAATCACCCAGCAGAACCTCGACCATCTGATGCTTTACAGGCCATCTCCATCTTTGTTCGAAGATGGCTCTGAGGGCATTGCCATTGAACCGCAGTCAGCACCTGCAAATGCGTTCAACTCGGAGTTGGATCAGCACCTGATGGCACCTGGAGAGACGAAGACTTTCGCTTTCCAGATCAGAATGCTTGGCTAGAAAGCTCTTTCTCGTCTGCCTCGATGGCTGAAACAATTCGTCCGGCGACGTACTCTGGGGTCATACCCTGCGGGAACGCAGGCGCAACGCCCTGAATCGCACGTGATGCCAATCCAGTCTCAGTGTGACCTGGGTTGGCTGAAATCACTCGAATGCCATCGCGTCGCCACTCGCGCTTGAGCGCCTCTAGGAAACCAGCAATTGCAGTCTTTGAAGAGCTGTAGGCGGCAAGGTTTGGAAGTGGTGACTCAGCAACCACGCCGGTGATGTTGACCACGACTGGCTCGTTACCTGCTCCCGCGGAGGCCAACAGCATCGGGTGTAGCTGACTCAATAGCTGCACAGGTCCCGAGTAGTTAACCTCGGTTAGGCGTTTGATGGTCTCAAGGCTCAGCTCAGAGGCTGGGCCAAATGCAACCACGCCAGAGGCATTGATGATGCCGTCGATTTGAGTTGAGCCCTTGAGGTAGTCGGTCAGCGTGGTCACGCTGTCTGGGTTTTGGTAATCCAAAAGCAATCGAACCTCGGCCACCGCTGGCACCTTAGCGGCACTGTCATTGCTGGTAGCCGTCGCCAGCACGCTAACTCCCTTTGCGTGCAAAAGCTTTACCAGCTCTGCACCAAGTACTCCGGATCCGCCGATAACTAAAAATCGCTTGCCGCTTAGATTCATAACAGCCTCAACCCCAACCTGAGGAGCACTATTTCCGAAACAAAAGGTGCCTGAGCAAGCATACAATTTAGACTTACTCAAAACCCCATGGAGAAAAGCTTGAAAAAAATCGCCGCGTTGTCTTTGATTACCCTTCTAATCGCTGGCTGTGCACCTGCCGAAGAGCTTGGGGCCAAAGAGGAATACCTGATTCGTGGCGAGTGCTCCGGGGTCGAAGTGGTTGTGAACTTCGGCATTCTAGGAAAGCGCGAGGCGACCTGTGTTGAGCTTGAGAAAGAGATCAACGCCAAGGAACTTTTGGCTGAAGCCGGTTTTGTAACCGAGGGCACGGGAGCATACGGTGACCAAATCGTTTGCCGCGTGAACGAGCTACCATCTGCCACCGAGGCTTTTGAGGTCGAGGGGCAAGAGCCTCACCTGGAAACCTGCAAAGACATGCCGCCGGCATTTGCCTACTGGGCACTTTGGGTGAAGCCAGATGCTGAGTCAAAGTGGGACTACGCCACTGAAGGTGTTGGCACTTTGACCTTGAAGCCAGGGCAGTCAATTGGTCTGGCCTTCTCTACTGGTGGGGCAACCCCAACCCCTAACTAATGACAAAACCGAGCAGTCGGCTGATCGCAAGCATTTGGCTTGCGACAGGGTTCGTGCTGTTTCGATTTATTTACGCCTTTGCATTTACCGGTGCCAGCTCCGGCCAGACGCTTTTGGATCTGCCCGACCTAAAGTTGGGTGGCATCTTCTCTCACGTCAGACTCTTTGGTCCAGTGGGTGATCAGGGGCTTGTCAACGTTCTGCAGAGCACGATTCCATTCACTTTGACGATCTTGGCATTCGGGGTTTTGAGTTATTTCATAGGTCCCGAAAAGATCGCTGATGTCGCGCTAAAGAGCCAATCCAATTTTCTCCGCGCTCTAGGTATCTCGTTGGCGACTCTGCCTGCCTTAGCAGAGGCTGCGAAGCGTATTTTTGAGGCGCTTGGCTATCGATCGGCACCGAAGCGGTATGCGGCATTGCCGCTTTTCGAAACCGCGATCGAACGAGCAAATGCGATTTCGCAAAGCCTGACTGGCTCTTTGGCAACAGCGCAACTCAACTCGGATGTTTTGATCAAGCAGATCACCGGGAGCCATGAGCTAGACGACGCCATCCGGCTTGAAAGCGGGGATGCATTGTTGGTTACTGGTCCCACCAGTTCAGGCAAAACCACTCTGCTTAGGTCGATAGCCGCAAGGCCACATGGCTTAGATCGACAGCTCAAGGTCGAGGTGTTTGGGTTTGATGCTGCAAGTGATCCAAGGGCGGTAGCTGCCCTGGCACAGTATGTACCCCAGCAACCCAGAGATACTTTTTTGGATTGGCGTATCACTCCCGCTGAGCTGCATGAGCTTGGCATTTCTTTGACATCGACGAACATCACATGCCTATCCGAGGGTGAGGCCGTTCGCCTCGCGATTGCGAAGGCACTGCATCTAAAGCCCAAGCTTTTGGTTTTGGATGAACCTTATGTTGCACTCGATGACCAGGCGGTTCAGTGGCTAAATCATGAGCTCACAAGATTCAGGGCAGATGGGGGAGTGGTCGTGATCGCCGAGCACGATCTCTCTCGCACGAACTTGCCTGATTCAAAAACCCTGACACTTGGGGTGTTAGAGACTTCTGCATCCAGCTGGGTTAAGCCTGGACTCGTGCCAGGAGAGACGCTCATCGAATTTGAGGGACAGCAACTTGCGGCGGGCGAGATGCTTTGCTTGCTCGGCCCAAATGCAGTTGGAAAAACAAGTTTTTTGAAACGACTTTTGCATGCGGCCAAAACCAAATCTTTGTCGACAAGATTTGTCCCAGAGCGCGTCGAGGATCTGTTCCTGGGGCAGACACTGGCTCAGGAATTTGCACTTAGTGACAAGCTAAGTGGGTCTCGTGCTGGAGTGACGAAAGAGACCTTTGACAGTTTGATTTCACGCTCAGACTTGCTTCTAAATACTCACCCGAGAGACCTCTCCTCTGGCACCAAGCTCGCCCTGGCGCTCTCAATCGCCATTGCACAGCGGCCCCGACTTCTGCTGATTGACGAACCGGTTAAGGGTTTGGATCAGGCAACTAGGGCTCAGATGGCTCAGGTCCTGGGGTGTGTTCAGGAGATGGGTTGTGCGATTGTGTTTGCCACCCACGATAAGAACTTTGCTTCCTTGGCAGATCGGGTTGTGGAGATTCAAAGGCGGGTGAGCGCATGAGGTCAAAAGTCTTGCAGCAGACCCTGTTCACGCTCGTTTCGCTCACTGCACTGCTTGGTTTTTGCTGGCCCCTTTTGGTACCTGCAAATTCAGAACTTGAGGTTGGTTACCTGTTTGTAGTGGCGGTCGCCGCCTTGTCCTTTATTGCCATCTGGATCTTTGATCGAAGCTTGGTTGGTGCAAATTATCTGGCCCTTTTGGGCACGCTGGCAGCCCTTGGGTCTGCCACCAGAATCGCAACCTCCGGTGTCGCGGGTTTTGAACTGGTGTTCTTGATCGTGATTCTCGGCGGCGCAGCGATCGGTGCGGGTTTTGGTTTTCAGCTTGGTGCACTGACGGTTTTGGCTTCGTCGCTATTTTTTGGGGGCATTGGTCCCTGGACGCCATTTCAGCTTTTCGCTGTCGGTTGGGTTGGGCTGGGTGCTGGATTGGTCGGGAAACTAAACCTGAGCGTTCGATTCAAGACGATTGCTTTAGCTCTCTACGCGGTAGTTTCCTCGTACATTTTTGGTCTCGTTATGAACCTTTGGTTCTGGCCCTTTTCGCTCGCAGGCGACAGCACGATTTCATATGTGCCCGGTGCGCCGTTTTCAGAAAACCTCGCCAGCTTTTTGCTCTATACCCTTACGACCTCAACGCTTGGCTGGGACAGCGTCAGAGCAATCGTTTTGGCGATCAGCATTCTCACGCTCGGTCCAGCAGTCTTGGCAATTCTCAAAAGAACCAAGCTCTAAACCGAGAAGTATTTAGCCTCCGGGTGGTGGAACACGAAGGCATCCGTGGACTGCTCAGGGTGAAGTTGAAGCTCCTCGGATAGCTCGATGCCCAAACGTTCAGGCTTCAGTAGCTCCACGACCTTCTTGCGATCTTCCATATCTGGACAGGCTGGGTAGCCGAGGGAGAATCTTGCGCCTCGGTATTTCAGATCAAAGAAATCGCCGACCTCGGTGGGGTCCTCGGATCCAAATCCGAGTTCCTCACGAATGCGCGAGTGCCAGTATTCAGCGAGTGCCTCGGTGAGCTGCATGGCAAGTCCGTGTAGCTCCATGTATTCGCGGTAGGCGTTCTCTTTGAATAGCTTCGCTGTGAAGTTATCTACATTCGCACCGACTGTCACCAACTGCACCGGCATGACATCGATTAGACCTGACTCCTTGGACTTCACGAAGTCTGCAAGGCACAGGTGTCGGTCACGGCGCTGACGTGGGAAATTGAATCTAAGTCGCTCTTGGCCCAGCTCGCCTGCGCCACCATCGGGAGATAGGAGCCCGGAGACCCCGAGCACCCCATTGGGGTCATCAGCATGACCCAAGACCACGACGTCGTTGCCATCTGAGTAGACCGGGAAATATCCATAGGCCACCGAGGCATCCAAGATTCCCTCGGCCAAGATCTTGTCGAGCCAGTAGCGAAGTCTCGGTCTACCTTCGGTATCAACTAGTTCTTGGTAGCTGGCGCCATCCTCAGCACGCGATGGCTTCAGACCCCACTGGCCCATGAAGGTTGCTCGCTCATCCAAGAACTTGGCGTAGTCCGCAAGCGGAATACCCTTCACCAATCTGGTACCCCAGAACGGTGGGGTTGGGACCTTGTTGTCGGTTGCCACATCGCTGCGAGATGGCAAATCCTCTGGTTCAGTGAGGGTCAGCTGAGACTTGGCATGAATGCGCTTTTTCAAAGCCGGCAGCCCCACAGATTCGGGGTCAGCACCGCGAGCAATTTGAACCAGCGGCTCCATTAGTGCCAGCCCTTCGAAGGCATCCTTGGCGTAGCGAACCACTCCATCAAACTGCGATGCCAGGTCATCCTCGACAAACGATCTGGTTAGCGCGGCACCGCCGAGAATCACCGGCCACTTCTTCGCAAGACCTCGTGAGGTGAGCTCTTCCAGGTTTTCCTTCATGACCAGAGTGGATTTCACAAGCAATCCACTCAGGCCAATCACATCGGCGTTGTGCTCTTCTGCGGCTGCGATGATCTCGTTGATTGGCTGTTTGATGCCGATGTTTACAACGTTGTAGCCGTTGTTGGTGAGAATGATGTCGACTAGGTTCTTGCCGATGTCGTGAACATCGCCGCGCACGGTAGCCAGAACAATCGTGCCCTTGCCGCCCTCGTCGGTTTTCTCCATGTGCGGCTCTAGCAGCGCAACTGCTGACTTCATAACCTCTGCGGACTGCAGCACGAAAGGTAACTGCATTTCGCCCTTACCAAAACGCTCACCGACAACTTTCATGCCTTCAAGCAAGTGATCGTTGATGATTTCAAGCGGCTTAATGCCATCAAGGCGGGCCTGATCGAGATCCTGCTCCAAGCCCTTAGCTTCACCATCGATGATGCGCTGCTTAAGGCGCTCAGTCACACTCATGGCTGCCAGCGCCTCGGCGCGGGCATCCTTCAGAGCAGCGGAGTTCACTCCGGCAAACATCTCCAGCATCTTCGCGAGCGGGTCGTAGCTCAGGTTGCCCTCAGCGTCATACTCTCTGCGGTCATAGATCAGATCTAGAGCAACCTGACGCTGCTCCTGCGGAATTGATGCCAGCGGCACAATCTTCGCAGCGTCAATAATTGCGGTGTCTAGACCCGCCTCAGTTGCTTCATGCAAGAAGACTGAGTTCAATACCGAGCGTGACACTGGGTTTAGTCCAAAGGACACGTTTGAGACACCGAGCGTGGTGTGGATGCCCGGGTAGAGCTGGTTGATTTCACGAATCGCATCGATGGTTTCGATGGCATCTCGCCTGGTCTCTTCTTGACCGGTGGCAATCGGGAAGGTGAGGCAGTCAACGATGATGTCGTCGACTCTCATATCCCAGTCTTGAATCAGGGTGTCGATAAGCCTTGAGGCGATGCGAACCTTGTCAGCCTTGGTTCTGGCCTGACCCTGCTCATCGATAGTTAGGGCAACTACAGCAGCACCGTGCTCTTTGACCAAAGGCATGGTCTTTTTGAATCTTGATGTTTCGCTGTAGCCATCTTCGAAGTTCACCGAGTTAATGACGGGGCGACCGCCAATTAGCTCCAGGGCTGCCTTCATTACCTCGGGCTCAGTGGAGTCGATAACTAGCGGCAAAGTCGAAGCGGAGGCGAACCGAGAGACAATCTCGGTTACATCTTTGACTCCGTCTCGACCCACGTAGTCAACGCAAACATCAAGCAGGTGAGCGCCGTCACGCACCTGGCGCTTAGCGATTTCAACACAGTCGTCCCAGCGCTCTTCGAGCATCGCCTCGCGGAAAGCCTTTGAGCCGTTGGCGTTGGTGCGCTCACCGATTGCCAGGTAAGAGTTGTCTTGTTTGAGGCTGACGTGCTGATAAAGCGATGCCACTCCTGGCTCGATCTCAAGCTTGCGAAGTCCGGCCGGTTTACCGCCAACTCGATCAACTACAGCCTTTAGGTGAGCAGGGGTGGTGCCGCAGCAACCACCAACTAGCGATAGACCGAACTCCTTGACGAACTGCTCGTGAGCGGTTGCCAGTTCGTCAGGGGTCAGCGGGTAGTAGGCGCCATCGCCGGAAAGAATTGGCAAACCAGCATTCGGCATAACCATGACTGGGATTTGAGCGTGCTTGGAGAGCTGTCTAAGGTGCTCACTCATCTCGGCAGGACCGGTAGCGCAGTTCAAACCGATCATGTCGATACCAAGTGGCTCCAAGGTGGTTAGCGCAGCACCAATCTCGGTGCCGAGCAACATGGTGCCGGTGGTCTCTACAGTGACCTCAACAAAAAGCGGCAAACGGATACCTGTTTCAACCACTGCCTTGCGACAGGCGTTGACGGTCGCCTTAGTCTGCAGTAGGTCCTGCGATGTCTCAACCATGAAGGCATCAGCACCGCCCTCGATCAGACCGATGGCTTGGAGCTTGAAGGTCTCAAGCAGGTTGTCGTAGCTAGTGTGACCTAGCGAGGGCAGTTTGGTTCCAGGTCCCATCGAACCCAGCACCCAGCGCGGTTTGCCATCTTTAGCACTGAACTCGTCGGCGCTCTGTCTGGCCAAAGCGGCACCCGCTCGAGCGAGCTCCTGAATCCGATCATCAATTCCATAGTCGGAGAGGTTTGACCAGTTGGCGCCGAAAGTGTTGGTTTCAACACAGTCGACCCCAGCTTCGAAGTAAGCGTTGTGAACATCCATCACGATGTCGGGACGAGTAATGTTCAAAATCTCATTGCAACCCTCGTGACCCTGAAAATCCTCAAGGGTTGGCTTGCGGTCTTGGAGCATGGTGCCCATCGCGCCATCAGCCACCACAACGCGCTCAGCCAACGCGTTCATCAGGCTCTGGCCTCTTTGAGAGAGCGCTACTTTTTTCCACTCGTGCAAATGCAACTTAGCTCCAAGAATTTTGGGGGATTGCGCAGGCCTGCGTTTGTTTCAAAAGCTTAAGGCATTGCCGTAACAATTGGTTACTTGATGCTTTGGGGCTTGTAAATTAGTGCTAACAGATCGTCACCAGGCCTGGTGCGGCGAGTTATCTCGGCAGAATCTCAACCATTAGCAACGCACATTTATCCAAGGAGATCCTTTTGTCCAAACTAACCCGCGCCCTAACGGCGCTGGCTGCATCCGCAGCTGTTGTTCTTTCCCTTTCCGCATGTGCTCCTCAGGAGACCGCAGAAACCGCTGCTCCAGAAGAGACCAGCACCACACTTGCAACTTTGACCGAGGGCAAGCTCACCATCGGAACCGGTCTACCTGCTTATGAGCCATGGGTAGTCGGCGATGCACCAGAGTCCGGTGAGGGCTTTGAGGCTGCTGTTGCCTACGCCATCGCAGCGGAGCTTGGTTTTGCTCCAGAGGACGTGGTCTGGGTTCGCACCACTTTCGATGAGGCAATTGCCCCAGGCGCTAAGAACTTTGACTTCAACCTGCAGCAGTACTCCATCACCGAGGAGCGCAAGGCTGCAGTTGATTTCTCGTCCCCTTACTACTACACCGCTCAGACCGTGATCACCGTCGCTGGTTCCGCAGCTGAGGGTGCCAAGAGCCTGGCAGATCTTCAGGGTCTTCTGATCGGTGCCGCAACCGGCACCACCAGCCTGAAGGCAATCGAGGACATCATCCAGCCAACCCAGGGTGCCCAGGCATTCAACTCAAACGATGATGCCAAGGCGGCGCTCGCCAACGGCCAGGTCGATGCAATCGTGGTTGACCTACCAACCGCCTTCTACCTAACCGCAGTTGAACTCGAGGGTGGCCTGATCTTGGGTCAGCTAGAGGGCGCTGAGGCTGGCGACTCCTTCGGGCTAGTTCTAGACAAGGATTCACCACTAACCGAGGCCGTGTCTGCTGCAGTTGACCGTCTGCGCGAGAACGGCACCCTGGCCGCTCTAGAGGCGCAGTGGCTAGCTGACTACGCCAACGCTCCGGTATTGAAGTAACAATAAATCTGCGATAGTGGGTGGGGTGGAATACCACCCCACCCACTTCCATTTAGGTAACCATGGCACTGTCTGATTCCGAAGTCTCCAAAGCCGAGTTAGCTCGGCGCGAGTTTCGTCGCACTCAGCGCTCTCGTTCGGTGCTGGTTGCCTTCATCTCAACTTTGGTCTTTGCCACCTTGGTTTGGTTTGGCCTTATCGCAACCCCTGGTTGGTCGAGGGTTCAAGAGTCGTTCTTTTCGTGGGAAGTTGCGGTGCAGGCTTGGCCGAGAGTCCTAGATGGCCTACTACTAAACCTCAGGGTGTTGGCCGTATCGGCTGTTTTAGTTTTGATTTTTGGGCTGCTGCTTGCGGTCATGCGAACCCTAAAGTCACCAGTGTTTTTCCCACTGCGAGTTTTCGCGAAGGGTTACGTTGACCTCTTCCGCGGCATGCCGCTGATCATCGTTTTGTACCTGGTTGGTTTTGGTATCCCAGGCTTGAGACTTGAATTCCTCGGCCGTATCCCGGCTGAGGTTTTGGGAACCATCGCCTTGACCCTCACCTATAGCGCTTATGTCTCTGAGGTCTTTAGGGCTGGCATTGAATCGGTTCACTCTTCGCAGCGACTGGCTGCCAGATCTTTGGGTTTGACCAACGCCCAGTCGATGCGCTTGGTCGTGCTGCCACAGGCGGTCCGCAAAGTTGTGCCGCCACTTATGAATGACTTTGTTGCCTTGCAAAAAGATGTCGGCTTGATCTCGGTGCTGGGTGCAATCGATGCCGTCCGCGGGGCTCAGATCGAGGTGGCTAAGTTTGCTAACTTCACCCCGTATGTGCTGGCTGGCTTGATGTTTGTACTGCTGGCAATTCCGACGATTCGTCTTGCCGACTACGTCACCAAGCGTCTTAGTGAAAAAGAGCAGGCTGGGGTGAATCTGTGATCGATTGGACTAAGCCCAGACTTCGCGTTCTGAATCTAAAAAAGCACTACGAGGACCGGGCAGTACTCGACGGTATTGACCTTGAGGTGTTCCCTGGTCAAATCGTTGCCTTGATCGGAGCATCTGGTTCCGGTAAGTCGACTCTGTTGCGTTGCGTGAACCTGATTGAAGAAATCTCAGATGGGCAGATCTTTCTAGAAACCGAGGAGATCTCAGCACCCGGTGTAAATCAGGACAAGGTAAGAGCAGAGGTTGGTTTGGTGTTCCAGTCCTACAACCTTTTTGCTCACTTGAGCATCTTGCAAAACATCACGCTCGCACTGCGTCACGTGAAAAAGATAGCTAAGGATCAAGCGGAGACCATCGCACAGTCATGGCTGGAGCGAATCGGTCTGGGGGATAGGGCCAACTCTTACCCAGACAAGATCTCCGGTGGGCAGCAGCAGCGCACCGCAATCGTTCGTGCGGTTGCAATGGACCCAAAGGTGCTGTTGCTTGATGAGGTCACCTCCGCTTTGGACCCAGAGCTCGTGGGTGAGGTGCTGGATTTGATTCGTGATCTAAAGGCTGGCGGCACCACGATTTTGATGGCCACCCACGAGCTGTCATTTGCCAAGGAGGTAGCCGACTGGGTGATCTTCTTGGAGCAGGGCAAGATCTACGAACAGGGCGAGGCCAAAGACTTCTTCGAAAACCCAAAGCTTGAGCGCACCAAAGAGTTTCTGGCAAGAATGGCGAATAGCTAATGCCGGCGATTGGTCTTTGGGCAGTTATCGCAGCGACTTTAGGACCAATTCAAAATGTGCTGGGTTGGACCATTTCGGCAGCACTCTGGCCAGGTTATGACCCGATTGCCAAGACCATCTCTGACCTGGCAGCCGATGACTCGCCGGTGAAGTGGGTTCAGACAAGCTTCTTTCTATTTGGATCCTCGCTCACCCTGATTGCAGCTTGGAGTGCCAAGGCCCTTGGTAAGCCAGCCCGAGTCACGCTCTTCTTGGCAGGGCTGGCAAGTTTTGGCTTCACCATATTTGCCACCCCGACTCAAACCAGCTACTCAGATGCTCACCGATTGTTTGCCTCGGTGGCATTTCTGCTGTTCAGTATCTGGCCCCTGCTGGCCATTCATCGATCCAAGGCTTATCACTGGAGTCTTAGGCCCACAGGAGCCATATCTGCAACCCTGGTTATGGGTCTTACCACACTGTGGTTCTTGTTGACCTGGTTAGAACCTGGCCAACCCATGGTCGGGCTTTCCGAGCGAGTGATCGCGGTTATGCAGGTGCTGTGGCTGAGTTTTGTAATTTGGGCGCAGTATCTGCACCAAAGGAAGAAAAAACCAGAGGCTGGGTTTAGCCTTGAGGGCGAAGAGCTTTACGGCTAGTTAGTTTTAGGGAGCAAATATGTCACTGCCAGTGAACGAGGTAACAGTTCTAATTGCTATCAATGCAGTTGGAATCATTTCGCTAATTGGCATGATGCTCTACCTAGTTGCCGACTCACTGTTTGGTAGCGGCAAGAACTAAAGCCCTAGCAGGACCCCAGCAATCAAGAAGTAGATCACCAAACCGGTGGCATCTACCAAGGTGGTAACCATCGGTGATGAGATCACCGCGGGGTCAATCTTCAAAGCCTTAGCAGCCAGTGGCATAACTGCACCAACGGTAGCCGCCCACATACAAACCACCGTGATCGCAATCGCAACCGTTGCACCGACCTGCCAACCAGCCACTAGCCAACCTGCGACCAAGCCAACCAAGCCAAGTCCAATACCAAGTAGCAAACCAACTCGCGACTCACGCCAGGCGACTCGAAGCACGTCCTGCGGCCTTACCTCACCTAGAGCAATTGCACGCACGGCACTGGTTGCCGCCTGAGCACCCACGTTGCCACCGGTTCCAATCAGCATTGGCATAAACAGCGCCAGAGCTGTGTAGCGCTCAAGTTCGTTTTCGAATAACTGAAGCACTGACACGGTCAAGGTTGCAGCCACTACCAAAAACAAAAGCCAAACGATGCGTAGCCGGGCGAGGGTGAAAACCTTTCCCGATAGGTAGTGACCAGAAGATGGCAGCGATGCAGCCTGACGGGCGATGTCCTCGCTGTGGGCTTCTTCCAAGATATCGATTGCATCGTCAACGGTCAGTACCCCAACGACTCGATCCTCGGTGTCGAGAACCACTACCGCTAGGTAGTTGGTGTCTTGCAGCAGCCTGGCTGCATCTTCAGCCGCGTCGGTTACCAGCACGGTTGCGGCATCTTGATCGGCAACATCAGCGGCGGTCTGTTCTTCCTCGGCAAGCACCAGCTGCTCGAGTTCGATTAGCCCGACAAACTTCTTGGACTTGTCTACGACAGCAATCACCGAGATGGTTTCAGCGGTCTTACCTTTGCGGCGGATCGTGCTGAGAATCTCGGGAACCGTGGTGGTATCAGCGATGCTGATCACCTCTGGTGACATGTAGCGGCCAACGGTTTCTTCTGGGTAACCCAGAAGTTCGGCGGTCATCTTGCGTTCTTTTGGACTTAGCCCTGCAAGCACCTTTTTTACAAAGCTGGCCGGCGCCTCACCCAATAGTCTTACCCGGTCGTCTGGGTCCATGCGCTCCAGGAGATCGCGGAAGGCTTGCTCGCGCATGCCAGAGAGAATCTGCTGCTGGTTCTCAGCGTCTAACTCTTCAAATACCTCGAGCGCTACATCCTTGGGTAGTAGACGCCAAATGACCGTGCTCTCGACGGTGTCGAGGCGAAAGATCTCCTCAGCAATTTCGTGTGGAGCAAGCTCTTCAAGCTTTTGGGAGATTGCCTTGAGGTCGCCCATTTCGATCGCTTCTGCGAAGTCGATTTCTAAAGACATGGCTCACCGCCCAAGGTCAGAGATTTACCCGATAAGTCTGCCAGTAACAGCCTCACTAAAGCGAGAAATACTTTCCCGTTCACGCAGTATTCAAACTGACGCAGGTAGTTTGATTTCATGAAGCCTGTCATTGGACTAACCAGCTATCGTCAACGTGGACAAACCGGAGTTTGGGACACCGAGATGGCTATGCTCCCAGCTTTCTACCTCGAGGGTGTCACTAGAGCCGGTGGCTTGGCCGTAATCTTGCCTCCGCAATCTATCGACCTCGTGGGTGCGAGAAACCTACTCAGTGGATTGGATGGCTTGATCGTCACCGGTGGTCGTGATGTCGAGGCCACCCGATACGGACATCAGCCACACGAGCAGGCGGAGAAACCTGACCGCCTTAGAGACTTGCTTGAAGACGAATTGATTAGTGCCGCAATTCAAATGCAGCTTCCATTTTTAGGCATATGTCGCGGGGCGCAGATGCTGAATGTCAATCGCGGTGGAACCTTGATTCAGCACCTGCCGGATCTGATTGGCGATAACCGTTACCAACCAGGTGGCGGCAACTTCGCCCACATGCCGATATCGGTGCGAGAGGGATCACTGCTACATCGAATTGTTGGCGAACAGGTGGAAAATGCAGCGCTCTATCACCACCAAGCCATTGATGAGCCGGGCGGGGACTTGCAGGTTGTCGCCTACTCACCCGATGGCATCGTTCAGGCTGTCGAGGTTGAAAACCACCCATTTGGTCTAGCTGTGCAGTGGCATCCCGAGCAAACCCTTGATGACTTGCGCCTTTTTGGGGCTTTGATTGCGGCGGCGAGTGCTGAGGAGTAACCAAGGCGATTCAAAGCAGTAAAAGAACTCTTGCTCGGTAGGGTTCTAGGGTGATCGAGTTTGCCATTTCAGTTATCAATCAAATTGGTTTGATTGGTGCAGCGCTGATCATCGCGATTGAAGTCGTGGTCCCGCCGATTCCAAGCGAAGCCATTCTTTTGCTGACTGGTTTCAATGTCGGACTTGGAAGTTTTGGTTTTGTTGAGGCGGTCATCGCAACAACTATTGGTTCGCTGGTCGGAGCAACACTGCTCTACCTCGTGGGTTATCTATTCACCCAGGAGCGACTTGAATCAATCATCGCCAAGTATGGAAAGTACGTTGGGCTACCGCTAAAAGACCTGCAGTGGACCCTGGACTGGTTTGAGCGATTCGGTGGTCCACTGGTTCTCTTTGGTCGCATGTTCCCAATCATCAGATCGCTAGTAAGCATCCCGGCGGGCCTTGTGAAGATGGGTGCTGCGAAGTTCTATCTATTCAGCGGTATTGGAATTGTGATTTGGAATACGCTTTGGATCACCATCGGCTTCAACCTCGGTGAAAACTGGGCCCAGGGTGAAGAGTTTGCTCAAATCCTCGACTACATCATCTACGGCCTAGTTGCCGTGGTTGGAATCTATGTCGCTTTCAACTTTGTGAAGGCAGTCTTTTTCAAGCGCTAGGCGAGTTTGTTCGGCATACTTTCAGCATGACAAATCTTGAACGCCCTGAAGTAGAACCAATGATGGACCCAGCACCAACCACGCTCACCATCAAAGACATGGTTATTGGAGACGGAGCTGAGGCCCCTGTGGGCGGAACCGTTGAGGTTCACTACCTCGGTGTTGACTACGAATCCGGCGAAGAGTTCGACTCCTCTTGGAGCCGAGGGGAATCAATCACTTTCCCATTGCAGCGTCTAATCAAGGGTTGGCAAGAGGGTATTCCGGGCATGAAGGTTGGCGGTCGCAGAATGTTGATTTGCCCACCTGAAATGGCTTACGGTCCAGCTGGTGCAGGCCATGCGCTATCTGGCAGAACCCTGGTCTTTGTCATTGACCTACTGGGTGTGAACTAGTCAGTTTTTGGTCTTTGAAGTTCGAAGAACTCAACGGTCACAGTTTCGCCTTTGAACTCCTCAACCCAGCTCTTCGAGGGGTCTTGAACAAAACCAAGCTCCAGAAGCAGAGTGATTGACTTTGCGTTTCTGCTATCGGGCGTTGCGATCACTTTGGTCGCACTCGCCTCTTCAAATAAAAATCGAATGAGGCGGGTTGCAGACTCGTAGGCATAACCTTTGCCCTGCTCCGCAGTTGCAAAGGTATATCCAATCTCGAACTCGCCTGCATTCTCGAGCGTGTGAAGCGCGAGATCTCCGACCAGCCTTTCGCTTTGGCTTTCACGAACCCCCAGCTGCAGCCACTGACCGACTCCTGGGAAATCGATTCCGGCTTGAGAGCCGATCAACTCTCGACCTTGTTCAATTGAATAGCTCGGTTCCCAACTCTGGTAGCGAGCAACCTGAGGGTCTTGCCGGTAGCTGACGAAAGAATCTAGATCGGCCAGTTGAAGCGGGCTGATACTCAAGCGCTCGGTTACCAGGGGGAATCGCACTTGAAAATCCTATTTGGCAGTGCTGGAGTGCAGGCTCTTGATCAGTTAACCGACTCAGGATCGTCGATGAACTCGCGAACTTCTTGTGGGCAACGGCAGCTCTTGGCGATTTTGGCTGCCCAGTAGTAGGCCTCTTCTGCGTCTTTTACCTCAAGCACTGAGAAGCCTCCCAGAACAACATCACTCTTGGTTATGGGACCCTGCGTAACTGTGCCATCTTCGGAAACTACTACTGGCTCGTAGGAGTGAAAGCCGCCACCAAAGATCCAGACCCCGGCTTCCTTGGCTTCACGGACCACTGCGTGGGACTCATCGGCTACCTGTTGCCACTCATCGTCCGCAACCTGCATGTCGCCGTCATTGAAGGAGATTATGAACCTAGGCACTTTGGCCCCTCTCGCAGCTTTGCGTATTCACGAAAGTAGGCCCCGTGGGGCTCGAACCCACGACCCACGGATTAAAAGTCCGTTGCTCTAACCAACTGAGCTAGAGGCCCTTGCAGGGAAAGAGTGTAACAGCGTGGCCGAGGATAATGTTTTTCATGGTCGAACTTGCGCGCTTTTGCACCAAGTCACCTAGAGTGACCCGGAGGCCCGCCGGAGGCCTGATAACCGCAAATCAGAGGTGTTTGAAAATTTGATCCTTGAAATCGGCCACAGTTACCTCAAGCTGGATTTGCATCGGAACCTTGGTGGCAATCCAAGAGCAGGCATCGCACCAACCAGAACCGGTCAGGTCTTGATTTTCTCTGACCCGCCATCTGGGACTCGATTTGGATATGACGAGAACGATGAAGTAGATGGATCGGTCTATCGCTACACCGGTGAGGGTCAGGTCGGTGACCAAACACTGATTCGGGGAAACAAGGCCTTGGTTTCGGGTAAAGAGCTTTTGCTATTCAAGAGAGTGGATTCAAAAACTTGGATGTTCGTGGGTGAGGTTGCACTTGACTCCACGCCATTTGAAACTGCAAGTGCACCTGACCGATACGGCAACATGCGCACTGTTTTGGTGTTTCGCTTCATCGAGAAGAATGCAAACTTTGATCTTCTGAGAGCAACTTAGGTTCGATGAGTTTAAAAAGCTAACAGCCGTCGACCGTTAGCTGGCCGACGGCTGTTAGTGCAGTTCGTTTAGAGCTTGCCTGGGTTTTTTGGGTCGCGGTCGTCCATGCCCCAAGGCTGTCCGTATTCATCTCGCAGCAGATCGAGGAACGGCTTGGCATCAAACTCCTCGGGACCCATTACTCCCGATCCTGACCAAACACCAGTTGCTAACAGTTCAAGGGAGATCACTGGCACCAGGGCGGTCTGCCAAACCACAGCCTGTGATCCGTAGTTGGCATTCGTCCACTCGGTGTCACAGACGTGGTAGAGGTAAGTTGCACGCTCAGTTCCGTCTTTGCCCTTGCCGGTAACCAGGGTTCCCGCACAGGTCTTGCCGGTCATGCGATCGGCGAGTGATGCTGGGTCTGGTAGCACAGCTGCCACAACATCTCTTGGTGCGACGCTAACGCGTCCGTCCTTGCTACGTACCGAGACCGGGTTTACCGAGTCCAGGCCCAGGGCGTGAAGGGTTTGCAGCACATTGATGAACTCGGTTCCAAGTCCGTACTTGAATGCAACACGGTTCGCCTTGAGGGTGCGTGGAAGCATGTTCACTTCCTCGTGCTCGACGTTGACGCATTCAACTGGCCCAATGCCACCTGGAAACTCGAATACCTCAGGTTCGCTAAATGGCGGGGTGGTGAACCAACCTTTGTCCCTCTCCCAAATCAGCGGTGGGTTTAGGCATTCTTCGATAACGGTCCAAATCGAGAACGAAGGCGCGAAGATCTCCTCACCAACATCGTTTTTCACGACCAGGTTGCCACCGTCCATGATCTTGATTTCATCGACCTCATCAAAAAGGTGATCCTGCGCATAGCGAGCAAAGATGTTTGAGATCCCTGGCTCGGCGCCGGTGCCGATGAGTGCTAGCAGACCCTTGTCCGAATACAACTGGCTTCGGTCATACTGCCAATCACCGAGCTTCTCCGCAGGGGTATTGAATGGATCAGTTGGGTGAGTGTGGCTAAGACTCATGGCCATGTCCATGTAGTTTGCGCCAGCTTGAAGCGCACCCTCGAAGATGCTCTGCACGAACTTGGGTTCAACGGCATTCATGACGTGAGTGATGTGGTGCTTTCGAGCTAGCTCTGCAACATTTGCAGGGTTAGATGCATCCACGCTGTCAGCAACAAACTTTGCCGCGACAGTGGAATCGCGGTTGGCTGCGACCCAGGCCACCGATTTCTCAGCGCGGCTTAGGTCATAGTCCGAGACCACGATTTGTTCATAGAAATTACGATTAGCAGCAATTTTGACGATGGCATCGCCAACACCGCCTGCTCCAACGAGCAAGATACGCATTGATTCACAACCAAACAAATGACCGATTTATTTGACGGGCCCAGTCCTTGCCCTCATCCACCGATAGGCGCAAACCGTCTTTGGTGTTGCAACTGCAACCGCGCCTTCACCTGGTGAACTACACCAACATTATGCAACTGGGTTTTAGAAAAAGCGACTAGCCGAGCTGTCGAATCGGAATCACCAGTGGTGTTTTGCCGACCGGGTCCTCAATCACTCGGGCAAGGATGTTGAAGGCATTGGCAAGGTTCTGCGGATTGATGACATCTTTTGGTGCTCCGCGGTCCACGATCTTGCCGTCTTTCAAAATTACTACCGAGTCCGCAAACCTAGCCGCGAGGTTGAGGTCGTGAATCACGGTCACGATAGTCATCCCGCGCTCACGTTTTAGTGAGGACAATAGGTTGATCACCTGAAGCTGGTGCGAGTAGTCGAGTGAGCTGGTTGGTTCATCAAGCAGTAGCACCGAGGGGTTAGCAACCAGCGCAGCAGCGATCACTGCTGATTGCCTAGTTCCCGATGAGAGTTCACCAACCTTGCGATCTGAAACCTCGGAGAGGCCGGTCCTTTGAAGTAGCTGTGCGATTTCATCCTTGAGCCTTGGGGAAACTCTCGAAATACCAGCAGCACTCATGGCGCTGCGTGCAACCATCTCAAAAACAGTCTCGTTGCTGCGAGCCGCAGGCAGAGCACCGAGATATCCGATTTGTCCTGCAAGCTCGGTGCGCTTGAGGCTGGTGATGGAAACACCATCGAGCAGTACAGCACCAGATTCCGGTTTGATCTTGCGAGCGAGTGCCTTTAGGAGCGAACTCTTACCAGCGCCGTTGGGGCCGATGATTGCGGTGATGGAACCGGTGTTGAAACTAATTGAAAGATCCGAGAGCACATTGTCGGCTGCATACCCAGCGCTTAGCGCTTGGGCGGCAAGTTTCGACTCTGGATCAAACACGCACTTAGCTTAGTTTTCAAACTCTCTGATTAGCTCCACTGCCTTTTGCCAGCGCGCAAACTCATGACTTCGGTTCTTTTGAGGGGTGAAGGTCTTTGCTGCCGGGTTCAGTTTTTCCAGCTCATTGATTGACCCGAAAATACCGGCACCTAATCCAGCCAACAGCGCGGCTCCCAGTCCAGTGCTCTCCAGATTTTTGGCTCGGATGACCTCAGTATTGATGCAGTCTGACTGAATCTGCATCAGTAGGTCATTTGCTGCTGCCCCACCATCCACGCGCAGGCCCTTCAGGCCGTGGCCAAGGTCCTGCTCCATGGCATCAAGCACTGCCTTCACCTGGAAGGCGATCCCTTCCAGGGTCGCATAGGCAATAGCACCTCTGTCACTGCCTCTCGTTAGACCCATCAAGGTTCCTCGGGCAGCCGGATCCCAGTAGGGAGCTCCGAGACCGGTCAGGGCTGGGACAAAGCTCACCCCGTGGCTTGAACCACTTTGGAGGGCTAGGGTCTCAACCTCAGATGAGCTTGTAATGATCCTTAGTGAGTCACGAAGCCACTGCACGGCAGCTCCTGCAACAAAGACCGAGCCTTCGATTGCATAGACCTTTTCACCGCTTGGGGTGAGGTAGGCCATGGTTGCAAGCAGCCCATGATCGGAGTGTTTGATCTCCGATCCGGTGTTGGTGAGGATGAATGCTCCGGTGCCGTAGGTGGACTTGGAGTCTCCAACCTCAAAGCCACACTGTCCAAATAGCGCAGCCTGTTGGTCGCCTGCCATGCCGGTGATTGGGATGTCTAGACCGAGAAAGTGCTCGGGATTCGAGTGTCCGAAGTTTCCCCAGTTAGGAACAATCTGTGGCAGCGCTTTGGCCGGTATGCCAAACGCTTCCAAAAGCTCTTCGTCCCACTGGCAGCTCTCTAGATTCATCAGCTGGGTTCTTGAGGCGTTGGTGGCATCGGTGATGTGGAGTGCTCCGCCCGAGATCCGGGCGCAAAGGTATGAGTCGACGGTGCCCAGTGCAAGCTCACCCTGCTCAACCTGTTGCCAAATCTGTGGCAAGTTCTTCTGCCACCACAAAAACTTGCTCGAGGTGAAGTAGGGGTCCAACTTGAGGCCGGTTCTAAAGCGAATCCAGTCGCCATTGTTTTTCTTATTGAGTTCTTCGGTTAGGTCTGCGGTGCGACGGTCCTGCCAAACAATTGCTCGGGTCGGACTCTTCAGGGTTTTGCGATCCCACATCACCGCGGTTTCGCGCTGATTGGTGATGCCGATGGCGATGGGCGCCTCTCTGGTGGCTTGCAATGCCTGTTGGCATGCAGAGAGTGTGGCCTGCCAGATCTCTTCCGGATCATGCTCGACCCAGCCTGGAGTGGGGAAGTGCTGGGCGAATTCTTGATACCCGCGAGCAAGAATCTCGCCCTGCTTGCTTACCACCAATGCCGTTACGCCAGTGGTGCCAGCATCTATCGAGAGTATCGCCACGATTTCCTCCTTGAAACCTCTGCCCAAAGCTTACAAACCTTGGTTTATGCTTTCAGTATGAGTAATCAAACTCAAACAAAAAACGACAATACCAATCAAGACACTGATTTTGATGTGGTGATCGTCGGGGCTGGCATCAACGGCGCTGTATCCGCTGCCGCGCTTTCCGCTGCCGGCCAAAGAGTCTTACTCATCGATAAGTCAGACTTCGCCTCATTTACCTCTCAGCAATCCAGCAACCTGGTTTGGGGAGGTATCAAATACCTGCAGAGCTACGAGTTCATGTTGGTTTTCAAGCTTTGCCTCGCTCGCAATCGACTGATGCGCTCCTACCCAAACCAGATCAAGCAGATCGGCTTCCTGGCATCGCTTGGCAAGACCGCTCCGTTTGGGCGACTCCTAGGAACTTTTGGAACTTTGTTTTACTGGGGCATCGGCCTTTTCGGCACCAAGCCACCAAGCTCTTATTCTGCTGAGCAGGCCAAGTCCTTAGAGCCAAGTTTGATCACTGGTCGCAAGGCAGTTCGCTACTACGACGCTTACCTGCCCGACACCGATGCCAGATTTGTCTACGACTTCATCCGTCACGCCAAGCGCCTTGGTGCTCAGGCCAACAACTACACCGAGCTGGTCGGAGCTGAGTTTGCTGGGGAGTGGAAGCTCACCTTGCGTTCTGACGGCAGCGAGCAGCAGGTGAGTGCGAAGCATGTCATCAATGCGGCAGGCCCATTTGCCGAGAAGGTGTCTGAGCTTCTGCAATCCAAAACCAAGGCAGGTTTGGTGTTTTCAAAAGGGGTCCACCTAACGCTAAACCGCAAGATCACCAAGGGCAACCAGGTGCTGGCATTTTGGGACGAGCAGGGCAGGTTGTTCTACGTATTGCCGATGGGTGACAGATCAATGATCGGCACCACCGACACTAGAGTTCAGGATCCTCACACCCAGGTAGATGAGATCGATCGTGAGTTTGTACTTCGCCAGATCAACAACCAACTCGAGGGCATTGAGATTCGTCCAGAGGACATCATCTCTGAACGAAGTGGAGTGAGACCGCTGGTGATTGAGAATGCTGCTCAGGCAAATACCCAAGACTGGCACCAGCTGAGCCGCAAGCACATCATTGAAGTTGACGCCTCAAAGCGCGTCATCAGCGTGCTGGGTGGCAAGCTGACTGACTGCCTAAACGTGGGTCAAGAAGTGGTCGCAGCACTTTCAAAGTTGGGCGCAAAAACCCAGAAGCCGATCGAGTGGTTTGGCGAGGGTGACCAATCAAAGTTTGAGCACTTCCAAAATCTTGTGATTTCTAAGTCCAGGGACAAGGTGGCAGCGATTCGCATCGCAGAGTCAACCTGGCGCAGACAGGGCGAACAGTCGATTTCTATCCTTGGTTCAGCCACCGAGCTAGAAGAGTTGATTGAGGGATTGGGTATCACCGCGCAAGAGGTGGAATACATCGCCCAGCACGAAGATGTTCGAACCCGAGAGGATCTGCTTCGCAGAAGGCTGCCAATCGCAATGTCCCGCTCAGAGAGCGAGATTGCGGCTAATTCAAAACTCCAGTCGCTCCTGGTAGCGGCCGGCCTTTGATTTTGTAGGCCATTCCACTAATAGCATCGCGATAAGCATCACTGATCCACCAATAACCATCGCCCAGGTGGCAGGTTCTTGACCCGCAGAGACCGCGATGATTGCTGTGAAGACCACCTCGGAGGTTATTAGAAGCGCAACTCTGGACGGCTCCAGAATCGTCTGCGCCCAGGTCTGAACCCAAAATGCAAACACGGTGGACAGTAGCGCCGTGAACATAATTGCGAACCAAACTGAGCCATTTGGTGGAGCTTGGTAACCATCCAAAAGTGCGAAGACCCAAGTGACCACCGCGACAAAAGCAATCTGCAACATTGCGAAGCGATAGGAGTCTCGCCCCTGGCCATACTTTCCCAGCAGCAAGATGTGAACCGCATACATCACCGCACATGCGATTAGCCAGAGCTGTCCGATTTGGAACTCAACACTCTCGGCTGCTCCAGAGAGAATCCCCAGACCAACCGCAGCCAAGATCGCACCAAGTGCGATCTTGATAGAAATCTTTTGCTTCAGTACCAGCCACGCCAATAGGGGGGTCAAAACCACGTAGAGCCCGGTCAAGAAACCGCTCATTGCTGCAGTTGTAGCTTCTAGGCCAATGGTTTGAGTGATGTATCCAATTGCCAGCACGGTGCCGATCAGTGCACCAAAACCAATGTCTCCCTTTGCAAAGCTCAGCGATACCTTCGGCCTAAGCAGGATCATCGCAAGGGCGGCCACCGTGAATCGAGTTGCCAAGAAATCCATGTAGGGCTGCTGCTCAATTGCGTCCTTCATAAGAACGAAAGCCGCTCCCCAGACAAATCCAACAAACAGCAGCGCAATTACTGCAAAGCGGATTTTGGTCATTGCCAAAGCCTAGCTATTTGGTGCCTTCTTGCAGCCCTTACCCGCCAGCTTTTTCGCCATCGATGGGAAAACAATGCCGTGCATTGGAAATACTGCTGCCCAGTAGGCGTGACCAAAAAGGCCCTTTGGGTGGAAGAAGGCTCGCTGCACCAAAAGGGTTTGGCCAGTTGGCAGTTTGTAGGTCCTGAATTCCAACCAAGCGAGCCCCGGGAGCTTCATCTCTGCCCTCAGCCGAAGCAGATGCGGTCGCTCGATTTTCTCCACTCGCCAAAAATCTAGAGCCTCACCCTCCATCAGGGTGTTTGGGTCACGGCGGCCACGTCTAAGGCCTACTCCACCCACAAAGCGGTCCATCAATCCACGTAGCTCCCAGGCCCAGGTGGCTGTCGAGTAACCGTTGTCGCCACCGATTGCTTCGATGCGCTTCCAAATCTCCTCTTGGGAGTCATCGCTGACGTATTCGCGAAGGTCAACATAGAGCGAACCACCTGCCCAATCTGGGTCAGTCGGCAGCGGTTCGGAGTGAGTGCCGGGCGTGGTGGCATTTGACCAGCGAGTCTCAACTTCGAGCTCTTTTACCCTGGTCAATGCGAGCTCGACAGCTTTTTTGAAAGTGGTTCTGCCGCCGGGGGCATCGGGGATGTATTTGCGGATATCGTCTTCTTTGGCAACCACCTCATGCTTAAGCGATGCCACCAATCGCTTTGCCAAGGTCACCGGAACTGGGGTCACAAGACCGATCCAGCCCGATGCAAGACGCGGGGTTAGCACTGGCAGCGGAATGATAATTCTGCGTCTAAGGCCCGCTACCTCGGCATACTGCTGCATCATTTCCATGTAGGTGAAGACATCTGGGCCCGCGATGTCAAAGACTCGATTTACAGACCTATCTATCGTGGCCGACCCAACCAGGTAGCGAAGGACATCTCGGATGGCAATTGGTTGAATTCTGTTTTTCAGCCACTTCGGCGTGACCATGATTGGTAAACGCTCAGTTAGGTGACGCAGCATCTCAAAGGAAGCTGAACCTGATCCAATCACCACGCCAGCGCGTAACTCTATGGTCGGCACTCCACTGCCCCTGAGAATCTCACCGGTTTCCGTTCTGGCCGCCATGTGAGGAGAGAGTTGATCATCGCTTGAGGTCATGCCGCCCAGGTAGACAATTCGATCAACCTGGTTTGCTTTCGCAGCTGTTGCGAATTTGGTTGCTAGGTCAGCTTCTTCTTGCTCAAAGTTTTTGGGGGAGTTGAGCGCATGGAGTAGGTAGTAAGCGACGTTCACGCCCTGAAGTGCTTTGTCTAAGACCTCGGGATTAGCGGCGTCACCCTCTGCGATCTCAACCTGGTTAACCCATGGGTAATCGCGCAGCTTGTCAGCGTTGCGAACGAGCACTCGAACTCGGTAGTTGTGAGCAAGCAGCTCTCGAATCAAACGTCCACCGATGTATCCGGTGGCACCGGTGACCAAAACCCGCGCCGGTTTGCCATCCTGGGCTATTAGCTCGGGGAGGTCAGCGGTGACATTTTCGATCATGGCTAACTAAACCATGACTTTGGGGTATTTGTTTCTAGCCGAAGCGCCCAGAAACGTAATCCTCAGTTTGCTGAACCGAAGGGTTAGAGAAGATCTTGTCGGTCTTGTCATACTCGATTAGCTTGCCTGGTTGGCCAGAGCCCGCGATGTTGAAAAACGCCGTCATGTCAGAGATGCGAGCAGCCTGCTGCATGTTGTGGGTGACAATCACGACCGTAAAGCGCTCCTTCAGTTCAAAGGCAAGGTCCTCAATTGCTTGGGTTGAAATGGGATCCAGGGCACTTGTTGGCTCGTCCATCAAGAGCACACTCGGCTCAACCGCAATTGCTCTTGCGATGCAGAGACGCTGTTGCTGACCTCCAGAGAGTCCAGCTCCAGGCTTGTCGAGTCGATCCTTCACCTCATTCCAGAGGTTTGCACCTACCAGTGATTTCTCAACAAGGTCATCAGCTTCGGACTTGGTCATCTTTGAGTTATTTAGCTTGTAGCCGGCGAGCACGTTGTCTCGGATCGAAAGGGTTGGGAATGGGTTCGGTCTTTGGAAAACCATTCCCACTTGACGACGAACCATGACCGGGTCAATTTCTGGACCATACAGATCCTCGCCATCCACCAGCAGTTTTCCTTCCACGCGAGCGCCTGGAATTACCTCGTGCATGCGGTTGATGGTGCGCAGCAAAGTGGACTTACCGCAACCTGAGGGCCCAATGAAGGCGGTGATGGATCGAGGCTCGATCTCCATGCTCACACCTTCCACGGCGAGAAAGTTGCCGTAGTAGACATTTAGGTCCTGAAGCTCTAGGTGCTTTGCCATTTCTAGCCTTTCTTAGGAGCAAAAAACTTCGAAACCAACCTTGCTCCCAGGTTGAGGATCATGACGATCAACATCAGTGTTAGGGCACCAGCCCAAGCTCTATCGATATAGGCCTGAAAGTTGGTTCCAACATTTGCGTAAGAGGTGTAAACGAATACCGGAAGTGTCATCATTCGACCATCGGTTGGGTCGTAGTTCATCGACGAGGTAAATCCAGCGACGAGAAGCAGCGGTGCTGTCTCTCCAATCACGCGGGCGATTGCAATCATGACTCCTGTGACGATGCCACCGATCGCGGTCGGCAGTACCACCTTGACGACGGTTAGCCACTTTGGGACTCCAAGAGCCAAGGAGGCTTCACGCAATTCGTTGGGGACAATCTTGAGCATTTCTTCGGTAGAGCGAATCACTACCGGGATCATCAACACCGAGAGTGCGACCGAGCCCGCAATACCCATGCGCACTCCAGGTCCGAAGATCAAAGCGAATACTGCATAGGCAAACAAGCCCGCCACGATTGATGGGATTCCGGTCATCACATCGACCAGGAAGGTGACTGCCTTGGCCAGCTTGCCTCGGCCATATTCGATCAGATAGATCGCGGTCATGATGCCAATCGGAACCGAGAACAAGGTGGCAAGGGCGGTGACCTCTAAGGTGCCAACGATGGCGTGAATTGCGCCACCGCCCTCACCCAAGATGTTTCGCATGGAGTACGTGAAGAATTCCAGGTCAAAGCGCTTCGAACCCAAAGTGACCACGGTCGCGACCAGCGAGATCAATGGCACGAGTGCTAACAAGAATGCACCGGTTACCAAAGAGGTAACCAAGCGGTCTGTTGCCTTGCGCTTACCTTCAACTAGCCTCGAGATAAAGACTGAGACGACGACAAATCCAAGCGCTGAAACCAGAGCGCCTGGCACTAAACCTGGGCCCGCTTCGCTGGAAGCGGCAAATGCGGTAAACACTCCCGAGGCGATCGCGGCTACGCCGAGCAAAGGTGTGAAATACCTCGGAAGTGAGCCCTTCATGCTGAGTGAGGTTGGCTTTGCAAACTCAATGCTCACTTGCCACCTCCAACCGCACTTCTAGCCAAGATCCCGCGAGCGATCGAATTCACCAGCAAGGTGATTGCAAACAGCACCAAGCCGGTTGCGATCAGCAGGTTCACGTAACTGCCACCGGCCTCTGGGAACTGAAGTGCAATGTTTGCCGCGATGGTGTTTGGGTTTGTTGAGGTCAACAGTGCGAAGGAGATTACTGCCGAGGGTGATAGCACCAGCGCGACTGCCATTGTCTCACCCAAAGCGCGGCCTAGTCCCAACATCGCTGCTGAAACTATTCCTGGTCGACCAAACGGAATCACTGCCAAGCGAATCATCTCCCACTTGGTGGCACCAAGTGCCAGTGCAGCCTCCTCATTGAGTCTTGGAGTCTGCAAAAAGACTTCGCGAATTAAAGCGGCCATGATTGGCAAAATCATGATCGCCAGCACAATTCCGACCGTGAGCATGGTTCTTCCGGTCGCGGATAGCTGACCGCCAAAGAGCGGAATCCAGCCGAGGTTTTCATTTAGCCAGGAGTAACTCGGGTTTAGAAATGGGGCAAGCACTTGGATGCCCCAGAGTCCATAGACCACTGACGGGATCGCAGCAAGTAGGTCAATCAAATAGCCAAGGGTTTGGGCAATCTTGCGATTGGCATAGTGCGAGATGAACAGCGCGATACCAATCGCAAGTGGAGTTGCAATCACCAGTGCGATCGCCGAACCATAGACCGTTCCAAAAACATAGGGTGCGACGTATGCCCAGAATCCGTCTGGTGCGGCGTATAGGTCATCGGCGTAAAAAGCAGGTGTTGCCTGAATGATCAAGAATGAGGCAACCAGAGCGAGGGTTCCCAAAATGCTGACACCGGAGATTCTGGCTAATCCAGCGAAGACCACGTCACCTACTCGGCGAACGGCGCGTTGAGTCATCGGATCGCCTCAATCACTGCCTGATTTTTTTCTCTGGTGGTTTCGGTTATCGGTGAAGAGCCGGCGAATTCCTGAGCCGCGATTTGGCCCGCCTCGGAGTTGATGTAGCTGGCATACTCCCTGACTAGCAGTCCGGTTGCGCTGTTTTGATAGACATTGCAGCCCATCAGGTAGGTGACTAGGGCGACCGGATAGACGCTTGGGTCATCGGTCTTGCGATTTAGTTTGTAGGCGAGAGAGTTTGCAGGTCTTCCATCAGCAATTTCCGACGCGTCAATCAGCTTGGCCGCTCGCTCGGGTGTGAAGTTTACAAACTCATCTCCAACCAGGAGAGCGGCAGCCCCCAGCTCGCCCTGCCTGGAGGCATCCGCATATCCAATGGTGCCATTGGCCTGCAGGGCAGCGATTACGCCAGCCGTTGTGTTGCCACCCTCGCCACCATATTCGGATGGCCATTCCTCGGTCTTGCCTGCTTCCCAAATCTCAGGCGCGAGCTGAGAGAGATAGTCGGTGAAGTTACCGGTTGTTCCAGATTTGTCCGAGCGGTGAACAGCGGTTATGCCAAGGTCTGGAAGTTTTATGCCGGGGTTACTCTCAACGAGTTCGGGGTGATCCCAGCGCTTGATCTCTCCGGTGAAGATTTTGGCGATGCTTTGAGGGGTGAGGTTGATGCTCTTGATGCCCTCCAGGTTGAACAAAACCGCAATTGGAGAGATGTAGACCGGTATTTCCCAGGCACCAGAGCCTGGGGCGCAGTTTGGAGACGCAAGTTCAAGTTCTTCGTCCTTGAAGTAGGAGTCCGACTGGGCGAATGCGACCGCACCCTCAAAGAACTGCGAGCGACCCGTGCCCGATCCGGTTGGGTCGTAGTTGATGGTCACGTCTGGGTTCAGTGATTGAAAGCTGGCAACCCATGCTTCCTGGGCCGAAGCCACCGAGGACGCTCCCGAACCGTTTAGGGTTCCAAAAAGATCTGAGTCGGTTTCCGGTAATCCAATTTCATTGAGTGCGCAGCCAGAGAGGGTCAACACAGTGACCGCAGCTGCAACCGAACGAATCAAAGACGCCACAATTTCCTTAGGAAGTCGACGTCGTTAACTTTATGAACAAATGAAGAAGAAAAACTGCTCGGAAGGTTAACAGAAGGTGAATTCGGCTATCAGTCTTCCGATGCCAAGCACCACTCCGCACCAACAACCTTTGGCTTTGAACCCAGTGTCAGGCGAAGCACCATGAAGTCACCAGGCTTTAGGGCGGTCGCCTCCATGATGTGTTTCTTCAGGTCTTTGCTGGCCGCTGCTGCCAGTGGTTCAAGGACACTCGGTAGTGCCGGACGGTGGGTGCAGATCAAGCCTGACTTTGATTTTCCAAGCAGCGCATCCACCACCTTTTTGGTGCTGATTGGTCTGCGCTTATTAGACAACTCAGTGAGCTGACCGCGTTCAACCAGGG
>JACCDN010506454.1_pt1 | contig 45779 bp, 42 predicted proteins | sample 7441691 | NCBI WGS metagenome assembly JACCDN01 (sample SAMN15323439, study PRJNA562643) | freshwater metagenome | isolation source: river surface water | place: USA:Blue River Watershed | collected 2017-08-16 | reverse complement strand
GGACATTCTTCTGGATGATCTCCCCCCCTTACCCTTACATCGTTTTCCGCAATGAGAGGCTGTATATAAATACCAGCACAGAGCGCTAAAGTTAACAAAATTACCAATTTGCTTCCTGCAGCTAAAAAATCTTTTAAATCTTCTAAATCTTTTTTATCCTGCAATTTTATCTCTAATTCTTTGATCTCGCGAGGCGCATTCAAAAAAGAAGAATCTTCCTCAACTTTCAGCTCGATTATTTTTTGATACTCTGCCAAAGATTCTTCGTATTTGCCCTCTGAGCGATAAATTCGAGCTATTTCAAGGTGAGTTCTGGATTTCATTATTGGATCATTTTCAACTTCTAACGAGTAAGCAAAATCTTCTTTTGCGCCAGCAAAATCTCCGAGATAATTCCGATAACGACCCCTGTCAAAATAAAACCACGTTCCGCTTGGATTTAGTACGATTGCGTGATTTATCATTTCTAAAGCTTTTTTCCCCTTTTTTACTCGACTAAGATCACGACCTGCAAAAAGCCAGTCAGCCATAATCTTCAAATCAACGGCCATCTCTGAATCATATTTTGCCTCCTCTTGCTTAAAATAATCTGCGTAAAAATTTCTTGCCTCAGCTTTGAGATCCGGCAGAAGATCTGCGCCAATTGAATCCATTTCAAGATTTCCAGCAGCATCTACCACCACCTTTCTATTGTCAGATGCATCAAATGCTGTGCCGCGATTAAAAATTGCCAAAGCGCTAACTAAAAACCGCAAAATTCTTCCCACGCTTGACCTCTAATAATTTGTTAAACTTAAATTAGTCGCTAGAAAACTAAGACATCTCAAGCATCTTCAGCAAAGGCGCTTCAGCCTTCACCCGCAATTCCTCATCCATCATCAGCTCGCCACCAAAGCCAGATTTGTCGCCATATTTCATCACCAAATAAAGCTTCTCCAACGTGTTCAACTGCATGTGCGGGCAAGTGTTGCACAGCGTGCAGCCTGCTCTGTCAATAAACGGGCAGTCGTAAAACTTGCCTGTCGGGTTTTTGATTTTCATTTGGTGAATGATGTGCGGCTCGGTCAAAACGATAAATTCGCCACCCTGATTTTCTTCAACAAATTTTAAAAGCGACGAAGTTGAGCCAATGTGCTGCGCGTGCGAAAGCAATGATTCTGGGCATTCTGGATGCGCGATCACTTTTGCTTGCGGATGATTTACCACCAACTTCACCAACTCTTTTTCGCTAAATTGTTCGTGAACCATGCAAGAGCCATTCCACAAAATCATTTTGCGACCGGTGGTTTTCATCAAATAGCGACCAAGATGTTGGTCGGGTGCGAAAATAATTTCTTTATCCGCCGGAATTTGTTCGATGATTTTTTTGGCGTTTGACGAGGTGACGATGATGTCGGACAAAGCCTTGATATCAGCGGAGCAATTGATGTATGTCACCACCAAAGCATTTGGGTGTTTTTTCTTAAATTCGGCGAAGGGAATTGGCTGGCACGAATCTTCTAAACTGCATCCTGCTTTCAAATCAGGAATAATAACCTTCTTCGTTGGCGATAAAATTTTCGCCACTTCCGCCATAAATTTTACGCCACAAAACACGATGGTGTCGGCGTCGGTCGCAGCGGCTTTACGCGACAAATCAAGAGAGTCGCCGATAAAATCGGCAATGTCTTGAATCTCTTCATCTTGATAAAAATGCGCTAAAATCACGGCGTTTTGTTCGCGTTTTAAGCGAAGGATTTCTTCTTCTAAATTTGTAGGTATTTTGTACATACTTTTTTGTTTCAAAAACTTAGCCACCCCTTAGTGTCACCCCGTCGAATGACGGGGTCCATGTTGCCGCAAGATCGAATTTGCGTTTGTGACGAGATGGACCCCGTCATTCGACGGGGTGACACTAAAGGGCGGTTAAGGTTGTAGATTACAGAATAAAAGATCTTGAATGGACTATTACAGACCAACAATTGCAAAAACCTCATTTCTGGTTTTTAACGCAATCTCACTCGCCTGATTTTTACCATCATTTAGAACCTGACGGATGTAGCCTTGATCTTGCTTAAATCGCGCCAAATTTTCTTGAATCGGACGTAATTTTTCGATCAAACTTTCAGCTAAATCATTTTTAAATTTGCCGTTTCCAGCGGTTTCGTATTCTTTTGCTAGATCTTCTGGAGTCTTGTTTGAAGACGCTGCAAAGATGTTTAACAAATTATAAATTTCAGGGCGCGCTTCATCAAAATTAATTGTCGCAAGCGAGTCAGTTTTTGCCTTCTTAACTTTTTTCAAAATCACTTCCGGCGAGTCATCCAAATTAATACGCGACAAATCTGACTCATCCGACTTACTCATTTTTTTCAATCCATCTTGCAGCGACATGATGCGCTTCACCGCCTTTAAAATCATAGGCTCAGGAAGTTTAAAATATTCTGTGTTGTAGCGGCGGTTAAACGCACCAGCGAGATCACGAGTTAATTCCAGATGCTGCTTTTGATCTTCGCCAACCGGCACTAAATCAGCGCGATAAAGCAAAATGTCGGCAGCCATTAGAACTGGGTAGGAGTAGAGCCCGAGATTGGAGATTGGATCATTCATCTTACTAGATCTCTCGATTTCCGCCTTAGAAAAACTTCTATCTAAATCTCGATTACACTCATCTAAACTACTGTACTTCGTTCCTATCTTTTCATTAGAAATATCTTCCCACGTTTTTGTTTTGGTTTTTTCTTTAAACTGTGTCATCCTGTTCAACCATCCCATCGGCGCCATCGTGCCCAAAACCCAAGCCAATTCAGCATGCTGCGCTACTTCGCTTTGCACAAAAATTGTCGATTTTTTTGGGTCTAAACCACAAGCCAAATAAACCGCCGCGGCGTCTAAAACATTTTTTTGCAATTCTTTTGAATCTTGCGGCAGCGTGATTGCGTGCAAGTTCATCACGCCAAAAATGCAGCGGTGCGTTTCTTGCAAATCAATCCAGTTGGCGATTGAACCGAGGTAATTGCCAAGGTGTAAATTTCCTGTTGGCTGAATTCCCGATAAAACTGTTTTCATGGTTAAATAGTTTATTGCTTTTGAAGGGCGCGGCATCTTAACTTTGCGATCTTGTAAGGCAAGTGGATGGTCGCTGATTTTGGCATGAAAATGTCTGAAAATTAGAGGAAAGTCCGGACTCTAGCAGGGAAAAATATCAGTTAATGGCTGACCTTCAGCTTGAATAAACTAGAGACTGAAGAGGGCAAGTGTCACAGAAAATAAACCGCTCCGCTTACGCTAACGCTACAGCACGACAGGTCAACTTAAACGAGGCTTGGCTGCGCTGTAGCGAAGCGAAAGCGAGTAAGGGTGAAAACGCGAGGTAAGAGCTCACGCGCTTGCATGGTAACATGCATTTGGATAAACCCTATTTAGAGCAAGACCAAATAGGAGTAGCAAGTTCTTCAATGAACAGATGTTCCTGCCATCGTTACTCGGGTAGGTTGCTTGAGGTTAGCGGCGACGCTAATCCTAGATGAATGACTGTCCCGCTTACGCTTCGCTACAGCGCGGCAAGCCCGCTTGCAGTTGAAGAGATAGGCGGACAAAATCCGGCTTATAGCTTGCCTTACATTTTACGAAGAAAGCCCTCTTTGAAAAAGAGGGTGGATGATCGCGTTAGCGATCAGACGGGTGATTCGCACGCCAGCGCACTTCAAAAGTAAATCACCCGACCTCACTTCGTTCGGCCATCCTCTTTTTCAAAGAGGGCTAAACAAAACTACTCACACATGCTTTCAACCAATCAAATTCGCACAAAATTTCTCGACTACTTTGCCAAAAACGGCCACGAAATTGTCGCATCTTCACCGCTAATTCCGCACAACGACCCTACCCTGATGTTTACCAACGCAGGCATGAATCAGTTCAAAAACTACTTCACCGGCGTTGAAGTGCCAAAATTTAAACGCGCTGTCACTTCGCAAAAATGTGTGCGCGCCGGCGGCAAACACAACGACCTCGACAATGTTGGCTTCACCGCCCGTCACCATACTTTTTTTGAAATGCTGGGCAATTTTTCTTTCGGCGATTATTTCAAAGAAGAAGCAATTTTTTACGCTTGGAACCTTCTAACCAAAGAGCTTGAAATCGATTCGAAAAAACTTTTGGTCACCGTTTACCACAATGATGATGAAGCGGCAAATTTGTGGAAAAAAATCGCGCAATTACCCGAAGAAAAAATTATCCGCATCGCAACTGACGACAACTTTTGGTCAATGGGCGACGTTGGCCCGTGCGGCCCCTGCTCTGAAATTTTTTATGACCACGGTGACAAAATTTTTGGCGGCGTGCCCGGAAGCAAAGATCAAGATGGCGACCGTTTTATTGAAATTTGGAATTTGGTTTTCATGCAGTTTGAAAAACACAAAGACGGCAAAATGACCCCACTTCCAAAACCCTGCATTGACACCGGAATGGGCTTAGAACGCTTAAGCTCAGTGCTTCAAGGCAAGCACGACAATTACGAAACTGACTCTTTTCAGAATTTAATTTTGGATGTTAAGAAGCTTATTTAAGAATTTCATTTTCCATTTCTTGTCGCTTTTGTTATTAAAATTAATTGCGTATTTTTATTCTGAAGATCGACCTTGAGCAACAGAGTTCTGCAAAGGCTGAAGTGGGAAATCTTTACCTGGACCCATTTGAGCCGAAGGTTTTTCTGAATTTTTTGGAGGTGGTGGCGGAGAAAATATTTCACTCTTTTTAGTAGAGCTTAGAACATCTGGCAAAAGATCTTTATTTCCCGCCTTTTCAACCGCATCAAAGCCAAAAATAAAACCCTTCAATTTTTCATTATTTGGATTTACCAAAAGAGCTGCAGATTTTGTTTCTGGCTTTGCCTGCGAAGCAAAAATAGAAATTAAAGAATTATTTCCGCCTTTAATCGCCGCTTCTAAAACCGTTACACCATTTTCTTTGTGATCAACACTTCCGCCGTAATTAAGCAAAAGTTGCGCAAAAGTTGATTGACCATTTTGCACCGCAGAAAATAGCAGTTGGTTAACGGTTTTTTCATTAAGAGGAATTCCTAAAATTTTCTCTAGTTCAGAAATTTTATTAGCTGAGTTTTTTTTCTCTTCCTGAGATTTCTCGCTCTGATTTTTTACCCCTTCTTGTTGAGTTACATCTTTTATTTGCAGATTCTCAACGCCATTTTTTGCTTCTTGCTCCTTAGCAATCTCTCGTACTTTTTCTCTAATTTTCTCACGCAACATTAACATTCCAATCTGATGTAATTCTAATGCAATTCCTGCATTAACAGATTGTTGCTGCCTTGACCTTTCTTCCAACTCGATCGCTTCTTGAGTTTTTGCCGCTTCTTTAAAATTTAGTTTTCTGCTCTTTGGCTTATTTTCACTTTCCCCTTTTTCTCTTTGGCGCAAATTTTCTTGCTCCACCTCTTTTTTTTGCCCAGATATTTCTAAATCTTGCGCCGTAATTTTTGCACCAGATTGCAAAAGCATCCCTAATGTCGCATCTTTTTCTTGAGTGGTTTTTTCAGAAATCATTGTTGCAGAAACTGGGCTTAAGCCATTTTCACCAACTTCGTTTAATTTTTTAGCGAGATTAAACTTGTCTAAAAACTCAGTAAATTTTTCTTGCTCCAAAACTTTATTTGAAGCACAGGAAATAATGAAAATTTCTTGCGCCAACTTCTCAACTTTTTCTTCGCGTTTTTTGCGCTCTTCGTCTTTTTTTAAAGAATCTGTTTCGCTTTTTTCCTCTTCAATAGAGCTTTTAATTTCAGCAATTATTTTGAGATATTCTTTCAGCTTAAATGGCATTGAGCCCAGCGCTGCCGCAAACTTTGGATTACTAGAAACAAAATTAGCCGCCGAAAAACCTTCAGAAAAATTTTGTAAATATTGTAATTTTTCTAAAATTTCTGCGTTGGATTCCGCCTGAAAGTCTGAATTAAATTCTACCATTTACTAATTTTACAAAGTTCTCAATTCCAAAAAGTGCAATAAAAGAACCCATGCGCGGCCCTTGATCTTGACCCAAAAGAATTTGGTAAAGAGCTAAAAACCAATCGCGCATTTTAGTTTCGTATCCGTGATTTTTTCCAACTTGAAAAACTAAATTTTGCAAAAGATTTCCGTCATTTTTTTGCTCTTGGCTAGCGTTTTTCAAGGTTTCGCAAAGCTCTTGAAGAGCCAATTTTTCTTCCTGCTTAGCCTCGCGGTAATTTTTATTTTTCTTGATAAAATCGTTGTAATAAGCAATCGCACAACCAACCATTTTTTGTAAAAGTGGTGAATTTTCTGGCGTTAATCCAGACTGATATTTTGAAATAAAACCCCAAAGCACAGAGTCATTTTCTGGATTGCAAGCCGATGCCAAATTTAACAAAAGCGAATAGCTCAAGTTAAAATTAATTTCAGGAATTTTTCCCAAGTGAATGTGAAACGCAGGATTGTCAAGCTTTGCCAACTCTTCCTGTTTTTCAAAACTTTGTGCAAAAGTTAAATATTCATCCATCGCTTTTGGAATTACGTCAAAATAAAGACGCTTAGCTGTTTTTGGTTTTTGATACATGAACAAGCTCATTGATTCTGCCGGCGCATATTTCAACCAATCTTCCACCGAAATTCCATTGCCTTTAGATTTCGAAATTTTTTCGCCGCTGTCACTCAAAAACATTTCGTAAGTAAAATTCACTGGCGGAATTCCGCCTAAAATTTTGCAAACGCTACGGTAAATTTTTTCATTTGGCTGATGGTCTTTTCCGTATATTTCGTAATCTACACCAAGCCCAAACCAGCGAGCGCCAAAATCAATTTTCCACTGCAATTTACAATTTCCGCCGGTCACTGGAATTTCTTTTTTGACTCCTTTTCCGTCTAAATAAATTACCGTGCCTTTTTCTTTATTTACACCTTGCACGCCTTTATCGATTACAATTCCAGATTCAGGGTCAATTGGCATGAATGGACTGTAAGTTGCTTGGCGCTCTTCGCCCAAACTTGGCAACATTAAAGCCATTAGCTCGTCGTATTTTTCAAGAACGCGCAACATTGTAGAATCGAAAGCGCCCGATTTGTATTTGTCTGTCGCGCTAATGAATTCGTATTCAAAGCCGAATGAATCAAGAAAAGCGCGCAAACGCGAATTCATGTTGTGACCGTAAGATTCGTGAGTTCCAAAAGGATCTGGAACTGAAGTGAGTGGACGACCTAAATTAGCGCGAACCATTTCTTGCTGAGGCACGTTTTCGGGCACTTTACGAAGCCCGTCAATATCATCAGAAACGCAAAACATCCTGGTTGGAATTTCTGGCGCAATTAGCGAAAAAGCGTAACGCACAAAAGAAGTGCGCACAACTTCACCGAAAGTTCCAATGTGCGGCAAGCCAGACGGACCGTAGCCAGTTTCAAAAAGAACATAACCTTTGGCAGGAGTTTTGCCGCCAATTTTTTCGTAAATTCTACGAGCTTCTTCAAATGGCCAAGCTTTTGATTCGAGATAAGATTTGTGCGAAATAGTCATTATTTTTTGCTTTGTAAAAATTTAATCAGGTCGGGTTTTTTTGGTTTAAAATTATTGTCTGCCCAAAATTTTTTTGCTGAGTTAATTGCCATTCCAGCAGCTTTTTCTTTGAATCCAATAGAAATTACGTCTTCACCATTTAATGGAAATTTTGGCAGAGAAAAATTTTGTATAAATTGTAAGTTTTCTTTGGCGGTGGCGATTTTTTCTGGGTCAAAATTTTTTGTTAGAAAAAACAAATAAAAATCGCGCACCAAGTTTTTGTCGTCGAAAGCTAGAAGTTGTTTTAAGTCGCAAAGCTCAAGCCCGCTAGACCCCGCAACAAGTGCGGGGTGACAACTGGATGACTTCATCACCCCAAACTCACAAGTTTTCGCTCCGCACTCACAATTTGTCACCCCACACTCCCCACTTGTCACCCCGCACTTGTTGCGGGGTCCATTTAGCGCGGTTTGCACGTAAAGAAAAAACTTTTTCTCCAAATTAGTCGCGCAAATTTCGTGAGAAAAAATTTTCAAATCGGTTTCTTTTTGTAAAAAAAGTGCGGCGATTTTTAGGTTTTGTGTTGCCTCAAATTCTAACTTTTCTTCAAGTTCAAAAAGACTCTCCAAAGCCTTCAAATCAAGCTCACCGCTAAAAACCTCACCAGCAATTTTTTCATTTTTTAACACCCGCAAAACCGCCAGAAGATTTTCTTTTTCGCAGCCACAAATCATTTTCAAAATTTCAGCACGCACTCTTTCACGCGACAATTTTTTGAGATTTGCTTTTTGTTTTACACAAGCCCTCAAGCCTTCTAAATCAAGCTCGCAAGCGTAGCGACAACTAAATCTGAAAAAGCGCAAAATGCGTAAAAAATCTTCTTCAATTCGCAAATTTGCGTCGCCAATGAATTTAACTTTTTGGTTTTTTAAGTCCGAAATTCCGCCGAAGTAATCTGTCACCAAGCCAGCGCTGTCAAGGTACAGCGCGTTAATTGTAAAATCGCGACGCGCGGCGTCTAAAAAATAATCACCAACAAATTCTGGCTCGCAGTGACGTCCGTCAGTTGCGCCGTCTTTGCGCAAAGTAGTGATTTCAAAATTTTTACCATTCACCACAGCCGTCACCGTGCCAAATTTGATGCCGGTTGGAATGGCTTTGATTTTGTTTTTGTTGAGAATTTTTACGATTTCGTCGGGAAGAAATTTTGTGGTAAAATCAAAATCGTGAACTTCTTTTTCAAGCAGCAAATCACGTACTGCCCCGCCAACTAAGCGTATTTCGCCATCAAAAACCTTGAATAAAGTTTTGGCTTCTGGCGGAAGTTTTTTTAATAATTCTGGGTGAGGTAAGGTTTTTTGATTCATTTAAATTTACAAAAACTTTGTCCTACTGAGCAACATTTTGGACAGCGTGTCCAAAATCTTTTTAAGCCGGACCTTAGAAACGAAAGACTCGGGATTAAATTACAATTAAAAATAACCCCAGTTCGTCAGCTTTTTTAATCACTTCAAATTTGTCTAAAACCAGTGTTGAGTTTGCCTGAATTGCAATTCCACTAATTTTTGATGCAAAACAATTTTTAATTGTTTCAACGCCAATTGTCGGCATGTCTGCTTTTACGCTTTGTTTGGCTTTTTTCATTTTTACCAAAACCGCATCTTTTTTGTAATCAACTTTGAGACTAGAGCATCTTTTAATCATTTCGTCAGTGCCTTCCAAAGCCTCAACGGCAATGATTTGTTTTTGAGCAATCACCAAAGATTGACCAACGTCAAAAGCTGAAAATGCCTTGATTGCTTTCACGCCAAGAGCAATGTCTTCAAGATTTTCTTTGCTTGGCTGATTTTTAGTCAGAGTTGATTTTTTTGAAATTACGCAATCGAGCAACTCATCAATTCGCAGAAATTTTAAACCCTGTTTTTCAAGAAATTTAATTACGGTTGTAAGCACCGCATCGTCACCTAAAATTTTATTAGCAAGAATTTTAGCAAGTAAAATTGCTCCAGTTTTGTCAACTTTCAGAGAGGCAAAATTTGGCTTCGTTACGCCGCCAATAAAAACTAAATTTTGAATTTTTTTTTCGCGTAAAATTTTTAGAAATTTTTCAACTTCTCCGTAAGCAATTTTTGTAGGATTAAAGTCGGAATAATCAATTTCGTAACCCTCTCCCTCAAGAAGAAAGACGATGAATTCGCGCCCCTTTTTCTGACAATCTTTAATTAAAATTTTCGGCAAATTTCCGCGTCCAGCAAAGATCGCAATTGGCTCTAAATTACCCTGCATGATTTAAACTAGCGCCTCCGTCGATGAATAAAATTTGTCCAGTTACAAAATTGTTTGTCAGCAAAAAATCCACTGACTGTAAAATATTTTCAATTTCACCTTTGGTTTTTAACGGAATTTTTTTGATTAAATTTTGCGTTTCAATTGAAGGATTTTTCTCGTTAACTGAGTTTAAAATAAAACCCGGAGCAATCGCGTTAACTCTAATTTGCGGAGCTAATTCTAGCGACAACATTTTGGTAAATTCTGCTAAAGTTTTTTTGCTTAAAAGGTAGTAAAAATAATTAGTGTCAAAACGCGCAATATTTTTGTCAGTCAGGTTAATAATTTGCGCATTTTTAATATTTTTTGCCACAACGTTTTTGGCAAATTCTTTGCTTAAAATCAGCGGTGAAATTAAATGTGTGTTTAGGTTATTTACCAGCTCAGAATCTGGCGCGGTAAGAAATTTTGATTTGTTAAAAATTGAAGCATTATTCACCAACAAATTACTGTGAGGAAATTTTTTTAACACCTCTTTTGCCAACTTTTTTGTTTGATTTAGCTCAAACAAATCGCAAGCAAAAATCTCGCATTTAACTTGGTGATTTTCGCGGATTTTTTGCGCCAAACTTTCAGCCTCTTTGGCGGAGTTTTTGTAAGTAATCGCAATGTCGTAACCTTTTTTAGCAAGATTTAGGGCGATTTCACGCCCTATTCTCTTTGCTCCACCTGTAATTAATGCTGCACCAATTTTGTTAGTTTTGTTGCTCATCCTGATTTGCTCTGTGTTCAAGAATTTTTTGATGAAGTGCGCGCAGAACGTCTTCAGTTCCTTGAGTTGTAGCTGCCGAAATTGCAAAAACTTGCGGCTTGGCAACACCTTGCTTTTTTAAGAAAGTTTTTAGTTTGGTGACTTTCTTCTTAACTTCCGCCGTATCCAAAAGATCAACTTTGTTAAGCGCAACAACTTCTGGTTTTTCCAAAAGCTCAGGGGAATAGCCAGAAAGCTCTTCACGAATCACTCGGTAATTTTCAACAACATCTTCCGCCGAGCTGTCAATTAAATGCAAAAGCACTCCACAACGCTCAATATGCTTTAAGAAGCGATCGCCAAGCCCCTTACCTTCGGATGCACCCTGAATTAAGCCTGGAATATCTGCCAAAACAAACTCGTGACCGTCAACATAAACTACACCGAGTTGCGGGCGTAAAGTTGTAAAAGGATAATCGGCAATTTTTGGCTTAGCTCTGGTTGTAGCTGCTAAAAATGTTGATTTTCCTGCATTTGGCATGCCAAGCAAACCTGCGTCAGAGAGAAGTTTTAGCTTTAAAATCACCCAAATATTTTGCCCTTCTTCACCTTTTTGAGAAAAGGTTGGAGCACGATTTATTGAACTTTTAAAATTAGAATTTCCAAGACCACCACGACCACCTTTAGCCACAACAACCGTTTCGCCGTCATTCATTAAATCAAAAAGCATTTCGCCGCTTTCTTCAGAAAAAACTTGAGTTCCAACCGGAACTTTTAAAACCAAATCTGGTCCAGAAGTTCCATTTTTATTGGCTCCTTTTCCGCCAATGCCGCTTTTTGCAATGAAGCTTTGTCTGAAACGAAAATCGATTAAAGTGTTTAAGTCTTTTACGCACTCAAGAATAATACTTCCGCCCCTACCACCATCACCACCATCTGGTCCGCCGCGTGGGATAAATTTTTCACGACGAAAACTAGAAGCTCCATTACCGCCATTTCCCGCTGTTAAAAAAACCCGCGCTTCATCAATAAACTGCATTAGTTACTCGCTAAAATAAATTGTTCTTCTTCGGTGGTTTTTCCACCAGCTTCACGCACCAAAAGTAAAAATGGCTTGGTTAATTCAGAGTTTTTACTGCTAAACAAAACTGATTCTAACTTCGCAGAAGCTAAATAAGCTAACTCAAGAGTTCTGCAACCGTAAGAACGAACTGAGAATTTTTTGCCCGCCATCTTTTCGGCAACGAGTTTTTGATCATCACTTGCAACTAACAAAGTTTCGCTTCCCAATCTTTTTGAAACGCGAATACGACGACTACTCATGTAAGCACCGTAGCCTTTTTCGCAGTAGTAAATTTCACCGCCAAAAATTTTGCTGATTGCAACTGAAATAGATTCTCTTTTGCCAGTTACGGCATCAAAATGCTCAAGAGCAACAGCAATTGTAAAATCAGGATTTGAGCGCGCAAAATTGTCGAAACCATCGATTGGAAAAATCACAAAAGAATATTCGGCATTTTTGTCTTTAATTAGCTTTTGACCGTCTGAAAAAATCAGATTGTAGTCAGGTCGAAATTTAAGAAGATCTTCTGCTAAAACTTGTTTAACTCTGCTGTAGCAAGCATTGGCAAATTTATTTGCTGAAGCGGGATTTGCTTGTAAATGCTCTAATTCATTAAAGTCGCGCGACATGTGAGACGCTGCTTTTTCAATGGCTTTAATGATGACGTTTAAATTTGCACTGTAGCGCATTAGTATTTTCTGATTTGAAAGTTGAGATTAAGTTCGGGAGTTTGTGCCGTCACTCTGACGGGCTTGGTTGAGAATTCCAGTTTATTTTCTTTGAAGTTGAAATTTACTAAACTATGAGCATGAAAATCTTGGTCATTACGTTCTTTGAAGTCCGATCTGTAATGCGCTCCGCGGCTTTCGCGACGGTTTAACGCTGAGAAATTTGCCGCTAAAGAATTTAGTAGAAGGCTTTTTAATTCGAAGTAGGCAACAAGTTCTTCGTTCCAAATTAAACTCTTGTTGGCGATTTTGTAGTTTCTGAATTTTTCAAAAATTTCGTTGGTTTTTTCTAAACCATTTTTTAGCAAAGATTCTTCACGAAAAACTCCAAGATTTTTTTCGTTGTTTTCCTGGAGTTCGAATTTGATTTGAGGCAGATTAAAGCCTGATTTCTCGCAACTATTGACTCTGCCAAATGAAGATTTTTGGCTTGATGAAGTAAAAATATTTCTTAAATTCTCAATCTTTTCCAACGCAAGTTTCTCAGCAAAATTTTCTTGCTTTTTGGTACTTTTTTCTGCCGCTTTTTCTCCGGCAATTTTTCCAAAAACAATTAAATCTAACAGAGAATTACAGCCCAAGCGATTAGCTCCATGAACCGAAACACAAGCCGCTTCTCCAACAGCCATTAGTCCTTTTACTTCAAATTCTTTATTAATCACAACGCAATCAAGATTGGTTGGAATTCCCCCCATTGAATAATGAGCTGAGGGCGCTACTGGAATTAAATCTTTTTTTACGTCAATTCGCAGAAAATTTTTAACTAATTCCACAACTCCAGGAAGTTTGTTCTTCAAGACATCTTCGCTTAAATGACGCAAATCAAGATGTAAAAAATTTTTATCTTTTCCAATTCCAAATCCTTCGTAAATTTCTGATGCCATTGCTTGAGAAATAACGTCACGAGATGCGAGCTCCATCATTTTTGGAGCATATTTTTGCATGAAACGCTCGCCATCAGAATTTAATAAATATCCGCCCTCGCCTCGCGCTGCCTCGGTAATTAAAAAACCACAACCAAAAATTCCAGTTGGATGAAATTGAACAAATTCCATGTCTTGCAGAGGAAGACCAGCTTCAAAAACAAGAGATGATCCGTCACCACTGCAAATTAATGATGAGGTAGTGTTGCGGTAAATTTGGCTGTAACCTCCAGTTGCTAAAATGAGGTTTTTGCTTTTGAAAATAGCTAATTCTCCAGCGTTTAAATCAATTGCTAAACAACCATGACATTCGTTTTTTTCTAACATCAATAAATCGCTGACAAAAAATTCAGAAAAGAATTTTACGCCAATTTTTAACGCCTGCTCATAAAGCGTGTGCAAAATTGTGTGGCCAGTTTTGTCTTTTGAGTAACAAGCGCGATAAGCAAGTTCTCCTTTGCCAAAATTGTCAGTTTGCGCTCCATAAGCTCTTTGGGCTATTTTGCCATTTTGATCGCGCGAAAAAACCACGCCCGCATGTTCGAGATTTAAAATTGCCGCTTCAGCTTCTTTGCAAAGTAATTCAACGGCATCTGCATCAGCTAAATAATCGCCGCCTTTTAAAGTGTCGTAGGCGTGCCATTTCCAATTGTCTTCTTTTACATTGCTAAGCGCGGCGTTAATTCCACCTTTTGCTGCAACCGTGTGGCTGTTAGTTGGAATAACCTTGCTAATCACTGCAACATTTTTTGCGCCAGAATTAATTGCCGAAATAGCCGCCATTAATCCAGCGCCTCCCGAACCGACTATTACAACATCAAACTGGTTTTGCGTAACTTGAAAATTCACTTCAAAAGACAAAATTAAGAATTAAGAATTTGCTGACAAAATTCTTCATCAGCAAATATTAGCAACTTTGATAAAAATTATTTTCTGCGCTTTGGACGAAGCGCAAAATCTTGGAAAATTTCTGACAAATTTAACTTACGAAGCGCAACTATTATCTCGCGATTTTGAAATTATTGCCTGTCTTGATGGTAGTAAAGATGATTCTTTTGCGCTCGTTTCACAGTTTGCAAAATTTCAGCCAATAAAAATTTTACCACTTAAAAATCAAAGAGGTTTGGGAGCTGCTTTTAAAAGGCTTTTTTTAGAAACAATTAAAGATTCTCAAGATGACGATTTAATTATTTCTCTCGATGCCGACAACACTCACAGCTCAGAGCAGCTTTCTGAAATGCTAGAACATTTTCAACGCAACAATCTTGATTTGCTAATTGCTTCAAGGTTTTGCAATAGCAGCATTGTAAGAAATTTTCCTCTACAAAGAAGATTTATTAGCAAAGCAACTTCTCATTTTTTACAGAAATTATTTTCTGTAAAAAAAATTTCTGGCGAGAAATTGCAGGATTTTACCAGCGGATATAGAATTTACAAAGCGCAGAAATTAAAAGAATTATTCGCGCTACAAAAAGATCAATTCATCAACGAAACCGAATTTACCTACACTTGCGAACTTTTAATTAAGTTATCGCGAATCAATTGCCGAATCGACGAAATTCCAGTTTATTATAATTACGGTGAAAAACTTGGAAAAAGTAAGTTGCGCATCACGCGTAATTTTTTTCGCTTAATTGTTTTGCTCAAAAATCTCTCTCAAAGATAAAATCTTGCGAAAATATTTTTTGCTAACTAAATCACGCGCTCAAATTCAAAATCTCCTAAATAATTTTCTCTTAAAATGACTCAAAAAAGAAGAGTTGTCGTTACTGGCATTGGCGCTGTTACGCCCCTTTCATCAAATGCGGAAAGCACTTGGAAAAAACTCCTTAATTCGGAATCCGGAATTGGCAATATCAGTCTTTTTGACACAACCGATTGCCCATGCAAAATTGCTGGAGAAGTTAAATATGCTAAAGAAGGAGATACAAACCCAGACCTTTTTTATATCGACAACATCATTGATACAAAAGAACAGAGAAAAATGGATCGCTTCATTCATTTTGCTGTTGCCGCCGCCGATCAAGCAATTGCTGACTCTGGATGGAAGGCTGAATCTGAAGAGCAAAAATATCGCACCGGAATCATGATGGGTTCTGGAATTGGCGGACTTCCTGCAATTGAAAAAACTACAATTGGCGTTAGAGAAAAAGGCGTTAGAAAAATCACTCCTTTCTTTATTCCATCGAGCTTAATCAACCTTGCATCTGGTCAAATTTCAATCAGACACGGCTTCATGGGTCCAAATCATGCAGTTGTTACAGCTTGCGCTTCAGGATCTCACGCAATTGGCGATTCTGCTCGTATGATTGAATATGGTGACGTTGATGTAATGGTTGCCGGTGGAGCCGAGGCAGCAATTTGTGAAGTTGGAGTTGGTGGATTTGCAGCACTTCGCGCCCTCTCAACTGCCTTCAATGAAAATCCAACCGCAGGATCACGCCCTTGGGACAAAGACCGCGATGGCTTTGTGATGGGCGAAGGTGCCGGCGTTGTTGTTTTAGAAGAATATGAGCACGCAAAAAAACGTGGTGCAAAAATTTATGCTGAAGTTGTGGGATACGGAATGTCTGGCGATGCTTACCACATCACCGCTCCAGAAAGCACAGGTCGCGGCTCAACTTATGCAATGAAATTAGCGTTGCAGCATGCTGGAATTAATCCAGATCAAATCGATTACATCAACGCTCACGGAACTTCAACTCCACTAGGAGATGAAATTGAGGTAAATTCTGTTAAAAAAATATTTGGAGATCACTCTTACAAGCTTTCAATGTCTTCGACAAAATCAGCAACTGGGCACCTTCTTGGTGCAGCTGGGGCAATTGAAGCAATATTTTCTATTCTGGCAATTCGCGACAATGTTGCTCCGCCAACACTGAATTTAGAAAATCCTTCTGAAGGCTGCGATATTGACCTTGTTGCCAAAACAGCAAAACAAAGAAAAATTGATACCATCATGTCAAATTCGTTCGGATTTGGTGGAACTAATGCCTGCTTAGTTTTAAAACGCATCTAAATGAAAAAACGCCTTTTTGCAATCTGCACCAGTTTTTCTGTTGTGGTTTTTTGCTACCTGTTTTTGCTACTTAGCTTAATCATGTATTTCAATGCCCCTAACAGTTACCACAGTCAAGATAAGCGCTTCATCATTGAAAGCGGCATGACTCTTCGTCAAGTGGTTGAAAAACTTCACAGCGAAAAAATCGTCAAAAACCCTTCTGCCTTTTTATACATTTCACAATTGATAAAAGGCATCGATCCAAAAGTGCGTTATGGAGAATATTTTTTTGAAAAAAACACCTCTTACTACAAAATTCTGCACAAACTTACCAAGGGCAATATTTTCTTCAGAAAACTAACTATTGCAGAAGGTCTTTCTAGCAATAGCGCCTTAGAATCAATTAACGTTGCCAATGGCTTAATTGGACAACTTCCTGAAAGAATCAAAGAAGGAAGTCTGTTACCAGAAACATATTTTTACTCCTACAACGACACTAAAGCTGGGATTGTTAAGCGTATGCAAGATTCCATGCAAAAAACCATTGATGAACTTTGGGAAAAACGCGACATGACAATTCCCGTTAAAACCAAAGAACAGGCTATTATTCTCGCTTCAATAGTTGAGAAAGAAACTGGTATTGCAGAAGAGCGTCCTAGAGTTGCATCGGTTTTCGTTAATCGCTTACGAAAAGGCATGAAACTACAATCAGATCCAACAATTATTTATTCCTTCACTTTTGGCGACAAATCTTTGGAAAGACCAATTAAAATGAGTGACATTCGCAACAATTCTCCTTTCAACACTTATCACGTTTTCGGGCTTCCTCCAGCTCCAATTTGCAATCCGGGATTGGCTTCAATTAAAGCTGTGCTGAATCCAATTCAAACCGATTTCATCTTCTTTGTTGCAAGTGGACGTGGCGATCACCTGTTTTCATCCACTCTTCAAGAGCATAATGCTAACGTCGCGAAATATCGTAATTTGCTACAAGACAGACAGCAGAGAGCAATAAACACCAGTCAGAATCCAGCTGGAGAAGAAGAGTAAATATTATTAGAAAAAGTATGCGGGGCAATTGAGTTCTTTATAACAATTACCACCCGCAAAAAGCACCATCACAAATCAATTGTCTTCAAACAAAAACTCGCAAATGAAGCAATTCAATTTACAGCAAGAAGCTTCCAACCCCAAAAATTCAGCTTGGGTTTTTGCCTCAGCCGGATCTGGAAAAACAAAAATTCTAACTGATCGCGTTTTAAGATTATTACTTGAAGACGTCTCTCCCGGAAAAATTCTTTGTCTGACTTTCACAAAAGTTGCCGCAGCAGAAATGCAACAACGAATTAACGCAGAATTATCCGAATGGATTTTGTGTAGCGATGAAAAATTGACCGAAAAACTAACCAACATGATTGGTCGAGATCCAACCCCGATAGAATTAAAAAAATCTCGAACTCTTTTTGTTAAAATTCTTGACGATGAGTCAAAAATTAAAGCCCAAACTATTCACTCATTTTGCCAAAGCTTAATAAAAATTTGCCCATTTGAAGCGGGAGTTAGTCCGGCTTTTGAAATAATTGAAAAAGAACGCGAAGGCTTATTTTTGCAACAAGCCAAAAAAGAGGTTTTAAAAAAAGCCTTAGAAGATACAGATCTGGGAAATCTAATTAAAAAAATAAATACCCAATTAAACGAGGAAAGCTTCTCGCAATTAATTGGCAAAATGCTTGGCTTTAAAGAACAGATCAATCTTTTGAAACAAGATTTTTTTGGAATTGAAAATTTAGTTGATGAAATCTTTAAAGCTTTTTCTCTTTCAAAATCTCAATCAGAATTAGAAATTTTTTTAGATTTTCTAGAAAAATTAGACCAAGAAAAAACTTCTAAAACATTGCTAAAATTGGAGCTTGGAACCTCTAAAATAAATTTTGATATCGCTGCAAAAATTAGAAATTTTCTTACAAAGCCAACTCTTGCAAATTTTGAAAATTACAAATCAGCCTTTTTTACCGAAAAAAATGATGCTAGAAAAATTCACGGTAAAGCTGCTGAAGACTTAGAGGTTATTAACTTTTTAGCTGAAAGTCGTGAGATAATTTTAAATTTCTCCAACAAAATAAATTCATTAAAGATTGCTCAAAACACTGCAGCATTACTTAAAATTGTCGATGCCATTCTGGCGCATTATTCTCTTCTAAAAAAACAAAACGCTCTTCTCGACTACAATGATTTAATTGTCGAAACCAACAGAATGCTTTCAAATCCCGACTATATGGATTGGGTTAAATTAAAAATGGATGGCAGTTTTGACCATATTTTAATTGATGAATCGCAAGACACTAACCATCAACAATGGAACATTATTAAAGCCTTAAGCGAAGATTTTTTTTCAGGCGAAAGCTCTTCTAACAAAAGCCGCAGCATTTTTATTGTTGGCGATGAAAAACAATCTATTTACGGATTTCAGGGAGCTGATCCAAATATTAGCAGAGATATTTTTGGCTTTTTTAAAAATCGCCTCGGTGATAATTTAAAAAAAATTGATCTTAATAATTCTTTCCGCTCTGCCAAAAAAATATTGCAAGCCGTTGACGAGGTTTTTGCTGATGAAAAAAGAAGTGCCGCAATTAGCAAAATATCGCCCTTCTCTGCTCACAAAGCGATTCGCGACAAAGTTGGAAAGGTAGAAATTTGGCCACAACTTCAAAAATCCAAAACTGAAAAAAAAGAAAAAACCTACGAATGGCAAATTGATTTTGATAAAGAAAAATCGCCAACAGAAGCAGAAATTTTAGCAGAAATTATTGCCAAAAAAATAAAGTTTCGTGCCGAAAGTAAGGATACAGAAAATCACGCCAAATACGGCGATTTTATGATATTGCTGCGAACCAGAACTAATGGATTTGATGAGGCTTTAGTAAAATATTTTCATCAATATCAAATTCCCTTTACCTCTGTCAGCAATGTTAAATTTAGCGATAATTTGCTGATTCAAGACCTGCTAAGCGCCGCCAAATTTGTGAATTTGCCGCAAGATGATTTGAATTTGGCAAATCTTTTGAAATCGCCAATATTTGAGGTTTTGGAAGATGACTTGCTGGAAATTTGCCTAAAGAAAAATGCCGACGAATCTTGCATTTATAAGGCTTTAGAAAGTTTGCCAAAATTCTCTCATCTTAAAAATGATTTGGATGAATTAATTACAAAATCAAAAGCTCTTAACTGTTTTGAGTTTTTTTATTTTCTGTTAAATGAAAAAAATCGTCAGCAGAAATTCATTTCTGAATTTGGCTTAGAAAGCCTAACGCTTATTGATAATTTTCTTTTAAGTGTTTGCGATTTTTCGCAGAATTTTTCTCCGCACTTGCAAATATTTTTAGATTTTGTTGAAAAAATTAACCCAACAATTTCTTTATCTTCTGAAAGCCAAAATCACGTTAGAATTAGCACAATTCACTCAGCAAAAGGCTTGCAGGCACCTATCGTAATAATTCCAGACTGCGCTTACAATCTTTATCAATTGCCAAGTTTTAAAGAAGAAATTTTGTGGACAGAGCTTGGAGAAACCAAAATTCCACTTTGGTGCCGAAAAAGAAGCGAAGAAAATCAAATCGTGCAGGATCAACGTCAAATCAAATCAAAAGAATCTGAAGATGAGTATTTACGCTTACTTTATGTGGCAATGACGCGTGCCGAAAACGAACTTTATATTGGCGGTTTTGGCAATTCAAAAGACCAAAAATCATGGTACGAAATTATCAAAAGCTCTGTTTTGTGCGCTGAATTTATTGCGGAAGAAGATTTTTTAAAACCAATTGAACTCAACGCGCCTTGCGATGCAGAGCAAAATGAAATCTCTCAGAAGCAAACCCTTGAAACCTTATTAGAATTACCGCACACCAACCAGCAAAACCAAATTGACAAATCTCAAATCAAGGGTCGATTAATTCACAAAACTTTGGAAGTCATAGGAAAAAATCATAATGAAGAAAAAGCCTGGTTAGCTAAATTGGCGGAAAAAATTATTGAAAAAGAATCTTTTTTGAACCTGGAAGAGAAGAAGAAAATTAATCACGAAATATCACAATTTTTAACTTCGAAAGAATTTGAAAAACTTTTCTGCGGCAATGTGCGTTGCGAAGTTGAGGTTTTTGGAGAAATTGAAGGAAAAAAAACTTTTGGCAGAATTGATCTTCTTGTCGAAAAAGAAAATGAGATCTTAATTATTGATTATAAATCAGATGAAGCATTGCCAGATAAAGCTCCACAAAGCTATTTAGAACAATTATCTGATTATCAGAGCTTGGTGAAATGCATTTATCCAAACCGCAAAATTACAATGGGAATTTTCTGGACCAAATTTTTGCAATTACAGATATGTCAAATCTAAATATTTCAACTGTAAGATCAGTCTAGATTTCTAGATGCATCATCTCATCAAAAGTTGGACGACGACGAATCACGCTAAATTTATTACCATCAACCAAAACCTCAGGAATCATTGGACGACAGTTATATTCGTTCGACATTGATGAGCCATAAGCTCCCGCCGAGCAAAGAGCAATTAAATCTTCAGATTTTGGATTAACTAACTCGCGAGCTTGCGCTAAAATGTCGGTGCTTTCGCATACAGGACCAGCTAAATCAAACACGGATTTTGCGCCAGATTTTTGAACAACTGGCAAAACTTCATGATACGAGCCATAAAGACCTGGACGCATTAGATCGTTCATTGCCGCATCAATTATCACAAAATTTTTCACGCCAGTTTCTTTTAAGAACAAAACTTTAGTAATAAGAATTCCGGCATTTCCAACCATTGCCCTTCCGGGCGCAATTGTTACTGCAACATCAAGACCATCAATTGTTTCGGCAATTAATTTTGCGTAATCTTTAAGTAAAAGTGTGTTTTCGTTTTTATATAAAATGCCAATTCCTCCACCAAAATCGAGAGCTGAAATTTTATGACCATTTTTGCGTAAAATCAGGCAAAGTTCGCGTAATTTTTTGAAGGCTAATTTAAAAGGTTCAAGCGTCGTAATTTGCGAACCAATATGCATTGCAATTCCGTGAATTTCAAGATTTGGAAGCTTTGCAACTTGAGCATAGATTTCTTCTGCCTTTTCAATATCAACGCCAAACTTATCACCTTTGCGACCAGTGGAAATTTTGTCGTGAGTTTTAGCGTCAACATTGGGATTTACACGCAAAGAAAATTTGGCTTTTTTACCCAACTTTCCAGCAACTTCGTTAAGCAGAAATATTTCAGGAATTGATTCAACTGAAAACTCCCTAACTCCATTTTCTAAAGCAAACTCCATTTCTTCGCGAGTTTTTCCAACGCCAGCAAAAACAATTTTCTTAGGATCAACTTTCGCTTTTAAAGCACGAAAAACTTCGCCCGCAGAAACCGCGTCAATTCCAGCTCCAAGCTCAGCAAGAATTTTTACCAAGTGAATATTGAAATTAGCTTTAATGGCGTAACAGATTTTGCAATCAGAAATTTTTACTTCTCTAAAGGCGTCTGTAAAACCATTAAAATTTTCAATTAGTGATTTGCGAGAATAGCAGTAAAATGGCGTTCCCACTTCTTTTGCGATTTTTGAAATTGCAACATCTTCTACAAACAGCTCGTCGTAATTTTTTTTATTTTTGTAAGAGAGATATTTCATTATTCTTCGTAGGTTGAATACATGTAAGAAGTCACCGAATCAAACTCAGCCGCACAAGAATCTACGCGCTTATAAGATGGATTAACGCCCAAGGCGCAACGTTTCTCTCTAACTTCTTTTTCGCTTAAGCCAGTTAATTTTGCTAAACGTTTATCGGCAAAGCCCATACGTTTTAAACTAAAGAAATCTTCACGATTTTCTGGCAAACCATCCTTCTTGATTTGCTCTTCAGTTTTAACAACTGAAAAAATCTGCTCCAAAAACCACGGATCATATTTGGTGATTTCGTTAATTTCTTCGCAGGAAATTCCTTCGCGCATTGCCTGCGCAATCAATAAAATTCTGTTTGGAACTGCCAGTTTTAATTTTTCTTTCACGATATTAATGCGATCTTTTGGGTTTTGCGCCGCAATAACAACGTCATCAATTCCACTCAAATTTCCTTCCAAAGAACGCAAAGCTTTCTGAAAACTTTCAATGAATGAACGACCAATTCCCATAACTTCACCAACTGATTTCATTGAGCTGGAAAGTAAGTTGTCGCTACCTTTAAATTTTTCAAAAGTGAATCTTGGAATTTTAGTGATTACGTAATCGATTGTAGGTTCAAATGAAGCTGGGGTTGCGCCACCAGTAATGTCATTTTTGATTTCATCTAAAGTGTAACCAACTGCCAATTTTGCAGCAACTTTAGCAATTGGAAAACCGGTTGCCTTTGATGCAAGAGCCGAAGATCTAGAAACGCGAGGATTCATTTCAATTACAGTCATACGACCATCGGCAGGATTTACAGAAAATTGCACGTTTGATCCACCGGTTTCAACGCCAATTTCACGAAGCACGGCAATTGAGGCATTACGCATGCGCTGATATTCTTTATCTGTCAAAGTTAAGGCCGGCGCAACTGTAATTGAATCACCTGTATGTACACCCATTGGATCAAGATTTTCAATTGAACAAACAATGATTGTGTTGTCATTTTTGTCGCGAACAACCTCCATTTCATACTCTTTCCAACCAATAATTGACTCATCGACCAACACTTCATTTGTTGGAGAAATTGTTAGACCGTACTCAATGATTTGATAATATTCCTCTTCGGTGTAGGCAACACCACCACCTGCTCCACCCATTGTAAATGAAGGACGAATAATTGCAGGAAGACCAACTTTTTTTAACGCCTCTTTTGCCTCTTCTAAATTATGAACAAGTGCATTTTTTGGGGTTTCGAGACCAATTTTATCCATTGCCTTTTGGAACAACATGCGGTCTTCAGCTTTTCTGATCGCCTCAACCGAAGCTCCAATTAGCTCAACATTATATTTTTTAAGAATTCCTTTTTTCTCTAAATCGAGAGCACAGTTTAAAGCAGTTTGCCCACCAACCGTTGGCAAAATGGCGTCTGGCTTTTCTTTTTTGATAATTTCTTCAACTATTTCAGCATTGATTGGCTCAATATAAGTTCTGTCAGCAACATTAGGATCAGTCATAATTGTTGCTGGATTCGAGTTTATTAAAATAACTCGATAACCCTCTTCTCTAAGCGCCTTACAAGCTTGAGTTCCAGAATAATCAAACTCGCAAGCTTGTCCGATAACGATTGGTCCGGCTCCAATAATGAGTACGGACTTAATATCTGTTCTTTTTGGCATGAGATTTTTTGAGAAAAAGGATGTGAAAATTTTCTGCTGCATTTAAAAATCGCAACCATCAAAAGTCAATCAACAGAGTTGTTAAAAATAATGAATCAAAAACCTAGATCTAAGCGCGCAAAAACTAATCATAAAAAAATTCTGTCGCGCCTTATGGCTGTTCAGATCTTTTACCAATATTACTTTTTCGACAAGGAAAAAAAATTAGACGAAATCAAAAATGATTTAGTTGAAAATTATTTGCTCGATTCTGAGCGCGAAACGCAATCTTACCGAGATGAAATTGACGATAATTTTCTAAACCTCTTAATTTTAGGGCTCGAAACGCAGGCGGAAAAAATCGACGAAGAAATTGCAAAATTTTTGAAAGGCGATTGGAGTTTAGAAAAGCTAGAAGAGGTTTCTTTGCAAATTCTGCGCTTGGCAACTTTTGAACTAAAATTCATGAATGATGTTCCGGCAAAAGTTGTAATTGGAGAATATGTTGACATTGCAGCAAGCTTTTTTAGCGATAAACGCCTTAGCTTCATAAACGCCACAATTGATGCCTTAGCAAAAAGTTTCCGCCCTTCTGAATTTTCTAAATCTTAAAAAACATGACCAAAAAAATTACCATTGCCAAAGTCAATTCTGTTTTCGGAATTAAAGGCGAAATTAAGCTAATTGTTTATTCGGAAAATCCTCAAAAAATTGAAGAATACTCTTTATTTAACTCCAAAGGCGAGCCTGTAAAAGTTACAATCAGCAATAAAAACAAAACCACAATTGGGTCCTCTTCAGGCAACCCAATAGTTATTGCAAAAATTGATGGAGTTAACGATCGCAACACCGCCGAACTTTTGCGCGGACAAGAATTTTTTGTCTCCCGCTTAGAACTTGAAGAGCTTGATGAAAATGAATTTTACTATTCCGACTTAATTGGAATGGATGCAATCGACACAAATTCTCAAAAAATTGGCAAAATAACCAACGTAATGGAATTCGGCGCTGGCGGAATAATTGAAATTGAATTCACGAACACTAAAACCAAAAACAACTTAAACAAAATTGACAACTTTCCCTTCAAAAATGAATTCTTCCCAGAAGTAAATTTAAAGGAAAATTTTGTTCGTTTTATTGCTCCCGAGGTTGTGGAGATCAAGGAAGAGGAATAGCTTTTTGGACCGAGTCAAAGGAGTGGGGATGAGGAAATATTTATGCGGTACACAAGATTTCGTTGTGCAATCTTTTTCATAAATTTTGATTTTAAGCTGTTGATAAAAGTTAGCTCTTAGTTCTTTGCCTCGATTCGTTAACATTATTTTCATTAAACTTCATCACTCTCGTCTTCAGATCTCTCAATCGCTCCCGAAATTCATCTTTGTAAAAATCAAACGTATCAACAAGGCAGTTACTTGCTAACAATTGCAGCGCGCAAATTATTAAAAAACTTTTTTCATTTTTATCTCTTATTTGACTGACCTACTTGGGCGGATCCGTGTTTAAATTTTGAGAATTTTGGCTGCCGTTTTTTAGAAACTGATTATTAGGGCTTGAAGTAACTTCGTTTAGAATAACTCGAGCCGATCCTGAATTTATGAGATTTTGATTTGCGGTAACTAAGCCACCAATTTTAGCGGAAGTAACTGCAGAAGCTCCGCTTCCAATTACCGCTTCAGAAGGATTTTGACCAGAGAAGTTATTAATAAACTGACCAGATTGATTAACGTTGTAATGCGTAAACTTATTATGAGAAAGCCCTGACGAGTTAGGGGCGGCAATATTTATCCGATCAATTCCAGAAGCAGTTTTGGTAACTTGAGTGTTAGTTTTTCCATCAGTAACAATCGGCAAAACATCTTGAGCCGATGCTGCAAATGGTTTGAAGATTAAACTGACGATTAAGAGATGATAAAGAAAATTCCTTAAACAACTTTAGAAAAAAAACTAAAGAGAGCGAAATATTGCAACTTATTGGTAATAAGTTTGCAGAAACCTGGGGATTTCATGTGGTGAGCTTGTTTGGGTGATTTTTAAAGCAAAGAACTTATTTAAACTTCAAATGCTGTTAAAGATTTAACAGGAAAGTGATTTCTTTCCGGCTTAATTTCAGCAACATTTTTCTTCTTACGACGACGACGTCTATCTCTTTTTACTTTGCGAACTTTGGTTGAGTCAGCAACTAATCTATGTTTTATATGAACATCCAGAGTTTCTTCGAACTCTTTCATGTGATCTTTAAAGAAATGATCAGCTCCATTAATCATTTGATAAGAAACTTCAGCCCCGTCTCTAGCTGATAACTTTTCAGCTAATTTTGCAGAATCTGCTTCTTTGGTAATCTCATCTTTACTGCCCTGAATAACCAGACCGGCAGAGGTACAAGGAACTATAAAATTAAAATCATATTTCGTAGCAGGAGGAGCAACTAAAACGTAGTTTTCGAGCTCGGGCCTTCTCATGACAGCTTGCAATGCGATCCAAGCACCGAATGAAAATCCCGAAATCCAATATTCGCTGGCTTCCATATTTTGATCATGAAGCCAATTCATTGCAGCAGTTGCGTCTAATAATTCACCAGCACCATTATCAAATTTTCCTTGAGATTTTCCAACGCCCCGAAAATTTATGCGCAAAACAGAAAAGCCATTATTTATAAATGACTTATATATGGCATACGCAACTTTATTATTCATTGTTCCGCCATGAAGCGGATGTGGATGCAAAACCAAAGCAACCGGAGCCTTTGGATCTTGATTCTGATGATATCGACCTTCAATTCTACCGGCTGGACCGTGGATAATTACTTCAGGCATGTGGCAAATTTTTGTGGAAATAAAAAACGTAGCATTCAAAAAAAATTTAAATGCTACGTTTAAAGATTAGTTAATCTCACTCCATTGAAGCGGTTTGTTGTCAGATCCAAGAACAAGCTGATTTGTTCCAGAATATTTAGCTGCCATATATTTACCATGACCAACGTGTCCACCACTATAGTAAGCTGGCTCAATTTCTTTGCCGTTAAATTTCTTTTTTTCAGCGGCTTTTACCCGGTTTTTCGGGTTGTTTTTAGTACCCATGTTTTTTAAAAATTTAGTTGGAAACTTTTAGGAAGGCGGTGCAAAATAGAAACCGCTAACACCAAAATCAAGTTCTTTCTCAACCTCCCATAAAAATTCACAAATGCCAAAATTTACTAGATTGCAAGACTGCGTAGTAACTAACAAAAATGTTATTGTACGCGTTGATATCAATGTTCCGATGTCTAACGGTAAAATTGAAGATGACACCAGAATTAAATCCGTTATTCCAACCTTGAAATATCTAGCAGAAAATAAGGCAAAAGTAATTGTAATCTCGCACTTTGGACGCCCTGAAGGAAAAGTTGATCCCTCGATGTCAATTGAACCTTTGGTTGCTCGGGTTCAAGAGCTACTTGGCTCAATTAAAGTTAGATTTATCAATGATTGCATTGGCGAAAGAGTGAAATCAGCAGTTTCATCAACTGATTACGGCGAAGTAATTATGCTAGAAAATCTACGCTTCTATAAACAAGAAACAAAAAATGATCCTGAATTTTCGCGCGAATTAGCCAGCCTTGGCAACTTTTATGTAAACGATGCTTTTTCTTGCTCACATCGTTCTCACGCTTCAATTACCGGAATTCCAGAAATTTTAAAATCTGCTGCGGGATTTCTAATGGAAAATGAATTAGATAACCTAACAAACCACCTAGAAAATGCTAAAAAACCAATGATGGCAGTTGTTGGTGGGGCTAAAGTTTCAACCAAGCTTGATTTGCTAAATTCTCTTTCAAGTAAAGCAGATACAATAGTTGTTGGTGGCGGCATGGCCAATACTTTTCTTTACGCCTTGGGGAAAAATATCGGAAAATCACTTTGTGAAAAAGATTTAAAAGAAACTGCGCTAAAAATTATTGAAACCGCCAAGAATAATGGCTGCAGAATTATTCTTCCTTTTGACGTTGTGGTTACAAAAAAGTTTGAACAAAACTCTCCCTGCAAAACAGTTGCGGTTGAAGATGTTTCTGAGGATGACATTATCGTCGATGTTGGATCTGCAAGCAGCTCTGAAATTGCTAAAGAACTAGAAAAACACAAAACTTTAGTTTGGAATGGTCCTCTTGGAGCCTTTGAATTAAAGCCTTTTAATATTGGAACCGAAAATTTTGCACGAACCGCTGTTGCCTTAACTAAAGCTGGTAATTTGGTTTCTGTTTCTGGTGGAGGAGATTCTGTTGCCGCCTTAAATTCAATCGGTCTCGCTGAAGAGTTTACTTATATTTCAACGGCTGGTGGCGCTTTCTTAGAATGGCTTGAAGGAAAAGATTTGCCTGGCGTTGCCGCCCTATCTTCGTCTTAAACTTAGATCTAGCATGATTTTATCTTGAAATTTCAACAAAAGATTTTTTCCGCAAATCCATTGAATAGCCTTTGGCTACATTTTGTAATTTATTGGAAAAAATCGCATTACGCGCAGCTGTCATATCACGATCAGTTATATGAGTTTCAACCTTGGCATCCAAAAGCTTAAAAATGCGGTAGCCGTCACTTAAATTAACTGGATTCGAATATTCTCCTTTGCGTAATTTATGAATTGTTGAGTAAATTTTAGGGTCGATATCCGATTGTGAAACCCAACCAATTTCGCCATTGTTTTCAGCAGTTACGCTGGCTGAGAATTGGCGAACGATATTTTTAAAATCAGCGCCCCTTTTTAACTCTTCTAAAAGTTTGATTATAAACTTTTCTGAATTTTCAGAATCGGAGATTAATATCTCGGCTAAAAAAAACTTTTTAACGTCGGTGTTGAATTTATGCTGCTCAAAAAACTCTCTAACTTCTACATCTGTAACTTTAACTCTAGAGCGCAGAACCTCGGAGATAATTTTTGACCATAAAATCTCTGACTCCATTTGCTTAAGATAATTATCAAATGAAAGTCCGCTTTTATCAAAAAAAAGCTTAAACTGAGTGGCATTCTTTTTTTGCTGAGATGCCACAATATCTATAGCTTCGCGCATCTCATCAGAAGTAACTTCAAGTTTCAAACTAACGGATTCTTGCCTAATTATTTCCTCATCAATCATTTTATCCAGAATCTGATTTAGAAGGAGTTTTTTATCCTGATCTGAGATGATTTTCATCTTGGAGGCAGCTATTACAAAGCGATATCGATCAACTAGTTCAGCGTTTGTAATGGCCTTATTATTGACTTTGGCGATTATAAAATTTTCTTGCGGTAGTTTTTGAGATTGGTCAGCGGAAAAAGATGAGAAAGAAATAAAAAATAATAGAAGCGTGACTATTATTTTCATTTCGAAATGACAGCTTTGTAAGCATTTATGCCCCTTATTAAATCAAGTGCGCGTGCAAGTTGATAATCTTGGTCGTAAATTTCTAAGCTTACATCTTCTTTATTTTCTTTTTTAGTCTCTTGAACCAGCTCCTGAATTTGCACTTCGATATGACCTTTTAAATCAGCTTCAAAATCGCGATCACTTTCTTTGGTTTTTTCGATTTTAGCATTAGTCACTTCAATGTCTGGAACTATCCCTTGCGCCTGAATTGATTTGCCACTTGGAGTGTAATAAAGAGCTGTGGTTAAGCGTAAAGCGCCGTGATTTTTTTCAAGAGGAATGACTGTTTGAACCGAACCTTTGCCAAAAGATTTTGTTCCCATAATTACACCGCGCTTATGATCTTGCAGAGCTCCAGAAACAATTTCTGATGCCGAAGCTGAACCTTCGTTGATCAAAACCACAATTGGTAAATTAGGAACAAGGGTTTCGTTTGAATCATCTTTGTAATGCTTCTCTTCGGTAGCGCGACCTTTTATTGAAACAATTTGCATATCTTTATCGAGGAATAACTCGCTAACCTTCACCGCCTGATCTAATAAACCACCTGGATTTCCTCTAAGATCTAGAACCAGACCCTTTAGTTTTTTTTCACCAATCTTCTTTTTTAATGCCTCTAGTTCATAAGTAACTCCAGAAGCAGCCTGCTCTGAAAATGTATTGATTTTAACATAAGCAACATCACCAAACTGCGCTGATTTTACAGCTTTTACTTTGATAATTTGACGAGTAATTAACTTCTCAAGAGGAGCTTTTTCACCTTTGCGCAAAATTGTTACTTTAACATCAGTTCCGGGCTTGCCGCGCAATTTTTTAACAACATCTTCAATTTTTAAACCAACAACACTTTTTCCTTCGATTTTAGTAATGTAGTCGCCAGATTTAATGCCAACCTTAAAAGCTGGAGTATCTTCAATCGCCGCAATCACTTTTACCACAGACATTTCCATGGTTATTTCAATTCCAACGCCACCAAATTCTCCCTTGGTTTGAACCTGCATTTCCTTAAGAGATTCTTCGTTTAAATATGAAGAGTGAGGATCAAGAGAGGTGAGGATTCCATCCGCTGCCGCTTCTGACAATTGACGATCGGTTTTCTCATCAACATAATCTTTTTTAACTCGAGCTATCACCTCTTCCAAAAATGCTTTTTGAGATTCAAAGGAACCGCCATCTTCAATTTTAAGCGGCTTAATTTGAATTTGCGAAATTGAAATAGCAGAAAAAAATCCTACGAAAGTTGAAACAATAACAATTGCGGAGATTTTTACGTTTTTCATGAAGGGATGTTTGAGTTGGTGAATTTATTGTATTCCGTACTCTTCTTTTAATGCATCTGTAATTTCTTCAGAAGGCTCGTCTCCATAAGCTGAAAATAGAATTTTTCCATATTTTTCTAAATGGATAATTTCGTCATTCAAAGCTTTTAGAAAAATTTGAACTTTTAAGCGGTCAACTAAAACGTAGTACCAAGCATTACGACCGGCATCTACACCTTTAACAAGATAAATTAATTCTGCTTGCATTTTTTTTTGGGGATCAATTTGTTTTTGAGGAGTTTTTTGAGAAGATTCGGAATCGGAAGTCTGAGCTGAAGACTTGCTCTCCACTTTTTCCGAGGTAAAACTTGGTTTTTTGCTGGCATATCTTTCGGCAAAACTTTTTTGAGCTTCGGACATTTGTTTTAAGAATTTTGTTTGTTGTTACCTTGAGAATCTAGCCACCATTTATTGATAGATTTTTTTGGTCCACAAGGGCCATCTTCCTTTGAAACACAAGGACTCTTTACATCAATAACCTTTTTGGCGCAAGAGTTTGCCAAAAAAATAACTGATAAAATTAGAAGGAATTTCTTCATGTTTTGATTGGTTTTTAAAAAAAGAAGTAGCTTGAAATTAAATTCGTAACTTAAAGTTTCAAGCTAACAATCCAACTAATTAATCTGTAAATAAATTGTCAAAAATTTTTCAAAAAACACTTGTTGTCGGCCTTGGTTTAATTGGCGGATCATTTGCTAAAGCTCTTAGTAAAAATAATTTAAGCAAAGAAATTTTTGCTTTCGACACCGATCAAGACTCAATTGACCTTGCTATAAACGACAAAGTAATCGTTGAGGGAGTAACAAACTTAAATATGTTTGAACATGTTTTTGATTTTGTGGTTATTGCCGCTCCACTTTCTGCTTACGAAGAAATTTTTGATAAAATCGTCGATGTAATTTCTGCTCAAACTATAATTATCGACCTCGGATCTCTTAAAAGTTTTATTGCTGAAATTTTACCCCAAAAATTAGCTAATAATTTTATTGCCTGTCATCCAATTGCCGGATCAGAAAAAAGCGGCTTCGAAAACTCAGATTCAGAACTATTTACGGATAAAAAGTTCATAATTTGTCCTAACAACAAAACCAACCCAGAAAATTTAGAAATCGTAAAAAATATTGCCGAAAAAATTGGCTCAAAAACAGAATCATTAGAAGCAAAAAAGCATGATGAGATTTACGCCTTAACTTCCCATTTGCCACAATTTTTATCTTTTCTAACGCGAGAATTTTCACCAAAAGAGCTTGATGATGAATTTTTTAAAACAGCTTTTCGCCTCGATGATTCAAACCCAGAAATTTGGGAAGAAATTTTTGAATTAAATGACGAAAATATGGAGAAATTCTACATTGAATTTTTTGATAATTTAGAAAAAGAAATGGAAAGTTTTTTAAGTCTAAAAACCGAAAATTCAGAATTTACTTTAGAACAAAAATCTCAAAAGCTTCTTGAAGAAAACTTTGCCGCAATTTTTACTCGCGCACTTTTTGTTAAAAGCTACTTAAACATTTCGAAAGTTAAATCTTATCAGAATTATGCGGGGAAAGGATTTAGAGACTTTACTTCAATTATCAAAATTCTTGATCTTGATGATAAATTTCTCTCAGAAATGATTGAGAAAAATCACAAAAAAATCACAAAAATTTTTAATTCATTGTCATGAGCCAAGAGCAGTTAAATGAAATTCGTCCATATCGCGCAATCAATCGCCGCAAATCTCGGCAGATTTTTGTGGGCAATGTTGCAATTGGTGGAGATGCGCCAATTGCAGTGCAATCAATGACTAATACCAAAACAACAGACGTTCAAGGAACTATTCGCCAAGTTAATGAATGCGTTGAGGTTGGAGCTGAATTAATGCGAATTTCAGTTCCTGATAAGGAATCTTCAGACGCATTACGTCAAATCATTCCACACTGCCCAGTTCCAATTATTGCCGACATTCACTTTCATTATCGTCGCGCCATTGAAGCAGCTGAAGCTGGAGCAAAATGCTTAAGAATAAATCCTGGAAACATTGGATCTGACGAAAAAGTTCGAGAAGTAATTAAAGCTGCAAAAGATTATGGCTGTTCAATTCGTATTGGTGTAAATGCCGGATCTCTCGAAACTGATTTACTTAATAAATACAAAACGCCAACTCCAGAAGCTCTAGTTGAATCAGCTCAGCGCCACATTCAAATTCTTGAACAAAACGACTTCTTCAATTTTAAAATCAGCGTTAAAGCTTCTGACGTTTTTTTGGCGGTTGCCGGTTACAAAAAACTCGCCGAAGTTTGCGATTATCCATTGCATATTGGAATTACTGAAGCGGGAAGTTTGGCTGCTGGAACCGTTAAATCTTCGATTGGCCTTGGGGCATTACTTTGGGATGGAATTGGCGACACAATGCGAGTTTCACTTTCCGCTGACCCGAGAGAAGAAATTAAAGTTGCTTATCAAATTTTAAAAACTCTGGGTTTGCGTCATCATGGCGTCAATCTAATTTCTTGCCCAAGTTGTGCGCGCCAAGCTTTTGACGTCATTAAAACTGTAGAAGCAGTAGAGAAACGCGTTGAGCACATTAAAACTCCGCTCACAGTTTCAATCTTAGGATGCGTAGTGAACGGACTTGGTGAAGCAGCACATACGCAAATTGGAATTACTGGCGGAGGTGGTGAAAGACACAATGTTTATATTAACGGACAACCAAATCATAAAGTTTCCAGCGAAGATCTAGTTGATCACATTGTTGCTCTAATTGAAAAACAAGCAGCACAAAATGTTCATTAATTTTGACAAACAGCAACTGCAGAAGAAATTTTCACAACAAGCTGATAACTATGAGAATTCAGCAGAAATACAATTAGCTGCGGCTCAGAAACTTTGCAAAATCATCAAGCCTTTTCTAAGAGAAAATTGTCAAATTCTTGACCTAGGATCTGGTACTGGCTTTGTTGCCAGGAATCTTCAAGAAAATTTTACCATCACCGAAACTGACATTTCTTTGGAAATGTTACAAAAAAATGCCAATTCTCACACCATAAAAATTCAATCCGATTTTGAAAAATTGCCTTTTGAAAATAGTAGCTTCGATGTAATTACATCTTCATTTTCGCTGCAGTGGTCCACGGATTTTGAAAAAAATTTTTCTCATTTTTTTTCTCTATTGAAACCCAATGGAATTTTTGCTTTTTGCCTTCCCTGCGATGGTAGCTTGAAAGAATTACGTGAGGCAAATATTTTTAGCTTCAATCAACTTCCGTCAAAAGAAGCGTTAGAAAAAACTCTAAAAAAAACCGAGTTTAAAGAAATTTTAGTTGAAACAGAAATTGTCTCACAAAAATTTTCCAGTGGAATTGATGCGATAAAATCATTAAAAAAAACTGGAGCTAACTACTCGCAAAAAAATCAAAATTTTGTTACCAAAACCAAGTTGAAACAATTTGATAGTTTCTGTTTGAAAAAATTTGGCAACCAATCTAGAAACATTGAAATTACTTGGTCGATCAACCACTTCATCTTCAAAAAATAATTATGTTTGATAGCTTTAAGAAACTTTTTAGAAAATCAAGGCCCGTTGAAATTAAAGATCCAGCAGTTACTGAAAACTTAACTAAAAAATCAGAAAAATTTCAGAAATTCTTAAGCGAGAGCTTTTCATCTATTAAAAATGAAATTCTTGCAGCAAAAGAAAAAATGAAAGATTTGCACCAAGCTAATTTTGATCTCGGAGTTCGCCATTTAGAAAACGGCAATTTATCAGAAGCTATTTTTCGCTTTCGTTTCATCAAAAAATTCTGGCCCGATGATTATGATGCTTACTACCATCTCGCTTACTGCTTAATACTAAAAGAAAAGCCCAAAAAAGCGCGCCGCGTTTTGGAGGAATTATTAGAAAAAGATCCAAATTATGATCCTATAGCTCAAGACCTTCTAGATCGCTTGAATGGAGTAATTAGTGATTAATAAATTTTGCTTCGCGCTAATTTTAATTACGACAATTCTTGCAAATTCCGTTACCGGATTTGCAAAAGATGATTTTGTTGACGATGAATTTGAATCTTATGAAAGCGGTAATGATTTTGAAATTTACGACCCGTTTGAAAAAGCTAATCGCAAAATTTACGTCTTTAACGACTATCTCGACCTCTATTTTCTTGAGCATGTGGCGGTTTTTTATCGCAAAGGTGTTCCGCAAACTGCGAGAAATTCAATCAGAAATGTTCTTACAAATTTGTCGCTGCCAATATCAGCAGTTAACTCGCTACTACAGGGCAAAGTTGACAATGGCCTTGCAACATTTTCGCATTTTTTAATTAACAGCACTCTTGGCGTGGGCGGCATTTTTAACGTGGCGGGTGAGAAAAATATTCGCTACAAATCAGAAGATTTTGGACAAACCTTGGGCTATTACGGCGTTGGATCTGGCGCCTATTTAATATTGCCAATCTTGGGGCCAAGCACTTTGCGCGACCTAGGCGGATATGCCGCCGACAAGTCAGTTGGACCACTTGATTTTAACTTTTTAGAAATTGGTGGCAAAGTAGGTGTATTGCATTCTAACTACCGCATTGGCCTTGCCGCAATGTCTGGCATCGACAAACGCGAAAGCTTAATCAATATTCTAGACGACATCAGAACCGAATCTTTCGACCCTTACGCTACAATTCGCAGCGCCTTTTTACAAAAACGTTTCACCGACATTAAAAATTAAATTTATGAAAAAAATTCTTGCCGCTTTTGCTATTTTTTTAATTGCCACTCCAAGCTTTGCTGGAACGCCAGAAGTTAAAATTTTCGTCGAAAATATTGGCAATTCGGTGATAAAAACTGCCGGAGAAACCGGCCTTTCTGAAAGCAAAAAAAAGGATAAAATTATTAACATAATTGACACCGCAATTGACTCGAACTGGATTGGTCGATTTGTCTTGGGCAAAAACTACAAAACTGCATCCGAGCCACAAAGAGAGCGCTTTACCAAGCTTTATCGCGACTTCATGATTAACACCTACGGCCCAAAATTTAAAAATTACAACGGTCGCAAATTTACCGTAAATGAGGTGGTTGAACAAGGCGGATTTTTTATTGCCAAAGCTGAATTTTTACCAAGAAACACAAATGTTGCGATTTCTGTCGATTTTAGAGTGAAAGAGCGCGACGGCAAATTGGCAATTTTAGATTTTATCGCAGAAGGCGTAAGCTTGATTGAAACCCAAAGATCTGAGTTCAACTCAACAATTTCGCAAAAGGGAATGGATAAATTTTTGGATGATTTAGATGTGCGGGTGAAAAAGTTGAAAGCGGGGAATTAGAAATAATAGCGACACTGAGCCTAGATTATTACCTGCCGCCACCTAATTGATTTGAGCCACTACTTAAAGAGGTAGGTGCGGAGACGGCGGTGGAAGGTGGCTTCCTATTTACAAGCGCAGATCCCATACCATAAGGCAACATCCCTTTTAACCTTTCGGTTCGTAAGTCTGCTCCTTCTTTTTTTGGTAACCCAATTTTTTCTCTAAAATTATCCATTTGATCTTTCCGGTATTCATTAGGGAAAAAAGATCCAACCGTTGCCACAAATTCTCTTAAATAGTTTTCTGCTGCAAAAGAGTCTCTCTGAGAAGAGTCTCGCTGAAATAGTTTTCCAAATGCAGAATCGATGGCGGTGAGTCCTTTGGCATTTTTTAATTGCAATAACTCTTCAACAAATTCACCCACTTCGTCTCGATGAACAAATTTTTTTATTATTTCAAAAACTTCCTTCATAGCTGAAATGTTTTTAAATAGTGCGCAAGAATTAAGGATTGGCGATTTGCAATCATTTATTAATAAGCGTTTAACAAGATTTTTCTTACCTTCCACGTCGGGAATAACTCTATCAATTCCATCAAATATCTCTTCAATACTTTCCGCCCTATTTTCAGTTGGCTGCACAGAGCGGGAGAGAATATTTTCCCCGTAAGAATCTTGTTCGGTTAATATTGTGACAATCAAATCAATTTTCTTATCATCCAAAACATAGCGATTAATCAAATCTAAAACTGGCTGTAATATTTTATTATTATTTAGTTTAGCATTCATTAACGGAGATTTTATAAGCTCATCTTTACTGGTTATAACAGAAGAGACCAGATTTTCTCCAAACTTCGAATCCCTTCCTTCTCCTTTCCATCGTTCAATTTTTTGTTCAACGAATTCAAAAAAACTTCGACTCAAATCTGAATTCTTAAATATTGAAGAAATAATGGTCATTTGACTAGCCATTTCTTTTCCTCTTCTTTCTCCGTCGCGGTCAATCCATAACTTTCTAGTATTTAAAGATCCTTCTCCATCAAGCAACTCCCCCCTCATAAAAAGCTCGTCAAAATAATATTCTTTCAAAACTTTACGAACAATCAGACTCAGATTACCTTCGCCCCGAGGATGAGCTAAGCGATAAAACTGCTCTTGAAAAATATTCAGATAATCCTTCCCCTTCTTTTTCCTCACATGATCAAAGCACTTTTTTAGGCTCTCATTCACTGTATCGCTGATATTCTCTACCCCCATTTCATCGAGAGCTCTTGTGATACGAAATGCATCCTTATCATAGGGAAGCTCTTCAGGTCTTGATTCTCTGCGACCACCCTCTTCACGTCTTGATTCTCTGCGATGATCTTTTTTAAGTCTTGAGTCTCCGGAATCGTCTCCTTGAAACTCAGTCCTGCTTCTTTTTTCTGGCATAATTTATGTGCTATATTAGCTGATTAAATAACTTCAGGCTGATTTCGGTAAATTCGGTTAGTTTGAGATGAGGTTTTTGTTATTATGATTTTTTTTGAAAGGCAGTGGCACCTACACTCAATCTGATTAAAGACGCCGATCTTACTTTTAGCCGTCATTGCGAGCGAATCTGCGATAAAATAAGTCGGCACGATTGATTATAAGCTTAGAAGACACGTCAAATTACTAAACACTTTTATCACTGGTCTTCTCGACCACTTTTCTCCTCATCAAATTTTTCCGCAGCGCCTGCGACAAATCTTTTTTCTTCTGCTTCTTCTCGCGCTGCCTTTGCTCTTTTTCTGCTGCTTTTTTCATTACTCGATCGCGCTAATTTCAAATTGCTTCAAATACAAGTTTGCATAAGCGCCTCCTTGATCTAGAAGCTCTTGGTGTGTACCTTGTTCAACAATTTGACCATTTGAAATTACTACAATTTTATCGGCGTGAATCACTGTCGAAAGCCTGTGCGCAATTACAACGGTTGTTCTATTTTTAGTTAATTTTGCCAAAGCATCTTTGATTAATTTCTCTGAAATTGGATCGAGAGCAGAAGTTGCTTCGTCCAAAAGCAAAATTGGCGCATCGTATAAAATTGCACGCGCAATTGCAATTCTTTGACGCTGACCTCCAGAAAGACGAATTCCGTTTTGCCCAATATGCGCATGATATTTTTCTGGCAACTCTTGAATAAATTCATCAGCTTCTGCCAAAGTTGCAGCTCTGATAATTTGATCCTCGGTTGCGTCCTCTTTGCCGTAACGAATATTTTCTAAAATCGTGTCGTCAAAAAGCATTACTTCTTGATTAACAACCGACATTGAGCCGCGCAGAGATTTTAGAGTTAGATCTCGAATATCATGGGAATCGAGTTTAATTGAGCCGCTTTTAGGGTCATAAAAACGTAAAATCATGTTCATGATTGTAGATTTTCCACCTCCAGAATGACCAACCAGAGCTACGGTTTTTCCAGCTTCAATTGAAAAACTAACGTTATTTAAGGCTAATTTATCATTTACATAACTGAAGTTTACGTTTTCAAATTCAATACTTCCCCTAACCGCAGGAAGCGAAATTGCGTTTGGTTTATCAATAATAGTCGGCTTTTCATCAAGGGTTTTGTAAAGACGACTCGCGGCAGCAAGACCCATTTGCACACCTGAATTCATGCCCGAAACAGATTTAAGAGGTTTATAAGCCATCATCATCGCAGCAAAAAATGAGAAGAAGGCACCAGGAGTTGTTTGACCGGTTATAACTTGATGTCCACCATACCAAATTACTGCAGCAACTCCAATGCCAGCCAAGCTTTCAACAAAAGGAGATGCAACGAGAGAAAGACGAGAGATTTTTTTACCCATCGTAAATATTCCCTCAACAATTTGTCCCATTCTTTTTACTTCAAAATCTTCGCAATGATAAGCCTTAACAAGCTTTGAATATTGCAAAGTATCGCTCATTTGCGAGTTGAACTTGCCAGCCATTTCCTGATTCTTAAATGACAAATTACGCAATCTTCTGCCCAATTTGTAAATTGGATAACCAGCTAAAGGAAAGCCGATGAAAGCAATCAGAGCCAACTCCATGCTTTGATAAAACATCACCCCAACAAGAGCTATAAGAGTTAAAAGCTGTTTTACAAAACCATTGACGCAAGTGTTAATCACGCCAACAATTGAGCCAACCTCATTAAGAACACTAGCCATCATATCGCCTGATGATCTGCTGTGAAGTTTTGAAATATCAGATTTAATAAAGTGAGAATATAAACGAACCCGCAAATTTGCGGTTATGCGCAATGACAATATGCTCATTGTCAACAACTGAAAATATGTAGAAAAACCTTTTACCACAGTAACAACCAAAACAACTATCGGAATAATCACTAAGGCTTGAGTATTTTTCTCAACAAAAACTGAATCTAAAGCCGGTTTAATTAACCAGGCATTAAGCGAGGTGGTTCCAGCAATCACAAGCATCAAAGAAACCGAGATCATAAAAGTTTTCCAATTTGGAAGAATATATTCCTTGCTAATGCGTTTAGCTAAATACCAAGTGCCATTATAATTAATTGGCTTTGCTTCTTGTGACATAAAATTAGGAATTTCGAATTAAGAATTATGAATTTACTCTGTAGAGCCTAACTGTATCAAACAAATCAATTTAATTTCCAGTGCTCAATATTTTTCACTCATTCAAAGAGCTATTTGCTCAAACATTACAAAAAATTGCCCAAGAAAATCAACTTGAAATCTCAGCTGAAGATTTGAAACACTTCACAATTGAGCCAACAAAAGAAGTTTCTCACGGCGACTTAGCTTGTAACGCCGCAATGGTTGTTTCAAAAAAATTCTCTTCTGTAGAAAGCTTAAATAATCCCAGAAAACTAGCTCAAAAAATTATCGAAAAACTTTCTCACAACGACATTGAAAAGCTCGAAATTGCTGGAGCTGGCTTTATAAACATCTTTTTAAAGAACCAAATTTTTCATCAAATAATTTTCAGCCTTCTTGTTGAAGAAAAATTTCAATTTCCAAATATCGGAGAAGGTCAAAAAATTAACCTAGAATATGCCTCACCAAACCCAACAGGACCTATTCACATTGGTCACACTCGTGGCGCAATTTATGGAGATGTTTTAGCAACGCTTTTACAAAAAGTTGGTTTTGATGTTTTGAAAGAATATTATATTAACGATGCCGGAAGCCAAATTATAACTCTTTTGAAATCTGCTTATTTGCGCTACTTGCAAGCCTGTGGTCAAGATGTTGAAATTGGCGAAGGACTTTATCCGGGAGTTTATTTAATTGAAGTGGGCAACGCTTTAAAAGAAAAATTTGACGAAAGTTTAATTGGAAAAAGTGAAGAAGAAATATTGCCAAAAATTCGTGATTTTGTTGTGAATTCGATGATTGAAATGATCAAGTCTGACCTACTTGATCTTGGCATCAAGCATGACAGTTATTTTTCTGAAAAAGAAAATCTGCACGACACTAATCGCATTGCCGAAACCGTAGAAATCCTCACAAAACAAGATTTGATTTATGTTGGAAAATTAGAAGCTCCAAAAACCGAAAAAGGCGTTGGTGCATTACCTGAGGGATATGATGATCAAGCGCAAACTTTATTCCGCTCCACTCAATTTGGCGATGATCAAGATCGCGTTGTAAAAAAAGCCGATGGAAGTTTCACTTATTTTGCTGGCGATATGGCTTACGTTCGAAGTAAATTTGAGCGCGGCGCAAAAACTTTTATCATGCCACTCGGTTTTGATCACGCCGGATATGTTAAGAGGCTTACCGCCGCTGTAAAAGCTCTAACAAAAGATCAGGCGCAATTAAAAGTGATTTTATGCCAAATGGTAAAATTTGTTAAAAATGGCGAACCATTAAAAATGTCAAAACGCGCCGGCAACTTCATTACCGCTCGCGAGGTAATTGAAGAAGTTGGAGCTGACGCTTTACGTTTTATAATGCTAACACGCAAAAATGATGCGCCTTTCGACTTCGATTTATCCAAAGTAATCGAGCAATCAAAAGACAATCCAATTTTTTATGTACAATATGCGCATGCGCGCTGTTGTTCAGTTTTGCGCAATTTAAAATTGGAAAATATTTCTATTCCAGAAAAAATTGATGCCAAACTTTTAACTCAACTTTCAGATAAATCAGAAATCGATCTAGTTAAAAAAATCGCTAATTTTCCAAGAATTATTGAGATGTCAGTTGCTAGTTTTGAGCCGCATCGAATTGCTTTTTATCTACAAGAAATTGCTGCAGAATTTCACTCTCTTTGGAATAAAGGCAGCGAAAATCCCAAATTGAAGTTTATTGTTAAAGATGATTTGCAACTTACTTACGCAAGAATCTATTTGGTTTTGGCTACAAAAAAAATTATCGCCACAGGACTGGAAATCTTTAATGTTAAACCGCTTGAGGAAATGAGATAATGGACGACTTCGGATATAAAAAAGACGAATCTCAAAGCAAATTCACCGAAATCACAAAACGCAGCTTTCTGATTGGAGCAACTCTTTTTTCAATCGCCTGCTTCATTTACATCACAATTAATGCTTATTATTTCGTTTACCAAGACGGCGAGAATGGAGATATTGAGGTGATTAAAGCAGAGGAAGGTCCAATAAAAGTAATTGAAGAAAAAGTTGAAGAAGAAAACAAATCACAAATCGACCGCACAATTTACGAAGATATTTTTGGCAGCAAAACTCATCGAAAAGAAACCTCTAATCCAAAAATTTACACAGCTCCCGCTCCCGCCTTGCCACCGAAAAACATTGAGCCAGATCGCAGATTAATTAAAGAAACTGGCTCAATTGGAGAAGTAAAAAAAGAGCAAAAAATTATAGTTTTTTCAGACAGCGCTAAAAAAGAAGAATCAAATAAAGATTTACTCACCAAAACCGACGGAAGAGAAAGGGCGGAATCCTTAGCAAAAACAACTCCTAAAAAATCAGGAACAAGAACAATCAGAGTTCAACTTGCCGCCATGTCTTCAAAAAAGGCCGCTAACGAGAGTTGGGATAAGTCTTCAAAACTTTATCCCAAATTATTTTCTGGACTTAAACCCTTTATTGAAGAAGCGAACCTTGGAAAGAGAGGGATGTTTTATCGCCTACAAATTGGTAATTTTTTTAACCAGATTGAGGCTGAGGAATTTTGCAACAAATATGTAACTCAAGTTAAGAAAAGCCGAGGTGATTGCATTATTGTTGAGTAGAAATTTTATGAAATTCTTTAATCTGCTCAACTATTGATTTATAATGCCCTGGCTCCTGATTTTTTTCTAAAATCCAATCGTAAATTTCCAGATCGTCTTCTTCTAAAAATCTACCAAATAACTCTAGATCAGTAATTTTTTGCAAATTTGATTTAGCGAATTCTCCAATCAAAAAATCAGTTTCTTTGCAACCTCGATGGGTTGAGCGGTATAAGATTTGTTTACGCAAAAGATCCATTTTTACCCAAAATTTTAAGTTGTAATTTCTTAATTAGCTCTTGCACAACCCTTTCTTCATAAGGCTTAGAAGCAACAGATCCCCAAACTGGCTTTGGAAAAGACGCATCATTTTCAAATCGCCCTATTACATGAATATGCAATTGCTTTACCACATTTCCAAGTGCTGCAATATTTAATTTTTGTACCAAAAATTCTTCTTTGAGAATTTGTCCTATTAAATTTATCTCCCTCAAAACTTCTGATTGCTCTAAAAAAGATAAATCGGTTAATTCAATCAAATCTTCTTTTCTTGGAACAAGAATTAGCCATGGATAATTAGAATCATTCATTAAAAGCAGTTGTGAGATTTTCAAATCACAAACCACAAAACTATCCTGCGACAATTTTGAATCGAGAATAAACATAAAATTAAGATTAAGATTTAGAAAATATGATTTAGTTTTTTTGTAAAATCGGATGTAAATTTTTTATCAAGTGCTCAACAGTCTCTCCATACAAAACATAGTCTTAATCGATAAAACTCAAATTAATTTTGCCAAAGGGCTTTGCATTTTAACTGGCGAAACCGGCTCTGGAAAGTCAATATTGCTTGATGCTTTAGGTTTAGCAATTGGCTTTCGATCTAATCTAAGATTAATCGGCGGTGATGAAAATAAAGCTCAAGTTGCGGCAGAATTTGACATTTCTTCAAACCAAAATTGTAAAAAGATTCTTGAAGAAAATGAATTACTCGATATCGAAAACCCTGACCTGTTAAGAATTCGCCGCTCTATTCAAGAAACTTCTGCCAGTAAAGTTTTTGTAAATGATGTCGCAATCGGAGTAAATTTATTAGCCAAAATTGGTGAATCCCTCATAGAAATTCATGGCCAGCATGATCAACGCGGTCTTTTAAATTCAGGATCTCATTGCATAATTCTTGATGAATTTTCTCAAAATCAAAGCCTGTTAAAATCACTAAAAAAAACTTACGAATTACTAAAAGAAACCGAAGATAAAATTGCCGAAATCATTGCAAAAAAAGAGGAAGCTCAAAGAGAAAAAGACTATCTCGAGCACGTAATAAACGAACTAGAAACCGCCGACATTCAGCCAAAAGAAGAAGAAGATTTGGTTAATAAAAAAGATCAACTTGTTGGCAAAGAAAAAATTTTAAACTTTCTCGAAGAATTTAAATCGCGAATAACCGAAGCCAATTCTCAACTAATTTTATCGCAACGTATTTTGATTCGTAATCACAATATTGTTGATAATTTTCTGCCCGACAAAAAAGAACAATTTGAAAAATTAAGTGAAAAACTAGATCAGCAAAATATTGATCTCGACTCAGCTTTATCAAGCTTCAATGAAATTATTCGAGAAATTAATAGCTCAGAAAATAATCTTGAAGAAATTGAAGAGCGACTATTTTTTATCAGAAGCTTGGCGAGAAAATTCAATGTCAAAACCGATGAATTGCCCGAGATAATTACCGCCTCACAAGAAAAATTAAAACTTCTAAATAAAGAAGAAGAATTTGGTTTAGACCTTGAAAATAAACGCTTAACGCTACTAAAAGAATATCAAAAACTTGCTGACGAATTAAGTGTAAAACGTAAAAAATCTGCTTTGATTTTGGCAAAAAAAGTTGAGGAAGAATTACATTTTCTAAAAATGACCAACACCAAATTTTTGGTTGAGGTAAAAAATTACGACAACAATTTGCAACGCTCTGCAAGCGGTTATGACAAGGTTCGTTTTCTTGCTGCAATCAATAATAATAATTTCGACGACATTTCAAAAATTGCTTCCGGCGGCGAACTCTCCCGCTTCATGCTCGCGCTAAAAGTTTCTTTAATGGATGTAAAATCCGTGCCAACAATGATCTTTGATGAAATCGACACCGGAATTGGCGGAAGCACTGCCGATGCCGTTGGAAAGCGTCTTAAAGCTTTATCACAAAATCTACAAATTTTGGTTGTCACACATCAGCCGCAAATTGCCGCAAAAGCCGATAATCATTTTAAAATTAGCAAAACTTCTGAGGGTAAAAAAATAAAAACCGTAATTGAAAGCTTAGATAAAAAATCGCGTGAATTAGAAATAGCCCGCATGCTTTCTGGAGAAATCATTAGCATTGAGGCATTGGCGGCTGCAGAAAAACTAATCAACAACTAAAAAATGTTTAATTGGAACAAGCAGAGAAATTTTGATTTTAGTAATATTTCAAAAACTAGTGATAAAAAGCTTATTTCCGCTAATGGACTTACTATATCAATCTTGATAATCGCATCTTGTCTATTGCTTAGCCTCATTCTAACAACAGTAATTATCACTGTCGGAGATTTTGAAAACAGATTGCTTGAAAAGTGCATGCTCAGAGTCAATCTTTTTAAATCTTTTACAAAAGTAGAAAATTGCTTTGTTTTCTTAAGCTATATTTTTTCAATATATTACGATAATTGGAAAAACTTCTTTCAGAATCAGATCGACTTCACCTCTAACTCTTATTTAGGAACAAAGCTTTTAATAGGATCATCGCCACTTATTTGCGCAATAGTTGCCATATTTATATCCTTTAAGAATCACGCGAATCGATGCTTGAAAAGCCCAGAAAATCCAATATACGATTACAAAAAAGGTTAAAAAAATAATAAAAGTTATGGACACTGTTAGCTAATTATTTTTATCCCATATTTAGCCCTGTTTTTGCTTATTTTTTGACAAATTATTCAAAATATATCCAAATATTTATCATAATTTTGTCAAAAAAGCGCTAAAAACATGTCAAAATCTGTGATAAAAATAATTAACTAACCGCGTCTAAAAAAAACTAACCAAACATTGCTTATTGCCTTGGTGAAATTTATTTTTTAGAAAATTTTTTAAATTCAAATTACTTACTTTTCTCAAAGAAATGTCAGCTCAAGATAACGCCGCACTAAGACATTTTCGTAACTTCGTATTAATAACATCTATCATTGTCTTCGTTTTCGCTGGATGTTTTTATTTAACCGGAACGCTTGTAATTGTTAGCATCAATGGCACTTGGGAAGCAATCAAAGGATATTCAGATCTTACAATCAAAAAACAGTTCATCCACCTTTTTCAAACCCTTGTCGCCTATTGGAAATTCTATTTCATAAACTCAGCAAAACTAACTGCCGACAGTTATAATTATTTTGCCACCAAACTCTGGGTTGCCACACTTTTACCATACAGCCTACTCTTAACCATGATGTGGGCTTTTCGCGCTCCAATCATCGATTGGCGCCCTTTCAAAAAACCAGAATCAATTCATGGCGATGCAAAATGGGCGTCCATGAAAGATATCAAAAAAATGGGGCTACGCTCAAAATCGGGAATTTTACTTGGTAAATACAATAAGAAATTTCTTATTGCCGATGGATTTCAACACATACTTTTATTTGCACCAACAGGTTCTGGTAAAGGTGTGGGCTTCGTAATTCCCAATCTTCTCTTTTGGAAAGAATCCGTAATTGTTCACGATATTAAACTTGAGAACTACGAGCTTACCTCTGGCTGGCGTCAAAAAAACTTTAAACAAAAAGTAGTTTTATGGAATCCCGCCGACCCCAACGGAATTTCTCACTGTTACAACCCAATAGATTGGATTAGTAAAAAACCTGGGCAAATGGTGGATGACGTGCAAAAAATATGTAACTTCCTTTTGCCAGAACAAGAATTCTGGCAAAATGAGGCGCGCGCACTTTTAACCGGAATTATGCTTTACCTAGTTGCAGCCGATGATAAGCCAGCAACTCTTGGTGAGGTTGTTAGAACGCTTCGAAATGATGATGTGGTTTACAATTT
>JACCDN011218122.1_pt1 | contig 45797 bp, 42 predicted proteins | sample 7441691 | NCBI WGS metagenome assembly JACCDN01 (sample SAMN15323439, study PRJNA562643) | freshwater metagenome | isolation source: river surface water | place: USA:Blue River Watershed | collected 2017-08-16 | reverse complement strand
GTAATTACGTAGGTAATTTTAATCTAAAATTACCTTTAGTATATATTTGTGTAATTTTAAGTCGCAACTTAATCTTCATTATTCATACTCTATAAAATTTACATATGAAAACATAAGTAAAAGATACGCAAGTAAAAATAACGGATTCACTAAATATAATAAAAATGCAGTATATGGTCATTCAATTTGAATTATGTGCATTGTTGACTCGTCACTTACGTATTACGCTTCGCTCCTGGCGCCTAGTTAATTTCAACCTAAAAGGCTATACATACTAAAGATCAAGATCTATTGAATAGTCTCAAATCTATAAAGACTTCAATAAAACTACTACGCGATGAGTTTGAAGAGTTGCATCAACTAATAATTGAATTATTAAAAAAAATAATAAGGTTAGTACAAATTTATAATTCAGAAAATTAATAAATATATTAGGAGGTTAATTATGTGGGGATGGATAAAAACTGTTGCAAAATGGGCAGCAATTGGTGCTGCAGTTGTCGGAGGTGGTTTAGTAGCAGCTGGAGCGATTGCGGGTATGGTAGGAGGAATAGGTGTATAGTAATTTAGCTTGAAGATGGGATTTGAAAGAATTCAACCAAGGCCTTATATAATTCTGTAAATTGAGTAATGTGATCTTTAATCCATCGTTTCATATTAGCCCAAAATTTCTCAATTGGGTTCAGGTCGGACGAATATGGCGGTAAGAAAATCAATATGCAGCCACCGATTCAATCAATTCTTTTGTCTTCTGAGATTTGCGGAAGGAAGCTTTACAGACTCAAGATTATTAATAAAATAATAGCAGCTTAAAAGGACGAAATCTCTAATCTCTTATAACCACTTATCCGCCATGCAACAAAGCCAAAGTGCTGTCGGAATGATCTCGCTAATCTTTTGTTGTTTCAACGGTGATAACGTCACTATTTTTCTGCATCAGGTCAACGTGCGCATCTTTTAGAAACTTATCGAAAAATGATTGGATCAATTGAATCATTTCTGTTTGGTAAGAGGACGCATCGGCATTACCCGCGCCCAAATGCCATCCTTTTTCTTTAAGTACGCTAATTTTACCTTTTAAAATGCCGTGATCCGCAAATGAATTATGTTCAGTCCCTTTGATAACAGCTTTAAAATTATTATTCTTGAGGTGAACGGATGATGGGTCGCACATCGGCTTATCTGCAAATATATGCAGAAATGGTTTCTCAAAATCTGACCCATAATCCAATTTAATATCAGACTCCAACTTGCTAACCGTACGCTCGTCTCCATCGTAATCATAGGTGTCATGGCTGATAGGAGCATCCAAACTGATCCCAGCAAGAATATGTGGATTCAGGCGTGTTGTTTTAACGGTTGTAGCCCCACCCAAAGAATGCCCAATCATCCCTATTTTGGTAAGGTCCATTGAAGGCGTTGTGGATGCAATAGAATCTATTTGTCTCAAAATAAACTGGGTGTCCAAAAATGCTGTTTCAAACATAAGTGCATCCCGACCAGCCTTAAGAAATGCCTTTGTTCCGTCTTCAAAAATGACTGTTGTGGCAATATTTGGATGACCGGGCGCGATAACAACATACCCGTGACTAACGAGTTCCAAAATTATTCGTTGGTAGGAACCTGCGGTAACGCCAAATCCATGCTCAAATAAAATAACAGGAAAGGGACCAGTTGCAGGTGTTGCATCTTTGGATTTAAAAACCTGAGTGCAGCGGAGTTCGTGCAGAATTGATTCAAACTCTTTCTGCGTCATATCGTGATCTTCCAGAGGCTTCTTTAACTCTGTCTCCCAAAAAACGACCTCTTCATCGCCGTAAGGTTCAAGCGTTGATGCGCCATTTGATGGATAATAAATGGTCACCTTTATTTTGCGAGAATGCCCATGATTGTAGGGATCTTCTCGGTCATCATCCGTGAATTCAAGGTTTTTGTAACCAACGGAATGGAGGCCTGTTAGGCTAGGAAATTCAATGCTGTGATCACATGCAAATGCATAATTAAAAACAAAAAGTGAAAAAATGATGAGGAAAATGCGCATGATCAATTATTTTTTTCTATTTAATAATATATAGCACATTCATAAGAGCATCAGTTAACTTATTTTTATCCATTCTTTTTTGCTATCCAAACAAGATGCTGATCCTGATCACTTTCTTTTAAAAGAATTTCAAAACCATATTTTTTAAGATGTTGTTCATAAACTGCAGGATCGAGGCTGTAAAAATGAAGCTCTTGGTTAAGCATATTGCTGTCAGTCCCCTCAAACTCACTGTCGCCGCTTGTAAATTCAAGTATTCCACCTGGTTTTAACCATTGTGCAAAACGGGCAATCATAAGCTCATGATCTGATTTTGGCAGATGAAAAAGACACCACCACTCGACAATGGCATCAACTGTTTCATTGAATTCAATAGTGCGAACATCACCATATAGACCGCGCATTTTCGGGCATTTATTTTTAGCAATATTTAGCAGTTCTTCTGATCCATCAATGCCGGTAACAGAGAAATTTTTCTCAATTAAATAATCAGCAATCGGGAACCCAGAGCCGCAACCAATATCAAGGATGTGTGATTTTTCAGGGATGTAATTTATTAATGCATCGAGGTATTTTTGCTCAGTATTAAAAGAATCCCGCATTTTAGCAAAACCCTCTGCAATGTTATCGTAAGATTTTCCTTGGTTATTCATTGTTGAACTCCTAAAATTTCATAATATTATTCTCATCCAGTACTCTTTGCCATGCATTTCTTCAAGTGGTCCGATGAAATGCACATTACACGTAAGGTAGCCGGCAATCTCTTCGAGTTTTTGGCGAGCTTGGATAGAGTTGATAACAGCCTGCTCCCACGATTTATGCTCAGAAAGAATTATTGGCAATTTTATCATTTGTTATTTGTGTTTGCTTCTAAGCAATTTTAAGAATTTATCTGTATTTTTTAGGGGATACTATGGGTATACTATGAAGGTGCATTTTAATAACAATTAGCAAAGCTATATAAAATATAGATATCTCGAAACCCTTTATTTGTCAAGGTTAAATAAAATTGGTAAAAATAGGTAAAGATCGAACCCTCTGATTCCTAATCACTAGGTCGGAGGTTCGAATCCTCTCGATCCCACCACTTCTGACATCGGATGCAGTGCCATAGCCTTTTAGATTGAATTAACTAGGCACTAGGAGAGCACAAGGCATATGGATAAATACATCAGCGATGAGTCAACAACGTAGCTAGTTTCAATCTAAAAGGCTATAGTCATTACTAGGATGCAACAATAGTCATCCTGAATTTATTTCGGGATCTAAGATCCTGAAAATGAGTTCAGGGTAAGGATCAAGTATTTTGCTTTGACAAAACTGTGTGCAAGAAAATAGAGCAAACTAGAAATATGACCACTATACCTAAATTGAAGAAAATGATATCTAGAAAACCAGCCTTGTATATAGCAAGAGATTCCATTACATTTACTTTTCCCTCTACAGAAGGTACTGACATAAATTTTGATAAAATAATGCCAGCTAAGTTAGAAAATGCCAATGATAACATTAATATACCCATGATAAATCCACGTAGATTTTTGGGGGCTAGGATGGTAGCTTGCGATTGTACCAAAGGTGCTATACAAAGCTCACCTAAGCTCATAAAAGATATGGCAATAACCAAGTATAAATACCCTATCTTACCATTATGATCAGCATTTACGCATCCTATATAAAGCACGACAAAGCATATAACTAACATTATCAAACCAAGGCCTAGCATTAATGTTGAGTATTTTCTATCAAATTTCATATAAGTGCCAAGTAATGAACCAAGTAGAACTATTGACACAGGGTTTATTGCTTGGGATACTGAAGCTGGAATCATAATACCAGCTATTTCATTATCTACATTTCTTGCTGTAAATAAGCTAATAAGAGATCCAAGCTGCATCTCTAAACCAAAAAAACACATTAAGAAAAATATCATGATGGCCAAAGCGATTAGGTTTCGCCTCTGAATAGAAGGAGATTTCATGACGATATAAGTGAATATTCCAAAAACTACTAATCCTACGATAGTAAGTATGTTAGCAAAAAACTCAGCCGATTCTAGCATTTTAGACACAAGAAAAGCCAAGCATAAACTAATTACTATTATTATGGTAAATAAATTCATACCAAGAAATAACTTCTTATTGATAAGATTTGGCTTTGGGGATGTACCGCTCGATCCTAAAATATGCTGAAATTTGGTAAATACAACAAGACCGATAAACATACCAATACCTGCTAGACCAAAACCATAATCCCACCCATAAGTACTTGCAACAAAACCACATAAGATAGAAGAAGAAAATGCACCCAAATTTACTCCTACATAAAATAAGGTAAAGCCTCTTTCTCTATTAGGGTCATTATCCTTATAACATGAACCTAGTAAATTTGTCAGATTACCTTTAAATAGGCCTGTTCCTATGGCTATCAATGCTAAGCCTAAATATACCAAAAATCTATTCCATCCTACAAAAGTCATACAAATATGACCCATTATCATCACAATACCGCCAATTAGCACCATATTACGGAATCCCATCAATTTATCAGCGATGATTCCCCCAATTACAGGCCCAGTATAACCGATAGCAGCAAATAAAGAATATATGGCATAAGCTTTAGCATCAGTAAAACCAAGATGCGATGTAAGAAACAACACCAGTAACGCTCTCATACCATAATAACTAAAGCGCTCCCACATCTCCACAAAAAATATAAGCTTTAAGAATTTGGGATATCCTACAATCTCCCGGTCGTCTTTATCTATAGTAATTACGTTAGATAAGTTTGTAGAATCACTCATGATAAATACCTCATAATAATATAAAATGGATTTCACTTAAATACTGGGTTTAATTCGCAGACACTACTAAAAGATAGAAACATAACATGCAGCATAGCATTTTCGTAAAGCTATAATATAACATTGCTTTATAAAAATATATGCATCACGAAAAGCTCAAAAGCAACAGTTAATAGTCTGCAACAACTTATTGCAAAGCTAAAACAAATATTAAGTAAAATTAAACAATAGTAAAAATTCTAAAAATAACGAAAGATATTAGTGCGCCTGATAACATGACCAGAGCATAATAACAAGAAAAATGGAGGAGGTAGTAAAGTTGAATGTATTATCAGCAGTATTCCTGCAATCTATTAACAATAATCTTCGTTTCAACAACAAATTTTTTAACATAATAAACTCTCTTTAGATTTAATTAGCACCGCAAAAAATAGGTACCAAGTTTTACGTATAGCCTTTTAGATTGAATTAACTAGGCGCGAGGAGCAAGGCGTATGGATTAACGTAAGCGACGAGTCAACAACGTAGCTAGTTTCAATCTAAGAGGTTAGATAACATCATTTTTAGTCCCTTTGCAATATAATTATTAAAATATTTGGTATTACTCTATCAAACAAGACTGCGTTTTATCTCTAAATACAAATCTTATCCACTATTAGCGTTATAGCCAAATCCCGTCATCACGCGGCATCGCTATCGTCATACAACAAGGCCGGAATCGTAGATGACGAAGACAAAGAGACCTTCAAGGCCATCAAGGCCATTTCACCTCTGGTGGTAGAGACATTAAAATTGCCTCTACATTGCCACCAGTTGCAAGCCCAAATGTTGTACCTCTGTCATATAAAAGGTTAAATTCCACATATCTTCCTCTTTTTACAAGCTGATGCTCTCTCTGTTCTTTAGTCCAAGGTAAGTTCATTTTATCACGAACGATACTAGGATATACATCATGCATTGCAAGACCTATTTCTTTTGTAAAAGCAAAGTCATTGGCAAAGTTACCAGTATTTAGATAATCGTAAAATATTCCACCAATCCCTCTTGGTTCATTCCTATGTTTTAAGAAAAAATACTCATCACAAGCTTTTTTAAATTTAGGATAGTAGCTTAAATCATGTTTATCACAAGCATCTTTAAAGGCCTGATGAAATATTTTTGTTTCCTTATCATCTGGGTACATAGGAGTTAAATCTCCTCCGCCTCCAAACCAATGCTTAGTTGTTTTTATATATCTAGTATTAAAATGCACCGCAGGCACAAGAGGCGAGCACATATGAGCCACAAGCGAAATACCGGTTGCAAAAAACTCAGGTTTTTCCGCTGCTCCTGGTATATGTTTTCTGAATTCTTCAGAAAATACTCCATGTACAGTAGATATATTTACACCTACTTTTTCAAATATATTTCCGTGCATTACAGACATCAAACCGCCGCCTCCCCCTTCTCTTATCCAAGCTTTGCTGGTGAATTTTCCAGGGGTTAAGTTACGTTCTTTGGCAAAATCTATCTCTATTTGTTCATAAGATTTGCAAATTTTGTTTTTTAAATCCTCAAACCATTCCGAGGCAAGACTAGATTGATTCATAAAATCTTTTTACCAAGCATTTTTTATTATTAAGGGCAGCCTATATGGCTGAATAAATACGAAATCGAACCTTATATCATAGTCATGATATTTACTATTATAACTCAAAAATAGCTGAGCCGAGCGCTTTATCCTGTTTTGTTGATGTTTTGAAACAATATTCTCTGTTAGATTAGTGTTTCTGGATTTTACCTCAATAAACACTAGCTGCTTACCCCTGCAAGCAATAATATCGATTTCTCCAACAAAATTCCTTTTGCGATGATGAATTATATTATAGAATTTTAATTTATAAATCAGCATTGCTAGATATTCAGCAAAGAGACCCTGTTTATAGGATTTCATTTTGGCTTTAAATTAGCCTCAATTAAACTATTTATGGTATTTCTCATTACATAAGTTACAGCTAAAAATCCTAGTGAAGTAAACATAATATAAAATGCTGGCGCATAATATAGATCAGTTACCTCTAGAAGCCACCTAGAGATAACAGCCGATGTTCCACCAAATAAAGCAACACCCAGATTATAACTAAATGCTACCCCAGTAAATCTCTCCTCTGGCAAGAATAACGAAATAATAAATATATAAGCAGTACCAGCAATAAAACCACCAAGCATAGCAATTATTGTTAGAGCCGTAAGTTGCTTCCATGTTTCCCCGCAAGCAAGCAGCATAAAGGCAGGAATAGCAACAATCACTATCGCTAATGAAGCTATTACAATCATTTTAAACCTACCAATATGATCCGAGATATATCCAGATAGTGGCATGCTTATCATCATGACTATAGAAGAATATGAAAGATAAATTAAAGCTGTAGTTTTATCAAACCCTAGCACCTCACAATGAAAAATATTTATGTAAGTTTTTATGATATATACTAAACTGCTCGCAGAACCACCAAGACAACAAGTTACCAACATTGCAGGCCATGAACTGCGAATCACATGAGTAAAAGGCATTGTTAAAGTTCGTTTTTTTTCAGCTAGCATCTCAAATATCGGTGTTTCCGATACTCTTAGCCTAAAATAAAAACCCACTATTCCCATTGCACCACCAAAGATAAAAGCAAATCGCCAAGCAAAGTCTAAACCCGGAAATAATTGTTCTAAAATAATACCAACAACACTAGCGAGTAAAGTACCAGCAATATTCGAAGCATGAACTATTCCCGCAGTAAAACCAGGCCTTAAATTCTGGTAATGCTCAAGAATAAATATTGCAGCTCCTGCACCTTCTCCACTAATACATAAACCTTGAATTAATCGCATCAGGACCAATAATATAGGGGCACTATAGCCTATTTCGTTATAACCCGGTATAAAACCGATGATAAAAGTGGTGGTAGTCATACCTAGCATCGAGATGATAAGAGATACTCTCCTGCCATATTTATCAGCAATATAACCGAAAATAATTCCACCTATTGGCCTCATTACAAAACCAACAGCAAAAACCGATAAGCTAGAGAGAGTCTGTATTACCTGTGAGTCTGATGGAAAAAATGCATGTCCTATAGACAAAGAAAAAACTGCATAAACTGTAAAATCGTAATATTCCAGTACATTGCCAGAAATAGCCGATAAAAAAATGGACCTTCTTTTATTCATTGAGTTATCATAATTATAGAATTAAAAACTATAGCTTTTCAGATAAGCCTGACATCCCAAAACCAGGGATATACAGAGCATGAAACCTATAATAATAGGTAAGTAAATAACTATTGCAAAGCTCATATCATAAAGACCATATACAGGTTCTAAATTAAGTAAACTATCCTTAAAGCCTTGTTTCTTCAACTCAAACGACTATAATATAGAGCGAAAAATGACCATATGGGGCAGATTATAAACAAGAAAAACCATTTGTGAAATAAAATTTTACAAACAATGGAAAGCTTATATGGAAAAACAGATAATAGACTATATATTTAACTGACAGATATTGTTTCTTAATTGTAGCATTTCACTTGGAAGTTTTATTTTAAGTTTGTAAAGATGAGTATCAACAGTTGAAGATTCGCTATTTTTATGATATTTCCAAACATTTCTTAGAAGCCATTCTTTTTTAATTTTACAATCTGGGCTAAGTAACATAAACTTAAAAATGTCATTTTCCCTTTCAGTCAACTTGATCAATTGTTCCTGCGAACTTAACATACGTAATCTTTCATTGTAAATAAAATCATTATTAATTACGCAAAATATATCTTTATTATTATGTTCAGCTTCTATTATGTTGAGCAGGTGATTTAGCTTTAATGGTTTAGAAATTTTTATTTCATTTGTTAGTGATTCACCTCTATTCGTTAAATTTATAACAGTTTTAACTTTATAATACTGACTATTATTTAGTAGCAAATAATTTAAATCTATTATCAATAAATCAATTTTACCATGAGAATTGATCAGCTCTTCCCAATCATCACTTATAAATAAAAAATCACTATCTGGTAAATTATCTCTTATTGAACTTGCAAGCAGGTTGCTTCTGGTAAGTATAGCTATTTTTTTGACTAGGCTATAATTTGCTAAGGTCATTTACTCATACTAACAGTTTTGGCAGTTTGGCCTTTTTGAACCCAATAACCATCACTTGGTAATAAATCAGAACCAACAGCTCCTCTGTCATCAAAAACAAAACAATCACCTCTCCAAACACCATTTTTATTCTTAGTATCCTCAAGATATTGCAAGATCCCGCCTCTAAGATGATATACTTTATCATAACCAAGAGCCCTCATATAAGCTGTAGATTTCTCGCATCTAATACCACCGGTACAAAACATAGCTATCTTTTTATTTTCAAACAATTTAGCATTTTCTTGTGCCCACTCTGGAAACTCCCTGAAAGTCTCGGTATCAGGATTCACTGCTCCTTCAAAAGTACCAACTTTTACTTCGTAACTATTTCTTGTATCTATTACTATTACATCATCTTTTTTTATAAAACTATCCCAGTCACTTGTTTCAACATATTCTCCCTTTAGTCTTTCTACATCAATTTCACCAGACTTCATTGAAACAATTTCGTTTTTTATCTTTACCTTAATTTTAGAAAATGGTTGTACGTTACAATAATTTACTTTTACACTAATATCCGTAGAATTAGTCAGATTTTTTAGTTCTGCAATTACTAAATGTAAGTTCTCTTCTTTTTCAGAAGAAATTGAACCATTAAAACCTTCTTTAGCAAGAAGGATAGTACCTTTTATATATTTCTTCTTGGCAATTAATAACATTTGAGATAATAAAATTTCTGGCTCAGGAATATTTACAAAACTATAAAAACTAAGCACAGCTACAGCGGCTGGTTCTTGATTCAAAACCATATAATTATCTGAATTTGATTGGGCAATATGTTGCTCGTTACTTTTAGAATGTTTTATAACTAGAGTTTGTTCCTTATTTTTATTTTCAGCCGGAACTACTATAGCATCTATACCTTTAGCTACATTTTTCATAGTAATTTTATTTAGAATTCATATTATATTATTTAATTGGTAGTGCAATGAACATACTGAAATCTCTTCTTTTTACAAGTAAGATTGCATTCTTTTTATCACCAGATTTTAACTTTTTATACATTAAATTAAACTGATCTATATCGGTTGCAGCTTCTTGGTTAATTGCAATAACTACATCTCCAACTCGTAAGTTGATTTTTGGATCACTTGATTTAATTTCAACAACAACAAGCCCTTCAATATTTTTGCTAATATTAAACTTACTTTTTAAATCTTCGGTCAAGTTGGCAAAAACAATACCGGATTTTTCTAACAAATTTTCATTATTGATGTTTTGTCGCGGTGCAGCAGTTTCTACTTGTGATTTTTCTTCTTCATCGCTTTTTACTTCGGAAATATTAGCTTTGAGGTTAAGTGTTTTAGCATCACGAATGATTGTTAATTTCACCTCATCTCCAACTTTAGTTTCAGCTACAAGCAGTTGCAACTTTCTTGAATTTAGAACTTTTTTATCATTAAATTCAACTATTAAGTCACCCCTTTTTAATCCAGCTTTATCACCAGAACCATCAATTTTCACATCTGTAACCAACACACCATAATCTTTATCAAGATTTAGGGCTTCTGATAGCTCTTTAGTATTTTCCTGAATTGCTATATCTAGTCTTCCTCTGCTTATTTTGCCACTTTTTTTCAACTGATCAACGATATTTTGTGCTCTATTAGATGGAATTGCAAATCCAATACCAACATTAGTGCCGCCAGCTACTGCAGGAATAGAAGTGTTAATACCAATTACTTTGCCTTCAATATTAAACAGTGGACCGCCAGAATTTCCTGTATTAATTGCTGCATCTGTTTGAATAAAATCATCAACTAGTTCATCTATACCAGACCCAAGATCCCTACCCTTAGAAGAGATAATACCCGTAGTAACAGTTCCACCAAAACCAAGAGAGTTACCTATAGCAATTACTACATCTCCAACTCTTGATTCGCTAGAATTGCCGAATGAAACAAAAGGCAGCTTGTTCTCAGATGCAATTTTTATCAAGGCTAGATCTGTTTGGGGATCTCTACCAACAATCACTGCTGGTAATTCTGTGTTGTCCGACAACTTAACGTGTATTTCATCTGATCCAGCAATAACATGGTAATTTGTTACTATCAACCCAGTTTCATCAATTATAAAACCAGATCCAAGAGACATAGCTCTTGGGCTTGAATAAAAATCGAATGCAAAAGGCATGTTAAATTGTTTAAAAAAATCGCCAAATTCGTCAAAAGGTATCAACTCAGGTAGAGGATTAGCTTTGCTCTGTTTTTTCTTGCTGTATTTTACTGTGTAAATATTTACTACAGCTGGCATTAAAGGCTCTACAATATCAGCAAAACTTGTTAGTTGTATTTGCTTATCAACATTGGCAAAAACCGCGTTGCTATAAAAATTTGTAAGTACTGTAAATAAAATAAATAATCCAATAAAATGTTTTTTCATAAAATCACTTCCCTAATTTCAAATATTTAAAAAACTCGGAATCTGGAGAAAGAATAAACTGCGTATTTTCTTTTGGTAATGACGCTTTGTAAACATTCAAAGAAGCATAAAACTTAAAGAACTCCGGATCTTTTGAATAAGCCTGGTTGTAAAGATGAGCCGCTTCTGCATCCCCTAAGCCTTTAGTTTTTTGAGCATCCATATAAGCATTAGCTAAAATTATTTTGCTTTCTTTGTCGGCCTTAGACCTTATCCTTGCTGCTTCTTCGTTACCTTCTGCTCTGATTTGATTTGCTTCTTTTTCGCGATCAGTTTGCATACGCATATAAATGGCGGTACTATTTTCAGGAGGTAAGTCTGCTTTTAAGATTCTGACATCAATTACTTCAACACCAAAATTTTTTGCTTCCGAGTAAGTCAGGTCTCTTATTTGCAACATTAAATTTGCCCTTTTGTCAGTAAGGAGGGTGTTTAATGGAACCTTACCAATGACGGTACGCATAGCTGACTCTAAAATTTTATTCAAGCGAAGTTGTGCCCCTTGATAATTATGAACAGTTTTAATAAATTCAACTGTATTTACAATTTTAAATTTTGCAAAAGCATCAACGATCACTCTTTTTTCATCTGAAGCTGTCAGCTCTTTTGCTTCAGCTTTAACATCTAAAATTCTTTTGTCAAAAAATTGAACATTTTGAATAAAGGGTATTTTTATATTTAAACCCGGTGACTCAATCACTCTGATAGCCTCACCAAACTGGAAAACCACTCCATTTTGCCTTTGATCGACACTAAATAATGCTCCAGACAAAATGAGTAATGTACCAAATACTGCAAATATAGTGTAATAAATTTTGTTCATAATTTTACAATCATCTTTATTGTTTTTTTATAGAGCTATTAGCCATTTATCATGGTTTTAGGCTTTACTGCCATATGAGGAAGCATCCCATCGCCACCCATTATCACTTTATCAGATTGATATAATATTTCCCTCAGAGCATCTAGATATAACCTATTGCGAGTTACTTCTTTATTTAACAAATATTCTTCATATATTGCGTTAAATCTGGAAGCATCACCTTCAGCTTTTGCGATCACTTCTACTTTATACCCTTCCGATTCTTCATAAACCTTAGCTGCTTCTCCCCTAGCCTTTGGTAAAATATTGTTCCTATAAGATTGCGCTTCATTGATCTCCTTTTCCTTGTCAGCTTTTGCTGTTTGCACATCTCTATAGGCTTGAATAGCTTCTTTAGGCGGTTCGGCCTTTAAAAGCTTGACCTGCTCTATTGCAACACCAATTTTATACTGTCCCAAAATTTGTTTTATTAAAGTCTCTATTTTATCGGCAATTTCCTGTTTTTGGTTTGAAAGCACAGAAGCAATTGGTATATTTCCTATCACCTCTCTTATAGCACTTTCCGAAACAGCTTTTACTGCTTCTTCAGGATCAGTAACGTTAAATAAATAATCAGATAAATTCGAGATATGCCACATCACGTCTACATTAAGCTCAATAATATTCTCATCCCCCGTAAGCATTATGCTCTCAGCAACCACATCTCTATCTTTATTTAGATCAGGTCCCATATTACTTCTCGATTTAGCACCGCTGGATCTATAACCAATTTCTATTCTCCTAGACTGAGCAACTTTCTCTATCTCTACAACCTCAAATGGAGATGGTAGCTTATAATTCAAACCTGGCATGGCTTTTCTATTAAACTTGCCAAATCTAATAATGGCTGCTTCTTCCCCTTCTTCTACTTTATAAAATCCGTTAGCAAGCCATACTAGTACAATTGCTACTATAATCCAGATTGCTGATTTAGGACTAAAATTAAATTGAAAATTATCGAAATTAAGCTGATCTTTACGTTTTTTGGTAAAAATATTTTCTTTTGGTTCTAAATCTTCCCAAGGAGATTTTTTTAAAATTTGCTGATATATTCTGTTTTTCATTATTTCAACTATCGTTTAGATGTTAAGTACTATAGCAAAATTAAACTAGATAAGCTACACTAAGCCATGTATAATTTCAGTGTCATAGCAATTTCAGCACTGAAGTAACAATAATATAATAACATTATTTAATATTGCAAGCATGTCTCCGTTAATTAAAAAACAAATTCAAACAAAAATTGCAATAATTGCTTTTTCAGATGGTTCTAAAGTTACAGAACGAGCCTCAGAGATCATAATCAAAGATAGAGATATTGGTTTCTCAGTAGATATTCAAGGAATTGACCTAGAAGAGGCAAAAAAAGTTAGGGCGCAGATAATTAGTTCATTAGAAGAAATCAATGATATTAGAAAAATTAATATTGTTTTAACAAGCTCAGAAAACAACCAAAACTCCTTTAAGAACCAAAATTCCAAAATAATAATTGATAATATCAAGAAAGTAATTTTGATTGCTGCTGGCAAAGGCGGAGTTGGAAAATCTACAATATCAGCACTTATCGCTCAAAAACTAGCTAATCAAGGACAAAAAGTTGGGTTGCTTGATGCTGATATTTACGGGCCCTCTATCCCAAATATATTTAACGTTAATGGTAAGCCAGAACTCATAAACAAAAGAATGATTCCTTTGTATAACTATGGTGTCAAAATAAACTCTATTGGATTCATCACTGATCCTTTATCATCAATTAGCTGGCGTGGCCCTATGACTAGCAAAGCTCTGTATCAGCTTATCTCTTTGACTAACTGGGGAGAACTTGATTATTTAATAGTAGATACACCCCCTGGTACTGGCGACATTCATTTAAGCTTGTTGCAGAACTATTTTATTTCGGGAGTAATAATGGTAACAACGCCACAAAATATCTCGGCAATTGATGTACAAAGATCTATAAATTTATATAAAAAATTTGCCCTACCTATAATGGGGATAATAGAGAATATGAGCTATTATGTTATGCCCAATTCTTCAGAAAAAATTAATATATTCTCGGGCAATAGCGGTATCCAAATTGCTAGTAAATATAACATTCCGCTTCTATCTAAAGTCCCCCTAAACACCGAGCTAGCAATAAGTTGTGACAAAGGAAATTCCCTTGAAAAATATTTTGATTTACTGAATTTTGAAATCTAAAATTTGAATAATACCAAGTCTCATTTTAAATCAGACTAATGAATTTCAAGACGAGGCTGCGGGAGCGTAGTGATCTACGTGAGCAGTAGCCGAGATCTGCAAAATTCGTTTGTATCATTTAAAATGAGATTTGGTATAAGTTACATAGCGCTTAATTCCATACGATACACTATTCAACAACATCTACATCTTCTTCAAAATTACCACCGATAATACCAACTTCTTCTTGGCTTAAAGAATCATCTTGCGCAGTGCATAATTTCAACGATTCGAGAGTATATTCTGCCTCTAAAATATCTTCTTCTACTTTTTTAGAAATAGTAACAATAATTTTTTGTATTTTTTTCATCAATTCCCTTTGTATTTCAGACTCATCACAAGCTTTTCTAAGCAATTCTGCAAGTGTGGAAAAAGATTTTACGAATTTTAGATCTAAACTAATCAATGCTAATTTTTGAGTCAACTCTAGGGTAAGACAAGATTCTTGGTATAATTTTTGTAGGTTTATATATTTTTCTACTTCTTCTTCTACTTTTTCTATCGCCATCAATTTTCTTTTCATCGAAATTACCTGTTTAATTATAATTGAAATAAAGTTTCTGCTAATTGTAAATACTGGCTTGGCTCCAGATTTTCTGCTCGTAAACTATCATCAATTGAGAGTTTTTTTAATACAGAACTAATATCTGGGGTTAAAGCCCTTAAAGATGATTTAAGCATTTTTCTGCGACCAGAAAAAGCAACATTTGTAATTTCTTGAACTTTTAATAGTAATTTTTGGTTTGGTATATTTTGTTTAGGCTCTAACTTTAGCACACTAGACCAAATTTTGGGCTCAGGATAAAAAGCTTTAGGGCTAACATCAAAGCACTTTTTTACATTACAGACAATCTGGCAAATAACTGAGAGCCTACCATAAGATTTATTACCAGATTTTGCCACGATTCGATCTACAACTTCTTTTTGTAGCATTAAAGTCATGCTATTAATTTTCTCGGATTGCTGCAGCCATGAGAGCAATAACACACTACCAATATTATAAGGTAAATTAGAAATTATGTTTATTTTTTTATCATCTACTAATTCGGATAAGCTTATTTTTAAAGCATCAGCTTGTTTGATTTTAAGATTCGGGTAAATAGTTTTTATTTCCTCGAGCAAAGGCATGCATCTGGCATCCATTTCTATAACTGTTAGCTCTTTAGGAACAACATTTAGAATGGATCTAGTAAGACCAGCAGGGCCGGGGCCTATTTCTAAAGCTAAATCACCTTTTTGTAGTCCACTTGCTTTAACGATTTTATCACATAAGCTTTCGTCAAATATAAAATTCTGACCAAGTTTTTTTAGAGGAACAATTCCGTGCTTGCTAGCTAGCTTGGCTATAGATGGTATATTATACATTGAACGAACTTCCGCAACCGCATTTTCCCTTCTCGTTAGGATTAGAAAAAATAAAACCAGACTTAAATTGCTCGCTAACGTAATCCATTTCAGTGCCAAGAAGATACATAAAGGCTTTAGGATCTATTAATATAGTTATATCTCCAGCCTGTACTATTTCATCATATTTATGCTTTTCATCAGCATATTCTACAAAATATTTTAATCCAGAACAGCCACCAGATTTAACCCCAATTCTAATACCGACAGAAGATTTTCCTCTTTTTTCAAGTAGAAATTTGATCTGAGCAATGGCTTCATTAGTCAGAGACATTACCTGTTTTTTCTGCAGCAAGTTATTTGGCAAAATAGATTCCATATAACAATATTATTTTATCGTTGTTTTTGTTTATAATCATTCACCGCTGCCTTGATAGCATCTTGGGCAAGAAGTGAACAGTGTAATTTTACCGGCGGAAGAGACAAGTGCTTAGCAATTTCCGTGTTTTTTATTTCCAAAGCTGCATCTATATTTTTACCTTTAACCCACTCACTAACAAGAGAACTAGATGCAATAGCTGACCCACAGCCAAAAGCTTTAAACTTGGCATCGGTAATTATTCCCTTATCATCAACTTTAATTTGTAATTTCAAGACATCACCGCAAGCAGGAGCTCCAACTAATCCCGTGCCAACCGTTTTATCTTTTTTATCAAGCCCCCCCACATTGCGTGGATTTTCGTAATGATCTATTACTTCTTTGCTATATGCCATAATTTCTATCTATTTTAGTTTAGTTTATATTTTATTTTAATGCGCTGCCCATTTAATCTGGCTAATATCGATCCCTTCTTGCACCATTTCCCATAATGGGCTAAGTTCTCGTAATTTGTTTATTTTCGACAATAACAATTCTATTGCATAATCAACTTCTTCTTCCGTAGTAAAACGACCCATACCAAAACGAATAGAAGTATGAGCAAGAGCCTCATCTAACCCTATAGCGCGCAATACATATGATGGTTCAAGAGAAGTCGAGGTACAAGCAGATCCAGAAGAAACAGCTAAATCTTTAATTGCTAAAATCATCGACTCTCCTTCAATATAAGCAAAACTTAAGTTTAAATTACCAGGATATCTTTGGTTTTTATCACCGTTTAGATATATTTCTTTTGCTTCCGAGGTAACTTTACTTAAAAATCCATCAAAAAGCTTTTTAACATGCTGATAATCTTTGTCCATTTCATTAGCTGCAAGCTGAGCCGCTTTGCCCAAACCAACTGCCAAAAATGGCGCAAGAGTACCAGAACGCAGACCTCGTTCTTGCCCACCACCATTAAATAGAGGCGCAAGACGAACTCTTGGTTTTTTTCGTAAATATAGGGCTCCAATACCTTTAGGCCCGTAAATTTTATGACCGGAAATGCTAGCAAGATCAATATTTAACTCATTTACATTTATAGGGATTTTACCAAAAGCCTGCGCTATATCTGAGTGAAAAAATACATTATACTTACGACAAATTTGACCGATTTCTTTCAAAGGCTGAATCACGCCAATTTCATTATTTACCGCCATTACAGATATTAATATTGTTTGGTCAGTAATCGCATTTTCTAGCTGCTCAAGATCCACAATTCCGTTACTCATAACGGGTAAATATGTGACGTTAAATCCCTCTTGTTCCAGATGTCTGCAACTATCTAAAACGCATTTATGCTCAGTGATAAGAGTTATAATATGCTTCTTTTTTTCGCCATAAAATCTGGCAATTCCCTTTAGAGCTAGATTATTAGACTCTGTTGCACCAGAGGTAAAAATTATTTCTTTCGCATTAGCCCCAATAAGATCCGCAATTTGCCCTCTAGCAGCTTCGCAAGCTTCCTCTGCTTCCCACCCGTAAGAATGGCTTCTTGAATGAGGATTACCGAAGTTCGAAGTTAGATAAGGCATCATCGCTTCAACTACTCTAGGATCTGTTTGCGTTGTTGCTTGATTATCTAAATAAATTGGGAATCGGCAATTTTTATTAATCAGCTGTTGTTTTAAATATCCTAGTTTTTCCATATTTATTAACTATTTATTTCTCTGTATGTTTCTAAAAATTTATCTATCTCTGTTTTTGTAGTGCTAATACCAATTGAAATTCTGATAGCAGAATCTCTTTCTTCCTGGCTAAACCCCATCGCTTCAAGGGTTTTTGAAGAACCCACTTTTCCCGAAGAACATGCTGCACCTGAACTTATTGCAATATTTTTTAGATCCAAAACAATAATTTGCGTTTCAGCTTTTTTATCAAGATTGATGATTAAACTAGTATTTGGCAAGCGAGGAGATTCTTGGTTAACAATTTTAATATTTGGAAAATCCTTTATTATCTTCTCTTCTAAATAATCCCTTAAATTTTTTAGGTACTTATACTTTAGTTCCTGATTTTGCCATATAAATTCTGCAGCCACACCAAAACCAGCAATAGCAGCTATGTTTTCCGTACCAGAACGCAAACCTCGTTCCTGACCACCACCAATAATGTGAGGAATTAAATGATATTTCGCTTTGCTAATTAAAGCACCAGAACCTATCGGGCCACCAATTTTATGAGCAGAAATTGTTGCAAAATCAATATCCAAATCAACTAAATCCACCGGTATTTTACCAACCGCTTGAACACAATCACTATGTACAAGAACTCCTAAATTATGAGCTATTTTTGTAATTTCCTTAATGTTTTGAATCACTCCCGTTTCATTATTAGCAAATATTACAGAAAGTAACTTTTGGTCGCTGGTATTTTCAGATAATTTATTTTCCAGAGATACTAAATCTAATATTCCATTCTCATTTACCTTAATTACATGAATATTATTTTCAGATCCTTTATGCGCCATAATAGAAGCATGTTCGATGGCTGATATAAAAATCTCGCCATTTTTGAAATTGGCTAATATTAAATTATTCGCCTCAGTACCAGATGAAGTAAAAGTAATATTATAATCTCGAAAATGATCACTAACTCCAACGAGCTTAGCTATTTGTTTTCTAGCTTTTTCAATTATTTTTTTTCCTTCTCTACCAAATCCATGAATAGCGGAAGCATTTAGAGGCTTTGCAAGCACTTCTATCATTGCTTTCCTAGCCTCATCAAGGATATTTGTTGTTGAATTATGATCAAGATAAATCATACACTACTTAAGCTATTCTTTAACTATATGAAAATCTATCCTTCCTGACATAACATCAGCTACTGAAATAGATGAGAAATAATTACGGATTTGATTGCCAAGACCTTTCCATAAATCATGAGTCATACATTTGACACCATTCTTCCGGCAGGTTTTATCTACCGAGCAACGTGTCATTTTTGTATTTTCTTCAACCGCGTCTATAATTTCAATAATATTCAGCGATTCTGAAGTAGCATTTAGATAATATCCACCACCAGGACCCTTAATCGATTTAACTATATTGGCTTTTTTAAGTTTGAGAAAAATCTGTTCCAAATAATTCAAGGGTATAGTCTGCCTTTGAGAAATCTCAGAGAGTTTCATTGGCTGCATTGGCTCGTTAGATGCAACTTCTAATATTGCCATAACCGCATATCTGCTTTTGGTTGTCAACATCATATGTTTTTAAAAACTCTAAATATTTTATATTTTTGAGACTAACTTAGGTAACTAAAATAGTCAAGTATTATATATAGGCAGCCCTAATTAAGCGATCATTGATTGCAAGACCAATAGATTCATTTGGGATTGGAGCAATAGCAATTCTTTTTATTAGATTCGCCTCAGAGTAATTATCAAGCATGTGTAGATAGGCGAATAAATTAGCTGCCGCAGCTGCTAAATCACCAGTTGGGCTCAGATTTAATGAACCTTTACTAATTAATTTACTATTGCCGAAATTAAGACCTATTTCTCCTTCTTCTAAATATTCTGCATTAATCCTTAGGGGAGTTTTGGGAGCATAATGCTGCAGCATCATACCTGGTGACTTTATCTTTGATGATGCTGTAGCAATTTCAACTTTTTTATTAAGAAGTCCTTCTATAACTTGTGGGGTGATAAAACCAAAGCGTAAAATAGTTGGTATGGAAGTTGACAAATCAATGATTGTTGATTCAAGACCATACTTACTAGTAGTTTCTGAATCAATAATAAATATATCATCATCTTTGAAGTTACTTTTTACATGCTCATGCGAAGTTGCGCTCAAACAACCAGATTTGTTGGCACTTGGAGCGGCAATTGGCACCTGGCTCTGTAAAATCAAAGCCTGAGCAACCTCATGCGCTGGCACTCTGATTGCAACAGTACCCAACCCAGCCGTTACACAAACAGCTAATTTGCTATTACGTTTCTCTGGTAAAACCATGGTTAAAGGTCCTGGCCATAATTTACTAAGCAAATAAGCATCTTCGTTAAAAATCACTAACTCCTCTGCTTGCTTAATTTGCGCTACATGAACAATCAGCGGATTGTTGCTAGGACGCCCTTTAGCCCGATATATTTTCAAGCAAGCATCATGATTAAAAGCATTAGCACCAAGCCCATATACTGTTTCAGTTGGAAATGATACTACCCCCCCTGCTTTGATAATTTCTGCAGCTTCTGTAATTAATTTTATATCTTGCATAAAGCATATTCCTGATAAATTGAAAATTTGCAGCTTTACTTATATATAGTAAATTAAATTGAATTAGGGGCGCTAATTTTTCAACTGTTTTTGCTATGTATATTTAACGTTTTTATCCAAACAGACAAATCATTTAGTTCCTTGCGATTAGTGTCTATTTGCTCCCAATCAAATCTAGCCTTTAATGAAGAAGATTTTTGCCAACCAAAACGCTGCCATAATTTGTCATGAGTTCGGTAATTTACAGGTTTACAAGGATGATCATCCGGGCGATCTATCGTCAGCGCTGCAAGATAAGGAAACCCATAATAAGCAGCCTTCTTGTTGTGTATTTCTAGTATTTTATGCACTAAATGCCAAGAACGGTATCCTTCTTTTACCATTACTTCGCCAACATAAAGATATTTACTTAGATCTAATCCATTAGTTATAAATGGCTCTTTTATTACATCCCATTCTTCAGATAGAGGTATGGATGAAGAATACCCCACTAATTCTTCTTTATCAAAAAATAAAATAATAGAACTATTGGGAGAATTAAAATATACGGATAAATAAGATAAGTCATGATCCATAGTTCCTTTGTATAAATAGGGAAATTCAGCAAAAAGTTCGATACGTAATTGCGCGATCAGCTCCGCATAAATCTGAGATTTAGCACCGTGTAAAATTTTCGTTTCAAGAGCTTGCATATCTACCGAGTATTTTTATTCATAATCTATTTTGCGCTGCAACTTGCATAACTTACAACATAGACAAAGCAAAATCTATAATAAATTAGAAAAGCAAACAGCATCAACATGGCACAAATTGTTAAAATAAATGAATTTATACTTTTAAAATTTCTTCTTCTTTAGTTCTTATATGCTGGTCAACTTTGCTAGTAAAATCGTCGGTAAGTTTTTGAATTTCCTCGCCTAAAGTGTGATGATCATCTTTTGATATAGTACTATCTTTTTCCATCTTTTTTAGATGCTCCATGCCGTCTCTTCTGATGTTTCTTAAAGCAACCTTACTATTTTCACCATATTTATGAGCTACTTTTACTAATTCTCTTCTTCTTTCTTCGCTTAAAATCGGTAAACTCATTCTAATTATTTGACCATCAGAACTTGGATTAAGCCCAAGATTAGCATCTGCAATAGCTTTTTCCACGGTTTTTACCATTGCCTTGTCCCATACTTGTACAGAAATAGTTTTAGCATCAGGCGTTGAAACCGTTCCAACCTGCGATATAGGCATTTTACTACCATAAATCTCAACAACAACAGAATCCAGCAAATTGACCGAAGACCTTCCGGTTCGAAGCCCAGATAGTTCTTTCTCGAGAATAATAATTGCCTTGTTCATTTTTTCAGTTAAATCATTTTTAAGTACTTGATTCATAACATCTCCCTTCGTAATTTCTTAAAATTCAGTTTCCTTGTATAATAGTAAAATCTCCTTTATTCTGCAACACTTGTGCAAAATTACCACGTTTTTTTATGGAAAAAACTTTTATAGGTAGATTATTTTCTCTTGCAACTGCGATTGCAGCCATGTCCATTACCTTTAAGTTGTCTCTTAGAGCTTGAGTATAGGTGATTTCTGTGAATCTTTTAGCATCTTGGTTTTTTTTAGGATCACAATCATATACCCCATCAACATTCGTACCTTTAAACAAGCAATCACAATTCATTTCTATGGCTCTTAGCACCGCTGCGCTATCGGTTGTGAAAAAAGGATTCCCAATGCCAGCTGCAAAAATTACTACTCTCCCTTTTTCCATGTGTCTCATTGCTCTGCGTCTGATGAATGATTCACAAATATTAGTCATTGGAATTGCAGATTGGACTCTGGTATATATACCGGCTTTTTCCATGGTATTTTGCAAGGCCAAGGCATTAATGACAGTAGCTAGCATGCCCATATAATCTGCGGCAGCACGTTCCATACCAAGTAAAGATGCATCAATACCACGATAAATATTACCACCACCTACTACTACACATACCTGCACACCAAGATTAACTACCTCTTTGATGTCTGCTGCTATGCCTTGCAAAGTTTCAAAATCATGACCGAAATTTTTGCTCCCCATAAGAGCTTCACCAGATACCTTAAAAAGAACTCTTTTGCAGGGTTTTGACATAAATATTATCGACTATGGCTTTAATTAATAAAAATAAACAATTACGGCTTGAAATTACGCATTTTTCAAGTTAAATATAGTCAATGATATGTATGTATTTACTACAAGTAGCTTGATTTTTGTTAAAGTTTAATGCTAAAGCAAGTATTATTTTTGTCAAGTACAACAAAATAGCACTAATAACAAAGAAGCAATTACTTGAAAAAACTTTGGTTTTAAATGGTCATGATATATCATATGCTCTTAAATTGTTGTAGAATATATTTTAAGAATAAAAAGAACAAATTAAGGATGAGAAGGATAAAATAAAATGCCAAAATTAACTATTGATGGCAAAGAAATAGAAATAGAAGATGGCTTAACAGTCATGCAGGCTTGCGAAGCCTCTGGTATTGAGATACCGCATTTTTGTTTTCATGAGCGCTTAAAAATTGCTGGCAATTGCCGTATGTGTTTGGTCGACATTGAAAAAGCTCCAAAGCCTGTTGCTTCTTGCGCTATGCCAGCAAGTGACGGTATGATAGTTAATACTAATAGTGCCAGAGTGCTAAAAGCTAGAGAAGGAGTAATGGAATTTCTGCTCATTAATCATCCTCTTGACTGCCCAATTTGCGACCAAGGCGGTGAATGCGATTTGCAAGACCAAGCTTTTAAATATGGCAAAGGGAAAAGTAGATATTTGGAAGCTAAACGCTCGGTTAAAGACAAAAATTTGGGGCCTTTAATCAAAACACATATGACAAGATGCATACATTGCACACGTTGTATTAGATTCTCTACAGATATTGCTGGCGTTCCAGAAATAGGAACAATTGGCAGAGGAGAGCATATGGAAATTGTTAGCTACCTAGAGCAAACTCTTACCTCTGAACTCTCAGGTAATGTAATAGATTTGTGTCCTGTTGGCGCTTTAAATTCCAAGCCTTATGCTTTTACAGCAAGAAGTTGGGAGCTGCAAGCTACTGAATCTATAGACGTTATGGATGCTGTTGGTTCAAATATTCGTATTGATTCAAGGGGTCTTGAAATAATGCGTATTTTGCCAAAATTAAATGAAGATATAAATGAAGAATGGCTCGCAGATAAAGCAAGATTTTCCTATGATGGCCTTAAAAATCAAAGGTTAGATAGACCTTATGTAAAAAAGAATGGTAGATTCCAAGAAGCAAGTTGGCAAGATGCAATTTCTTCAATTACTAACAAATTTAACTCTCTTCAAGATAAATCGGCCATAGCTGCCATTGCTGGCCTAACTTCTTCTTGCGAGACTATGTTCTTGTTAAAAAATTTGCTTTCAAAGCTTAACTCAACTATGTGCGACGCTAATCAGTTTGGTTATAGGTTTGATCTATCAGCTAGGGGTAATTATTTGTTTAATACCACAATAGCTGGAATAGAAAAAGCTGATGTTTGTCTGCTTATCGGTGCTAACCCAAGGCAAATAGCTCCAGTTTTAAATGCTAGAATTGGTAAAATGGTTAGAGCTGGAACTTTAATTGTTGGTAGAATTGGGGAACAAGATAATCAGACATATAAAATTAGAGAACTTGGAAATAAAATTGAAATTCTAGAACATCTAAATTTAGATAAAATACAAGACGAAGCTATAGCTAATTTTGCAAAAATTTTAGCAAAAGCAAGTAATCCTATGATTATTATCGGAGATGCAGTTTTAGCAAGGCCCGATGCACACGGGATATTATCTCTTTTACATGAAATTACTCAGAAATACAAAATTGTTCGCGAAGATTGGAATGGGTTTAATATTCTTCATAATTATGCTTCTACCGTAGGGGCTCTGGACCTTGGTTTCATTTATGGTAAATCGGGCACTGGTACTGCTGAAATTTTGCAAAAAACACAAAGCGGAGAAGCTCAAATCCTGTATTTGCTAGGAGCAGATGATATCGATATGAGCCAAATAAAACCAGATGTTTTCGTTATTTATCAAGGACATCATGGCGACGCTGGCGCTAGTAGAGCTGACGTGATACTTCCAGAAGCTGCTTATACTGAACAAAATGGAATTTATGTTAATATGGAAGGTAGAGCGCAACTTACAAGAGCAGCAGTAAACCCACCAGGTAACGCCAAAACTGGAATTGAAATTATTAGCATAGTCGCCAAAGCACTTGGCTTTGATATTAAAGGGGAAGAATTGCATTTAGTTCGCAAAAAAATGGCTGAAGAACATGAAATATTTGATCATATCGATGAAATTATAAAAGCTGATTTTGTATCATTTAAATCTAAAATTAAATTGACAACAAAACCTTTAGAAAAATTACCAATTAATTATTATATGACAGATCCAATTAGTAGAGCATCTGTGACTATGGCAAAATGCACAAAAGCACTACAAGACATGGCTATGACAAATATAGTTAAAGAAAAAAAGAAAGGAGCGGCATAAATGATAAATTTATTCTATGAATATATTTTACCATTAATTTTCATTGCCCTTAAAGCGCTTCTTATTATAGTGCCATTATTATTGTCAGTGGCTTATCTTACATATGCAGAGCGAAGAGTGATAGGGCTTATGCAAATGCGGCGAGGGCCAAATATAGTTGGTCCATTTGGTCTTCTGCAACCAATTGCTGATGCCTTGAAACTTATGTTTAAGGAATCAATCGTACCAGATCCTGCAAGTAAAGTAGTGTTTATAATCGCACCAATGATTACGTTTATTTTAAGCTTAGTTGGTTGGGCGGTGATTCCTTTCTCAGAAGGGTTAGTTTTGTCTGACATGAATGTTGGTGTTTTATATATATTAGCGGTTTCTTCGCTTGGTGTTTATGGTATTATTATGGCTGGCTGGGCTAGTAATTCTAAATATGCGTTTTTAGGTGCTATTAGATCTTCTGCACAAATGATATCCTACGAAGTCTCTATGGGTTTAGTCATTGTTACAGTACTTTTAGTAACCGGAACTCTTAACTTAAGTGAAATTGTTGAATATCAAAGAGAAATGCCGCTTTGGATTCAGTTATTGCTTGCACCTATGGCAGTTGTGTTTTTTATTTCTGTTTTGGCAGAAACTAATCGATTGCCTTTTGATTTACCAGAAGCTGAATCTGAACTTGTAGCAGGTTATAATGTTGAATATTCATCTATGAGTTTTGCCTTGTTCTTTCTTGGCGAATACGCAAATATGATATTAGTCAGCGCTATGACTGTGACTTTCTTTATGGGAGGATATTTACCACCATTTGGTATAAGTTTTTTACCTTTAGTTCCGGGGTTTATTTGGTTTATTCTAAAAATTTGTTTTTTACTGTTTGTATTTTTATGGATTAGAGCTACCCTGCCACGATATAGATATGATCAACTTATGCATCTTGGTTGGAAAGTATTTTTACCACTGACGTTGTTTTGGGTAGTGCTGGTAGCTTCTTTGCTTTTTATCACTGGTAATTTGCCATGAGAATTGGGCGCTGTTATAAGTATAAGTACATAGGTAATGAGGTTGCTATAATTAATTTGGGAACTAAAGCATTCTTAATTAAAAAATATTAGTTATGATTAAATATATTAAATCTTTTCTATTATACGAAATTCTTTGTGGAATGTTCTTAACTTTGAAGTATTTTTTTAAGCCAAAGGTTACTATTAACTATCCATATGAGAAAAGCCCAATCAGTCCAAGGTTTAAAGGTGAGCATGCTCTAAGACGTTACGAAAATGGTGAAGAACGCTGCATTGCTTGTAAATTATGCGAGGCAATATGCCCTGCTCAGGCCATTTTGATTGAATCTGAGGCTAGAGAAGATGGTAGTAGGCGTACTACAAGATATGATATTGATATGACTAAATGTATTTATTGTGGACTGTGCCAGGAGGCGTGTCCGGTGGATGCGATTGTCGAAGGTCCAAATTTTGAATTTGCTACTGAAACTCACGAAGAATTATTATATAATAAAGACAGGTTGCTCCGTAATGGAGAAATTTGGGAGCAAGAGCTTGCTAGCAAACTAAAGGATGATTATCCATATAGGTGATTTAAATTATGGCAGTATTTTTTTATTTTTTTGCCTCTCTATTGGTGCTTGGTAGTATTATGGTAATAACAAGCCGTAACCCTGTACACGCTGTTTTGTGGTTGATCTTCACTTTTTGTAATGGCTCTGGGCTTATGGTCCTCCTGGGAGCTGAATTTCTAGCAATGATGCTGATAATCATATATGTGGGAGCTGTGGCAGTATTATTTTTATTTGTTGTAATGATGCTTGATATAAAATTTGCTGAATTTAAAGGAATAATTGGTTCCGAAATAAGTGTTGCCGTGATGATAGCATTATTTTTATTTATTGATCTGGTAATTGTCATTTTGCTTGGAACTAAAGCAATTGTACCAGCAACTAATTCTATGTTTGTAATTGATCCTGAAATTGGTAATGCTTATGCAATTAGCATGGTTTTATATACTGATTTTATTTTACCATTTCAAACTGCTGGGTTAATATTATTTGTAGCAATGATCGCAAGCATTGTCCTGACTCTTCGGTTAAGGCCTGGGGTCAAAAGGCAAAATCCTTCTAATCAGTTAAAAAAGAATAAAGAAAATAGCTTATTTTTTGCCCAAAATACTGGGAAATTTGGGTTGGAGAATTTAAAATATGATGATTAGTAACATTTCTTTAGAACATTACTTGATTTTAGCCGCTTTGCTTTTTTCAATAGGTGTTACTGGGTTATTCATGAATCGTAAAAGCGTGATCACGATTTTAATGTCAATTGAATTAATGCTACTGGCAGTAAACATCAATTTTGTAGCATTTTCGGTTCACCTGCAGGATATAGTAGGTCAGATATTTAGCATAATAATTTTATCAATTGCTGCTGCGGAAATTTCAATCGGTCTTGCAATTCTAGTGTTATATTTCCGTAATCGCGGTTCAATTGAAATTGAAGACATTAACCAGATGAGAGGATAAAAATATGGCAATAGTTATTCCTATATTTGAGGGTCTAAATGATACAGTTTATTGCTAAATTAATTGTTTTTTTGCCTCTAATTTCTGGCATTTTAAACGGTGTTTTTTGCAAAAAAATGAGTAATCGTAAAGCAAGTTTGCTGGCAAGTAGTTTTATAATTATAGCCGCTATTTGTGCTTCTTATATTTTTATGGTTGCAGGAGTAGGGCAAAATCCTATACATATGGTTATTATAAAATGGATAAATGTTGATTCGGTATCAATTAACTGGGCCATTTACGTTGATCAATTAACGGCAATAATGTTTTTGCTTGTGAGTATTGTCTCATTAGTTGTGCATATATATTCGCTTGGCTATATGAAAAATGATGAAAATTTGCCAAAGTTTTTGTCATATTTATCTTTGTTTACTTTTTTTATGCTGGCTTTAGTGTCAGCAGACAATTTCCTACAGCTGTTTTTTGGCTGGGAAGGAGTTGGTTTATGCTCTTATTTATTAATTGGTTATTATTATCAAAAAGATTCAGCAAATAATGCAGCCGTTAAAGCCTTTATAGTCAATAGAATTGGTGACTTTGCTTTTATCATTGGGATTGTTATTATGTTGATTTATGCAAATAGCGTTGAATTTGTGCCAGTATTTGCCCAAAGTCAGGATCTAGCTAAAATGACTATGACTATTTTAGGATATGAATTTGCAGTGCTAGACGTTATATGTTTGATGCTGTTTATTGGTTGCATGGGCAAGTCAGCTCAAATAGGGATGCATGTATGGTTACCTGATGCAATGGAAGGGCCAACACCAGTGTCAGCATTGATTCATGCGGCAACTATGGTTACTGCTGGAGTGTTTTTAGTAGCGCGTTGCTCTTTTATGTTCGAATATAGTCCTAATATTTTAGCCGTCATAACTATAGTTGGAGCAGTTACCTGCTTATTTGCTGCAACTATTGCAATAGCTCAAACTGATATTAAAAAAATCATTGCTTATTCCACTTGCAGCCAACTTGGTTATATGTTTTTTGCTTGCGGTGTTTCTGCTTATCAAGCTGGTGTTTTTCATTTGGTTACTCATGGGTTTTTTAAAGCTCTGCTTTTCCTTTCAGCTGGCAGTGTTATCCACGCTACTCATGAACAGGAAATATTTAAAATGGGTGGATTATGGCGAAAAATGCCAGTAACTTATGCTAATTTTTGGGTAGGTTCGCTTGCAATTATTGGCATTTTTCCATTAGCTGGGTTCTACTCTAAAGATCTTATCTTAGAGTCAGCTTATGTTGCTGGTGGCGTTGGAAATTTTGCTTTTACTTTGGGGATTTTAGCAGCTATTCTAACAGCTATTTATTCTCTAAAAATCATTATGATTACTTTTCATGGTAATAGTAATCTTTCCAAAGAAGTTTTTGACCATGTTCATGAATCACCAAAAATTATGAACCTACCATTATTTATACTGGTAGCTGGTGCTTTGTTTTCTGGAATGATTGGTTATTACATTTTATCAATTAATAACTCTGTGGGATATTTTTCTGGCAGTATTTTTAACTTGGATATCAATCAGACCGAACATCACATATCTTTAATAATTCAAATTTTACCTCTAATTGTTGGTATAGCTGGTTCTATAATTGGTATTTACTGTTATAGAAACGACTTATATCAAAAAATTTGTAGCAGATTTAAGCTGATATATTGGTTGCTAAAAAATAAATATTTCTTTGATGAGTTCTACGATAAAATTTTTGTCAGATTTGTTAAAATCTTAAGTTGTTTGGCTGGATATTTTGATGTTAAAGTAATTGATAGATTTGGCCCCAATGGATTTGCGCATATCACTAGGGGATTTAGCTGGTTCGTGTGTCAATTTCAAACAGGATATATAGTTAATTATGTACTATATATAATTTTTGCTTTAGTAATGTGCATAACAATTTTTGTCTTTAAATATTTCACCCTTGCTTGGAGTGCATAAATGTTAGATCTGCCAATTGTATCAATTACTATTCTGTTACCATTATTTAGTGCGTTATATATTGCGTTCTTTATAAGCCAAAGCAAGTCATCAAGAAAACAAATTTATGCTAGTTATGTAGCAATTTTAAGTTCAATTCTGACTTTGATTGCGACAACATATTTGCTATTTAGTTTCGATGATAATCAAGATTCTTTTCAGTTTGTAGAAAGATATCGTTGGATTGATGAAATTGGTCTAGAATATTTTGTTGGGGTAGATGGGTTATCGTTACTTTTTATTTTTTTAACAGCTTTGCTTAGCTTGATTTGTATTATTACTAGTTTATTTACGATCAAAACCTATATCAAGGAATTTATGCTATGTTTTTTGCTACTTGAATCTTTTTGTATCGGTGCTTTTTCCTCTCTTAATCTACTGCTATTTTATGGCTTTTTCGAGGTGACACTCATACCTATGTACGTTATAATTGGTGTATGGGGCGGTGAAAATAGAGTATATGCAGCTATTAAATTTTTTCTATATACATTCTGGGGCTCGGTATTTCTTCTTCTGTCATTAATTTATATCTACACCCAAGTTAATACATTTAGCATGGTAGAATTAAATCTAATGCTGCCAGAATTACCTTTAGAAATACAGAAAATCTTATGGATTGCAATGTTTATCTCCTTTGCAGTAAAAATACCTATACCTCCTTTCCATACTTGGCTACCAGATGCTCATGTGCAAGCTCCAACTGGTGGATCAGTTATGCTAGCTGGGGTATTATTAAAACTTGGTGGATATGCTTTCCTTAGGATATCTCTACCAATGTTGCCATTAGCTTCAGAGGCATTTTCCGAATATGTTCTCTGGATTAGCAGCTTTGCTATAATTTATGCTTCACTTGTGGCCTATGTTCAAACAGATATGAAAAAAATGATAGCATATTCTTCTGTTGCTCATATGGGATACGTTACTGGGGGCATATTTAGCTTTACAGAAAAAGGAATAAATGGCGCAATATTTCAAATGCTAAGCCACGGGCTTATTTCCGCTGCGCTGTTTTTAATTGTTGGAATTCTTTATGACCGCCATCATACAAAGGAAATAAGTAAATACGGTGGGATAGCCTCTAATATGCCAGTTTTGTCTGGTTTATTTATGGCAGCAATGATGGGTTCTATAGGTCTACCAGGTCTTAGTGGTTTCGTTGGTGAATTCTTAAGTATAGTCGGAATCTACGAGGTAAACCCACTTATGGGCGTTATATCTGCTTTTGGGGTAGTGCTAGGGGCAATTTACATGTTAAACCTTTATAAAAAGGTAGTGTTTGGCCGGGTTAAGAATCCAGATATTACAAAATTTGAAGATCTGCATTTCTGTGAAAAAATAACATTGGTACCGTTAATTATTTTAGTGATTTATATTGGAATATTACCTGATAGTATCTTACGTATTATACAGTTACCAGTTGCAGGAATCGCTGATTTATATGGTGTTTTATTATAATCTATAAATAATTTAAGTTGGAAATTAACATGCTAAGTGAATTTGTTTTAATTTTGCCAGAGGCTATTTTAGTAGCTATTGCCATGTGCATGCAATTACTAGCGGTGTTTTGTAAAAATCACTTGCGGATCATCACTTTGAGTGTATCTAGCTTATTTGTGCTCGTTATTTGTATGGTATGTCTGCACCCAAGAGGGACTATTATAATATTTTCTAATTCTTTGGCTGTTTCTGCTAATATTTACTTACTTAAGGCGTTGGTGCTAGCCTTAAGCCTCATGAGCATTGTGATATATGATAATTTGATGATGATTTCTGGTAAACCTACCAAAGTGGAATTTATCACCTTAATTTTATTATCTACCGTTGGTGCTTTTATCTCTATTTCTGCTAGAGATTTTATAATTCTATTTTGCGCATTAGAGTTGCAGGCTTTATCTAGCTATGCAATGGCAGCTTTTAATAATGAAGAGGTCAAATCATCAGAAGCGGGATTAAAATATTTTGTCCTTGGTTCTTTAATTAGCTGTTTAATGCTTTTTGGAATATCATTTTTGTATGGATTCAGTGGTAGTATCTATTTTAACGATATTAAAATTGCCTTAAATGGCGAATTTAACATAGGAGTAATTGTTGGTATTATACTTGTTTTAGCTGCGATATTATTCAAGTTATCAGCGGCTCCATTGCATATTTGGACTCCTGATGTGTACGAAGGCTCGCCTATTTCCGCAGTGACTTACTTCGCTGCCGCTCAAAAAATGGGTATTCTTGTTGTGCTTATAAATTTTGTGACTTTGGTTGTAGAGGATTATACAAAGATTTCGATAGATCTTATAAAAATATCTGCTGTTTTGTCAATTCTTGTTGGCTCTCTTGGGGCAATTATGCAGTTTTCACTAAAAAGATTGATGGCATATAGTACAGTATTAAATATAGGCTATGTTTTAATAGCTATTTCTCTTCATTCGCCTAATGGTTCATATGCTGGTCTCATGTACATGTTTATTTATGTTATCGGTGCTTTAGGGTTTTTTGCTTGTTTAGTTGCTTTATTTGGAGAAAGAAGTGACACAGTTAGTTTCACCGATTTGCAAGGTATTGCCAAGGAAAGAAAGACAATTGCTGCAGCAATAACAATAATAATGTTTTCGATGATAGGTTTACCACCTCTTGCAGGATTTTTTGGCAAGTACTACATATTTTATAACGCTATTATGCAAGATGAATTTATTTTAGCATTTCTAGGCATCATAACCAGCGTGATAGCCGCCTTTTATTATCTAAAAGTAATAAAATATATGTATTTCATGAAAGCTACTGAAAAGGTAACAATTATACCAACTAATCGTGGTTTATTGGGAGTATCAGTAATTTCTGTAGGATTTACATTGTTTTTCTTTATTTTTATTCCATCATACCTTTTATAAAGTTTCAAGTTTATGTTTATAATACTTAAGTTATACTAAAATGATTCTACCATGGTTAGAAAATTATAATTTACTAAATTATAATAAGATTGATAGTACTAACAATGAAGCTCTGCGTCTGGTTAAGAGCGGAGCGAAGGGTAATTTTGTAATTGTAGCAAGAATGCAAACTAACGGAAGGGGGACAAAAGGCAAGCCCTGGAAATCGATAGTTGGTAATCTACATATGAGTATTTTACTTGAGCTTAAGGCAAAGATAAGCCGCATAACGGAGCTTTCTTTTTTAACGGCAATAGCTCTGCATGAGACAGTTCAGGATTCTATAGATAAATTAAAAGCTCCCAAAGCTGATCTTAAACTAAAATGGCCTAATGACGTATTAATAAACGGCAAAAAACTTGCTGGCATTTTGATTGAATCTATATGTTTAAATAATGCAAATTACGTTATAATCGGGATCGGAGTTAACACGCATTTTATCCCCAATATATCCGCTATGGCCACTACAAGCCTGTTTAATGAGGGAGTTATTTTAAAAAACTCAGATTATTTTTTGAGTGATTTTATGGATAAATTTCAAAAACATTACTATAAATGGCAGAAAGAAGATAATTTTGACCAAATAAGGCTTCAATGGCTTGCACTTGCATATAAATTAAATAATATCGTGACTTTAGATAATGGTATTCAGAAAGCTTCTGGGATATTTAGAGGCATAAATCATCAAGGAAATATCTCCATAGAGCTTGCTAATGGTGAATTATGTAGTTTTTCGTCGGGACAAGTTGCTTACACGTAAAGCTTTTAATGCATCATGATAAACAATAATATTGCCATAATTTTAGTTGCTCCGCAAATGGGAGAAAACATAGGAGCAAGCGCTAGAGCTATGAAGAACTTTGGCTTGAAGGATTTGCGTATTGTTTCACCAAGAGACAGCTGGCCTAATTCCAAGGCAGAAGCTATGTCTGTTGGAGCAATTGACATAATAAATCAAGCTAAGATTTTTTCTTCCATAGAAGCAGCTATCAATGATTTGTCTTTTGTTTATGCTACAACTGGCGTACCAAGAGATATGAATAAAAACTATGTTCTCTCAAGAAACTTAGGCCAAGACATACCAAAAAATTGTTCCGTTGGCATAATGTTTGGTCGTGAAAATTGTGGTTTAACCAATCAGGAAATAACCTATGCCAATAAGATATTAGTAATAGATACTGATAAAAACTTTACTTCTTTAAACATTTCTCATGCAGTATCAATTATTTGTTACGAACTACTTGGAATGCAGAATCAAAAAAGGACTGATTTAAATAATGATCATAAATTAGCTTCACAAGCTCAGTTACACTATTTTTACGATCATCTATTTTGTAGGCTCGAAGAAAAAGGCTTCTTCAGAGTACCCGAGAAAAAAAAGCAAATGAGTAGCAAAATAAAAAATATATTTTCCCGAGTAGACAAACTTTCACAAACAGAGTTGCAGATTTTAAGAGGTATAATTACTCTGTTATAATCTTATATATTTTAAAATCTTGCAGAGGATTTAATTTAATACCACCAACACTTTGATCAAATCAGTAAGTAATTATATTTGCCTTATTTTCTTTTTTAGATTTAGACCTAGCTGAATTACCATCTTTTTCAACAACTCCTTCTTTTTCTCTTTGCTTATTACCAATTTCCTTAGCTGATTCTCTAGGATTTTCGATAATGGGTTTAGTTTGCACTTCAGATATATCCGAAACAAGACCTTGCTTTGCTTGGTTTGCGCGTTGCTTGAGTCGTTCTCTCTCTTCGTCTCTATTAATTGCATGATCTAGCTCTGGCCGAGCAGGAGCTACATAAAGTTTGGCAACTCTGCGCCTCTCATCAATCCTTCTTTCTACTTCTTGCGAAACACCAAGATTATCACCTGTGCCTTCAACAAAACGCCCCCCAGCTTCGAAAATACCACCTAGATGCTCTGCTGCTCCTTTACCAGTAAGAATTCTTACTCCATTTTCAACGCCATGCGCTACTCCTCCAGCTACAAGGGCAACAACTGGTCCTCCCATCAAACCACCAGCAGCTATACTAGCTAGATGAATAGCTGTCAGCTTTTTTGCTCCATAGTGACCAACTACCCCCCCTCCAACACCGCCAATTGCTGATGCTCCTGCAATTACAGCAGCTGTTACTGCTAAACTAGCACCCATCGTTACTACTGCAGATGCTGCTATAGCGCCAACTATAAGTGTTCCAGCTACTGCGCCAATTATCCTGCCCCACTTCTCGCTAACTGGTTGTTTTATAATACCACCAATTTTCTGCCCAATCTGCCCAACATATTGCATAGCATTGCCTAACTTTTTTGCAAGCCAACTTTTTTTCTCTGCAGCATGAACTTCGTTATGTTCTTTGACTACTTCTTCAAGTTGTCTATCTTTGCTTTGGCCATCAATCTGATGCTCCTTTACACGGCCTATAGCCCCTTCTATCTTAGCTCCGTGCAAATCGCTGGCTGGGTCGATTTCTAACCCTTCTATTTTAGCATTTCTAAGGTCGACTCCTGGTAATTGAGCACCCTGAGCTTGAAGTTTGCGAGCATCTACTCTTTGCATAATAATGTTACGCATTTTAGCACCGCGTAATTCTGCTCCTTGCATTAGAGCATCTGAAAAATCGATTTCATCTCCTTTTACTCCATGCATCAGGGCTTGATTAAGATTTGCTTTTGCAGCACGAAGCTTCTCTATCTGGGCACCAGTAAGATCTATTCCAGATGCATTAGCCCCTTCTATTATTGCTCCCTCAAGCTGTGCAAATCGGGCATTAACATTTTCAAGATTTGCTTTTATAAAACTTCCAAAACGCAGATCGGCTTCTTGTAAATTAACTTTTCGGAAATCAACTTCATCAGCTTTAATTTTTTCCAATATAGCTTTTTCTAAGTTAAGACCTTCTAGTTTAGAAAATTTATCTATTTCAGCTTCTTCTAAGTTAATAGCTCTGGCATCCACATTTTGTAATATAGATTCTCTAATCTTGATTTTTTGAGCTTTGACATCTAACATCATTGCGTTTGTCAAATTAACTCCAATCAATTCTGTATTATTCATTATTGCCTTATCAAGCAAAGCATGTTTCATTGTTACTTCTCGGAGCTTAGCCCCAGCAAGGGAAATCCCTTCCATATCGGCATAATCAAAATGTGCTTCTTGAATTACGGCTTCATCCCAATTACCATTGCGAATATTTGAATAATTAAAATTAGACCTTTCTACAATTGCCTCTACTGCTTCAGAACCACGCATAAAAGAGCGTTCAAAATTACTATCGATTATCCGGGTACGTTGCTCACCACTTGGGCTCATATCACTATAAAAAAATGTAGCATCTTTGGCGTTAGTGTTATTAAATTCTGTTCCCTTAAGATTAGCCGCTTCAAATGTTGATTTACTCAAATTTGCTCTATTAAATTTACATTTTTCCAAATTTGCTCCGGCAAAACAAGCTTCTTGTAAGTTCGCACCGCTAAAATCAAGGCCAGCAAGGTTGACCGCTTTACCTGCATATTCTGCACCAACACCATCTTCAATATAAGTAGAGAAGTCAGCTATGGTTTTTGCTCCATCTTTTAGGATCACTCCTTTTTCAGCTGCTTTTGTTTTTGCAAAATCGTTTAAAGTTAGTTCTGCATTGCCCTCGGTTTTAATTTTTGCGAGATATTCTTCTGCATCCTCTCTTGTTAATCTTAGATATTGTTTTTCCTGAGTTCGCGCTTCTTTGTTACTGCCTCTTACATAGGCTGGATCAAATTTAACGATCCCCACATCTTTCATTAGCAATGGTAATTCAGCGATTGTAGGATCGATAATATGGGGGATCTTACTTTTATCAAAATCCTTATCAAAATCGAGCTGAATAATAGCTTGTTTCTCATTATCTAAAAAAACTTTTTGCTGAACTAATTCGTCATATTTTTCATGACCTGTAGAACCAGCTAAAGCATATGCACGTTGCAAATAAGTAAGTTCTTTATAAACTTCATTGATTTGTTCTTGTTTAACGGCAATTCTTTGATCTCTTTTGGCTAATTGCTCAGATTTCTCATTTTCAAATCCCTCTTTTTCTGATGCAATTATATCTTCATTTCTTACCCTATATTGGTGCATTAAAGGCTCTGCGGAGCTAAAATATAAATCTGCATATCTAGCGCTCTTCTCCTGCTCTAGCATCTCTGATGCCTCTGCTGGCTTTAGTGTACTATCATCTCCGCTGAGGAATTCTTCAATATTATCTTCTCTGAACCTACAATTACTAATATCCGCACCACGCATATCAGCACCTGGCATAGAGCAATCGTTAAATGATACCCCGCCAAGATCAGAGTCACAAAAACTAGCTCCTCTGAGGTTACAATTTTCAAATGTAGCACCTTTTAAATTTGAGCCAGTAAAATCTATGGACGACAAATCCAAATAATCTGCGCGAATAGCTGCTAAATTTTCTTCAGTCCTCTCTCCTTGATATTGAGTTTTTCTACCAAAGATTTTTCCAGAAAGATCTGGTACAACAACAATATTTTTTTCTTTGTAAAATTTTTCCTGTATATAATCCACAAGTGACCCTTGAGCAATAGCATCACCTGCTTTTTTTGCTCCTGTGAATTCAAGTAATAGCTCCTGGTTTACATCATGCTTTTGGATCTCAACAGCAAGATCTATTTTAATAGGGACAATAGCGTGCTCTGGTTGGTTCTTTGCCATAAGAATATCTTCGATTCTAAATTGTTTATCGCATATATAGTTATTTCAGTTAGGTTAGGTGCAAAGCGCGAGGAACAAAGCCTATAGATAATAAGTAAGCGACGAGTAACGCTGCAACTAATTTAAATAAAATGACTATAAAGACTTAGTAACATTAAACTACTGTTACTACAGATTTAAGAATACGTTATTAATATAGATTATTACTAGTAAATAAGTTCATAACTTTGTTAATGATTAACAGTTTGTTGCATCTATATGTGGAAATTGCATCACCTTATTTATACTTTCAATATATAAATTAATTTAATAACCATTTCAGCTGCCAGCAAGCTATATCTATAGCACTACTTAACAAAGTAGTTATACCAGATCTTATTTTAAATGATACTTGGTATTACTCTTATGAAATTGAATTGGTATAAGGCGCGAGGAGTGCAAGGCCATATCAAAAACTTTGGAGATTAAGAGAACTATGGTTATTTTAGCAAAATATTTACAATAGATTTTAAACTATTATCATTATAAGGGGTAGATTCACTCCCCCAAACGGTTTTAGGAAATAATCTGTCATTCTTAAATCTTGCGATTATATGCATATGTAGTTGAGGCACAAGATTGCCGATAGTTGCGATATTCAATTTATCTGGGTTGAACTTATCTTGCATTAATTTAGCTGCTTTTTTTACTTCTGCATTAAATATATCATAATCTATCTGATTGAGATCAGTAATTTCTGTAATATTAATTCTCATAGGAATTAATATTAACCATGGATAATCGGAATTATTCATCAGTCTTAATTGACACAGAGAGAATTTTGTTAAGTAATGACTGTCTCTTTCAAGAATTTCATTTAATTTAAAACTCATGCTGAATCCTTACTTATCTCTAAGATGTTAGTAAATTGATCTTTGATAATTTCTACAATTCTATCTGCTTCATCCAAAGGTTCGTAATCATATTTTTCTAGGAACTCTATATCAGGCTCTAACAATCTTGCAATATCTAAGTCTATTAATTGGTGAACAAAAAATCTGTGTTTTTTTAGTTTAAAACTAGGAGGACAGAAAATATAAATTGGTTTACCAGTACTCGCTGCTTCGCTGCACATAGAAACTGAATCAGCAGTAGTAATAATATATTCTGCTTCTCCTATAATGGCTGGATAAGGATTTGGCATTATTTCTTCTGGATCATAAATAACATGTGGCTGCAAAAACCTCTTTCTGAATAATTTTTTTACTTGCAAAGGGGTTCTTCGACTGAAACTTATAAAAAGCGGCAGAGAGTGATTTTGGGATACATTAAAGATTGTATCAGATAATAATTCTGCTTCACGGATAGTAAACTTATGTTTATTAGATGACCCCCCTACAATCACAGCAATGAAATTTTTCATATCAGGATAGTCATTTCTAAACGAAGATCTTGCTTCTGGCATAAAAGCTTGCACATTATTTAAGGCTCCGATTACCGTTACTACATTAGATAATCTACTATCGTAACTATCATGTTGTGGTAATATAATTAGATCAAATTTTTTAGAATCCAAACCTGGACGCATAATCTGGATAATTTTGGCTGTGTTTCCTGATAATTTTTTTAAGTAAATTGCTAATGAAGCTGTCCTTCTACCAGAAGATATTATGATATCTGGCATTTCTCGAGAGCTTAATTCTTTCAAAATTGATTTTTTTATATGTATTGGCCAAAAACGAAGTAAAAAATTTGGTAATTTAGCAAAATTGTTATATCTCAAATTTTTGACCTGATAACGAATACCCAGCTTGGCTGCCAGCGCTAAAGCTTGGTTGGCATTCCCTAGCCTGCTATCAACCAGCACCAAAACTTTAGGGGAAGAAGCAATATTCAAATAACGCACATTTTTAAAATCTGAACCCATTTAACCATTCTAACAAAAAAACTAACTATATAACCAAGCAAATAATTACCTTGTATAAAATCTTTTTATCCCAGAGATGCAATACCAGATGATGATATTTATACCACATAAGCTTTAACAGATATTCATTAAGGCGATTTCTTGTAAATTTAAGGTTTATTATAGCAAATAACTTGTTATAATTCATCATTATTATCAATCTGCTAAGGTGAAATTATAGTATAATCACACTAGTATTTAAGATAATAAGTTTTTAAGTTAATTTATGGAGATTTTAGTTATGATAAAAAAAATTGCATTAGCTTTCTGTGCAATGCTTCTACTCGCTGGTTGTAGTTCTTCCGCAGGAAAACATGGTAGTGCTAATAATTCTCAAATCATGGAATTCGAAAAAGAAGTCGGTGATAGAGTGTTCTTTAGTTATGATAGCTCTTCGCTTTCCAACGAAGCTCAACAAACTTTAATGCGTCAGGCAAAGTGGCTAAAAGCTCATCCATCCTTCAGTATAACTGTTGAAGGACATTGTGATGAAAGAGGCACAAGGGAGTATAACATTGCCTTAGGAGAAAAAAGAGCTCACGCTGTTAAAAACTTTTTAATCCACCAAGGAATTGATTCAAAACATATTGAAACCATTTCTTATGGCAAAGAAAGACCAGCTGTTATTGGTGATAACGAAGCAGCATGGAATAAAAATCGTAGAGGAGTAACCGCTCTTAGATAAGGGTTGGAACTTCTTTGACACAAATAGGAAGAGCTAGCTAAAATTTTAGCTGGCTCTTTTTATTATTAAATTTGTGTATAATTTTAAGTGCTGAATCCCGCGGTCGATGCCGGCCTTGTTGCATGGATCGCCAAAGCCAGTGTACAAGCGTCATTGCGAGCGACCACAGGGAGCGTGGCAATCCAGTACTTATGCTATAAAACGGCTTAACTCTGCGGTTTTATTTTTTCAAGATGGCCACGCAAAGCGTAGACTTTGCTCGCCATGACGGTTGTCTGACCCTTGTAATATAAAGCTTACAGACTTACAAATCTCACATAGCAACAAGGCCGGTCGAAGCCGCGGGATGAGGATGTGACTATAACGCTAATACTGATAAGGAAAGATTAGAAGGTAGATTATATAAGGGTTGCAAGGCAAAGAGTGCCTATAGAGCATACTAGGCGCAGACCACTTATCAACAGCTTATGTTTTGTTGCACCAATCTACTATATATCCAGGTTCATTACATTTAGAGCATTGGCATTGATGAAATCTCTTCTTGGTTCAACAACATTACCCATTAGAGTTGAAATTATTTCCTCAGCTCCATCAATATCACCAATTTTTACTTGCAGTAATGTTCTTTTTGAGTGGTCAAGAGTTGTTTCCCATAATTGCTCTGCATTCATTTCTCCAAGACCCTTAAATCTCTGAATTCCTAAACCTTTTTTACCATTTTCTATTATAAATTCAAGAAGTTTACTTGGTAAATTCATTGGATATTCAACAGATTTAATACTTAAAATACAACCTCCATTAAAGTAATCAGATAATCCTTCTCCGATTTTAGCAAGATTTATAAATTCTGGCGCTTCAACTTGTTGTTTGTAAATTATTTTACTATTTTTTATGCCGCGTACAAACCTAAAGAATTCTATTGACTCACCAAAAACATTCACTTGCCAATCTGTTTTATCTGGTTCAGATGCGCCTGGGTTAAGCACTGAAATTGCTTCTAGAATTTCATTACTCCTAAGAGCATCAAACGATTCAGCTTTGAGTAATTTGTTAACGGCCAGACATTCAGCAATGGTATGATCAAATTTTCTTGAGACTTGATTTAAAGCTAAATCAAACAAAGCAATCTGATTAATTATATCAATTAAATCTTCACCGGATATTTCTCTGTTATTTTGCACTTTTAAATGAGTATCATTGACAGTGCCATTTATCAAATATTCTTGCAAAGCTTGTTCATTTTTTAAGTATACTTCACTATTTCCTCTTTTAACTTTATAAAGAGGAGGCTGTGCAATGTATAAGTAGCCTCTTTCTATTATCTGACGCATATGCCTGTAGAAAAAGGTGAGTAATAATGTTCTGATATGAGAACCATCGACGTCAGCATCTGTCATGATAACAATTTTATGGTAACGCAATTTTTCTATATCAAAATCCTGACTACCTATACTAGTACCAAGAGCGGTGATTAATGTGCCAACTTGCTCGGAACTGAGCATTTTATCGAATCTAGCTCTTTCAACGTTTAGTATTTTACCCCGCAGAGGCAATATAGCTTGGGTTTTCCTATCTCTTCCTTGTTTTGCAGTACCACCTGCAGAATCTCCCTCAACAATAAAGATCTCAGATTTAGCCGGGTCTTTTTCCTGACAATCAGCCAATTTTCCGGGAAGGTTAGAAACTTCAAGAGCTGATTTTCTCCTAGTTAACTCCCTTGCTTTTTTTGCAGCTTCTCTGGCATTTGCAGCTTCAACTATTTTATTAATAATAAGTTTTGCTTCATTTGGGTGTTCTTCAAACCATTCTAATAACTTACTATAAATAGCATTTTCAACAACTGGCCTTACTTCGGAGGAGACCAATTTATCTTTTGTTTGCGAAGAAAATTTAGGATCAGGCACTTTGATGGATAATATACAAGAAAGGCCTTCTCTTGCATCGTCACCAGTGAAATTTACTTTAGTTTTTTTGCCAATTCCACTTTGTTCAAGATAGCTGTTTACCATTCTAGTTAAAGCAGCTTTAAAAGCAATTAAATGTGTGCCGCCATCACGTTGGCGTATGTTATTGGTGAAGCATAAAATATTTTCGTGATAAGAATCATTCCATTGCATGGCACATTCAAAACTTATGCCCTTTTCATCGTTATGCGCAACCAAAGAAACAGCCTGATGGAGAGCAGTTTTTGCTCTATCAACATATTTAACATAGGCCTCAACACCGCCAGTAAACCAAAATTCTATTTCTTTCTTTTCGTCATACCTATCATCAGTTAAAATTATTCTCACTCCAGAATTTAAGAAAGCTAGTTCCCTTAGCCTGTGCTCAAGAGTAGCAAAATTAAACTCAATAGTTGCAAAGGTGCTAATAGATGGCATAAATGTAACTTCTGTACCTTTTTTTCCGATTCCATCGCCTATAACAGCAAGCGGAGCTTCAGATTCACCATTTTTGAACCTAATAAAATATTCTTTCTGATTACGCCAAATACGGAGTTCAAGCCAATCAGATAGTGCATTTACTACAGAAATGCCTACCCCGTGTAGCCCACCAGAAACTTTATATGAATTCTGATCGAATTTACCACCAGCGTGAAGTTGAGTCATTATAACTTCTGCAGCCGATATTCCTTCGCCTTCGTGAATGTCAACCGGTATACCACGGCCATTATCTCTAACAGTTACTGAGCCATTTTTATTAATGCTCACTTCCACTCGGTCGCAATGACCAGCTAGAGATTCATCGATAGCGTTATCTACTACTTCATAGACCATATGGTGCAATCCTGACCCATCATCAGTATCACCTATATACATTCCAGGTCTTTTTCTTACTGCTTCTAGCCCTTTTAGAACCTTAATTGAGTCTGCGGCATATTCTTCATAAAGATTTGTTCCAGTTTCTTCGGTGTTGACTTTTTGTTCTGAGTTTGACATAACTAATCTTTAAAATAATAAAAATGAAAGCTTAAGGCACAAAAGTTTTTTTAAACATGTGTCTCCCGATAATATAGTATTACGCTTTATTTTAAAAGTAAAACTTGAACAAAATCATTTCTGAGGTATCACTCGTGCAACCAATAGCTTTCAAGCATATTGCTAAAACACTAGACGATTATGATCTGTTTTTATTTGATTTATGGGGAGTAGTTGTTAAAGATGATGATAAATTATATCCTGGTGTTGTTGAATCTATAAATAATATTTCTAAGCAAAAGAAACTATTCTTTGTTTCAAACGCACCACGACCTGCCTTCGCTATGAAAAATAAGTTGCAAAACTGGGGCTTTAAAGATGTGCTGGAAGAAAATATTATAACCTCTGGTGATATTGCTCGAAAACTAATTTTAGAAGAAGCAAGCAAATTAGGGCAAGAAAAATTGACAATTTATCATCTTGGTGACGATAGAAATGACGATTTATTGGATAAATTTGACTATATTCCCACGCACGATTATACAAAAGCAGATGTACTACTTTTGAGCCTACACCGAGATGAAAATCAAAACATCAGAGAATTTGATGCTCTATTAAAAAATGTTGCTAGCCAAGAAAAAATTCTTAAAATCTGCGCTAATCCAGATATATCAATTCCTAAAGAAAATACAATTAGATACTGTGCTGGATATTTTGCTCGGATTATAGAAAACAACGGCGGACAAGTAGTTTATACTGGTAAACCCAAAGATATTATGTATCAGCACGTTTTTGCAAAAGCTAATAATATTCCAAAAAATCGTATTTTAATGATCGGTGATACCTTTGAAACAGATATTCTCGGAGCTCAAAACTCAGGAATAGACTCTGCTCTAGTACTAACAGGAAATACAGTTAAGTTTCATGCTATGCATGTATCTTTTGAGGACAAAATTTTAGCTCTTACTAAAAAAGCTACAGAACTTGGGATGTTGCCAAGCTTTATCACTGAATTAGTTTAATTACTTTATGAACTCTTTGGAATTTCTTTTAAAATCAGAAAATGATACCATAGAGTTTGCTATAAAAATTGCCGCACAACTAGAAAAAGGATCTATAATAGCCTTGAGCGGAGATCTTGGCTCTGGAAAAACTTTTCTTTGCCGTCAAATAATTAAATATTTATGTGGTAGCACTACCAAAGTCATTAGCCCAACTTTCAATTTATTGCAAATCTACCAAGCACAAAATTTCGAAATTTATCACTTTGACCTCTATAGGTTAAAACATCCAGAAGAAATCTATGAACTTGGGTTAGAAGAAGCGCTGTCTAATCATGTATGCCTGATTGAATGGCCAGAAATCATCAATAATATACTACCAAAAGACACAATCTCAATAAAAATATCTATTGCTGATAATGATAGCCGTTTTGTTAAAGTTTCTAATATACAAAAAATACATTGATGTGAAACACTTCATTTTTACCGGTACTTATATATGCAGATTTTAAATAATGATACTTGTATTGTAGGTCATATTAACATATAATTAACAGGATTTAATTTAAGTAAATTATGAAAAATATTAAAATAAATTATATTGCTGGCTTCGTAGTGATAGTATATCCCCTAATAATATGTTTTTTAGGATTGCTTTACTGGAATAAATTCGGTGTTTCTACCTTCGAAATTGTATGTGTTATTGCTTCTTTTTATAGTTTTTGTATCTCTGTGGGTATAGGAATACATAGGTTATGGGCACATGGGTCTTATAAAACAAACAAATTTATTGAGTTTATTTTAGCAGTAGTGTCAGCTGGGACTTTGCAAGGTCCAGTACTCGCTTGGGTGTCTGATCATGATAAACATCATTCATATACTGATGTATTAGGAAAAGATCCACATACTCCTTTAAAATACTGCTTGTTAGAAGAAAATAAGAATGAGTACTCAACTAAAGGAAAATTAAAAGGATTTTTTTGGTCGCATATGGGATGGATGCTAGATGGCAAAGCACCTAGAAAACAAATAGAGCGAAGCGCCTTAAAAAGGTTGGGAAAAAACAAAATCGTTATGTGGCAATTTAAAAATTATTGGCGTATAGCTATACTCGTGAATACATTGATCCCATTTTCTATAGGTTATGGTGTAGGTGGTAGTTTGCAATATGCCATAGCTGGCTTTATATTTATTGGCATTGGAAGAGCTATGCAGCAACAAGCCACTTTCTGTATTAACTCTGTAGTACATTTTTTTGGAAGCAAGAAATATACAAACGGCACTGCAGGCGACATACCAGCTTTATTTTTTATGTTTCTTGGGGAGAATTGGCATAATTTTCACCACGCTTTTCCGCTAGACTATAGAAACGGGCATAAATGGTATCAATTAGATGTGCACAAATGGATAATAGCGCTAATGGAAAAGTTAGGTTTGGCAAGCGATGTTATTAGAACACCTAATGAACGGATTAAGGCAAAAGTTGAACTAACAAAGCAGCAATTTGCTATTAACATGAAAAAGCAATTAAATGATATAGAAACTATGCTTACTAAGTTAGTGGAAACTCTGACAAAGGAAATAGATGAACATCTTAATCAAGTTAGCGTGAACGTAAATAATAAATTAATAAAATTAAAACAAAAAGCATTGGTTCTTGGAAATAAAATAGAATATCTAACAAATAACTCTGATGCGATAAAACAAAAGGAAATAGAAAAAATTCTAGCAAAGATTAGGCAGTTGCAGTTCGAAGCTCTATCCAATTGATTAAGTGCACAAGCATTAACTCTATGTCATACCAAATCACTCATCATAGCGATTAATTATAAAAAATTTCGGACCGCCGTACTCAAGTAGTTATCTACATTCCGTGCGGCTCGCCTCATTTTTTATATTATACCAAATCTCATTTTAAATCAGACTAATGAATTTCAAGACGAGGGCTTGAGCAGCGTAGTAATCTACGAAAGCAGTAGCCGAGATCTGCAAAATTCGTTTGTATCATTTAAAAT
>JACCDN010055421.1_pt1 | contig 45804 bp, 72 predicted proteins | sample 7441691 | NCBI WGS metagenome assembly JACCDN01 (sample SAMN15323439, study PRJNA562643) | freshwater metagenome | isolation source: river surface water | place: USA:Blue River Watershed | collected 2017-08-16 | reverse complement strand
TTTATGAATACAAAAAAGTTTTAAATGTATTTAAAAATCCATTAACTGAAAACTTAATTAAAATTAAATGTAATGGAAAAGAAATTATATGCACCGAAAGTCACGAAATTTTTACTAGAAGAGGATGGGTTAAAGCAGGAGACATCTTACCCGAAGATGAATTGCAAGTGGTGTGATAAAGAACTTACTAACTCTCAAGTTTATTCTTATTTAAGAGGTAAATCAAAAGGTAATTCCTGTAGTGCTAAATGCGCTATGCTTATTCTTAATTACGGAACTATTGATAATTATATGAAACCTATTGCAAACCCTACTAAATATTTTAAAAACTGTATTGTTTGCAATAATGAATTTATTTCTACTGTAAAAAATCAAAAAATTTGCTCTTTAAAATGCTCTGGAAAAGTTTCTTCTGTTAGAATGAAACTTAACAATCCAATGTTTATAGAAGAATATAGATTAAAGGCTTCAAATACTTTAAAAAAAATAAAACATAAACCTTTAATACAAGGAGGGAATGGTAGAGCCGCAACTGTTCAGCAATTGAAATTATATAATGAATTAATAAAATATGATAATTCATTTGAGATGGAATTAATTGAAATAACAGGTATTTACGCTAAACAATTTAAAGCACCTACTCATTACAAAATAGATATAGCTAGTAGAATACATAAATTAGCTATAGAAGTAGATGGAAATTCACATAACTCATTAAAAGTAAAAGAATGCGACAACAGAAAAGACCAATTCCTAACTTTCAAAGGGTGGAAAGTATTGAGGTTATTAAACTCACAGATAGACAACGAATTGACGAATTGTGTCCAGACGGTTTTGTCTACGATATAGAAATAGAGGATAATCATAATTATTTAGCTAATAATATATTAGTTCATAATTGCGGAGCATTCCCTAAGCCTGGCACTAATACCAAACAGTTCAAGAGTTTATACGGTCACTTGCCTATGATATTCCTAAGTGGTACGATGTCACCTGAGTCGTATAGCCAAATCTATCATCAGTTCTGGGTTTCAAAGTTCTCACCATTTAGGCAGTATATCAACTTCTACAAATGGGCGAATGATTTTGTGAATATTAAGCTACGTAATTTAGGCTATGCACAAGTGAAAGACTACTCAGAGGCTAACTATGATAAGATATACCCAATCATCAAGCCATATATCATTACATTTACTCAGGAACAGAGCGGGTTTACTACGCAGGTTATAGAACACATCATACCTGTGGATATGCAGCCAATTACTTACAATGTAATTAATAGACTAAAGAGAGACTTAGTAGTCACTGCATCGGATGGTCGTGTTATCTTAGCCGATACAGGTGTTAAGCTACAGCAGAAGGTGCATCAACTAGGGAGTGGTACTATTAAATTTGAAGACGGCACATCTAAAATTATAGACTATTCCAAAGCAAATGTAATCAAAGAACGATTCTCAGAGTATAAGATTGGGATATTCTACAAATACAAAGAGGAACTGAATATGCTAAAGGAGGTGTTTGGAGACAAACTAACCACTGAGTTGGATGAATTTAACCAAACTGATAAATGGATAGCTTATCAGTATTTAAGTGGCAGAGAAGGCATAAATTTAAGTAAGGCAGACTATTTAGTTATGTTCTCAATTGACTTCTCAGCGACTACTTATTTCCAGGCTCGTGCAAGGATGGCTGTAAAAGACAGAGAGAAGAACGAAATCTTTTGGTTGTTTGCTAGAAATACACTTGACGATAAGATTTACAGGACTGTAATAAAGAAAAAAAATTATACTAGTACATTATTTAAAAAACACGTATCTAATGTTGGAACAAGCAAGACAAAAGAAAATAACGAACCGACTACAGCAAGAAGGATGGCTAGTCGTAAAATTGATTAAAACGAGTTGCAACGGTATATGCGATTTAATGGCTCTTAAAAATGGTGTTACTGAGTTCATAGAAGTCAAGCAACCTAAAGGAGTATTGTCTGAAATACAGAAAATACGAATTAAACAATTAAGAGACCAAGGATTTACAGTTCATATTTGGACTGATTATCAAGAAGAATATATAACTAACACAGACACAAATGAGATGCGGTTTTAGAAATTACAACGGAGTAGACATTCCACAGAATGTAACTATATACAAAAGCAAGAGTGGAAGAGAGTTTTATGTGTCAGGATTAGACTATTTAGAAAATAAATTTATAGTCAGATATATTGATACTCAAGAGTTTAAGCAAATAAGTTATGATGCAATAAAAAAATATTTGCAGGAATAGAATATTTGTTTTAAGTTTGTTCCCGTAATCAAGCAGAGAGCTTGAATACGTTATTAATTATTAACCGTATTATTATGCTAGACACTTACAACGAGTGGAGTTCACGCAACCCAATCAACCAAGAAGATTTAGAACCATTATCAGAGTTCGACCAATTACAAGAAGACTATTTAGAATTACGTGCTAGGTATAAACACCAACGTAATAAAATCAACGAACTTATTAATCAATTAGAAGGATTTGAGCATCAGGCTTATCTTCTTAATAAATTAAAACAGTTATGACACCAATACTAATTGGAATATCGTTTAATATATGCATAGTTATATATTTATTAGTACAAATTTTAAAAGAACTTAAAAAGAAATAAGTTATGACACCAAAAGAAAAAGCAATGCAGATATTTAATAGTATGTGCAATTCGGTAGATGAGTTATTACCATTTGACGTAAAAGAATGTGCATTAATAGCAGTAGATGAGATGATAGAAGAATCAATAGGATATTTATCAATTAAAAGGAATAAATATTGGAAAAAAGTTAAACAAGAAATAGAAAAGATTTAAAAACAAATAAGATATGAAACAAATATCAGAAGGATGGTTAATGTTAAGTTCGGTAGTTGTTATTTTAATAGTATTTTTTATTATACCTCGAATTTTAGAATTTTTAATTGATATAATTTTTAAAAAGAAATAAGATATGTTAGAAACAATTTTAGAGACGTCATACTATATTATAGAAACATTAATAACAACAGCAATAATAATAGTTTTAGTTAGATTAATAATAGAATTAATAAAAGAAACATTTAAAAACAAATAAGATATGGCAAGTATAGACATTGATATAGAAGATTATATAGATGAAGTTATTACTTATGGTTTAATATCTGAATTAGAAAATAGAAATTTAAATAAAGAAAATACCGATAGACTTAGAGCTATAATACAAAAAGACGGTGTAATTAGTAAATTAAACGAATTAAGTTCATTATCATTAGCTGATTTAATGAAACTTGAGGAATTTTTAGAAACATTAAAGAAATGAAAAGAGAAACAATTTGGGAGTATAAAATCAGAGTAAAGCAAGAGGCTAAAGATACATTAGCATTAGCAAAGAAACAAGAAGCAGAACGTTTAGCAAAGAAACAGCAAGAGAAGTAACAACTACATTGGTAATTGTTTATTTTTAAAAAAATAAAAAATGAAAAAAGATAAAGCAGCATTTCCATTAACACAGATACCAGGAGCGCATTTTAACCCTGGAATATCTGAAAGAACGTATATCGCAATACACGTTATGCAGTCGCTAATTAGTATGGGATTATATGAACATCAGGATATACCTAAAATAGCCTATAGAATGGCGGATGATATGATACGGTATAACCAGTAATTACAACAAAAGGCAATCAGAAATGGTTGCCTTTTTTCTTTTTACACAATGTGGAATTTATATCGGTGGGGTAAATTAAAAAGAGATTGCCTCGGTGGGGTCGAGGCATTTCGTAAATAATAAATCATTTACAAAAAAGAATTTATATCGGTGGGGTCAAAGTAAATTACACTCACCTATCGGTCGAGTGGTTGCCTCGGTGGGGTTAAGGCTCTCGGCTATCGCCTGATAGGTTGCCTCGGTGGGGTACACTCGTTTTCAACTGAGTGGTTGCCTCGGTGGGGTCGGGGCATTTTGTGTTCATTGTGTCACTATAAAGCATTGAGTTCATTGTGTCAATGTGACACAATGAAATATTTTTTATATGTGTTAATTTTTGCACCTTTTTTTAATTTACATATAAGGCAAAAAATTGTCTTATATTTAGTTTCTTTTTATATATCAAATTTCAGTATTTAAGACCGTTTTAAGGTCTTAAATTGTCAATTTGTTTTTATTATTTTAATATTTTCAATGTTTATAAGCCCAGCAAAAGCGTTTGAAATGTTAAATTTTTCTTAATTTTTTAAGTCAAAGTATTTAATATCCAAAAAACGGTTGTAAATTTGTCCTCAGATAACAACAAAATTTTATTAACCTTTATTTATTTATTATGCTAAATTTATTTATTATTTTATCAATTTTTATCCTATTCTTTATTCACGCCTACACGCTAGAATTTAGAAAGTTTACTAAATACGATGGCTTTTTGTCTATTGGGTTACTTATTACTATTATTTTGAGTACCTTGAATTTATTTTTAACACTAATCGAACAAATTTAAATTTGTCAAAAAATTTGACAAATACAAAAATGAAATTTAATTTTTAAACTTATTTATTATGAAATCAAACGAACAAATTACCGAATTTTTAAAGGCTATCGAGGTAGAAAATTTAGACATTTTAAACTTTATTAATATTGAGGACATCGACCACTCGGACGCATTCGAAAGCATTTTCGAAATGATAAACGACAACGGCGGTTTTAATATAGATATTGTTTATTATTCAAACGCTATCGAATATCTAAAAAGAAAAGACAATTCGCTTTTTGAAAGTATAGAAATTGCAAACGAATACGGGTACAGCCTAGAACATATAAATAGCGAACTTTTGGCGAGCCTTTTGGCTTCTAAAAATGTTATGATAGATTTTGTAGACTACAAAGAGGAAATAAATAATTTTTTTAATTAATTAATATCATGAAAATAGTAAACACACCGCAAAACGTTGCGCACCTTTTTGCAAATAAAATTCAAAACGAGGCAAGAACACAAACGAGAAATTTTTATTTTTATAACGATAAAATATTTTCTTATGGTTCGCATTTTTGTATTGCCAAACATCATAACAATGAATTGTTATTCACTTTGCGCGGATATTCAAATACAACTTGCAAACATATTAACCACGTATATAACGCGTCCAGCCATATAAATAAAATATATTGCTACTATCCAAATGGTAGCACCTTAGAAAATTTTACCGCTTGGATAAATGAAGCCGAAAAAAATATCGAAAAACTAGCAAACGCGCGAAAACCTGAAAAATATATTTTTGAATTACAAAGGATAAACGAATACGCGCAAAAATATGCAAAGGCGCTAAACACAAAAATACCCGCTTTATTGTCTAAAATAACCGATATAAGCGAAAAAAACGATATTAGCGAATATCTAGCTAAAAAACAAAAAATTGCCGATAAGGAAGCGCGAAAACGTGCCAAAATACACAAACACGCTTTAAAAGAGTGGCGAGAATTTAAAATATCTAGTCTTTACGAGCGTGACGGCTTCGACTATTTACGCTTCAATAAAGAAAAACAACGTTTTGAAACCTCGCAAAGAATAGAAATACCTTTGGCGCTTGGTTTGAAATTATACGACAAAATCAAAAACGGAATACAATTTGAAAAGGTGCTAGATTATTCAGTTACTGAAATTAACAAAAACTTTATTCAGGTAGGATGCCACAAAATAACAATTAAAGAAATTAACCAAATAATAAAAACGATATGAATACCAGTTTAAAATTAAGAGAAGCAGCGATTGAAAATATACAAAATTACTGTAAAAAATATAATTACAATTTTGATGAAGTTAAAAACCAATTAATAAATCAAGCGGATGAATATAATTTAAAACTACCTACTGATTTTTATTTGTCTTTTTACAATTTAACCACTAAATTAATATAGCAATATGGATAAACTAAACTACATTATTAAAGAAATTGAAAGCCTGAAACCTTTCAATATATACGTGAAAAAAGCAATTAAAGAGCGAAAAGAATTTTACACAAGTTTATCGGATAAATTGGAAGCTCTCCCGCTGGAGAATATTAAAAAATACAACTTTAAAGCGGAAGTACTCACAAGAGCGGAAGCGCTAGAAAAACAAAAATACATACCTAAATTTTTAGATATAATTGTAAAATTTGAAGTACATGCTTATGCGCCAGAAATGAACATTTTGCACTTTAAAAAACACTACATAAGAGTACCACAAGCCAAAACAATTGCGGAAGCAATAACACAAATAATAAATAACAATTCTTTAAACAGCCTAAAAAATGAATATTTACAGCTCAAATAAAACAATATCAGAACAATTTGACAGCCTTAACAAATTGCCACTATTTGAAATACCAGTGACAGACACAAGGACACAAGATGATGAATATATTATTTTTAATATATCAATACAGAACAACAAATTTAGAGCGGAACACATAGCGCTAAACCAAGAGCAAGAGGATAGAAATAAAATTGCGTTCTGCAGTGTTAATATAGATAGTTTTTTGACACTAGACGAAAACTTGCAAGACTTATACGATGAATGTATAAACAGCATCCTAGATAGTAGTTTTTATGAATTGCGCTAAATCATCCGTAATTTTAAAGAAACTACAAAGGATAGAGAATATAAATAAGCATACTTACAGACTTATAATTGATATAAGCAAAGGAGCTACAGTAGTGCGACCAGTGTACAAAGTACCAAATAAAAAAACAATTATAAACGTTTATTTAGAACTTATTGAGATATTAAACAAATTAAGTATTAATTTTGTAGTTAGTAACGATGCCCCCAAACGGGGGAAAATAGGCACAATTATAACAATTAAAACACACGTAAAAAATGGAATCAATACAACAAAAACACGAAAGGCTTAAGGATGAACTAAAAAAAGAAACAAAAGAAAATCTTATCCTTGCAAAGAAAATTTATTTAAAACGTTTTGAACTTGAAAACGGGTTAACCTAAAGGTTAACACAATACAGGAAAACAAACGTTTGAAAATGTACAGAAATAACCACCTATTAAGGTGGTTTTTTTATACCTATAATTTAGTGCGAAGCCGTGCGGGTATTGATGGCGGGGGGTGGTGCAAAGAATTGACAAAAATTAACATCGTCAAACACTATACACACGCCCGCCCCTAGTCACTTTTTTTTGTGAAGCCCCCTTTTTTAAGGGGGTAACCTTAAAAAATACGCACTTTTGTAAGGGTAACCCCTGAAAAGTTGCACCCAATTGCCCACAAGCCCCACAATTTAGACCCCCGCACCCCATTGAGATTTTTAGGGAAGAGGTGTTATGACCCCCTGTAAAAATTTTTACCCCTAAAAGACTATAGAGTTATTTACACTTTATTTACAGATTTATCTGTAAATCCAAATGCTTTACTTACACTTTCATCTTATAATCCAAATACTTTTCTTACATTTAACTAAAGAAAATTCCTACTTTTTAAAATTTATCCAGTACGCATTGAAGTTTTTTGCAACGCATTTTACACATTTTTTGTCTTTTTTAGAGTCCAACTTTCTCTTTTTATTCTTTTTTTCTATTTACTAAAAAACAACAAAAAAGATGCGAAAACATTATTACGTTGATTATCAACGTATTATGATTTTAGGCAGTACGCATTACGTTGACAATTTGCGTTTTTTAGGGACACCCCCCCCTAAATATTTTATTTTTAAGGGGGGTGTCCCCCAAAATTGACTTTTTTCAACGTAATGCGTACTGTGTATATTTTTATATATTGTATTATTTTTTTTATTATATTTGTAGCAATAACAATAGTAAATAAATATACTATTGGGTTTAATCTATTTTAGTTATGGGTCATTATTCAGATAAAGATAAAAAAGAGATGTTGGATTTAATAATTGATTTAATAGAAGAAGGTGGTTCTATTAGACAAATATTAAGACGTTCTGATACTTGTGGTACTAAGACGTTCTATAAGTGGTTGGAAGCAGATGAGGAACTACAGGTTCGCTATGCTGTGGCTACTAAAAGAAGAGCTGATAATATCTTTGAAGAGATGTTGGAGATTGCTGATAAGCAAGAAGCGGATATGAGCTACAATGAAAGAGGAGATGAAGTTATAAACCATAATGTTATTAATCGTTCAAGATTACAGATAGACACAAGAAAGTGGATGTTGGGTAAATTGAACCCTACTAAGTACGGAGATAAGTTGGATGTAACTTCAGGAGGAGATAAACTTCAAGCTGTGCCGATTGTAGGAATGAAAATTCTAAATGAGGAATAAGGAAATAAGTTTAAATGTTCGTGGCAATGTAAAGCAGCTACAGGCTGTTAAGTATTGGATTGATGATACGACAATTGACATAGCATACGGTGGGTCAAAAGGTTGTTTGTCAGGCAACACTTTAGTTAGAACTTTACAAGGCTTAATTCCAATTAAGAATGTAAAAGTTGGAGACTATGTATTGACTATTAACGAAGTCACTAAACAGAATGAATATAAATTAGTACTTGATACTAAAAAATTCAGTACCGAAGGCGACCACCATTACCATAAAATAATTACATTTGTAATGAAGAACGGAGAATTGTTCTCGTTAACACCTAATCACGAAATTTATGACAACGGAAATTGGACACCAGCTGGAGAGTTTGCCAAACGAATCTTGGAAAGAGATAGCGAATGGATACCTAATATCAACATTAGGCAGAGTAGCTTCTCTCAAGCGATTTGGAAAGAAAGAGAATACCATTTTAAAACCTTGCACGACAAAGAAGGGTTATTTGAGAGTTCATTTAAGTATAAGAGGGAAATCGAAAAGTTATCAGATACACCGATTAGTTGCTTTAGCTTTTATAGCAAATCCTCAATCAAAACCAATAGTGAATCACATCAACTTCGACAGGAAAGACAATCGAGTGGAGAATCTCGAATGGGTAACAGACAAAGAAAATGTTCATCACTCAAAGAGTCGTTCTCATCAATTATTCAATACTCGTGGAGAAGATGTTTGGAACTCAAAGCTAAATGCTCAAAAAGTATTAGAGATACGTTCCAAGTTCAAACCAAGAGTTTACACAAGGGAGATGTTAGCTCAAGAGTATGGAGTAAAAGCATCTACGATAAAAGATGTGATACTACGTCACAGTTGGAGTCATATTCAATAGATACTATTCGTTTTGAATTATTAGATGATTATGTTTACGATTTATGCGTAGATAGTAATAATAATTATTGTTTAACAAGTGATAATATCATAGTTCACAATTCGGGCAAGAGTTTTCTTGGTTGTTCCCTTATTTGCGCTGATGCGTTAATGTATCCTGGTACTCATTACTTCATTGCAAGGAAGACATTGACTGATTTGAGGAAGTTTACCATTCCATCTGTTCACGAGATACTTGATATTTGGGGAATAGGTAAGGAATATTACAAGTACAATGGTCAGGATAACTATTTTCATTTTCATAATGGTTCTAAGATATTCCTTTTGGATGCTAAGTACCAGCCTTCAGACCCGAATTATATGAGATTTGGTTCGATGCAGATGACAAGAGGTTGGATTGAGGAGGCAGGAGAGTTTGAGTTAGAGTGTAAGAATAACTTACAGGCTTCAATTGGTAGATGGAAGAATAAAGAATACAATTTACCGCCAAAACTCTTACAAACGTGTAACCCCTCTAAGAATTATCTCTACAAGGATTACTACAAACTTGATATAGAGCAGAACTTACCTATTTACAGGAAGTTTATTCAGGCATTGCCATCAGATAATAAGACATTACCCAAAGAATATATACCCAATTTGATAAATATCTTGTCTCCGAACGAAATTCAGCGTTTGGTGTATGGGAACTGGGAGTTTGATGATAATCCGTATGCGTTGTTTGATTATCAGGATATTTTAGGGATGTATACTAATGAATTTATCAAGCCTACTGAAGATAGGTACATCACTGCGGATATTGCATACACTGGTGCTGATAAGTTTGTGATTATGGTATGGGCAGGATTTGTGGTGGTTAAGATTATTGCAATTGATAAGATTGACGACACGATGGTGAGTAAGAAGATAAATGAACTCAGGATTCACTACCGAGTGCCGCTGAAGAATGTGATATATGATGCTGATGGACTGCAGACGTTTACTAGAAATAGTTCCCAGAGTGGGAATTTGGTAGGAGCTGTAGGATTTCATAATAACGCTGTGCCTGTTAAGGTGCAGGGTAAGAAGGAGAACTTCAAGAATTTAAAGGCTCAGGTGTATGAGTTTTTTGCGCAACAGGTTAAGGATTCAAAGGTGTTCATTCAGGATAATGCGTTTAGGAAACAAGTGATTGAAGAGTTGGAGCAAATAAACAAGAATCCAATATTGGATGATGGTAAATATGCTCTAGAGCCTAAGAGTAAAGTAAGAGAGAGATTAGGAAGGTCTCCCGATTTTGCGGATGCACTAGCGATGCGATTCTACTTTGAACTCAAGGGTAAGCCTAAAGTGATGATAAGGTGGTAGCTTATGTAAATTCGCATAACAGAGAAAATATCTGTTATGTTAATATTTTTCTATATAAATTCTCATAATGACGAATATCGTAATTATGTTAATATTTTTTAGTAAATTTGTAGCTTTAAAGATAAAAAAATGATATTTCAAAACGACCAAGAAGCGATTGCTGCTATTAAAGCCAATCTAAAAATAAATCACGAGTTCGTGGAAATGCGTGAAAGTTCTAATGAACTAAAGGCTTTAGTTAACGGTGACGACTTCATTGAGGAGTTAATCGATAAGATTGAGAATATCGAGAGTGATAAGAAAGCATTGGCTCGTAAGAAGTACAGCAGAAGTATCAAAGATTTATTTGAGAGGTTGTTTCAGCCTATTGATAATATTTATTATGCAACTGGTGGTGTTAAAGACTACGACATTGTAAATGAAAGTATTAAGCAGCAGTTCATAAAAAAGATTGCTAGTATCAGAGATAACAAGCCATTGTCTGAGTGGATTCAGAAGAATGCGATTAAGTTAATGAATACAGACCCAAACGGTTTGATATTCTTGGAGTATAAGACGATTCCTACAATTGATATTTATCCAACGTATAAGTCAATTGAAAAGATTAGATACTACCAGGCTGATGGTCAGTTGGTGGAGTATGTGATATTTGAGCCTAAGAAAAAAAACAACAGAACATTTTGGAGAATTGTTGATGATGCTAAGGATAGAGTGTTCGAGCAGATTGGTATGGACTTTGTGTTGATTGAGGAATTGACATTTGACCATCCGTTTGGTCAAACACCAGCCTTGATTTGTTCTAATATTCAAGAGCCAGGAGAAGAGGAGAAGTTGTCAGCGATTGATAGTGTTATTGATGCTGCTAAGGAGTACGCTAGAGACCAATCATTCTTAACGTTATACAAAATTTATAAAGGGAATCCAATCTTTTGGAAGTATGTTCAGTATTGTGGCGAATGTTCAGGTACAGGTAAGAGTGGTGATGAGGCTTGTGGTACTTGTGACGGTCATGGTAAGATGGTATCTAAGAATGATGTTACAGATGTTGTTGAGTTACCAGTTCCTGATAGTACAGACTCTCCTATTATCGCTCCAAATATTGCAGGATTTATATCTCCTGATTTAAATGTTTGGGAGCAGTATAACTTAGAACTTGCTAAGTTGGAAGAGAATATATATAAAACGCATTGGGGTACGTTCTACGGTGTTAGTAAAAACACAGGAAGTATTAAGACGGCTACTGAGGTAATGTTTGATAAACAGCCAATGGAGAATAAGCTCAATATGTACGCTGATTTCGTGGAGTATATTGAGTGGAAAATATCAGAGTGGATTTTAAATTTCTACGATACTACTAAAGATAAAAACGAGAGTCGTATTACTATCAACTTAGGTCGTAGATATATCATTGAGAGTTATGATACTTTGTTGGAAAGATATGAAAATGCAGTTAAGTTGCAGGACAATAGCGTGGTTTTGGATAAATTATTCGGAGAATACTTAGGTGCTAAGTATAGAAACAACCCTATTGATTTGCATATCAACTTGTTAAAGGCGAAATTAGAACCTTACTTGCATTTGAATTTAACCGATGTAATTAGTATCTTTGGTCAAGAGGAGGCTCAGAGAAAAGTATTGTTTAATAAATGGTGGAAGACCGTTACTGATTACTACAAGTCAGAAGATGTATTGAGTGCTGAGTTTGATGCTTGGTTCGAACAAAATAAAAAAACTATTGCGCCAGTGGTTTAAAAACCATTGGCGATAAAGATTTTCCCATCTGCTAATAGCAGATGTTATTATTAACTTAAAACAAAAAAAATGATTGAAACACAAATGGCAGTTTACAAGCTGCACAAATTAGCACGTTCAGGTAAAGGATTTGACCCAAGTTTTAGACTTGGATTAGAAAGAGACTTACACGTTGTGCAAGTAGAGTACGCTAATCAAGTAAACGCTCACTCAAATATGAATGGGTTGTATTACGAGAGAGATGAAACAGCTACTAAGTTATACTTAGATAAAAAACCATTCAAGCAAGTTAAAGAATACGCTGAGTTTATTGATGTTAAAGACGAAGAGATTGTAGCTCCAGTAATTAAAGATACTACAGGAACTATCGAAGAAGAATCTGCTCCAAAAACTAGAGACGAACTTGCTGCTATTTATGAAAAGAAAACAGGAAACAAGCCTAAAGTAGTTTGGGGAGTAAAGAAATTAACTGAAGAATTAGAACTATTAAAGAAATAAACGATGGCTGTAGAAAATTTAAGCGAAATTGAAACAAGTTTAGGATTAGAACCAGGTAAACTTACTGAAATGATTGCATCTGAAGATAGTCATACTATTGACTTGTCTGAAAGAATTATCCTACCTAAAGAGATATACGAAGAACGTATTTCTAACTTGAAAAAAGAGTCTGCTACTGCTGCAATTGAGATTGCGGTAAAAGAGCAAAGAAATGCACTTGGATTAGAGTTCCAAGGTAAGACTATTGAGAATTTGGTAAATGCTATTAAAACTAAAGTAGAGTCTGAGAGTAAAGTTGAGCCTGAGGAGAAATTCAAGAGTTTAAAGTCTGACTTTGAGAAGTTACAGAGTAATTTGATTGAAAAAGAGAATGAGTTCAATGCGTTTAAAAACAATATTGAGCAACAAAACTCTTTGAATGAGATTAAGAATGAATTTACTAAACATATTCCTGATAATACTTTGGTTTCTAAATCTACGATTTTTGTAGAGGCTAAAGAAAAAGGGTTTAGTTTTGTAAAAGAGGATGGTAGAATTGTAATCAAAGATGCTAATGGTTCTGTGATTAAAGACGAAAATACATTATCTCCTGTTTCTGTAAAAGAATGGGTTACTAATTTCGCTACTCCGTATTTACCTACTGTTACAGGCGGTGCTGGAAAGAAAGATGAACCTGCTGCTGGTAAAACAGGAAGTTTAGAAGCGTTCTTGAAAGAAGCTGAGAAACAAGGTTGGAACTCTGCACAACAAAATGAGGAGATGGCTAGAAGAATCTCTGCTGGAACATTAAAATTATGAGAAAAATAGTAGAATGGTTAATGTCTTTATTCTTTAGTAAAGAAGCTATCGACTTAGTTAGAAGAGAAGCTGCTCAAGAAGCAAGAGCTGAGATGACTAAATACGAAAATAAAAAGTTTTTAAGCGTAAAAAAAAGATATACTAAAGTATAATTTACTATATTTGTATCTGTATTGTCGCAGATACTTGTAAAATTTTAAATAAATTCCCACAATGATAGAACTGCGACTCTTGATTTGTGGGTTTTTGCTTTATGATAGGAATATATAAAATTACCAGCCCAAGCGGAAAGATTTACATAGGTCAAAGTATAGACATTATGAATCGTATTCATAAATACAAAACTTCAAGATGTGTAACTCAGCCTATTATACTTAAATCTATTTTAAAGTACGGTTGGGATAATCACTTGTTTGAAATAGTTTGCGAATGTAACAAGGAGGAGCTTAATGAACTTGAAAGATATTATCAAGATAAATTTGACTGTATTGGTAAAAACGGAATGAATTGTATGCTTACAACCACTTCTACAAAAAGCGGAAAAGCACGTGCCGAAACAATTGCTAAACTTACAGGCAGAAAACTTCCTGAATCTACTCGTGAAAAAATGAGAAATAGAAAACTTAGCGAAGAAACTAGAGAAAAAATTAGTCAGTCATTAACAGGAAGAAAAGTATCTGAAGAAACTAAAAGAAAAATTAGCGAAGCTAACAAAGGAAAAAAAAGGACTCAGGAGTATGTTGAAAAAATGAAGCAAAGAATTATTCCTGAACACGTAAAAGATATGCTTCGTACAAATATGAAAGGTAAAAAACATTCTGAAGAAACTTTAGAAAAGTTAAGAATAGCTCAAAAAGGTAAAAAACCTTCTGATGACTGTATAAATAAATCTAAATTAGCAAACTCTAAAAAAGTGCTAGATACTGAAACTGGAATTATTTATAATTCTGCTAGTGAATTATCTAGAATTTTAAACGTAAGTGTAAGTACTTTAACAGCAAAACTAAGTGGTCAGAATAAAAATACAACTCAATACGTTTATGTATCTTAATTTTTTGTATATTTGCCTTTAATGGCGGTATGCTATTGAGTAAAAAGTCGGTAGACACAAACAAATAAAAAAATATATAAAATTTAACTTAAAAAAAAATTAAAGATGAGTAATCGTGTAAATTCTAACCTTGTCAAGGCTCAAGCCCGTCTACTTGGTGCTTTCCAATCATCTGAATTAAGATTCAGATTCCCAGCTACTTATTTAGCTCTTAAAGCAATGTCTCCAGTTATGTTCCCTAATTACTCTGAATTGAGAGTAAGAGAGGATAGAACAGTTGAGACTAATTTCGCTGCTCGTTCTTCTCGTTCTTTAGGAAGTGCAAGAACTCACAACCACACTGGTGTTAAAGGAGATACTGCAACTCTTACTCCAACTTGGGCAAGTTACACTGACAAATTCAATATGTCATTGAAACAAGCTGACAATTCTTTGTACAATGCTGATGAGCAAATGTTCCAAGAAATTTCTAATGTTGTTGCTAACTTTATGGAAGGTTACGAAACAGCTGCTACTGCTTACTTGTTCAACAACCGTTCAGGTGTAAACGTTGCTACTGCTTACGGAACTTTTGATTCAACTAATGATGTATTCGAAATTCAAGCTGCTGACCAAGATACAGCTATCCAAATTACTAAAATTGCAATGGATGCTAACAAATATGTTGGTTCTATGAAAGTTTTCTGTGATTCAGTTGCTTATGCTAAATTCGAAAAACAAGCTGCTCAAGGTGTTTCTAACGCTACTAACTTATCTTTCCAATTCAACGGTGTAACTTTCGTTCACTCTGTAGGATTAGGTGCTTTAGCTGTTGCTTTAGATGCAGGATATAACAAAGGTTTCTGGATTGTAGTTCCTGATGGAACTGTAGCTACATTGCCTTGGATTCCAGTACAAAACAGACAAGGGGTTTCTACTAAAGTTGCTGATTTCTCTAGCTTATTGAATCCAGTTGATGGAGAGGCTTACGGAATCCATACTTATGAAGTAGGTGCTGATGACTCTGCTAACAATGGTTACACTCAAGACGTAGTTACTCAATACGAAGTATCTCAAGATTTAGCTTTCGTTAAAGCTCCATTGACTACTGCAGGAGAGACTACTATTCAAGCATTTGGAATCGTATAGTAAGTGATTAATATCAATAAAATACAAACAGCTATGTTAGGAGTTGTAGGGTTTAAACAACCTTACAACCCTAGCTATGCTATTGTAGATTCTGCAAATCAACTTAGCAGCTCAGGATATTTCGTAACAGACAATCCTTATGCTAAAATTGAGTACATAAAAGACAATCAAGATTACTTGTCAATTAGTAATAGTGATTTCAACTTGTTTCTTAATGATTTAAAGAAATCTTCAATATCAAACGTATGTAATCAAGTTTTTAATGAATTTGATTTTATTGATAGAAGCCTACTTTACAAAAACGCATCTAATAAAATAGATGTTGAAACATTACCTACAGGATTTATCGGGTATCGAATTAATATTTCTAACGAGAGAAATGTAGCTTTTAAAATCAACAGAGTCTTATTAGACTTTCAAGGTACAGGAGAGTTTACATTACTACTTTGGAATACTGCAAAGAAGGCAGCGATTCAAACTAAGGTAATTACAATTACTACAGACCATCAAGAAGTTATCTTAGATTGGGAAGTAAATAATTCAGACACTACTTACAAGGGAGAGTATTATATTGGTTATATCAATAACGCTTTAACTGTAAGCCCATATAAAAGAGATTGGAATGCAGGAACTGTATTGAGTCAATTGACTTATTTATTCATTCAGCCTATTAAAGTTTTAAATCATACAACTACTACGTTATTTGATTTGACTAAAATTGATGGATTGTCTGAGTCTACAGGTCTTAATTTTGACATTACAGTTTACGATGATTATACTGATTTTGTAATTAACAATAAAATGTTGTTTGCAAGAGCGATTCAATTAGATGCAATGATAGGTTGTATTCAATTGTACTTGTCTTCATTAAGAAGTAACGCAAATCAGGCGCACTCTGCTCAATTATACGAGAAAATAATGATTGAATTAGAAGGTACTACTGCTGGAAGTATTGTAAAAGTAACAGGATTGAAAAACCAATTAGTTGGAGAAATTACTTCTATTAGGTCTGAGATTCAAAAACTTAGAATGGGATTTAGAAAGGCTAATCAAATTTTAGTATCAACATTAATATAATGGCAAACAATTTAAAAACAAACCCAATAGGCTTAGACGCTGTAATAGCTAAGATACAAGTAAAATTGTATGACAAGCTAACTGCTTTATGGGGTGTTTCTTTAGAGGGTTACCCAAGATGTTATGATATTAAAAGAGATAAAAAGACTACTATAGAACATTTTATAAGTTCTACCGACTATGTATCGTTGATTCACGTTGATAAGAATAGATTTTTCTTTATCAATAAAAAGGATTATGTACAAAATAGTAACAGGGCTTACGATACTGAAGTGGAATTATTCTTCATTGTAAATGTAAAAGAATGTAAGACTTCTATCAATCATCGAGCAGATGAGGAGGTTAGATTAGATGTAATGAATGTTTTATCTACTATTGGGAATATAGGAATCGACACTAAGATAACAACTGGTGTTGAAAATGTTTTCAAAGGGTATGATTTTAGATTTACTGACGATATGCAACCATATCATTGTTTTAAAATAACAATGTCTGTGAATGATTTTAAACTAAATCAAACAATTTGTAATGGAAACTAAAAAAAAGAAATTAGTTGTTGACGAAAATACAGTAGTATCTATGGGTGCTGTTGAAAAACCTGCTGAGAAATTAGTAGTTAGTCAACCTAAAGAAGAGTTCAGTGTATTGAAGTCATTTACTTTTGATAAACACTATCACGTAGGAGATGTAATTTCATTGTCTGACTCAGGAGTAATTAAAGAATTAAAAATAAATAAATACATCAAATAAAAATGGCATTAATAGACCAATTAAACGTAGTAGCTTGTTCTCAAAGTGATTTACTAGGAACTGGTATGGAAGGTTGTACTTTCGACTGGAACAGAGTAGCAACAATTGAGTTATCTCCAAGAGGGTATGCTTACACAGATGAGCAAAACTTAGCTAACATTAAAGAAGGACAACAAAAAGGAGAATTGATTATCTTACAAGGTATCAAATCTTTCGCTTTAGTTCCTGTAGACCCAAACATCAATACTGCTGACGGTTCAGGTTACAAAACTGTAACAGGAGAAATGCCTTACGAGTATGATGTAATGTTTGACAACAATGGTGTAAACTATTGGAAAGCATTGCGTATGTTAAACTCAAAAGACCGTTACAATGTAGCTTTGTATGATGTTGAAGGAAATAAAATCTTCACTCAAACTAAAGCTGGTGTTGTAAAAGGATTTGGAGTAAAAATGTTGTTCGTAGGACAATACAAAGGAAAAGAAGGTAACAACCCTGCTGAAGTAAAAATGCAATTGCAATTGTCTGACTTCCAAGAAATGGAAAGACAAACTTGGATTTCAGGAGAAGAGTTAGATTTCTCTGCTGAGAGTGATTTAGAAGGTATCAATGATGTTGTATTAACTGCATCTCCTTTAGCTGTAGGTGGTACTTCATTAGTAGTATCTGCTCTATTATTAGACAAATCTCACTTCGTTGACGGATTGTTAGTTGGAGACTTCAAAATCAAAAAAGGTGGAGTAGATGTAACTGCTTCTGCTGTAGCTGCTGATTCTGTAGCTAAAACTTACACATTCACAATTCCTGCCGCATCTGCTGGAACTTACACCGTAAGTACTTGGGATTCATCTCTAAGTTCTTATGTAGTATTGAAAGCTGCAAGTGGATTGCTTTACAAATCTAACGTTGCTTCAGTTGTTGTAGCATAATTAGATTATATAATAACTAAAAGACCGTAATGATATTGCGGTCTTTTTTTTATACCTTTGTATTTATGACAATAACCGAATACATAAAAAATGTAGAACTTGTTCAATCTAAGATATTAGATGAGACAGAAAAAATAGTTATGTCTAATGAAGACGAAATAACTAATCTTAATATTATTAAAATTCAAGAGGGTATAGGTTCTGATAATGTTTTGTTGAAAAATAAAAACACTTTATTTAGCGGAACATATTCTTTAGGCACTCAGTTATTAAATTCATCTAAAAAGGCAGGAGATTTATATACGTTTATAGAAACAGGAGATTTTGTATCTAATTTTCAAGTAGAAATGAGTCCTGACTTGACTAAAATAAATATTTTTAGCACAGGTACTGGAGGAGGTTTAAAAAAATCATTCTTTGATGGTTATTCTAATCTTTACGGATTAACAGAAGAAGACAAGGATAAGTTAAACTACGAAATAATATATCCTGAACTAATGGCTTTTATAAAACAATACTTATAATATGGGAATACCTCACAGAAAGAAAGAAGAAACAATTGAATACTACGAAAGCATTAAAGACTTAATATTATGGTCTTGGGATAGGTATTTAGCTACAAAAGATAATAATTTTTTTATAGTTGGCTATGACGGAAGACAACCTAAAATAGTAAACGAAAAGTTAACTAAATTAGAAAAGACTTTGCAGGATGAGTATTTTATCGAAGTTAACGACAGAGACTTTAATAAAAAAATAGAGAAATGGATGAAGATTGATAATCTTCAAACGAAATACACTATTATTAATATGATTCTTGATAGAATGTGGTTAGGATTTCCTGATTCACAAATGGATGTTAGAGCTGCTTATATTAATAAATTAAACAAGTTAGGATTTAAAATGCCACTTATAAATAGTGTTATTGGAGATGCTGAAGAGATACTTCGCATTAGAGAGGAATTAAAGGGCATTATAACGCAGATAAATATAATTAAAGACGAACTAAAGACAGATGCAGTTGTAGAGCATAGAAGCCTTAATTTGCAGCTTAAAATGATGTCTAAAGCAATGGAGTTCGGATTCCAATTAAACTCAAAAGAATTGACTGTTTCTGAGTGGATAGAATTATGTAAAGAATTAAAAACTTTAGCAGCTAAGAATTAGTTGCTATTGCAATAGATTTTTTACTACCTTTGTAAATATATAATAACTGGGGATTGACGTAATACACGTTAATCCCCTTTTTAGCTTAAAGATTATGGCAGATAATAGTATAGATTTAGTAGTAAGTAAAGAAGCGTTTGCGCAACTTGACAGATTATTAGCAGAAATTAAAGCGGCAGATGCGGCTATAACCTCTTTAAATGTAAATGCTTCTAAGGGAGCTGCCACTCCTAGTGGTGCTGAAAACAACTCTGCCGAGAATGCTAAGTTAGTAGCTCAAATGAAAGATTACACTAATGAAATTTCTAGACAGGCTGCTCAAATACAAAAATTAGAAGCCGCTAAAAAATCATATAGTAGAGCTGTTACTCAAGAGTCTGTAGACGCTACTTTAAGAAATCAAAAAGCAAGAGAATCTTTTAAGGCAACAAGTGATGAGATTGATAATTATCAAAGGCTTGATGCTGCTTATAAAAAAGCTGTAAAATCAGCTCAAGATTTAGGAGCGAAATATGGCGCTAATAGTAAGCAATTTTTGACTGCCGCTAACGCTGCAAAAGAACTTGACACTGAATTAAAAGCTATTGATGGTGCTGTAGGAAAGTATGGTAGAAATGTAGGTAACTACGCAAGTGGTTGGAATGGACTTGCTAACTCTGTTAATCAATTAACACGTGAAGCTCCTGCTTTTGCTAATAGTTTGAACACTGGTTTTATGGCATTATCTAATAATATCCCAATATTAGCTGATGAGATAAATAACCTTAAAATTAGAAATCAAGAATTAGCTGCTAGTGGTAAACCTACAGTATCTGTTACTCAATCTATTATAAGTGCGTTTTTAAGTTGGCAAACCGCTTTATCTGTTGGTGTTACTTTATTAACTGTTTATGGAGGAAAGTTAATAGAATATATTTTTAATACTGATGCTGCTAAAAAATCTACAGATAAATTAACAGAATCTTTAAAATTAAAAGAAGACCAGTTAAATGAAAATATAAAAAGAATAGAATACGAGGGAGAAATCTCTGTATTAATGGCTAAAAAAAGAAATGCTTCTGAAGACGAAATATTAAGAATAAAAAAAGAAACAGGAAAAAAATTAGTTTCCGAAATGGAAACTCAATATAAAACTTTAACAGCTCAGATTGATTCTTTTAATAATTATGAAAAATTAAGAGATAAAGATAAAATGGCTGCTAAAGACTTTTTATTTAAAAAGTATCTTAGTGAGCAAAAAGGTAATAATAAAAACGAAATAGAGGCTAGAATAAAAGCTAATAGAGAGTTTGAAAGAAGAGAAAGTGCTTATAATGAATCAAATAAAAATTTATTAATAAAATCAAGAAAAGATTTAGGGGAAAAACTTCTTCAGCAAGTTAGAGAAAATAATAAACTTCAATTAGCAGAAGAAGATAAAATTTTAAATAATAATCTTAAAAATACAAATAAAGAATCTGAAAGATTAGAAGAGGCTAATGTAAGAAAATATGAAGCTAATTTGTCTAATTTGAACAGGCAGAAAGAAATAGCTAAAGATGAGTTAGATTCTTTTAGTGGAGGTATAGCTGAGAGAATACAGCTTTCTATTAAACTGCAATCGGCAGAAGTTTTAATAGCTGAAGCTATAGCTGCAGAAAAAAGAAGAATAGCTAAAGGGGATAAAAACTTATTAGTTGTTGCTGAAAACGAAAGGCTTACTGAATTAGAAAACACTAAAACGGAGCATATATCTAGAGTAGCTAAATTTTATAAAGATATTTTTGAAAAGGCTGATGATTTATTTCCCAAAACTATTTTTGGAGATAAGTATAAAATGTCCGAAGAAGATAAGAAAAATTTAAGCAAATATAAAAGAGAAGTTGAAAAGTCTTTAAATGAGATAAGAGATTTTATTCAATCATTTGGAAGCGACTTTGCTTCATCTTCAGGCTTTAAAAGCACTTTTGACTTTTTCATTAAAGTCGATGAGCAAGGAAAAACAATGTTTGATAAATTAAATACTGAAGGATTAACTGCTAAAGAAAAATTTGGTGCTACGTTTAACGCTATTGCGGAATCGGCTCAAGAAGCATTTAATTTTATTTCAAACGCTTCTCAACAAAATTTTGATGCTGAATATGGTAGACTTGAAAAGCAAAAAGAAGTTGCTTTACAGTTTGCTGGGGATAGTGATAGTGCTAGAAAGAAAGTAGAAGAGGATGCTGAAAAAAGAAGAAAAGAAATAGCTGCTCGTGAGTTTAAAGCTAAAAAGGCACAAGCTATTGTTAATATTGCTATGGATACAGCTCAAGCATTGATAGGTTTATGGGTTAAGCCTGGTTTCCCTGCTGCTATTCCAATGAGTATAGCTGTAGGTGCTTTAAGTGCTATTCAGATGGGTGTTATAGCCTCACAAAAAATGCCTAATTATGCTGAAGGTACTGATAACCACCCTGGAGGATTTGCTTTAATTAATGACGGTAAAGGCTCTAATTATAAAGAAACTGTTGTAACCCCTGATGGTAAAGTAAGACAATTCAGTGGAAGAGATGTAGTTATTGACGCACCTGCTGGAACTCAAGTATTTACTCACGACCAATGGAATAATGAGTTAAATACAATGATGAGAGAGAAAGGTATTTCAATGGCTAACTCATTCCAAAGTAAGAGCGGATTAAGTTATCAAGAAATGGACTCAATTATTGCTAAGCATTTTTCTAAAATTACAACGCAATCAACAGTGATAGATAGAAATGGTTTTAATACTTTTGTATCGAACGGAACAAGTAAAACAATTAGAAACCAATCTCGTTACTCAGGTACAGGATTTGCAGTATAAATTATGGGAGAATTATTCTATTTAGACTTTAAGAATGACGCAAGTGGAGAGGTTCAAATTGATGAGCCAATCGGATATGCAGAAATGGATTTTAATCTTCAACAAAAAGATAAAGGATATGGTAGAGACATATCCTTTTCTGGTGGAGAAGCTCAATTTAATTTCGTAAATTATAGAAATCATTACTTAGATAAATTACTTTACTTTAATCATTTCTACGGATTTGAAAGTAAGGTAGATTTGATTATACGTCAAGATGGTTATGATGATGTTGTTGCTGAGCTTGATTTTGCTACAGCAGTGACTGATGATTTTGAGTACTTTAAATGTAAGGTAATTCAAAAGTCATCTCTACAGATTGTAAAGAGAAGAAAGGCAGTTAAAGTAGACCTGTTTAGTAATAAAGATATTGATGGTAATGCTATTACGCCTTTAACCACTAGCGATATGCTTTTATTATCTAAACCTGTATTTCAAACATCTACTTGGGAACAGTCAGAGCAATATTCTTTAAGTTTGGAGACAAAAGGAAGTAGAAACTATACTATTAATCCTGCTGTAAATATTACTAAGTCAGATATAGATGGCACTCAGAATCCATTTGAAATAAGTGGTGCTGGGTTTGAAAGTATGCAATACTTAGAATCTGCTACTAATTTAAAAAAGATTACATTAAAATTAAATGGGTGTAGTGGATTATTACAACCTGACGGAGATAATGGTGGAAAAGGTAGTATTGCATTTACACTGTCTGTTCGTTACGGAACTACATTTGCTACTTCAACTAATGTTGTCTTAATTACAAAACAACTAAGCCAAAGCTCTCCTGATTATTCTTTTCTAGAAAAAGATTATGTGGTTAATATAGATAGTCTAAACCGAGGGGATAAGGTTTGGATATGTTATCAGTTTACAATGGTAGAGACTACTACTTTTGGTAGATTGGAATGTTTTGGATATGTAAATTTAAAATCTATTAATATTACTGCTGAGTCATCGTCTTACAACTCTATTACTCCTTCGTTCAGATTAATTGATGTAATGAAGCAAGTTGTAAAATCAACTTCAGGATTAGAGGTCGTAGCTCCTCGCTTTGATGTAGGTGGGGAGTTTTACGATAATAGATTATTCAATGGTAACTTTCTTAGAAACGCTTTATATAATACAGACGGAACTCGTAAGCCTTTTTACATATCATTAGAGGATATTGAGAAGTCTATTGTAGAGATGAATGCTGACCACGAGATTGATGACAATGGAGATATATTCTTTGGTACTGAGCAAGACTTTTATACCGCTACAGAAATAGGGTTCTTTGATAACACTCAGTTCTCAGAGATGAATAAGATGTTTAATCCTCGTTTTACAGTTAACGAATTTTCTTATAAATATAAGAACTTCCAAGCGTTAAAAGAGAATGAAGAGGTTAACTCTGCTGATAACATTCACGGAGAATCTAAATATGTCTTTACTAATAAAATGGTAGAGAATAAAAAAGAAATTACAGTTGATTGGGTACGAGATGCTTTTTTAATTGAATCTAACAGAAGAAAGGCTATTGTGGTATCGGAAGATACTGCATCACAAGATGACGATACTTTATTCTGTATTGACGCTGTTGCTACAAATGGAGATATATCTTTTACAGAAGTATCTTTCTTACAGCATACATTTGACGCTATTGCTAATAGATTGACATTAAGAAGTGATGGAGAAGTAAACTTCAACTCTTTAGGTATTACAGTTGGAAGTAATGTAACTATAGCTGCTCCTGATAAAAATGCAGGTAATTATGCTGTACAGGCTAATGCCAAATCAGCAGGTTCGTTAGTTGATGATATTGTAGCTTCAAGTTCATTGTTATTATTGCGTATTTCAGCTGGTGTTATCAGTGCTAATAATAACGGTGAGCGTATTACAAAATACACTTATACTTTAGACGATGCTTTAGTTCCTTTTACTAATTATACTAATCAAGGTTTTAGTTCTATAGCTAATCTAAACGCTTCTAATAGTTATAGCAACTTACGTTATTCTGTAAGAAGAAACATACATAATTATTACCAGCCTTATTTGGCTAGTTGTAATTTATATCATAAAGATATTACAATCAAGAATACTTGGTATAAGAATAATGGAGAATGTATTACTGCTTATAACGGTATTACATTGAAAGAAAATGAAGCGTTTATTCCTTCAAATCCGATATTATCTCCGTTTATGTATGACAATATTATATTCGCTAATGTTGAGTTTACGGACTTTATAGCCTTACAGAGTGCTGTAAGAAGTGATAGAGGATATATCAGAACTATAGATAACAATAACAGAGTAATTAAAATCTACCCTGTTACTATGAAGTACGAGATACTTAGTAAGGAGTTAACAATAAAAGCAGAGGAAAAGTATGAGCCTAAAACTATGACTATCAGCACCGCTAATAGTTTCATATTAATCAATAATGAAACTTACGTTCAGGCTATTGATTGGGAGCTTAAAGATAATAAATTATTCATCTACGATAAGAGAAGACAATTGTTATATAACGGAGTGTTTTTTAACAATGTAGCTATTAATGATTCGTTAACGGAAGACGTTGATGAGTTCATAAGTAGAATGAATTTGCTTTAATAAATTTAGTATATTTGTAAGAATATGACACAACCAATAATTAACATATATAGAACCACAGAAGAGGCATTTTATTTCAAGAATAGTCAGATGAATCGATTCTATTCTTTTAATGGAGTTCAGTTACTTCCGTTCAATCAAAATAAATACGTTCAAGTTACAAATACCCCTGATGGTATTGACTTAGAAGACTGGACTGTGTTCGTGGTTGATATGTGTACTGGAGTAAAAACAGATATTACGGTATCGTTTATGGTTGAATCTTTAACCAATTCAGATAACGGAGACCCTCAATTGTTTTGGTCTTTAGAAGATGTGCAACACGACTTTGGTATGAATTTGATTTATTTAGAGGTGCAACAATCTTTAGGAGAAACATTTTATTCAACACCATTTCTATTGACAAATGAAGAAGTCGAAAAAACAACACAGTTCACGTACAAGGCTAAAAGAACGGATACTTTTCAGAGTATTGGTTTTCAAACTTGGTTTAGACAGAATACTAAGCAAACTGAGCTTACAACATATTATGAAGCATCTACAAAGCAAACAGTAACACAAGCTGTTAAGACTAATAAGATAGCTAAATACGTTTCTGAGATTATGGATATAGACCAAATTATAGCTCTAACAGATGTGTTAGAAAATCCATATTTATATATAGATGGAACAAGAGCTTCATTATTTGAAGCTGTAGAAGTTCCTGAGGTTACTAATCAAGAGAATTTCGGAAGCATTAAATTTAACGTATCATTCAACAATAACGACACCCTATGAATACCTTATTAATCGAAAAACAAACAGGTGGCTACTTTAAGTTCACATTAAATGGAGATACAGCTAACGCTATTACTTCCATTAATAATGACTTATTAGCTGTCGGAAATCAACTTCATTTCAAAACAGGGAATGGAGCTAATATTATCAAAGAACAATTTATATACCCTGCTGATGTGACTATTATATCAGGAGGAACATTTACATTTACAACTGTTGCTCAGGTTTGGGATAAGTTAATCGCAATTGATTACTTTGCTTGGCTTGGTGGTGGAGGTACAGGTGGTGTTGATAGATTTGATGACTTATTAGATACCTTTTCTTACATAGGTAATGCAGGAAAGGCTGTTGTTGTTGACAATTCGGAGCTAAAATTAGTTCCTATTACGTTATATAATAAAAGATTATTCACGGAATTAGAAGATACTCCAAATTCTTTAGTTCCTGATAAAATGGTTGTTGTTAACCCTGCAGGTACAGCGCTTATATTTCAAGACCAGCCTGAGCCACCTGCTGAGTATTTAAACTCTGTAGGATATTTTGACTACAATGATTTAGCTACACAAACTACACCACTTAATGCAGTGGCTAATGTTGCGCTTAAATTAACAAATGATACTGAGGGTGCTAACACAAGTACAGACCAAAACCCTTACGGTGTTTCTTATGTATGGGATTATGTTACTAATCAATTCAACTTCTCTGAGTTAGAAGTTGGAGATACTATTGACGTGCGTGTTCACGTACAGGTTACCACTACTACATCTAATCAAAAAGTGTCTTTAAGTGCTAAGTTTGGAATTGGCTCAGTAGCTGAATTTACAAACTCTATTTTTGAAACTACATTTAAAACTTCAGGACTTCACGAAATTAGTTTTGTAGCTCCATTTTATATGGGTTCTACTTATATTACAGATTACCCTGCTGAGTTATACTTAACTACAGATGCAAGTGCCACTGTAAATGTGGATGGATGGTATGTAAGAATTTTAAGAAAAAACATTAATATAATCACTGTAGATTATCAAGTTGAAGACGCTACTACAACTACTAAAGGTATTGTTCGTTTAGCGGGAGACTTGTCAGGAACTGCTAATAATCCTACTGTACCTGAATTAGCTAATAAAGTACCAACTTCAAGAACTGTATCTACTACATCTCCATTATTAGGAGGAGGAGCTTTAAGTAGCAACTTAACACTTAGTATTCAACAAGCTAACTCTATTCAGTCAGGATTCGTAACTTTTGCAGATTGGAATAGATTTGACGAGGCTCACAATGATAGAATTGTTAGCGCTGCTGTTACAGGTACTACTACTAAGACATTAACCCTTAATCAGCACGATGGCGGAACTATTACTGCTAACTGGACTGATAATAATACAGATGCGGTAACAAGTGTATTTGGCAGAACAGGTGCTGTAGTTGCTGCAAATGGAGATTATACTACTACTCAGGTTACAGAAGGAAATAATTTATATTATACAGAAGCAAGAGTAGATGCTAATACAAATGTATCTGCAAATACTGCTGCAAGGCATAGTGCGGTAACTATTGGAGCTGCTAATGGTTTATCTTTATCAGGTCAAGCATTGTCTTTAGCATTGGCTTCTACTTCAGCAACTGGCGCATTAAGCTCAACTGATTGGAATACATTTAACGGAAAACAAGCTGCTTTAAGTGGGACGGGGTTTGTTAAAATTTCAGGAACAACAATTAGTTATGATAATAGTACTTACGCTTTAGATAGTGCTGTAGTTCATTTAGCAGGAACTGAAACTATTACAGGCAATAAAACTTTTACAACTGAAGTAAGAACTATTTTTCAAAATGGTGACGCTGCTCAAATAACATTTAAAAATACGGGTGATTTAACAAAAACACTTAATATTGGTCACGGTTCAAATGGTAATATATTTTCATCAACTGGACTTGATTTTAGAGTAGGTGGTTTAACTTCAAGTGCTTTATTGATAGCTTCAAATGAAAATGCTACTTTTAAAGAAAACTTAACTGCAAAATCATTCATAAAATCAGGTGGAACAAGTTCACAATTTTTAAAAGCTGATGGTAGTGTTGATTCTACAACATATCAAACTGCTTTAACAAATCCAGTTACAGGAACAGGAACAACAAACTACATTCCTAAATTTACAGGAGCAAGTGCAATTGGTAATAGTTCTATTTTTGACAATGGGCAGGTAAATATTGGCTCAACTTCTTTTGCGGGTGACGAGTTATTAATGGTTTCAATGAATGGAACTACAAACACACAAGCTATAAATGTAAAAGATAGAAACGCTTCTGGGAATGGTTCTACTTTTATGGTTTTCAGAAAATCAGATGATACTTTTTTAGGAAACATTAGAAGAAGTGGAACAAGTGATGCTTTATATATTGGTGGAAATAGTTTTCTAGCATTGGGTCATAGTGGAAATACAGAAGCTATGCGTATCACTTCAGGTGGTAACGTAGGAATAGGAACTACTTCACCAAGTTTTGCATTTGGTAGTGGATTACACGTTAAAAGTAATAGTGGATGGGGAGAGATAAGAATTGAAGGTCAAAGTTTTGCAGGTGGAACTGGTAGTGCAGTATCTTTTACTTCAGAAGGAACTACTCTTGCTGATATATATGCAGATACAGATAAAAACTTATCATTTAGAACTAATGGTGCTTCCGAACGTATGCGTATTTTAGCAAATGGCAACGTAGGAATAGGAACAACTAGTCCAAGTCAGAAATTAGAAGTATCAGGTGGAGCAGCTCAATTTAATGGTGGTAATATTGATGGAACTTTAGGAGATGCAATTTTATTTGGAAATACAACTTATCCAACGGTACAAAAAAATAGAATTAGGTCTTCTATATCAGCAACAGGTGCAAATAATCTATTAGTTTTAGAAACATCAACCGCAACAGCAGGAACTTATAATGCTAATCAATTAGTTTTAAAAGGAGATGGCAACGTAGGAATAGGAACAACAAGTCCTTCGACAATATGTCATTTATATAAAGCATCTTTTCCAATATTAACTATTCAAAGTAGTTCTTATCAATCATCTTTGGGTATTGACACTACATCGGGTAATTTAGTTTTAAACAATGAAAGTAATGCTCCTTTAAGTTTTAATACAAATGCTACCGAACGTATGCGTATCACTTCTGGTGGCAATGTTGGAATTGGAACAACTCTTTGCGAAGCACCTTTAGATTTAAGAAGCACTTATAAAGAAGTTACAAGTGGAGAATTTACTCAATACATAGGTTCTACAACTACTCAAGATGCAGGTCGTGGTGGAAGTTTGGGATTTGGTGGTTTTACAAATGGCACTTCAGGAACTATAACTTTTTCAGGATTTAAAGGATTTAAAGAAAATGGAGATGGTGGTAATACCGCAGGTGCTTTAGCTTTTTACACGAGACCAAATAGTGGTGCAATTACAGAACGTATGCGTATCACTTCAGGTGGCAACGTACTAATTGGAACTACAACAGACGCTGGTTACAAACTTGACGTTAATGGAACTGGAAGGTTTAGTGGTTTATTACAAGTTAATGGTCCAAGTGCTACAACTCGTTCAGATAGTGATGGAATAAGCGTTTTTAACGGTAACGTAGATTATAGAATAGGTTTTGATTCTGTTAATGCGACAAGAGGATATATAAGATATAGTGTAGATTCCGCTTTATCAACTCACGGACATATTTTTTCCGCTGGAGATTGGAACTCAACTCTTACTGATTTAATGTTAATAAGAGGAGATGGCAACGTAGGAATAGGAACAACAAGTCCAAGTGAGAAGTTAGAAGTTCAAAATGGAGCATCAGGTGCAAAAATAAAAGTTAGTAATTCAGGTGGTGGATATGCTATGTTAGAATGTTCATCAAATGCAACATCAACTGCTCAATTAAGTTTTACAAATCAACTTTCTTTAATAGGTGGCAACGTAGGTATAGCGACAACAAGTCCGAGTTATACATTACACGTTAATGGTTCAGTTGCAGGTACAAGTGCTTATAATAACTTATCTGACAAAAGATATAAAAAAGATATACTACCTATTGAAAATGCTTTAGATAAAATTTTAGCCTTAAATGGTGTTACTTTTAATTGGGATAAAGAAGCTACTGATATGAATTTAGACGATAATAATCATATTGGTTTACTTGCTCAAGATGTAGAAGAAATATTACCACAAGCAGTAACAACAGGAACAGATGAGAATAAAACAAAATCAGTTGCTTATACAGATTTAGTGCCCGTTTTAATTGAAGCTATTAAAGAACTAAAAGCAGAAATAGAAATTTTAAAAAACAAATAAATAAATAAAAATGAAAACAATTGAATCAATCTCAATTTGGGATAACGGACAAACACAGCAAGCAACTGTTTTAAATGCTTACGCGGTAAATGTATCACTTGGTAATTCAGCTACATTTTACTATTCTTTACTATCTGAATCAATGCAACAATTAGCTCAAGGTAACTTGACTATGTCTGGCGATGATTATTCAGCTTGGGAAGTTGACAATTACGCTTGGGATTGGATTGCAGGTCAATTAAATTTAGTAATAACTGGCGATTATGTAGTTCCAGTAGTTGAAGAGGTGGTTATTGAACAAGAAGTGGTTGCACCAACTAAAGAAGCAATTGAAGAATAAGTTTGTAATATATAAATAAATTTTAATATCTTTGTGTTTATTAACTAAAATAAATATTATGAAATTAGATTTGAACTTTGAATTAAAAAACTTAGAAGGACAACCAATTGAAAACGCTAATGTAGGTAAGTTAATTGCCAATACATTAATTTCAGAAACAAAAGGAGATGCGTTAAAGTATTTCGACTGGGCAAATAAACTTTATGCTGGTAAAACATTAGATATTGATTTATCTGATGCTGAAGTGTTAAAGAATTTTATCAAAAACCACGAGGGATTTACAGTGCTATTAAAAGCTCAAATCTTACCTTTGTTTAAGTAGTAGTAACAAAAAAACCAGGGTGTATTAATTTACACCCTTTTTAAAATGAGAAGTTTAGATATAATAATAAATCGATGGATAAGTAGAAAACTTTTTGTTTTTCTTATAGGGTGTGCTGGACTATTTTTAGGTAATTTAGATTCATCTGATTGGGTTATTATAGCTACTGCTTATATTAGTATTCAAGGAGTTACTGACATTGTTGAGAAGCTATCAAAAAAATGAGTAACTTAGAGATAGAAAGATTGGATAGACTCGAGAGAAAGCAGCAAGAACTTGTTGAAGACTTAGCCATTGTTGGTAAAAATATTCACGACATAAAAAATGCTATCGTTGGTAATGAACTTAACAACAACCACGGTATGCTATACAAAATAAACGAAATAGAAGACAGAGTAGAAGACCTTGAAGTCTTCAAAAACGAAGTATCTGTTTACGTTAAACAATTTAAAGTGGTAATGCTTATTATCTTAGGTTCTTTAGGAACTATACTGATAAAAATATTCTCTAGATAATGAAACTAACTGAAAAAGGTTATGATTTAATTAAAGAGTTTGAAGGCTTTAGCGCCAAACCATATAACTGTTCAGCTAATGTGCCTACAATTGGATTTGGCAATACATACTATCCTAACGGTATTAAAGTAAAGCTAACAGATAAACCAATTACAAAAGAATACGCTAACGAGATTTTTAAAGTAGTGGCTGACAAATTTGCAGCCAACGTTTTAAAACTTGTAAAATCAAATATATCTGAAAACCAACTAAATGCCTTAACTGCGTTTGCTTACAATGTAGGATTAGCTAATCTAGGTAAATCTACACTACTTAAATTAGTCAACGCAAACCCTAACGACCCTGCTATAGTTAAAGAGTTTATCCGCTGGAACAAAGCAGGTGGCAAGGCTCTTAACGGACTTACTAGACGTAGAATAGCTGAATCAGCACTATACTTTACCAAATGAGATATTTAATCTTACTATTACTAATCACTTCCTGCGCTTCAAGAAAAGTAGATATTTCTAAAACAACTACAGAATCTAAAGTCGATAGCTCAGTTGTGGTTAAGACTGACGGCACGTATGTGAAAAACAATAATATATTTATAGAGCAAACTATTGACGAGATTGAGTATAAACCATTAGATAGTTTAAAGCCAATGATTATAGATGGTAAATCCTATACCAACACCGTTATAAAGTCAAAAAAGAACCGCTCTATTAAAACAGATACAACAAAAGAAATAGCTAAAACATCTTCTATAAAAAAGTTAAATGTAAAAAAAGAAGATTTTAAACAGGTAAAGAAAAAAGCCATAGATAAAAAAGTTAATTATCTTTGGCTCATACTTATACCTATTGGAATGTATATCTATAGACAAATTAAAAGTAAGTTATGGCTGTAAAACAAACAAGCACAGAAAAAAAGACTAAAGTTAAGGTTAGTCGTCCTGGTATCCACTCAAAATCGGGGAGTTCCAAACTAAAAACAAGTAAGAACTATAAAAAGCCCTACGCTGGTGGGGGGAGATAAACTATGAGATACAGAATAAACGAAACAATTGCGAAACAACTAGGACTTGATATAAACAAATCAGGTCGTTACAGAATTAGTAAAGAACAAGAGAAAGAGTACTTTAAGATAAAGTCAGAAACAGACTCAAATAATTACCAATCTAAAAGTAATACTCACTTTACAGCTATAGCCGATAATGGAAGTTTAATGAATATCCAACAATATTGTGAGTATTACGGATTGGATTATTCTAAAATTAGAAGTTGGAAATTAATTACTCACTCTTCTGTTCCATTTTATAATGTTGTTTTTTACGAAACATTTGAAGAAAAAGACGATACATTTAGAGAAGACCTTATTAGAGACTTACAACAGTACTCTCCTAAGTTCCCTAAATTAGAACGCATAGAAAGTAACGATAGTTATCTATTGGTTATAGACCCTGCTGACGTTCATATCGGTAAGTTATGCTCAGCCTTTGAAGTAGGAGAGTCTTACAACAATCAAATAGCAGTACAGAGAGTACTTAGTGGTGTTAGAGGTATATTGGATAAAGTATCATCATTTAAGATTGATAAAATATTGTTTATAGGTGGTAACGATATATTACATATCGATACACCTAAGCGTACAACTACAAGTGGTACACCTCAAGATACAGATGGAATGTGGCACTCTAACTTTTTAATCGCCAAGCAATTATATGTAGATACGTTAGAGATGCTGCTCTCTGTAGCTGATGTACATTTCACATTTAATCCAAGTAATCACGATTATATGAATGGGTTTTTCTTAGCTCAGGTTATAGAGGCTTACTTTAAGAATTGTGATAATATTACATTTGACTGCTCAATTGCTCACCGTAAAGGATTTAGATATCACAACAATTTAATCGGTACTACTCACGGAGATGGGGCTAAACAAGATTTACTACCGCTATTAATGGCTCAAGAGTTTCCGTTAGAGTGGAGTCAAACCAAACACAGATACATTTACACGCACCACGTGCATCATAAAACATCAAAAGACTATATTGGAATTACAGTAGAGAGTCTTAGAAGTCCAAGTGGTACAGATAGTTGGCATTCACGTAATGGGTATCAACACGCTCCTAAAGCCATTGAAGGATTTTTACACTGTAAGGTTAATGGTCAGGTGGCACGGATTACGCACCTCTTTTAGTAATTAAAATAAAAAACAAATGACACCGTAAAAGGTGTCATTTAAATTAGTATCTTTGATACGTTTCATAAGTTTTAGTTTTTTCTGGTTCTTTCGGATTGACCCCTATCTCAAGTAGGGGTCTCTCTATTTCTATATACAGAGTGTCATTTATGATGCTCTGTCAAAAGCTACCACTGCCTCTTAGACTCTATCTTTTCAATATATTCTTTCTTTATAGCAATTGCCTGTTCAAGTCTTTCTTTTATCAATTCTATCATATCTTCGTCACGTTCAACGATAATTGTATGATGATATACTTTATCATTTACTTCTAAATAATTGAAGAAATAGGCTCTTTTGCGGTCTGTAGCTAACATCTGCATCTGCATTTGAGCTACATATACTTTATCGATGTTCTCTTCAGCTACCAATCTAAAGAATTTCTTTCCTTTAGGGCATTTTATCTCTAAAATCGCATCGTCATCAACTAGTCCATCAGGAGACGCTCCAGCGTGTTCTCCATAAGTAAAGAAGCTACAGTTTTGAACGTTTAGATTTGGACGCACTTCTTTAAACTTAGCAAAAGCAATTGGTTCTAAATCAATACCACGCTGCATATCTTTAGAAGTAAATCCTTCCTCTACTTCTCCATACAATTGCTCGATAGCTTTATCGATAGCATACGTCTCTCCTGTTGGCCCCATACCTTTTATTCCTAATAAGTCAATAATCTTACTTGCTGTGAATTTTCCGTACCTGTCTTTAAACCACTCTTCACTTCTTTGGTCTACTTTTTTTGGTGTAAACGTGTCATACTTTACTTCTTTCCTCATAACTTTTAATTTCTTGTTTAATAATATCTTTAATAACTGGTTCTTTAATTGAATCTGCGAAGTTCTTAATATGCTCTAATATTCTTTTAAGTTCTATAACTTCTTGGTGCAGTGTATGTACTCTTGACTCTAATCTTCTTTCTTCGTTACTCATCTTGTAAATGTTTATAGACTACAAATTAACAAATTATACCTTAAAGTACAAAATATTAGCGTTATTTATAATGTGTAAAAATAGTAAATAACTATTGCACAGTTTATTTTTTATCTTTTACTTTGTCAAATGAAAAATGCAGAGATAAGTCAAATATTACAATATTGCGGTGTTAAAGAGCATCGCTTATGGGATTTACCTCGCCCCAAATGGACTGAGGATGATTTTAACGAATTGAAACAAATATTATGGAACAAAGAATCAGAGCTATTATCCAAAGAGAAACAGGAATAGATATATTGGAGAAAAATAGACGTAGAGAATATGTAGAGCTTCGCTCAATGTATTACACGATACTAAAAGAACTAAATCCAAATTACACTGCCGCTCGTATTGGAAAGTCAGTTAATAAAACAAGAGAAGCTGTTTTATACGGATTAGAGTACTACCAAGAGATAGCTCCTAAGAGTTTAGAGAAACTTAAATTACTTATTACAGAAGAATTGAATGACGATTATTTATCAGAATTTTTATCAACAGAAAACAGAAACGAAATACTAAAACAAATTTATGAAGAACTATGAAAAAGTATGTATGTATTAAAGACTATGTTACATCAGAAGGAGATGTAGCTTTTAAACAGGGTAAGATTTACGAGCTTACTAGTGACGGAATGTTGTATTCTGAATTAGCTGGAGTTAAGTATTACTTGACTAGACTATTTAAGAAAGTCAATTTTAAGAGACACAAACCGGTTAAGTCATTTGGTGGTAAAGGATTATTTGATTCAACAACTTGCGTTCCAACAGCTAACGGTTTATGGACTGGAAGAATTATTACAAAAGATGTAGTAGATAGAATTAATTGGACTTCAAATGGTACTGAAATGCTACGAGTTGATGCTAACGGAAATATAGTCGACTCGGTAGTTGAGTCAGTTGTTAAGAAGTTTCAAGACAGGTCAAGAGTTGGTATTGAAAAATATGGAACTACTTTAGATAGAAAAGACATCGACTTTGATGGATGGGCGGATCATATGCAAATGGAGTTGATGGACGGTATTTTATATTTGGAGCGATTGAGAAATGAGGAACGAAGAAATAAGTAAAATATTATTTGAATCGAAAAATAAAGACTCTTACTTATGGGATTTGCCAAGACCGAAATGGAAGCCAATTGATTTTTATAATCTAAACCAAATAAAAAAAGGTTATCAGTATAAAAACAAAAAGAAAGTACACGACTTTGTAGAGCTATCAGATAAGAGTCTTTCGATGCAGAGGTCGCAATTACATCTGATGAAACAAGTCAGAAGAAAATCAGATGGTAAAATATTTAGTGGAATGATACAGTTATGTAGAGAAACAGGAATTAATCGCTCATCATTATCATTAGCCCTAAACGGAAGACCAAACGCACCACAGAAATACATAGACGAATACGAATTTATATGAAACAAATGAGAACCCCTTTTGATGAATTGTTTACAGTAGGAATGATTATGAGAATTACTAAATTAAGCGAGACTACTGTAAGAAAAAGAATAGAACAGTTGGAATTATATCCGGCAGGATTGAATGGTAAGATTAAATACTACCATCACTCAGCAATAGAATATATTATTAATTTTGAACCTAATTTCAAATACTTAATTTTTGAATCTAAATTAAACTATGATAACTAAATTTGAAGAGCGATTCGGGTATATGCTATCCGATAACAACAGACTACCACATACTGCTACAATTAAGAAATACTTTATTGAGCGTATGTTAAACGAGGGATGCCCTAAAATATCAGTGGCAGAATACTTTGGACTAAAGCGAGATACTATCAATAAGATAATAAAATCTGAAAAGTGTATGCACTATTTTAGAATAGCGGAGCTTATAAGTTCAGAGAATGTGGAGGATTTCAAAAAGGAATATCCTTATGAAAAACCTGAAAAAATTGTTGTAGAGAAGAATGCACCACGTTTCTCGTTGTATGAGACAATAGCGATACTTAGAAAAGAACCTAAGTGTAAGTTATGGAATAAAGACTTTAGAAAATTTGATAATAAAGATTGGATTAAAATAAATAAACTATATGAAGCAAAGCCCACTACAGCGCATAATTAAAGTTATGAATTACTACTACCGACAAGGCGCTAATAAGGAATCGGTAAACAAAGTATATAAAAACATCTTAAAAAAGAAATATGGAGTATAGAGAACTAGAACAATTAGTAATTAAGTGGGCAGATGAAAAAGGAATCTTTGAAAAAGGAACTCCATCAGCACAGTGCGATAAGACCTTAGAAGAAGTAATGGAATTGTCTACAGCTTTACATAATGATGATAAAGCAGAGATTAAAGACGCCTTAGGAGATATATTAGTAACTATTATAATCCAAGCAGAAATGCAAGGCTTAGAGCTTGAAGATTGCTTACTTACTGCCTATAAAGTTATATCAAAACGTAAAGGTAAGATGGTAGATGGAAAATTTATTAAAGAATAAAAACCCGATTGCAAGGTTAAGTGCTACAAATATTATGAAACAATTATTTCAGTATGCAGTCATTCTGCACGAACGTGACAAAGAAGGAATTTATGTAGATTCTAAAATTATTATCGAACCCGCAACAGTTTTAGCTAAATCAGAAAAAGACCTTGTATTTAAAATTACAAGAGAAATACCTGAAGAGTATGCTACAAATCCTGATAACGTTCAAATAGTTATTAGAAATTTTTAGCAGCTCCATTATGGTCTGGTACTAGTGTAACTAGTATTAATGGAGCTTCAACTGGACAATTTTTTAGTAGTGGAAATATAGGTATTGGAACATCAAATCCTTCATCTACATATTCGTTAACTAATGCTTTAAATGTAAATAATTAAAATAAAGTTTGGTAATTCAAAATAAAGTATTATTTTTACCACATCATAATTAACCGAGGTAAGGTCTGAGCCTCTTCATTTCAGTCCATAAAACAATAAATATTATGAGTTCAAACAGAGCGAAAGCATTTTCTCAACCGCTTTCAAATCCAGCAAAAAGATTTCTAGAATGGAAATCAAATGACAAATGTTTCTCTTACTTCGATAAAGAGAAAAAAGAAAATGTCAAAGTAGAATTACCCTTTAAATTTTTAGTACTAGACCAACTTCATACTGTTAGTGGATGGAATGACGCTACATCAAGTGGTATCTATTCTAATGAGGTTAAGTTTATCTCTAAGCAAGTAATGACTGTTAAGCCATTCAAAGGTAACGAGATTGCTAAAGGTTTGTATGCTGACATTAAAGAGAAGGTAAAGAACGCTGGAGGACACTATGTTAAGTCTATCTACATTATGTTAGAAGATGGAACGTTAGCTAACATCCAACTAAAAGGGTCTGCTGTGCAACAATGGGGCGAATTTACCAACAAAAGTCTATCTAGACTACCTGAAGAGTGGGTCGTAGTAGATAAGGCTGTAGAAGGCAAAAAAGGAGCTGTTAAGTTTACAACACCTGGATTTAAATTTGATGGTTCGTTAAATGATGCAGAATCTGCTAAAGCTGATGCTGTTTTTGATGAATTGGAGACTTATTTAAAGGCTTACTTGATTAAAGAGGAAGCTCCAGTAGAAGTTGAAGATTTAAACCAAGAGGTTGACGACTTAGATTTTATTTAACTACAATTCTGACACAACTACTTAAACCCCCTATTTACGGGGGTTTTTTCTTTTATTATAGAATAATTTATTGTTCTATAACCATTGCGTCAATATGACACAGTACGCATTACGTTGAAAAAAGTCGTTTTTTAGGGACACCCCCCTTCTTTTTTTGATTTTTAATAGGGGTGTCTCTCAAAACAGCATACCAATGCGTTGTTACGTTATTTATTATTATTATAAATAACAAAAAGGGTATTGTATATATAAAAAATATAATATACATTTGCTATATCAATTGGATAATATATTATTCAATCGCAACAGTTAATTATTTTATTATGAAACAAAACATTATTATTGTTGGAAACAACTACCAAGACTTTGTCGAAAAAGCTAAAGAGGTTACCAAAGGGTATCAAGTGGTTTGGTATGAACGTATCTTATTTAATGAGAAGTTCAAATTCTCCAAATGTAAAATAGATACTCAGGTTATAATCCTAAGACGTATTAGAAGTAGGAATGATATACCCAGGTGGTTTAAATTATCAAAATACTCAATCACAGTAGAAAAGAGAGGTTACCCTTTATTTTTGGTTTATCCAAAGATGGTATTTAATTGTCCTCCTAATCTATTTAAACTATTACCAAGAAGAATAACCGCAAATTGCAAATTAATTATTATTGAAGATTAACAAACGAAAGTTTGTTAATTTTAAAAACAAAAACAAATTTATTATTAACGATGAAACAAACTAAAACAATGAAAAACATACACGTATTACCAACAGAGAAACCTCAAAATATCTACATCACTTCTAATGAAGAAATTAAAGAGGGATGGCATTTTAATAATGCAATAGGAGTTAACAAACCTGTTTATGTAAAAGATGAAGATGTAGAGCCTTTAAAAAATATATATGGGAATCCATATTATTTACAAAAAATCATCCTAACAACAGACCAAGACTTAATCAAAGATGGTGTACAAGCTATTGATGATGAGTTCATTGAATGGTTTGTGAAGAATCCGAGTTGTGAGTATGTTGATATTGATAAAATCAATTTATGTACTCAAACAGGTCTACCTTGTGGAATGCAATGTTTAAGTAAAGAAACTTGTAATGAAAATATTAGTTACAAAATCATCATTCCAAAAGAAGAACCTAAACAAGAAACACTTGAAAACATTTTTAATTGGAAACCTATTTATGCAAATTCATACAAGCAAGAAACGCTTGAAGAATTTAAAAAAAGATTTTCTAATGACAAATCAAATAAAGATATTAATTTAGATTACCAAGATGGTATTTTTTATGGTATTGAAATCGGTTCTAAATGGCAACAAGAACAAGACAAGAATAAGTATAGTGAGGAAGATATTAGTATAGCAATTGCTATGTATTTAGAAAATAAATCATTCTCTGAAATTATTAAACAATTTAAAAACAAATAAGATATGAAAAGTATTATAGGAGGTTCATTAGGTATTATTATTGGTTTAATTGTATGCATTTTTATATCTAAGAAATTTAAAAACAAATAACCCCGATAGCAAGGTTAAGTGCTAAAAAAATTATGGAAAATTTAACATTAGGAACATCACAAACTTACACAAACGACCCTATCAATAATTTAGAAACTACTACTAATAATTTTAACATATCGCATACAAGTGCAACAACTGCTGGATATATGTGGACTAATCCTACAAGATTAGAAGTAAGAGAATTAAACGATAGTATCGAGATGATTTATGAAGAAACATCACTTGTAACTCTAACTATTTATCCTTCTCCGCCACCACAAAAGAGATACTTTAAAATTGTATTTAGTTGTGTAGACGGTAAATGGAATAAATCTGAAAGGATTTATGGTAAAAAAATTGAACATCAAGAATATTTTGAATTTTAAAAAGAAATAAAATATGACAAGTATTATAAGTGGTTTTTTAGGAATGATTGTAGGACTAATTATAGTTTTACTTATTGCTCATCAATTTAAAAAGAAATAAGATATGAAGAATTTAATATTAAAATGGTGGAATAGAGAATGGAGTAATTGGGAATTATACCACGAAGCTCAAGATTACTTTACTACAGCAAATAAAAATTATTATGTAGTTTTAAAAAGAACTTCTAATGATGGATTAGTTCAATTTAAAAAAATTTATAAAGCAAAATAACATAAAAACAAATAAGATATGGACTTAATTCAAGAAGCAAGAAACAGAGGTTATAGAAGAGGTACTGCGATTAGATATGTCCCGTACGCTATTGATTATGTGGAGGGAGATTACTTTGAAGTAGTCGATGGAAAACTTAAAGCATACGCAAAATCAAAAAACGAAAGAGTGTGCTTTGATGATATGAAACACGATACCTTATTCGATGGAGTAGAATGGGTAGAAATTGTAAAATAAAACAAATAAGATATGAAAACAGAAGAAAAAGTATTAGTATTAAAAAAAGTTGAAGATTTCCAAAAAGACACAGTATTTTTTTCAATGGATAAAAACCGAAATGAAATTTTAAAGCTATGCCCTAACGGAGATATTTTTGTAAAGGGTAGATTAGCTGAAAACGATAAGCAAGTAGTTGATGCGTTTAAAGAGTGGTTAAATAGTCAAGGTTTTAGTATTTAAATAATGAGAAAGACCAAAATAGATATACCAATATACTGTTGTAAGTTAACTATCATATTGGATAATGACTTGTCTTATGTTGAGAAGAAATATAAGACAAAAGACTTATCTGATTATGGAGCAATTACAATGAGAGTACCTGATAAGTTTGGTGAGTATATTATAGCTTTTGAGTATACAGGAGGAGCTATAATATCACACGAAATAGTACACTTAAAAAATTATATATATCAAGACTGCTCAATAGAGCTAGATAGATATAACGATGAACACGAGGCTTATTTAACAGGTTGGTTGTTTGACCAAATAAATAACTTCTTAAACAAGTAATATAAAACAGGCAAATAACGGCGATTATTGCCGTTATTATATTAAAAACTAAATTATCGACAAACATTAGTTTGTTGATGTAAACACCAACAAGAAATGAAAACAGAAGAAACAATTCAAGAAAAATTTAACAGATGGATGGCAGAGAAAGTACACTCGTATTATTATTCTGACCACGAGAGAATGTGTAACGCTTATGAAAACCTGTACAATGACACTAGGATATACAGTAGAGACTAAATTTAGCTACTATTGTAAATGGATACTTGTAGATAATTATCCAGGTTTAAATGAAGTAGTAAATTGGCACGTTCCCTTAAATTATAAAGCTGTTAAATCAAAACAATCAATAGGATTATGGAGGGTAAAATAAAATATTTAAATAAACTAAACCAAGATAAGCATTATGTATTAATGGGTAATCTAGGCAGTGGTAAAACAATTTTAGCTAAAGAAATGGCTAAAGTTTTAGTCGAACCAAACGAGGTAGTGTTTATAAATGATAGTAACGGTCGTTTTAAATTTAGCGAATGTAATGAAAATACTAAGTTAGTTATATTTGACGATGTTAAAAACTTAGAAGATTATATTTATCACACAGAAGGTTTAGTTGTGGATAAGAAAGGTAAAAAATCTTTTTTTATAACTCCTAAGATTATATTAATATCTGATATAGTTAAAAATGTAAGTAAGTCAATAGATAGAAGATTTAATTTAATAGAACTATTATGAAAGAAAAAGATTTAATAGAATTAGGATTTACTAAAGAGTATGGAGAAAATTTTTATTACTACCTATATGAATTAGGTAACAGCTATTGCTTAATATCTAATGATAACGAAGAGAGTGATAAGTGGTGGGTAGAGTTTTTTGATGTTGATACAATTCGCTTTACAAATAAAAAAGATTTAAAAACTTTAATTAACTTAATAAATGAAAATAAGCGTATTTAGAAATCTATTCAAATCTAAGGATGTACCTTACTCGATGGACTTAGAAAAAGTCATCGCTCGTATTAGAGTAGGGAAGTCTAAAGATATTATAGATAAAGTCAGAAGTGGCAATAAAGATGCAAAGACCGAACTACCTTGTATATTATTCGCAGGGGAGTTTACTGAGCGTAACTCAAACTCACTTGTTAAGCACTCAGGCTTAATGGTGGTGGATTTTGATAAGTACCCAACAGATGAGGAGATGTATGAACACTTAGAAGAGCTAAAACAAAATCCTCACTTCGTGCTTCTGTTTATATCTCCAAGCGGTAAAGGTATTAAAGGTGTTGTAAAAATACCTGAATGTGATAAGTATAACCACGTTAAATACTTTAAGGCATTCGCTCGTAACTTTTTTGGAGAGAATACACATTGGCACAAATACTTTGACAAAGCCAACTGTAATGTTGACAGAGTTTGTTACGAGTCATACGACCCTAACATCTATGTTAATATGGATGCTGAATTGTTTGATGCTGAGTTAATCGATGAAGGATTTAAAGTATCAGAGAAAGTGCCATTATTACCAATTAATGATGAGTCTGTTATTATCGACAGGATTATGAAATTCAATTGGAAGAAAGGCTTTAACGATGGTGAACGTAACGCTTACATCTTTGACTTAGCTGGAGCTTTCTGTGAGTATGGTGTATCAGAGTATACTGCCGAGGGTTATATCCTTAACAATGTAGTCATCGGAGACTTCAGCGAGTCAGAGGCGATTACAACCATTCGCTCAGCCTATCGTAAGAGAGTCGCAAATAGTAAGTTCTTTGAAGACCATACTAAATTAGATAGGATTAAGTCAGACCTTAACTTAGGTAAGAAATCAGTTATTGAAAAGTATAGTATTTCGGAGGGTACTTACGATGAGATAAAGGAAGAAAGCGACCACTCCGTTTTTTGGTCTATAGACGAAAAGGGTAAGGTACTTATTAATTCATTAAAGTATAAGACGTTCTTAGAACGCAATGGATATAAGAAATACTACCCAAGTGATTCACAACACTCTAATTTAGTCTATGTATTTGAGAACCGAGTGATTGATACATCTAAGGAGCGTATCAAGGATTTTGTACTAGATTACTTACTAAAGCGTGGCGAAATAGAAGTATGGAACTACTGTGTTAAGTATCACAACCTATTTTCTGAGGAGTTCCTGATTATGCTTGACACTATTGAGCTTATGATGCTGAAAGATGCAAGAGATAAATCATTCATTGCCTTTAAAAACGGAGTGCTTGTTGTAACCAAAGATACTATAGACTTAGTTGAGTATATGGAAGTAGGTGGTTATGTATGGGAGCGTCAAATCATCAATCGTGACTTTAAGAAGTTAGACAATGACGATAACGACTACAAGAAGTTTATCAATAACGTATCGAGTAACGAGCCGTTATCATTAGAGACTGTGACAGGTTATCTAATATCCAACTACAAGAATAAATCCAAGAATAGAGCTATTATCTTAAATGATGAGATGATTAGCGATAACCCCGAGGGTGGTACTGGTAAGGGTGTATGGGTGCAAGGTCTTTGTCAAATGCGTAACACTGCTATCTTAGACGGTAAGTCACTAAAGGATGAGAAGTTTGATTATCAAACCGTATCATCTGAAACACAGATACTTGTATTTGATGACGTGGTGCGTAACTTTAACTTCGAGAGTAAGTTCTCGCTTGTTACCGAGGGTATTACTTTGGAGCGTAAGAACAAAGATGCTATTAAATTATCTGTTGAAGACTCGCCTCGTATGGTAATATCAACTAACTACGCAATCAAAGGGGAGGGTAACTCACACGATAGGCGTAGGTTTGAGGTAGAGTTCGCTCAGTACTATGGTAAGAACCTAACACCAGCTGATGAGTTTGGTAGACAATTATTTGATGATTGGGATGAAGAGGAGTTTGCTAGATTTGATAATTATATGGTGTATTGCCTACAGACATATCTTAAATTAGGATTAGTTCCTCAAAACGCTAAGAATATTAAGCTCCGTAAATTTATTGCTGAGACCTCTATGGAGTTTAAGGAATGGGTTGAAGACAAAGACAATGTGGCTCTTAATATACGATTGGATAAACAAGTGTACTTCGATAGATTTACCAACGAATACCAGGACTATAAGAAATGGCTTACACGTAAGAAATTTAACATTTGGTTACAGAAATATGCCTCGTTTATGAACTACACTTATGTAGATGGTATATCTAATGGAATTAGATGGTTTATATTAAACACAAAAGGAACAGTAATAGAAGATAACCCTGAAGACGATTTTTAATTATGAGTACAAAATTTGGAATATTAACAGAAAATATTGAGCATTCAAAATTAGTAGATGAAGATGGAGATTTGCATTCTTATATATCAACAGCTATTTTTGAGCCTGTATTTTTTAGAGGTACGAATAGCAGATGGTTAACCATTTTTGGAAAGTTTCTACCTGATGATATGAAAGTATATGCTTTAGATAATACTCAGCAAGGTATATTTACTATAAAAGATTGTAAGCAATATTTAAAAAAAGAATTATGAAAATAGAACTAATACTTACACTACAACTTGCTCTTGAGTTGTCTGATGACAATATTTACATCAAAAAGGAATTAGAGAAAAGTATAGAGAGTGCTTATAACTCTCTTTATGCTCAAGACCCTGAGATGGCTATTAATCTTATAAACGCTAAGAATAAATTAATTAGTCATATAGCCAAACTTAATGAGCCTGATGCTTTTTTACTATCAGATATAGTCGATGAAGTGGTATCTAATATTGATAAGTTCAGAGAGAACCGAACATTGTATTTAAGTCAATTATTATGAAGCTACAATTCCCTAACGAGATACAAGTAATGTCTTATACTTTTAAAGTAACTCAAGACCCTAATAATGCAGGAGGCTATTTTAGCTTCGCTGATGGTATTATAACTATAGGTACTAAATTTATAAAGTCAGACCCATCTTCTGTATTTAATGTAATTTGCCACGAGATATTAGAAGTTATTCACGTAGCTACTTGTACACGATATGATGACAACTCTGTAGGTGGCGATTATAAATTCTTTTCTACCCATAAAGAGTTTGAAATTAATACCAATCTATTTGCTGTAACTATTCAAAAATTTATCAAATGACTTTAAGGCAATATCAAATCGACATCGCTAACCAGGCTGTAGGAATACTAAAAATAAACAAAATTGTTTATATTTCGGCAGAAGTACGTTGCGGTAAGACATTAATGGCTTTAGAGACCGCTAAGTTATTCGGAGCTAAGCGTGTTTTATTCTTAACTAAGAAAAAAGCAATTAGTTCTATCGAGGATGACTACAGAGACTTTGGATATACTTTTAACCTAACAGTTATCAACGATGAGTCGATGCATAAAATAGAAGGTCAATTTGATTTAGTCATACATGATGAACATCATAGGTGTCTTTTGGGAAGTACTCTAATAGATGGTGTAAAAATAAAAGACATAGTAGTTGGAAGTTTCCAAAAAAGTTTTAACTTTGTAAAAGGAATTTATGAATACAAAAAAGTTTTAAATGTATTTAAAAATCCATTAACTGAAAACTTAATTAAAATTAAATGTAATGGAAAAGAAATTATATGCACCGAAAGTCACGAAATTTTTACTAGAAGAGGATG
>JACCDN010479846.1_pt1 | contig 45920 bp, 45 predicted proteins | sample 7441691 | NCBI WGS metagenome assembly JACCDN01 (sample SAMN15323439, study PRJNA562643) | freshwater metagenome | isolation source: river surface water | place: USA:Blue River Watershed | collected 2017-08-16 | reverse complement strand
GGGTCTTTGCCGCGCCCGCAGATCGGGGAGAGGGGCGATGACCGGGCCAGACAATCTGGATCCCACTGCCGCGTGGGAGGTGCCAGAGTTTTCCGAACTGGTGCTGCGCGATGCCGCCGCGCGCTATGCCCTTGTCATTCCGGTCATCAATGAAGGCGACCGTATCCGGGGGCAGTTGCAAAAGATCGCCGCCGCACGGCCTGCGGTGGATGTCATCATTGCTGATGGCGGATCGACGGATGGTTCGTTGGATCCCGACTTTCTGCGCAACTGTAACCTGCGGGCGCTCTTGGTCAAACGCGGGCCGGGAAAACTCAGCGCGCAATTGCGCATGGCCTATGCGTGGTGTCTGCGCCAAGGCTATGAGGGCATCGTCACCATGGATGGCAATGGCAAGGATGGCATTGACGCGATTGATGCCATGGTTGCCGAACTGGATCGCGGCTGTGACTATGTGCAGGGCTCGCGCTATTTGCCCGGCGGGCAGGCCGAGAACACACCGCTGGAGCGGACCGTGGCGAACCGGCTGATCCACGCCCCTGTGCTTAGTCTTGCGGGGCGTCATTGGTTCACCGACACGACCAACGGCTTTCGGGCCTATTCGCGGCGCTATCTCTTGGACGCGCGGGTACAGCCATTTCGTGCGATCTTCATGCGTTATGAATTGCTGTTCTATCTGACGGTTCGCGCCGGCCAGATCGGCATGAGGGTGGCGCATGTCCCGGTGCGGCGCAGCTATCCCCGGCAAGAGGCGACGCCGACCAAGATTGCCGGATTTGGCGGCAAGCTGTCCATCTTGCGCCAAACCTTTGCCGCCGCCTTTGGCCGGTTTGCGCCTTAGGGGCTGGGCGGCATCGCCTCTGGCCGCACGGCCAGCACCAGCCAACGCGTCGATCCGATGTCGACCGGGATCAGCCAGTCGGGCAAGCGCCTGTCTTTCAGCGCGACGGCAAACGCATGTTCGGCGTCGTAGGTGGCCTCGCGGCAGATCACCACGTAATCCGGTGCGCTTTGCCGGATGGCTTGCCGCATCAGCACCTCTGAACGAAAGGGGAAAGAGCCGTTCCAGAAGGTCTGCGCGCCGCGTTGATAGGGCACGGACAGCGCGTCGTGATGGGTCACAAAGATCAATGGCGCGCCAAGGTTCAGCGTGGTCAAAAGCCGCGCTTTTGGCAGGGTGTTCAGCTCGGCAAGCGCTTCTTCTGTGCGACAACCGTGATCGAACGAGGGTTGCTCGAACCGTTGTGACAGATCGGTTCCGGCCAGACGGCTGGCCAGCGTCATGGCGGGGCGGTTCAGATACTGCGTGCCAAAGGCAGCAAGCCCGACAACCGCTGCGGTCAGAAACGCGGCAAGGCTGCGTCGGGTGGTCCACCAGCGCAACAGCTCTGCCCCGACATGCCCTGCCAGAAATGGCAGGGCGGGTGCGGCAATGATGTTCATCCGCACCTGCACAAGGCTGCCCAGCAACCCCAGCCAGCCGAAGATCAGCATTTGCCCAACCGCCGCGCGTTGCGATTTGTCATAGCTGCCGCGATTGCGCAGCCAAAACAGCGAACTCAGTGCGGTGATGACAAGAATTGGCAAAAGCACATTGGCAAAGGTCAAAGGCCGAAGGGTGGCGAAGACCAACGCCGGTAGGGCTTCGGAAATGCGTGAGGTGATGAAGTCCTGTGCCTCGGGCGGCAGCATACCATAGGGTCCGGCAAGACAGGGGCGGAGAAGCGGCGAAAATATCCAGACGCCGAACAGGGCAAGCCCCGCAACCGCAGCCAGCCGTGCCACGGGGGAGGACACGCGGCTGTAAAGCGTCAGGGGGGCAAGGCTGCTGACGCCCGCAATCAGAAGGATCGCCAGAACCGGCGTCGCCAGCGCATCGCAATGGGGGACAAGCCAATCCTGCGGGGCGGTTTGTCCGGCAAAAAACACCAGCGCACCGCCCAACAAGGCACTGCAAAACCCGATCAACCGTCCCCTTGCTCCGGTCGCTTCGAACGCAGTCCGCATGACCATGATAAGACCGCCCGCCGCGACAAAGACCAACGTTTCCAAACCGATCGCCAGCGACAGCGCCGCCGCAAGCCCCGCAATAGCGCCCATCAGCCAAGCCCGGCCGGGCAGGATCATCGCCATCGCCATGATCGTGGTCAGCAGAATTTGCACATTGTGATGGTCAATCCGGCCGGTGGCAAAGGTGATGCCGCGGATCGGCATCCAGGTCATGACCAGCGCCATCGCAAAAAGGGCCGCTCCCGCCCCCAAAAGCCGCCCCGTGCCTTTGGCAACCAAGCCGAGCAGGGCCAAAAGCAACAGATTGGGCCAAAGGGCAAAGGTCCACCGCTCTGCCGCCTCGGGCGACAGCCCCAAGGCAAGCAGGCTGTAAAGCCCGGCAAGGGCGGCATCCAGATAGCGCGACCAATGCATCGACAGCCCCAAGGGCGGCTCGACGCGGGTTTGGGTCATGTCAAACCAGCTTTGACCGGCCAACCAAGCCTTGACGGACATCCAGCGCATGATGTCGTCATTGTCGCCCTGCACCAGCAGCGTTCTGGCATGGGGCGCAAGGGCGAACATCGACAGGCCAAGCAAGGCAAGGAGCAAAGCCCCAGCGATCCAGACATGTTTGCGATGAACGACGCTGACGGCGAAGGGGGGCATAACCTTGGTCCTCTTTACATCACACGTTTACATCACAAGGCGGCAGGGCCGCTGCTCGCCGTGCCTAGACGTCTTTCAGCGTAATCACATAGATTTTGCGCACCTGTTCCACCACATGCCAGATGCCTTTCCAGCCTTGCGGAAGGGTGATCGCATCGCCCGGCCCAAAGGCCTGAACCGTGCCGTCGGGGTGGGTCATCTCGACCTTGCCCGACAGGAAATGACAAAACTCGGTCGAGCCGGAGCGGTCAGCGGTGAAGCGGCCCGGCGTGCATTCCCAGACCCCCAAGGACACCCTTCCATCGGCCGAAACCCACAGATCGACCGAGGCCTCTTTCTGGGCCCCCTCAAACGACGTTGCCTTGGGGACGAACGCGCCGATGTCCATATGGGCCAGGGCAAGGTGGGTGGCGAAATCGGGCGTCATCGCAGGCTCCTGTCAGATCGGGGAAAAATCGTCGCGGGCCGGATCATATTGCTCCAGCTCGCCCGCGCCAATGTTGTTCCACAGCCCATGCAGCGTCAGCCGGTCATCGGCCACCGCATCGCGGACAAAGGGGAAGGTCATCAGATTTTCCAGCGAGACCAGCACGGCCTGCTTTTCAAGCGCGCGTAGGATATCGGCCTGTGGCAGCGCGGCCACCCGTTGATAGCCGGGCTTCAGAATGTCCAGCCAACGGCCGACGAAGCTGGTCTTTTCTTCCAGCTCCGGCGAATGGCCCGCGCACATGTCATGGCAACCTTTGACCCCGCCGCAGCCCGAATGGCCCAGCACGATGATATGCGCCACGCCCAGCGAGGTGACTGCATATTCCACCGCGGCCGAGGTGCCATGGCGTTCGCCGTCCGGATTATAGGGCGGCACCAGATTGGCGATGTTGCGGTGGATGAAGAACTCGCCCTCATCGGCCCCAAAGATCGAGGTGACATGCACGCGGCTGTCGCAGCAGGAAATCACCATGGCGCGGGGGTGCTGGCCGCTTTCGGCCAGACGGCGATACCAGGCCTTGTTGTCCTGATAGCTGGTGGCGCGCCATCCATTGAAGCGGCTGACCAGATAGGCGGGAAGGGGGCGGGCGGTGACGGTCATCGTCGGCTTCCTTCTGTGAGGCTGGTCACGAGTTAGGCTGCATTCGCAGAAAATGCGAGGGGGTTTATGCGCCGCATCCTCGCTTTTCTGCGTTGGGGTGAACCTTTTCTTCAGCACGATCCGCGATGATCGGCCTTGGGTGTAGAAGAAAGGGTGTGTCATGTTGGGTGAAAATTTGGTGGCCTTGCGGGTCAAGGAACGGGTTCGGCAAGATTCCGAACCGATTGCCACGATTTATCGGAATTTGGGAACCTCGTCTGCGGAACAGGTGGTCACACGGGCGCTGGGCGAACTTGCGCTGACCATGGCCGGGCTGGCCGCACAGGTGCGCGAACGTGAAATGCAGGATTTGTCGCGCCAATTGCGCCGCCTGCAACGCATGTCGGAAAATCTGGGCATGGTCAGCCTTGGGCTGGTTGCGGGCGATGTGCGCACCTGTCTGGAACGCAGCGATGTCACGGCCTTTTCTGCCGTCTGGGCGCGGCTGGTGCGCGTGGCCGAACGTTCCCTCGCGCCGGACAAGGCGCTTTTGGATCAGACCTTCAGTTAGGTCGCATCGCGCGCCCTTGCGGGTCGCGCGGGATGGGTTAGGCTTGGCCGTATCAATTCCATGATGCCGCAGGATGCCATGCCAACCCCCGCCTTTGCCGCCCCCGATGCCCCCTCGCGCCCTTTGCACGTTGTCACGCCTGATGGGTTGGACGCCTTTCTTGCGGGGCAACCCGCTGCCACGACGGCATGGCTGAAGGCGACGGGGTTCGAGGCCGGACCGGGTGATCTGCGTCTGATCCCCGGCGCGGATGGGACAGTGCTGGCCGCCGTTGCGGGCTTGGGCAGCGCCAAGGCCCGCGCGCGGGGGCGGTTTCATCTGGCCCGCGCGGCGGCAGGCCTGCCCGACGGTGCTTGGCATCTTGAGGGCGATCTTAGCACAGCAGACAAGACCGAGGCGGCGCTCGCCTTTTTGCTGCAAGCCTATCGTTTTGACCGCTATCGCCCCGGAAAATCACCTGCCACGCCTGCCGTGCTGAAAGCCCCCGCGGGCATTGATGCCCCCCGGCTGCTTGCCATGGTGGAGGGCGAATTTCTGACCCGCGACCTTATCAACACTCCGGCGTTGGATATGGGGCCTGCAGAATTGGAGGCCGCCTTCCTGACGCTGGCCGACAGTTTTGGTGCGAAGGCCAAGGTCATTCGGGGGGATGACCTATTGGCGCAGAACTTCCCGATGATCCATGCGGTTGGCCGCGCCTCAACGCGCGCGCCCCGCCTGTTGGAACTGAATTGGGGCAGCACCGGCCCGCATCTGACGCTGGTCGGCAAGGGCGTCTGCTTTGATACGGGTGGGCTGAACATCAAGCCCTCCTCGGGCATGCTTTTGATGAAGAAAGACATGGGCGGGGCCGCGACGGTCATGGGGCTTGCCCATATGATCATGCGGTTGGGCCTGCCCTTGCGCCTGCGGGTTCTGGTGCCAGCGGTCGAAAACGTGATCGCCGGCAATGCGCAGCGGCCCAAAGACATCCTGACCAGCCGCAAAGGTCTGACGGTTGAGGTGAACGACACCGACGCCGAAGGCCGCTTGGTGCTGGGGGATGCGCTGGCCTATGCCTGCGAGACGCCCACCGATGCGGTGATCTCGATGGCCACGCTGACAGGGGCGGCCCGTATCGCCGTTGGCCCCGATCTTGCGCCCTATTACTGTGATGACGAGGCGATGGCGCAAGCCTTGGAGGCGGGTGCGAAGCAGGGCTTTGATCCCGTCTGGCGGCTGCCGTTCTGGACGCCTTATGAACATATCATTGAGCCGGGCATCGCTGACCTTGATAACGCGCCGGGTTGGGGCTTTGCCGGGTCGGTCACCGCCGCGCTGTTCTTGCGGCGCTTTGTCGAAGGGCCGCGCTATATGCACTTTGACATTTACGGCCATACACCTGCCGACCTGCCCGCCCGTCCCAAAGGCGGTGTCGGCCAAGGCGCGCGCGCGGTCTTGCACGCCCTTCCTGCCATTTTGGGGCTGTAAATGGATCGTCGCCTGACCCCTGCCACCCCCCGCATTGCCCATTCTTCCCTAAAGGGACGGGTCGAGGTTGCCGTTTACACCGATGGCACCCCGATGCGCGTGGCCTTGCCCGTCGTTGACCTGTTGCGCGCCCCGAATGGTGCGCGGGAACGCCAACTTCTTTTGGGCGAGGCCTTTACCGTGATTGACCGCAATGAAGGTCACGCTTTTGGGTTTGCGGGCAAAGACGGCTATTGCGGGTGGCTGCCCGATGCGGCCCTGTCGCGCGGCCCGACGCCGACCCATTGGGTCGCAACCCCCGGCACGCATCTTTATCCCGAACCCCGTGTTCAGGCGCCCGAGGTTTGCGCCCTCCCATTGGGCGCGCAGGTCGCCGTTACCGCCGATCATGGAAAATGGTTGGAAACCACCCAAGGCTTCATCCCCGCCCCGCATCTGCGGCCATTGGGCGATTGGTGCAGTGATCCGGTCAATGTCGCGGAGACGTTGCTTGGCACGCCCTATCTGTGGGGTGGCAATTCGCGGGGCGGAATTGATTGTTCGGGCCTTGCGCAACTGTCCTATTGGGCTTGCGGGATCACAATTCCGGGTGACAGCGATCTGCAAGAAGGTGCGGGCCAAGAGGTTCCCGCCGATGCCCCCTTGCAGCGCGGGGATCTGATTTTTTGGAAGGGTCATGTCGCGCTGATCGTAGATGCTATGCGCCTGATCCACGCCAACGGCCATACGATGTCGGTCGCCTATGAGCCGGTGCAGGCCTGCATCGACCGGATCATGGCGCAAGAAGGCCGTCCGGTGACGCATCGCCGCCGTTTACTTTAGTCGATGGGCCGCAAGGGCTTTTCCAGCACACGCAGCGCCGCGGCCAGATCATGGCCGCGCCGCAGAACCTGACCTTCACCCCCCAAAACCGCAAACACTCCCTGTCGCGCGCGCAGTTTGGGACGCTTCTCGATGCGGTAAAGCGGCACTTCAGCGGTGCGGCGAAAGATGGAGAACGTGGCGACCTCGGGCTGAAAGCTCATCGCATAGTCGCGCCATTCGCCTGCCGCGACCATCCGGCCGTAAAGCGACAGGATCAACCCCAACTCGGCGCGGTCAAAACTGACGACCTCGGCAGGGGCATGCGGAAAGGGCACCGGCGCGTTCATGACAAAACTGTATCGCAGATATGTCATGAATCAAGCCCGTCGTGGCGGGTTACAGGAACCCTTCTGACAGACGCAACTCACCAACGGTCAGGCCCCGGCAATTGGTTTGCGGCGCGGGAAGCCGTTTTTGCGCCATCGGATGCGCGATATCCAGCACGCCAAGGCGGGCCAGAATTCCAACCAAAGCCGCCTCAGAGGCGCGCGAATTGCCGTCTTCGATCTTCAGTGCCAATCCCAGCTTCTTTTCCGGGATGATGGCCACAAACACCGCCTCGGCCCCCGTCTTGATCGACACCCGACCGCCCATCGCGCGCATCAACTCTGTGCAGGCCCGGCCTTCGCCTGCGACCAGCTCGGGATAGGCCGCCATGGCCCGTGTCAGCCGTTGCATGGCTCGACCGCGCGTGCCGCTGCCATCGGTTGCCGCAAACTTTGCCATCCCGCGCGCCAGACCTGCGATGGACATCGCGAAATTCGGTGCGGAACAGCCGTCGATGCCGTATCCGGCAGCGGTTTCACCCGTCACCTCCTCGGTCGCGGCGCGGATTGCCTTTTGCAAGGGATGGTCCAGCTCCACATATTCCGGGCCGGCTTTCAGGTGCTTTGTCGTGGTCAAAAACCCCGAATGTTTGCCCGAGCAGTTGTTGTGCAGTTGGCACGGCCCTTCGTGGTCGCAGATCAGCCGGTCACGTTCGGCCCGGTCATAGGGCTCGTGCGACCCACAGCGCAGATCAGGCTCGCCAAGGTCCAGTCCTGCCAACCAGTCACGCGCCATGTTCACATGCAGCGCGGCCCCCTGATGGCTGGCGCAGGACAAGGCCAGATGCGCCTCGGTCAGGCCAAAAGCATCGGCGGCCCCGCTTTCGACCAAGGGCAGTGCCTGCAACATCTTGCAGGATGAGCGCGGAAAGATCACGCGGCCCGGATCGCCCCAAGCCTCAACAATCTGCCCGGTTTCATCGCATAAAACCGCATGGCCGCTATGTGTGCTTTCCAAAAGCCCGCCACGCCACAGTTCTACCATCTCAGCCGCTTCAGCCATCGTCTTCTCCCGTCACGGATGCGCGATTTTATGCCCAAGGGGCTTTCGCGGATTGGTCATTTTCGGTAATGAATGGGATATCGAGTGAAATGGCCCTACGCCACAGGAAAAACCGCATCATAAAGCGGGCTTGGCAGGGCAGAGGCAACCGCAGCTTGGAGGCTGTTGACATGGCAAGCTGGATGACCCGCACCCTTCTGGGGATGACCCTTGCATTGGGCGCGACTGCGCTTCAGGCGCAAGAGTCGAGCAACGTTGTGGCGACGATGACCGATTGGAGCGTCTTTGTCGAAGAAAGCCCGAAAGAGTGCTGGGGCGTGTCCCGCCCCAAGGAGACCGTCAACACCAAGGACGGCAACCCGGTTCAGGTGCGACGCGGCGACATTTTGTTGTTCGTCACCTTCCGTCCCAGTGCCTCGGGCGAGATTTCCTTTGCGGGCGGCTATCCGTTTGCGGGCGGTTCTACCGTCAAGCTGGATGTCGATGGCACGACCTATGACCTGATCACTGATGGCGAATGGGCTTGGCCGGGCACCAAGGATGACGATGCGGCGATCTTGTCAGCCTTGAAAAAAGGCACCACGGCTGTGCTGACCGCAAAATCGGGCAAAGGCACCCAGACCAAAGACACGTTCTCCTTGCGCGGGTTCACCGCTGCGATGGAAGACGCCGCCAAGCGCTGCGGCTGATTTTTCTGGCACTGCCATCAGGCGCCCCGCCGCAAGGTCGGGGCGCTTTTGTTTTTGGGCCAGATGCCCTATATGCCCAAAGCTGCCCAACCCGGATTCTGCCATGACCGACGCCACCACCCCGATCACCCAAGATGTTATGACCCTGCCGCGCAAGCTGCCCGAGGGCGGCAAAGCCAATCTGGTGGGCATGACCCGCGACCAGATGCGCGCGGCGCTGATCGCGGCTGGCACGCCGGAAAAGCAGGCCAAGATGCGGGTGGGGCAGGTTTGGCAATGGGTCTACCATTGGGGCGTGCGCGAGTTCGACCGCATGACCAACCTTGCCAAGGATTATCGCGCGCTGCTGGCCGATAACTTTGTGCTAGAGGTGCCTGAGGTTGTCACCCGCCTGATTTCCGAAGATGGCACGCGGAAATATCTGGTCCGCATCGCCGGCGGGCATGAGGTGGAGGTGGTTTATATCCCCGAAACCGACCGTGGCACGCTGTGCATCTCGTCCCAAGTCGGCTGCACGCTGACCTGTTCCTTCTGCCACACCGGCACGCAGAAACTGGTGCGTAACCTGACCGCGGCGGAAATTGTCGGGCAGGTGATGCTGGCCCGTGATGACCTGAACGAATGGCCGGTGCCGGGCGCGCCGAAAGAGGAAGTGCGGCTGGTGTCGAACATCGTCCTGATGGGCATGGGCGAACCGCTTTATAACTTTGAAAACGTCCGTGACGCGATGAAGGTGGTGATGGACAATGAGGGCATCGCCCTTGGCCGTCGCCGCATCACGCTGTCGACCAGCGGTGTGGTGCCGGAAATCGCCCGCACCGCGACGGAGATTGGCTGCCTGCTGGCCGTCAGCTTCCACGCGACCACCGATGAGGTGCGCGACGTTCTGGTGCCGATCAACAAGCGGTGGAACATCGAAACCCTGCTGGCGGCACTGAAAGACTATCCGAACCTGTCAAATTCGGAACGGATCACCTTTGAATATGTCATGCTGGACGGCGTGAATGACACCAAGGAAGACGCGCATCGTCTGGTGAAGCTGCTGGAAGGTATCCCGGCCAAGGTGAACCTGATCCCGTTCAACGAATGGCCCGGCGCGCCCTATAAACGGTCGTCCGGCAACCGCATCCACGCCTTTGCCGACATCATCTACAAGGCCGGTTACGCCACCCCCATCCGCACCCCGCGCGGCGAGGATATCATGGCGGCTTGCGGCCAGTTGAAATCGGCCACCGAACGGTCGCGCAAGTCAAAGGCGCAGATCGAGGCCGAGACGAAGGCCGGTTAAAAGAAAAAGGCCTGCGGGGTTTCCCACAGGCCTTTTTCTTTGTTCGTTCTGAGGTCTCAGTAGACCACGACCGCGCGGATCGACTTGCCGGCGTGCATCAGATCGAAGCCCTCGTTGATACGTTCCAGCGGCAGGATGTGGGTGATCATCGAGTCGATCTCGATCTTGCCGTCCATGTACCAATCGACGATCGTCGGCACATCCGTCCGACCACGCGCGCCGCCGAATGCGGTGCCTTTCCAGACCCGGCCGGTGACCAGTTGGAAGGGCCGTGTTTCGATGGTGGCCCCGGCCGGTGCCACACCGATGATGATCGACTGACCCCAGCCGCGGTGGGTGCATTCCAGCGCGTCGCGCATCACCTTGACGTTGCCGGTGCAGTCAAACGAATAATCCGCGCCGCCGATCTTGTCGAAAGGCGTCTTGGTCAGGTCAACAATCGCCTGCACCACGCTCGTGCCTTCGGCCAGTTTTTTCGGATTGATGAAGTGGGTCATGCCGAACTTGCGGCCCCATTCTTCCTTGTCGTCGTTCAGATCAACGCCGATGATCATCCGCGCCCCGGCCATTTTCAGGCCCTGAATAACGTTCAGACCAATGCCGCCCAGACCGAAGACCACCGCCGTGGCGTCATGCTCGACCTTGGCGGTGTTCAGAACCGCACCGATGCCAGTGGTGACGCCACAGCCGATGTAGCAGATCTTGTCGAAGGGGGCGTCTTCCCGCACCTTGGCCAGCGCGATTTCCGGCATGACGGTGTGCTGGGCAAAGGTCGAGCAACCCATGTAGTGATAGATCGGGGTGCCATCCAGCATCGAAAAGCGCGTGGTGCCATCGGGCATCAGGCCTTGGCCTTGCGTGGCGCGGATCGCGGTGCAGAGGTTCGTCTTGCGCGACAGGCAGGACGGGCATTCGCGGCATTCCGGGGTGTAAAGCGGGATCACATGATCGCCCGGCTTCAGCGATTTCACGCCGGGGCCGCATTTCACCACGACGCCCGCGCCTTCATGGCCCAGGATCGAGGGGAAAATCCCTTCGGGGTCGGCGCCCGACAGGGTGAATTCGTCGGTGTGGCAAATTCCGGTGGCCTTGATTTCGATCAGGACTTCGCCTTCCTTGGGGTCATCAAGATTGACCTCCATGATCTGCAAAGGCTGGCCAGCAGCAACGGCAACGGCGGCACGGGTGCGCATTATGGAATTCCTCCCCTTATCAACGCGCGCAGGCTGTGCCAGAACGGCTGAAATTGCAACGCAGGAAACGACATTTGATGAAGGCGATCCTCCCGATTTTCGGTCTGTTTCAAGGCCTTTCGGCTCGCATCTGTAAACCGCAATTGATGCGGGCTGATCGGTTGTCATGCGTCTGATCGCGCCCTTTCTGGTGATCAGTGTGCTGGCGGGGTGTTTCCCATTGGCAGGGCAATTGCGCATGGGTCCGGTGGACGACATGTTGCCGCCGCAGCCCGACCGCTGCGGATTGGCGTCGCTACCCGATCTGCGAGGCGCGCCGATGGCCCAACTGGCCGATTTCCGCCTGATCGGCCCGCTGCGCGTGCTTTGGCCGGGGCAAGAGATTACACATGAGGTGAACCCGGCGCGGCTGAATGCCGAGGTTGATGTAACTGGCCGCATCCTGCGGCTGATGTGTGGTTAAAGGAGTCTGTCGATGCGCCGCTTTGTCCTGTTGTTGCCTTTTGCCTTTGCGGCCTGCGTCGAGGAGGCGGCCCCACCCGGCGGAACCTGCGGCGCGCCTGCCTTGCAAGATCTGGTCGGTCAGTCCGAAACGGTTTTGCAGACCATGAAATTTGGCAGCCCGGTGCGGATCATTCATCCCGGCATGGCCGTGACGATGGACTACCGTGAAGATCGGCTGAACATCGAAATCAATGAGGCAGGCACAATTTTCCGCGTGACCTGTGGCTGAAACAAAAAAACCCCCGGCGGTGACGCCGGGGGATAACCTTGCACCATTGAACAATGTTTCAATCCGCCACGCGATAATCTGTGTGGCAGGCCTTGCAGGCCCCGCCGATGTTCTTCATTCCCGCGCCGATGGTTTCAACCGAGGCAACATCCAGCCCGGCGGCCGCATCGCCCAGCCCTTTGGCCTTGGCAAGGAACGCATCCCAGCCGGTCCAAACCTCGGGCTTGGCTTTAGAGCCTGCGTCTTCGACATTGGCGGTGAACTTGGCCTCGATCTGGGTGGCCCCCGTCACAAGGGTCTGTTTCGCGGCCTCTGCGGCGGCGGCATCATAGGCCATCTCTCCCGAGGCCATGCCGCCCAAGACCTTGGCCGCGCCGCCAAAGGATTTCATCAACTCCTGACGCGCCTTCACTTCGGGCGTGGTGGCCTCGGTTTCGGCATGAACGGCACTGGTGGTCAGAAGCACACCGATCAAAAGCGTTTTGGCAAAGGTTTTCATCTGGCTCTCCATGGGCTGGGTCGATGAACGGATTCCATGTCAAAGCCTACTGGCAAGCCTTGACCCTGCGATATGGACTTTGGTCTGAAATTCCACAGGTCACAGAGTTTTTACTCTAGCGCGTGCAGCACCGACAGTGTGGGGAAGCCATCAGGGACCAGCCCTTTGGCCTTTTGAAATGCTTTCAGCGCGGCCACTGTCTTTGGCCCCATCTTGGCGTCGACGCCCCCGGTGTCAAACCCCGCCGCTGTGAGCTTTTTTTGCAGGGCGACCCGCTCATCAAAGGACAGTGCGCGTTCTTCGCGCGGCCACGGCGAAAGGATCGGCCCGCCGCCCTTTAGCCGGTCGGCCAGATGACCCACGGCGATCACATAGGCGTCGGCGGTGTTATAGCTTTCGATCACATGGAAGTTATGGAAAATCAGAAAGGCCGCGCCCTTATGCCCGCCGGGCAACAGGACCGAGGCCGCGCCATGATCCGGCAAATCGCCGCCCGCGGCCAGCCTGACCCCCATGGCCTGCCATTCCGCCACGGGCTTTTTCACCCGCTCGGTCGTCAGATCATAGTCAAAGCCCGGCGGCAGGGTGATCTCCACCCCCCAAGGCGCGCCCTTGATCCACCCCTTGCCCGCCAGATAGGCCGCGGTTGAGGCCAAGGCATCGGTCGGGTCGTCGCTCCAGATATCGCGCTTGCCATCAGCGGTGAAATCCACCGCAAAGGCGTGCCAAGACGACGGCATGAACTGCGTATGCCCCATGGCCCCGGCCCATGATCCGCGCAGGGTTTCCGCCGTGGCATCACCCGCCTGAAGGATCTTCAGTGCGGCGATCAATTCCCCTTCAAAAAACGCGCCGCGCCGCCCGTCATAGGCCAGCGTAGCCAAGGCGTGCAGCGTCGGCAAATCGCCCCGCACCGCACCGTAAGCACTTTCCAAACCCCAGATGGCGGTGACGATCTCGGCATCGACGCCATAGGTCGCCTCAATGCGGTCCAATGTGGGCTTGTTCGTTGCCAAAGCCTTGCGCCCGCCCGCGATGCGGTCGTCTGAAACGGCTTTGTCGAGATAGTCCCAGATGGTTTTGGTGAATTCATTCTGGTGGCGATCATTGTGGACGACCTTTGGCAGATATTCTGCCCCCGCCAGCGCGTCGAGCGTGCCGGAGGCTATACCCGCCGCCAAAGCGCGGTCGCGGAACGCCGCCAGCCATTGGTCAAGCCCGTCTTGCGTGCCGGTTCCTTCGGTCAACATCGCCTCCCCGATGGTTTCATTCATCGCCGCTTCGGTGTCTTGCGGACCTGCATGGGCGGGCGCCGCCAAGGCCAGTGCCAACGCAAGCAACCGTGGCGAACACCTGTTCACAGTCAGCCCCGCCGTTTGCGCACGATCTTGCGGGCCAGCTTTGACGCCTTGGCCTTTGCTGCCGCAGGCTTGCGCGGGTTGAACCGCCCACCCTTGCGGGATTTGCCGACCGGAAGCGCTGCCCCGTCAATTTCCAAAAGCTCCAGCACCAGCCCGCCGGTGACGGGAATTGCTTCTGCCAGCTTCACCACCACCCGTTGCCCGATGCCTATGGTTGTGCCGGTATCGGCCCCGGTCAGGGTTTGGTTGCCGTCGTCAAAGTGGAAGAATTCACGCCCAACGGCGCGGATCGGGATCAGCCCATCCGCCCCGGTTTCGTCCAGCTTCACGAACAGACCAAAACGCTGCACCCCGGAAATCCGCCCCGTAAAGGTGCTGCCGACCCGGTCGGCCAAGAACGCGGCCAGATAGCGATCCGTGGTGTCACGCTCCGCCGCCATCGACCGCCGTTCGGCTTCGGAAATCAGCTTGGCGGTTTCATCAAGGTTTTCGATGTCCCAAGCCGACAACCCATCTTTGCCCCAGCCATGCCCGGCAATCAGGGCGCGATGCACGATCAGGTCGGAATAGCGCCGGATCGGTGATGTGAAATGCGCATAGTTGCGCAGCGCCAGCCCGAAATGGCCAAAGTTTTCGGCATTGTAATAGGCCTGCGTCATGCTGCGCAGCGTGGTCAGGTTGATAAGTTCATCAAACTCGGTGCCTTGGGCTTGCGACAAGAGCCGGTTGAGATGCGCCGTCTTCAACACCTGCCCCTTGGCCAGGGTCATGCCTGAAGCCTCGGCCACCTCGCGCAGGGCTTCCAGTTTCAGCGGTGAGGGTTCCTCATGCACACGGAACAAGAGGGGTCGCTTCAGCCGGATCAATTCCTCGGCCGCGGCGACATTGGCGAGGATCATCATCTCCTCGATCAGCTTATGCGCGTCATAGCGTTCATAGAAGGCAACCGAGGTTACCTTGCCGCTGTCATCCAGCACGATCTTGCGCTCGGGCAGATCAAGGTCCAGGGGCTGTCGCGCGGCGCGGGCCTGCACCAAGGCGGCATAGGCGGCGTAAAGCGGCCTCAACACCGGATCCAGCAGGGGGGCGGTTTTTTCGTCCGCCTGCCCGTCGATTGCGCCTTGCACCTGCCCGTAATGCAGCGATGCCTTCGACCGCATCAGCCCACGGGTAAAGCGGTGCGACAGCTTGTTGCCATGCGCGTCGATGCGCATCCGCACCGCCATACAGGCGCGGTCAACATGTTCGTGCAAGCTGCACAAATCGCCCGACAGGATATCGGGCAGCATCGGCACCACCCGGTCGGGGAAATAGGTCGAGTTGCCCCGCCGCCGGGCCTCGCGATCCAGAGCTGATCCCGGCGTGACATAATTCGACACATCGGCAATCGCGACCCAGATCACATGGCCACCGGGATTGCCCGGTTCGGTATCGGCCTCGGCATAAACCGCATCGTCCCGGTCGCGCGCGTCGATGGGATCAATGGTAACCAATGGCAGGTCGCGCAGATCTTCGCGGCCCTTAAGGCCAACCGGTTCCGCCTTGTCTGCCTCGGCAATGACGGCATCGGGGAATTGGTCGGGAATTCCATGCTGATGAATGGCGATCAGGCTGACGGCCCGCGCGCCCGAAGGGTCGCCAAGCCGGGCCACGATCCGCGCTTGCGGCAGCCCAAGACGACGATTGCCAACCGCCTCGCCCTCAACCAGTTCGCCGTCGCGCGCCCCGTTCGCGGCGTCGCGCGCCACCCGCCATTCCTTGTCTTGCCCTTTGTCGATGGGCACGATCCGGCCGCCTTCGTGACCTTCGCGGTAAATTCCCAGAACCTTGAGCGGGTTCGACCCCAGCCGCCGGATGAGCCGTGCCTCATAGCTGTGGCTTTCGGCTTTTACGGGCGTCAGGCGGCCCAAAATACGATCCCCGGCCCCCAAGGCGGGATCCCCCTTTTGGGCCACGATCAGCACGCGCACCGTGCTGTCGACGCCTTCCTCCAAGGGTACGGCGAACAAATCGCCTTGGCTGTCCGGTGCCAGCACCTGCAAGACCGCCACCGGCGGCAAGACACCCGGCTCGCGGAAGCGGCGGGCCTTTTTTTCTAGCCCTCCCTCGTCTTCCATTTCACGCAGGATGCGCTTGAGGTCGATCTTGGCATCGCCCTTGATGCCAAAAGCTTTGGCAATATCACGCTTGGCCGACAGGCCGGGGTTTTCAGCGATCCATTGGCGGATCTGGTCTTTGGTCGGGATCGGGTTCATGCCTTTAGCCCTAACACGGCTTGCCGCCCAAGACCACAACATGCCGTTTCATCTTGGCCAAGATGAAAGCAAAGGCGGCACAAGACGTCGGTCAAAGCGCCAGCACCATCTCGCGGTGCGGAATGCCGGCGTCGTCGAATTCCGGCCCGTATGCGGTGAACCCCAGTCGTTCGTAAAATCCCAGTGCATGGGTTTGCGCGCCCAGTTTGACCTTTGTCACGCCGGGAACCTGCCGAAACCGCTCCACCGCCGCCCGCATCAGGGCCGCGCCAAGGCCGGTGCCGCGGGCCTCTGCCAAGACGCAGACCCGGCCGATTTTGCCGGTGCCCTCCGTGGTCAGCAGCCGTGCTGCGCCGACCGGTTTGCCGTTCAGCGTTGCCAAGAGGTGAATGGCCTCGTCGTCCTTGTCGTCCAATTCATCGGCTTCGGACACGCCCTGTTCTTCGATAAAGACGATGCGGCGCAGGGCGCGGCAGGTGGCAATGTCGCGGGTTTCCGCAATGTGGATCATGCAAAGTAATCCTTGAGGATGCGGGCATAGATCGCTTTCAGCTGGTGGATCTGCGCCACCTCAACCCGTTCATCGACCTGATGCATGGTGCGGCCGACAAGGCCAAACTCGACCACCGGGCAATGGTCTTTGACAAAGCGCGCATCCGAGGTGCCGCCGGAAGTCGAATATTCTGGTGTCCGCCCTGTTTCGGCTTGGACAGCCGCCGCGACCAAGGCCGAGAAATCACCGGGCGGCGTCAGGAAACTTTCACCGGAAATGGAAATCCGGCAGGTGATTTCGACCCCGGTTTCGGCCTGCACTTCCGCCGCGAGGCCGCGCAGCCAGTTGGACAGGCTGGCGCCCGAATGTTGGTCGTTGAAGCGGATGTTGACCGTGGCCGTGCCTTTGGCCGGGATCACATTGGTCGCCGGATTGCCACAATCGATGGTGGTGATCGCCAGTGTCGAAGGGTCGAAATGTGCGGTGCCGTCGTCCAGCGGTTTTTCTTCCAGCCGGGCCATCAATTTGACCAGCGCGCTCATCGGGTTCTTGGCGCGGTGCGGATAGGCAGAGTGCCCTTGCACGCCCTGCGCGCTAAACCAGCAGGTCATCGAGCCACGGCGCCCGATCTTCATCATCTCGCCCATGTGATTTGGGCAGGTCGGCTCGCCCACCAAGCAATGCGTCATCCGCTCGCCTGCTGTCGCCATCCAGTCCAGAAGGGCGACAGTTCCATCGGTGGCGACGTCTTCTTCATCGCCGGTGATTGCCAAAATGACCGCGCCATCGGGCGGGGTTTCGCGGACGAAATCCACCGCGGCCGCGGCAAAGGCGGCGACGCCGGATTTCATGTCGGTGGCACCCCGGCCATACATCCAGCCGTCCACGACCGCCGCACCAAAGGGGTCTTGCGTCCAGGCCGAAAGGTCGCCCACCGGCACCACATCGGTGTGGCCGTTGAAGCCAAAGCTTTTGTTTGCCCCCTTGGCCCCCCAGCGGGCGTAAAGGTTGGCAATTCCACCGCGATCAACCCGGGTGCAGGCAAAGCCCGCGCTTTCCAAGAGGTTTTGCAACAGGACCAGCGCCCCACCTTCGGCGGGCGTGACAGAATTGCAGCGGATCAGCGCGGCGGTGAGGTCTGCGGGATCAATCGGGGAAATCTGGGTCATGGCCGGGCCTTCGGTCAAGGATGTGCCTTGGCTTAACCCGCTATGGGGGGCCTGCGCAACAATCAGGCGCATCGGTCTGTGGCCGCAGCGCAACCGATGCGGGGCGCAAATGGTGGATGATCCGGCTGGTCGATGACAGGCACCACATAAGGCGGTAGGCTTTTCCCCAAGCAACAAAATCCGGGCGATCCTGACCGCATGACGACGAGAATGGCAAAAAGGGCGGCTTCAGCTTTGCCTCCTCGTGCGGGGGTGGGGTTGCGCCATGTCTGATGCTTGGCTTGTGCTGTCTGACCGCACCCCGACCGAGGATGCGGCGGCACGGGTTATCTCGACAGGTGTTTTCGTTGTTGAACTGGCACTGCCCATCGCCGAAGCCGCTGTCTTGTTGAATTTCCAAACGGCAGGTTCTGATCCGCGCACTTTTACGCTGTTTCATGATCCTGTGGCTGGGTTGGTGCTGATCCATCGGCAGGGACAATCCGTTGCGCGCCATGCGCTGCCCGGCCCTTTGCCGTGGCAAAGTGCGACGGGCCGGCTGAGTTTGAAATTCGATGCGGTGGTGGCATCCTGGCAGATGAAGCTGGAGCTTTTGGGTGTCAGCGATCAGCCAGTTCTCACGTCGACCGGGACAAATCCCCTGCCGATCCGGGTCGCTGATCTGCATGGGCTTTCATTGGGGGCCGCGCGCGCGGCGCGCCACCCGGCGGTTTTGTGGTTCGGTCTGACCCGAGGTGGCGATCTGCCCGCCCGCGCACCGTGGATTGGGTTGCGTACGCCCATTGAAACCGCGCGGGGGCCTGTCATGGCGGGGCACCTGCGGCCCGGTGATCTGATCGCGACGGCGGATGGGGGGCTTTTGCCGCTGCGGCGGACCCGGCTGCTGGATTTGCCGACCTGTGGATCCTTCGCCCCGGTGATCCTGCGTGCGCCGTTCTTTGGGGCAAGCCACGATCTCTTGGTCTCTTCGGATCAGCGCCTTGTGCTGTCAGGATCAGAGGTTGAGTATCTGTTCAACGAAGAACAGGTGCTGGTCGAGGCCGGCGCGCTGGTGGATGGCCGCACAGCACTTGCCGAACAACGTCGGGCGGTGGCTTCGGTCTTGGCGCTGGAGTTTGACCATCCCACACTTTTGTTGGCGGATGGCTGCCCGCTTTTGGCGGCATTGCCAAACGATGCCGCCCCCTGCCGGATGCTGCAAGCCTATGAGGTGCTGACCTTGATGGCGATGCTGGGCCGGGCGGGGGGCGCCCGGCGCAGCGCCTGACACGCTCTTAGTCGTAAAACGGCGTCATCTGGGCGACGATAACCGAGTTTTCAGCCAGCGCGCGGCCCATCAGCTTGCGCTCTTCGCCGTCGATCTCATCGCCTGCCGCTTCGCGTTCTTCGATGGTGCCAAGACCTTCGACTTCCAGCACGGCAAGATCGGCCTCTTTCAGGATGGCGACGGTTTCGCGCACGGCTTCGGCCTCATCTACGCCCGAGGCATAGATCATCAACCCGCCCCCGGTGGCCTTTTCTGGCAACCCATCGCCGTCTTTGCGGCCCACCTGCACCAGCAGGGTGAACACGCTTTGCGTGCGTTTCACCTTCGTCGGCTTTTCCTTTGGCGTTTCTGCGTCAGACATGACCTTAGTCCCGCAGAAGTTCGTTGATCGAGGTTTTCGACCGGGTTTGCGCATCGACCTTTTTCACGATCACGGCGCAATACAGGTTTACGCCGCCCTTGGACGGCATCGAACCCGCCACGACGACCGACCCTGCGGGCACTTCGCCATACATCACTTCGCCGGTTTCGCGGTCGACGATCTTGGTCGATTGGCCGATGAACACGCCCATGCCAAGGACCGAGCCTTCGCGGATGATGCAGCCTTCGACGACCTCGGACCGGGCGCCGATAAAGCAATTGTCTTCAATGATGGTCGGGCCGGCCTGCATCGGTTCCAACACACCGCCAATACCGACGCCGCCCGAGAGGTGGACGTTCTTGCCGATCTGCGCGCAAGAGCCGACCGTCGCCCAGCCATCGACCATCGAGCCTTCATCCACATAGGCCCCGATGTTGACGAAAGACGGCATCAGGACGACGCCCTTGGCGATATAGGCCGAGCGGCGCACGATGGAGCCGGGAACCGCGCGGAAGGCGGCCTTGCGCCATTCGGCTTCGGTCCAGCCCTGCCACTTGGACGGCACCTTGTCCCACCAGTTCGACCCACCGTTGGAGCCGGAGATTTCATACATGTCGGTCAGGCGGAACGACAGCAGAACGGCCTTTTTGGCCCACTGGTTCACATGCCAGTCCGACCCGCGCTTTTCGGCAACCCGCAGGCTGCCATTGTCCAAGGCTGACAGGGTCGCCTCGATGGCGTCGCGAGCCTCGCCCTTGGTGGCGGTGGTGATGCCGTCGCGGGCCTCCCATGCGGCTTCGATGGCGGCTTCAAGTGCGGCATGGCTCGCGACATAAGGCATGGGGATCACCCTTTTTCGGTTGGTCTCGGTTCGGCGTTGTCTATATGGCTATAAGACCCCCCGCGCAATCAAGCGGACAAAAAACGACGGCAGGCCGATGAAAGACGAACCCAGAACCCATCCGTTCCGTGATTCAAATCAGGATATCGCGGCGGCGCATCGGATTCCCGACACGCCGCAAACGCGCGCGCCTGCCTATCGTCTGGCTTTTGCCGACCCCGATTTCATGACGCGCGAGGAATTGCGGCCGGTGCGGTTGCAGTTGGAGCTTCTGAAGCCGCAGTTGGTCATGGACGAGCGTGGCATCGAATCGACCATTGTGCTGTTCGGCGGCGCGCGGATCCCCGCACCGGAAAACAAGGCTGCGGCCCGCACCCCTATGCTGGCCGACCTGACGCGCTATTACGACGAGGCCCGCCGCTTTGCCCGGATGATGACCGAGCGCAGCATGGAATCTTACGGCAAGCAGAATGTCATTGTCACGGGCGGTGGTCCCGGCGTGATGGAGGCGGGCAATCGCGGCGCTTCTGAAGCCGGGGGTCAATCCATAGGCCTGAACATCGTCTTGCCGCATGAACAGGCGCCGAACAATTATGTGACGCCCGACCTGTCGTTCAACTTCCACTATTTCGCCATTCGCAAGATGCATTTCCTGATGCGCGCGGCGGCGGTTTGCATCTTTCCCGGCGGTTTTGGCACGCTGGATGAGATGTTCGAAAGCCTGACCCTGATTCAGACCAAGCGGATGAAGCCCATCCCCTTCCTGTTGTTCGGCAAGGAGTGGTGGGAAACCGTCATCAACTGGAACCATCTGGCAGAGGCGGGCGTGATCTCGCCCGAGGATCTGACGCTGTTCCAGTTCGTCGAAACCGCCGAGGAGGCGATGGCGGCGATTGACGGCTTTGATCGGGGGTGTGCCTGATCTTCAGGCCGTCGGCATGCTCTGCACATGGGCGGCCAGCTGATCCAGCACCATGCCCCATCCTGTCTCAAAGCCCAATTCGGCATGTTTGGCGGCATCTGCGGCGGTTTTGTGCAGCACGCGGGCCGCATAGCGGGTGCCAGTGCCTTCTGGGCTGAACTCAAGGATCGCGGTCAGCGCCAGCCACGGTTCCAAAGGTTGCCAGCCTGCCCCAAGGCAGGTGGTGAAGGTCAGCCGCTGTTCCGGGATTGCCTCTAGAAAACAGCCCATCACATGCGGTTGAAACGCGCCATCGCCTTCGCGCATCAGGGTTTCGAACCCACCGCCCGGCCGCAGGTCCAGCTGCACGACCTTGCAGGTCAACGGCGCGGGAATCCACCAGTTGGCAAGCTGTTCGGGCTGGCTCCAGGCTTGCCAGACCCGTGCAGGCGAGGCGGGGATCAGGCGGCTGATGGTCAGGATGCAGTCGGAATTGGTCATGGGGTGCTTTCACAAAGGAGGGAGAAAGTCGCGCTGCCAGCCGGGCAGAAATTCTACCCGCTCGCAAGCGGCAAAGCGGGCAAGGCGGTTCAATTCGGCCTCCAGTTTGGCGATGCGCGCCTTGGTCAGGCGCATACCCGCTTCGGGCCAGAAGGCTTTGACGCGCAACACACCGTCGGCCCGATGCGCCTTGGCATCCAGCCGACCGACCAGACGATCGCCTTCCAGAACCGGAAAGACGTAATACCCCCAGCGGCGTTTCGGTTCAGGCACGAAAACTTCGATCCGGTAAAAGAAGCCGAACAGATGCTCGGCCCGCGCCCGGTCACGCAGGGCCGGGTCAAAAGGCGACAGAATCCGCAGCCGTTGGGGGATCTCGGGCGGTTCCGTCAGGCTGGCAGGGCGCATCAGCACCTTGCGGGTGCTGCCATCGGCGCCTTCGAGCAGGGCCTCAATCACCTCGCCCTGTGCCAAGGCGGATTTGACCCAAGGGCCGACCGCCTCTTTCGGAAGGGCGTTCCAATAGGCTTGCAGTTCGGCCGGGTTGGCAAAGCCCAATTGGTCCAGCGCCGTGTTGCAGGCCCAATCCACCTTGGCCGGAAAATCCGGCTCCTCGGCCCGCAGGCCCGCAGGGATAACCCGCTCGGTCAGATCATAGACCTTTTGAAACCCCTCGCGTCGGGTGATGGCCAGTTGCCCGGTGCGCCACAGCCATTCCAGCGCGGTTTTTGACGGGTGCCAATCCCACCAACCGCCCTTGCCGCGCGCCTCCCCTTCGCCGACGTCGGACGAGGTCAGCGGGCCATTTTGGGCAATGCGTTGCAAGATGGTGTCGAACTGCGCTTCATACCCATCGCGGAACCAGCGCCGCCAATTGGCGTGCAGGCGGTCGGCATCGCGGGCGAAACGGTGTTTCCAATAAGGAAAGGTTTCAATCGGCAGGATCGACGCGTCGTGGGTCCAATGCTCCCACATTGTGCGATCTTGCTCCAAAAGCGGTTTCAGGGCTTTCGGCTGATAGGTCTGACGGCGGCTGAACAGAATCATGTGGTGGGCGCGCTCCACCGTGTTGATGCTGTCGACCTGCACAAAGCCGATGCGACGGATCAACGCCGCCAGATCCGCCCCCTTGGCCGGGCCGCTCGGGGCCTCGGCCAGCGCGTGGTGATGCAAAAACAGGCGTCGGGCCGTTGCGTTGGGCAAAAGGGGCAAGGTCATGCTCAAGGCGTAGCAGGCCTGTCTTCCCCGTCAATCGGGGCTTGAAACAACCCGACACAAATCTTCATCCCCGCTGCAAAATATGCGGTTGTATGGCGGTCAATCAGCCTTACCTTTGGATCATTATCTCAGGCATTTCACGAGGACCGATGGCCCACGATACCCCGCTTTTGACAACCATGGTCGTCGGCCTGTGTCTGGCCTTTGCGTTTGGCCTTCTGGCCCATCGTCTGCGCCTGCCGATGATCGCAGGCTATTTGATGGCGGGGGTCATCATAGGGCCTTTTACGCCGGGCTTTGTGGCTGATCAGCATCTGGCGCAGGAATTGGCCGAGATGGGGGTGATCTTGCTGATGTTCGGGGTCGGCCTGCATTTCAAACTGAAAGAGTTGCTTTCGGTGAAATCGATCGCGATTCCCGGTGCAATCGTTCAGATCGGCGTCGCCACGCTGGCCGGGGTGGGCATGGGGTGGCTGATGGGGTGGACCATCGGGGCCGGGTTGGTCTTTGGGCTGTCGCTCTCGGTTGCCTCGACCGTGGTGCTGCTGCGGGCGTTGCAAGAACGCGGTCTGGTGCAGGAAGACCGCGGGCGAATCGCGGTGGGTTGGCTGATCGTCGAAGATCTGGTGATGGTGGTCACGCTGGTTCTGGTGCCACCGCTGGCGGGTTTGTTGGGCGGTCAGGCTGCCCCGCTGGCCGATCAGGCGGCAGAGGTCGCGCGAATGGGGGTTGGCCCGGTTCTGGCGACGCTTTTGGTCACGGGGATCAAGGTCGCCGCCTTTGTCGTCCTGATGCTGGGGGTCGGGCGTCGGGTGATTCCTTGGATTTTGCATTACGTTGCGCATACCGGCCAGCGTGAGCTGTTCCGCCTGTCGGTCTTGTCGATTGCGCTTGGGGTGGCTTGGGGATCGGCGAAATTTTTTGGCGTCTCGTTTGCCTTGGGGGCCTTTTTCGCCGGGATGGTCATGGCTGGGTCAAGCCTGTCGGCGCAGGCGATGAAAGATACGCTGCCCTTGCGCGATGCCTTTGCAGTTCTGTTCTTTGTCTCTGTCGGAATGCTCTTTGACCCGTCGGTGATTTTCAGCGCACCGCTTGCCCTTTTGGCGACGGTGGCCATCATTATCGGCGTCAAATCGGCCGCAGCTTATGGAATCGTGCGCGCCTTTGGTCATGGCAAGGGTGTCGCACTGACCATCGCGGCCAGTCTCGCGCAGATCGGCGAGTTTTCCTTCATTCTCATCGTGATGGGCGTCGGTCTGGGAATCGTCCCGGTTGCGGCGCAGGGGCTGGTGGTCGCGGGCGCGCTGGTGTCGATTCTTTTGAACCCGCTGGTTTTTAAGATGGTCGACCGTTTTGCAGGGTCCGAAATCACCTAGTCCAACCCACCAGAGCGCATCGTTATCAATGGCATATAACGCCCCGACGGGTGCAGTTCGATTAGTAACCGCAATCCCTGTAGTTGGTTTGCGTGCAAATGCTGGACATGCGCTCTGCCTCAGCCCGTTGTTCCGGGAGGAGTTTTGCGGCCGCAATTGTCTTGATTGGCAGGGCCGAGGTGTTTCCTGATGCAGCAGCAATATTGCTCCACATAAAGGCCAGCACATCGTTGCGCAGAACGCCCGTGCCGTTGGAATACATGACGCCAAGCATGACTTGCGCATTGGCATGACCCTGCTCTGCCGCACGGCGATACCAGCGCACCGCTTCGGTGTCGTCTTCGGGAACACCCTTGCCGTTGTCATACATTCCACCAAGCACGAGTTGCGCGCGGGCGTGACCCTGCTCCGCAGCCAGGCGATACCAATTCACAGCTTCAGCGTCATTTTCAGCAACGCCCACGCCTTCGGAATACATCATGCCGAGCATGCTCTGAGCGTCAGCGTCACCCTGCTTTGCCAAAAGCAACCATTCATTCAACGCAGATGCGGAATCCGCTTCGGAAGAGCTTGCCACGAGTGTGACAATATTCTGCGCGAATGCAGTCTGCGCAAAGACCGCAAGGGCGAGGGCCGCTCCCAGCCGCAATGTTCGTTTCATCTGGCTACCTTCGAGCAGGAATCCGCGCGAATTAAGGGAAGGACCCGCGCGCCGTCAATCGCGCGGAAGATACGATCGCACGTCGTTTTAAACCCATTTGGCCAGCGCGATTGCTCAGGGAGCTGCATTTGCGTGCCAAGAGAGGTCTAAAATCGCTTCTGACGATCCGATGGGCAAAAACAAACAGCGCCAAGCACAGAAGTGCTTGGCGCTGTTGGTGAAGTGGTGAGCCGGACAGGATTCGAACCTGTGACCCGCTGATTAAAAGTCAGCTGCTCTACCAACTGAGCTACCGGCCCACGACAGGGCCGCTGATTAGGGGGATGCGGCGGTGGGGTCAAGGGCAAAATGCGCAGATTGCTGGCAAAATCCTTGGTCGGGGCGTATATGCGGGCCATGGACCTGAATGAGACCCCTTCCGGCCTTGGCTTCATGAAGATGCATGGGGCGGGCAATGATTTCGTGGTGATTGACTCGCGGGGGCGGCCTGCGGTCGTCACGCCCGCCCTTGCGCGCAGCTTGGGTGACCGCAACCGCGGTGTCGGATTCGATCAACTGGCAGAGATTCGCGATTCGGACAGCGCGGATTTCGCTTTGGACTTCTGGAACAACGACGGCAGTCGAGCCGGGGCCTGTGGCAATGCCACGCGCTGCGTGTCGGATTACATGATGCGACAGCTGGGCACGCAGGCGGTGACGCTGGTGACCGCGCGCGGCGGATTGTCGGCCCTGCGTCTTTCCGATGGCCGGGTGTCTGTGAACATGGGGGCGCCGCAACTTGATTGGCAGTCGGTGCCGCTGTCGCATCAGGTCGACCCCTTGCACCTGCCCCTGGCCGGAGATCCGGTTGCCGTCGGCATGGGCAACCCGCATTGCGTGCTGTTTGTCGAAAACGCTGAAGCGGTGGATCTTCCCACTGTTGGCCCCGCTTACGAACAGGATCCGCTTTATCCCCAACGCACCAATGTCGAGTTTGCCAGCCTGACCGGTCCCGACCGCCTGCGTATGCGGGTGTGGGAGCGCGGGGCCGGCATCACGCTGGCCTGCGGCTCTGGCGCCTGTGCCACCGCAGTGGCGGCGCATCTGCGCGGCCTGACGGGGCGGCGGGTGGTGCTGGACCTTGACGGTGGCGTGTTGGAGATTGATTGGCGCGACGATGGGGTCTGGATGTCCGGCCCGGTGGCCCATGTGTTTGACGGCTGGCTTTCACCCGAATTTCTGGCGACCCACGCATGAGCCTGCCCAATTTCCGCCCACCGGTGTTTTCCACTCTTGGCTGCCGCCTGAACGCCTATGAAACCGAGGCGATGAAGGAACTGGCCGAAGCCGCCGGTGTCGAAGGCGCCGTGGTGGTGAACACCTGCGCCGTGACAGCCGAGGCCGTGCGCAAGGCCAAACAGGAAATCCGCCGCTTGGCACGGGAAAATCCCGGCGCGCCGGTGATCGTGACAGGCTGTGCGGCCCAGACCGAGCCTGAAACCTTTGCCGCCATGCCCGAGGTGACGCGGGTGATCGGCAACCACGAAAAAATGCAGGCCGAAACGTGGAACAGCCTGCGGCCCGCTGACTTCATTGGCGACACCGAAAAGGTGCAGGTCAATGACATCATGGCGGTCAAGGAAACCGCGGGCCACCTGATCGATGGCTTTGGCCGCCACCGCGCCTATGTGCAGGTGCAAAACGGTTGTGACCACCGCTGCACCTTCTGCATCATCCCGTTCGGACGCGGCAATTCCCGCTCGGTGCCTGCGGGCGTGGTGGTGGAGCAGATCCAGCGCCTTGTCGACAAAGGTTTCCTCGAGGTGGTTCTGACCGGGGTGGATCTGACCTCATGGGGGGGCGATCTTCCGGGGGAACCCCGTCTTGGCGATCTTGTGATGCGTATCCTGCGCCTCGTCCCCGATCTGCCGCGGCTTCGGATCAGCAGCATCGACAGCATTGAGGCCGATGAAAACCTGATGCAGGCCATCGCCACCGAACCGCGTCTGATGCCGCATCTGCATCTGTCCTTGCAGGCGGGCGATGACATGATCCTGAAACGGATGAAGCGTCGTCATTTGCGCGATGATGTGATCCGATTTTGCGAAGAAGCCCGCCGCCTGCGCCCGGATATGATCTTTGGGGCCGATATCATCGCAGGCTTTCCGACGGAAACCGAAGACATGTTCGAAAACTCGCTGAAGCTGGTCACCGATTGCGACCTGACCTTCCTGCATGTCTTCCCGTTTTCCGCGCGCAAAGGCACGCCAGCGGCGCGCATGCCGCGCGTCCCGGGAGACGAGATCAAAACCCGCGCCGCCCGATTGCGCGCGGCTGGCGATGCCGCGCTGGCCCGGCACCTGATCGCCCAGCAGGGCGCGACGCATCGTATCCTGACCGAAGGCCCACGCCTTGGCCGGACCGAGCAGTTCACTGAGGTCAGCTTTGCCAGCGACCAACCCGAAGGCGCGATTGTGACCGCAAGCATCATCGGCAAATCCCAAGATAAGTTGTTGGCCGGATAGCCTCTGGCTTGGCGGCATGCAGGCATGCCGCTTTGAGTATTTTTGCCAAGATGAAGGGTCTTGCGCCTTTTGAAATACTCCGCCGGGGTGAATGGCCGCAGGCCAGAGGGGGGCGCGTAGCCCCCCTTTTGCGGCCCATCAGGGGCGCGTCCTTGCCCAAAGCCTGCCCCCGGCGTTGCAATTCACCCCCCCTCCGGCTATCTGAGGGCCTGAAATGACTGCAGGGCAAAAGCGATGAACTGGATTTCGAACTACGTCCGACCGAAGATCAACTCGCTGTTTTCCCGCCGTGAGGTGCCGGAAAACCTGTGGACCAAGTGCCCGGAATGCGGGACCATGCTGTTTCACCGCGAACTTGCGGGCAATCTGAACGTCTGTTCTTCCTGCGATCACCACATGGCGATCAGCCCGCGGGACCGTTTCACCAGCCTGTTCGATGGTGGTATTTTCACCGAGGTGAAGGTGCCGGAACCGCCAGCGGACCCTTTGCATTTCCGCGATCAGAAGAAATACCCCGACCGGCTGAAAGCCGCGCAAAAAGCCAGCGGCGAGCGCGAGGCGATGCTGGTGGCCGAGGGGGATATTGGCCGCACGCCCATCGTGGCCGCAGCGCAGGATTTCAGTTTCATGGCGGGATCCATGGGGCTTTATGTCGGCAATGCCATTCTGGCGGGGGCAGAGCGGGCGGTGAAGTTGAAGCGGCCGTTCGTGCTGTTTTCTGCCGCAGGTGGCGCGCGGATGCAGGAGGGGATCCTGTCGCTGATGCAGATGCCGCGTACGACCGTGGCGGTGCAAATGCTGAAAGAGGCGGGGCTGCCTTACGTTGTTGTGCTGACCCACCCGACGACCGGCGGCGTCACGGCCAGCTATGCCATGCTAGGCGATGTGCAGATTGCCGAACCCAATGCGCTGATCGGTTTTGCCGGGGCCCGCGTGATTGAGCAGACCATCCGCGAAAAGCTGCCCGAGGGCTTCCAGCGGGCGGAATATCTGCTTGACCACGGCATGTTGGACCGGGTGACGCATCGCAAAGCGCTCCGCGAAGAGTTGGTGACCATCCTGCGGATGCTGATGGGCCTGTCGCCCGCCGTGAAGGGCGATTTGCCGCCCCCCGGCGATCTGGCTGTGGCGGCTGACGCGAAGTGAGCGCGCCGATGAATGGCTCTGATCTGATCCTTGAGCGGATGATGACACTGCATCCGAAGGTCATCGACCTGACGATGGACCGCGTGCATCGGTTGCTTGCAAAGCTGGGGCATCCAGAGCGGTCCTTGCCGCCGGTGATCCATATCGCGGGCACCAATGGCAAGGGCAGCACGCAGGCGATGATCCGTGCGGGGCTGGAGGCGGGCGGTGCGGCCGTGCATGCCTATACCTCGCCGCATCTGGCGCGGTTTCACGAGCGGATCCGGCTGGCGAGTGAGTTGATCTCGGAACCGGCCTTGACCGCGCTGCTGGACGAATGTGTCGCGGCCAATGGCCCTGATGAGATCACATTTTTCGAAATCACCACCTGCGCGGCGTTTTTGGCGTTTGCCCGGACGCCTGCGGATTTCACGCTGCTGGAGGTGGGTTTGGGGGGGCGATTGGATGCGACAAATGTTGTCGATCGTCCGGCGCTGACCATCATCACCCCGGTGTCGATCGACCATCAGCAATATCTGGGGGAAACCCTGCCCGAGATTGCCGGTGAAAAAGCTGGCATCATCAAGCGCGGGGTGCCTGTGATCGTTGGCCCCCAGGAAGACGCGGGACTGGATGTGATCGAGGCGAAAGCCGCGCGTCTGGGCGCGCCAGTGCTTGCCTATGGCCAACACTGGCATGTCCGTGAAGAGCATGGGCGGCTGGTGTTTCAGGATGAGAACGGCCTTCTTGATCTGCCTTTGCCGAACCTGCCCGGCCCGTTTCAGGTGCAAAACGCGGGTGCCGCGATTGCGGCTCTGCGGGCGCTGGGCCGGGATGAGGCGGCCTGCGAGGCGGCGGTGACGCGCGCCTATTGGCCCGCCCGCATGCAGCGTCTGCGGCAGGGTCCGCTGGTGGACAGCGCGCCGAAGGTCGAGCTGTGGCTGGACGGTGGGCACAATCCCGCGGGCGGTGAGGCGGTGGCGTCCACGCTGGCACGGATGCCCCCGCGCGAGACGCACCTGATTTGCGGGATGCTGAACACCAAGGATGTCACGGGCTACATGCGCCCGCTGGCTTCCCATGTGAAACAGCTGCATGCCGTGTCGATCCCCGGTGAAAAGAACACCCTTCCGGCGGAAGAAACCCGCGATGCGGCGCTGTCCGCAGGGATTGCGACCGTGACGGCCGCATCGGTGGCCGAAGCCTTGGCAGAGATTGCCGCCAAAAGCCCCGAGGCCCGGGTGCTGATTTGTGGGTCGCTGTATCTGGCGGGCAGCATTTTGCGCGAAAACGGCTAAGGCCCTAGCAAGGCACAACGATCAGGCGCGGGCCTTTTGTTGTCATGGCTTCGGCGAAAGCGGCGTTAAAGGCCTCGGCGGTTTCAACCCGCTGGGCCTGTACGCCATGGCCCTTGGCCAGCGCGACCCAATCCAGTGTCGGGTCCACCATGTCGAACATCCGCGCCACGTTGCGGCCGGGTTTTTGCGCGCCGACGTTTTCCAACTCGCCATGCAGAATGCGATAGGTGTCGTTGGCAAAGATGACGGTGCAGACATCCAACCCCTCGCGCGCCATCGTCCACAAAGATTGCAGCGTGTACATGGCTGATCCATCGCCTGACAGGCACAGCACCTTGCGGTCCGGGCAGGCCACGGCTGCGCCGACGGCGGTGGGAAGCCCTGCGCCGATGGAACCGCCCATTGTCACCAGCCAGTCATGCCCGCGCGCGGTTTGCAGCGGTCCGGCGACCGGCGCGCCAGAGGTGATGGCTTCGTTCACCACCACGCAATCTTCGGGCATCAGATGGGCAATCGTCGCGCCGACTTTTTCCAGTGTCAGGGTGCCGCTAGGCAAAGGCGGCAGTGCTAAGGGCTGTCGCGCGTCCGCGGGCAGATCGGGCAGGGGGCCGATTTCGTCGGCCATGGCAGCAAGGGTGCCGGGGATGTCCATGGTGAGATCGGCAAGGTCCAAAACGGTGGTGCCGGGGGCTTCAGGCAGGCTGGGTTTGCCGGGATAGGCGAAAAAGGCCGTTGGGCGCTGGGCGCCACACAGGACAAGCGTTTTCACATCGGCCAGAATTCCGATGTTCAAATCCACCTCATAGGCCAATCGCGTCATTTTGACCGACCCGGCTCCGCGCCGTGCGCGGGCGGCAAAGAAGGGGGCCATCAGCCGCGCCCCGGTGGCCGCGCAGATGCGGGCGGCAAGTGATGCGGCCTCGGTGAACAGCGCTTCGCCGTCGATCATCAGCGCAGCACCGGGCAGGCGCAGGGCGCGCACGGCCGCGGCGATCTGGGGCTGTGAGGGCCGCCGCAGGGCTGGGGCGGCCCGGGCCGTCATCGGGGAAGCACCCTCCTCCCAAGCCGTATTGGCGGGCAGAATCAGCGTCGCGATCTGGCCGTTCAGGCTGCGGGCAGCTTGAACGGCTGCTGCCCCATCTACGGCGACTTGGGCGGCATCGGCGCTGGTGCGGGTCCAATGCGAAATCGCCTGCGATATTCCCGCCGTATCGCCTTTGAGCGGGCTTTCATGGCGCAGATGATAGGTGGCGTGTTCACCCATCACATTCACCACGCCGGACTGTGCCTTGCGGGCGTTGTGCAGGTTGGCAAAGGCATTGCCGAACCCAGGCGCGAGGTGCAGCAGCGTCGCGGCAACCTTGCGCGACATCCGATAATAGCCATCCGCCGCGCCCGAGGTGCCGCCTTCGAACAGGCACAGGATGCAGCGCATCTCCGGGTGATCGTCCAGCGCGGCGACGAAATGCATCTCGGAGGTGCCGGGATTGGCGAAACAAACATCGACGCCCGACGACAAAAGCGTTTTCACAAGGGATTGTGCGCCGTTCATCCTATCCTCCGGCTGACTGCCAGATCAGAGTGGCGTGGCCGAGGGTTCGCGACAAGCCACTATTGGCCCCTCGGGCTAAAGTGCCGCGAAATCCGGGTCATGCGCTTGCCAATAGGCGATCAGGTCCGCCCCGGTTTGATGCGGCAGGCCAAGCGACTGGGCGTCAAACAGATCCACCCCCACCAGCGCAGCCATGCGCCAAGCCTCCTGTGCCAGCCGACCTGTCTCGTCCCCGGTGAAGGTGTCTTCAATCGCATTGGCCGCCAAGGACAGCACAAGCACATATTCCAGTGCCGGCCGCGCGGGCCAGCCTCTTGCCAATTCCCGCGTCAGCCGTTGCGGCGGGCCGCGACCGGTCAAAAGGTAATTGATGGCAAACTCTGCCATTTCATCGCCGGTTCCCACGACGGCACCCCACATATTGACGGATCACCCTTGCAGGCGATTCTGCGTCCCCACCCCCACTTGGCCACCAGTGGCCAGCAAAAGGCAACCGGTTTGGGAAAATGCTGTCGCGCAGATTGCAATTTCTTCAAGCGACCCTAATTGCGATCAAACTGCGGGAGATCCACATGTCTGACCTGTTATCCTTGGCCGTGGCCAACCTTTTGACACCGATGATCCTGTGTTTTGCTCTGGGTCTTTTCGCCGCAGTCGCGCGGTCTGAGTTGAGCATCCCCGAGGCCTTTGCCAAGGCGATGTCGATCTATCTGCTGTTTGCCATCGGGTTCAAAGGCGGGGTGGCGGTGGCGGATCACGGCGTCGATGCTCAAGTTCTGGCAGCGCTGGCCGGGGGCATTGTGCTGTCTTTCGGTTTGCCCATGGTTGCCTTTGCCGGGCTGCGGATGATGACAGGGCTATCGGTTCTGGATGCGGCGGCGGTCGCGGCGCATTATGGTTCGGTGTCAATCGTCACCTTTGTCACCGCAACCTCTGTCCTCAGCGCCCAAGGGCTGGTCTATGAGGGGTATATGGTCGCCGTCACTGCCGCGATGGAGGCACCGGCCATTGTTTCGGCGCTTTGGCTGGTGGCACGCTCGGGCACCGGCGCGCGGATGGATGCACGGCTTTGGCATGAGATCTTGCTCAATGGCTCCATCGTGCTGCTGATCGGCGCCTTTCTGATCGGTATGGCGACCGGAGAAAAAGGCATGGCGCGGATCGACGCCTTTATCGTCGCGCCGTTTCAGGGGGTGTTATGCCTGTTTCTGCTGGACATGGGGTTGGTGGCCGGGCGCGGTTTGCGGGGGTCAAAGGGTGTGTTGGGTCTGTCGGTGGTGGCCTTTGGCGTCCTGATGCCCGTTGTCGGCGCGATGTGCGGTCTTGGTGTGGCGCTGGTGGTCGGGCTGTCACCCGGGGGAGCGGCCTTGATGATGACGCTTGCCGCCTCTGCCAGCTACATTGCCGTTCCTGCCGCCATGCGGGTGGCCCTGCCCGAGGCGAACCCGTCGATCTATTTGACCCTGTCGCTGGGCATCACCTTTCCCTTCAACCTGATTTTTGGCATTCCGGCCTGGCTGGCCGTTGCCCAATCGCTGACCGGAGGCTGACCGATGCAGACCCATGCCGCAAAACGTGTCGAGATCATCATTGAGGCCCCTATGGAGACCCGCCTGACCGAAGCATTGGAGCGTGCGGGCGTGACCGGGTTCACGGTGCTGCCCGTGTTGGGCGGGTCAGGCCGATCAGGTCGGTGGAGCCGTGAAGGGCAGGTGGGCAGGGCAGGCATGGTGGCGGTGATCTGCCTTATTCGTCCTGAACGGTTGGACGCGATGCTGGACGCCGCGTTCACGGTTGTGGAGCGTCACATCGGCGTTGTGTCGATAACAGACACCCAAGTGCTGCGCGCCGAACGCTTCTAGGCTTGCATTGGAGGGGGGAAGGGCCTATATCCGCCTCAACAGAGGTTTCGGGGTCCACACCTGAGGCTACCGAAAGTCACGGCGGGCCTCTCGGGCCCGTTTTTTGTTTCTTGGGATACGCATGTCCGATCTGATCGCCAAAACCGCCATGGACCGCCGTCTGGCCGATATCATCCAGCCCGTCATCGAGGGTCTGGGATTCGAACTGGTGCGCATCCGTCTGATGGGCGGGGCGACGCGCACCTTGCAGATCATGGCCGACAAACCCGAAGGCGGGATTGAGGTGGACCATTGCGGCGACATCTCGACCGCGATTTCCGCGGTGTTGGACGTCGAAGACCCGATTGAAGAAAACTACGTGCTGGAGGTTTCTTCCCCCGGCATTGACCGCCCGCTGACCCGTCTGAAAGACTTTGAGATGTGGAAAGGCTGGGAGGCCCGGATCGAGACGACCGAGCTGATCGACGGCCGCCGCCGCTTCAAAGGCACGCTTGCGGGGGTTGAGGGCGACGAAGTTCTGATTGCGCTGGATGAAGGCAAAGAGCCCGTCATCATCGGCCTTCAGTTCGATTGGCTGTCGGATGCCAAACTGATTCTCACCGACGAGTTGATCACTGAAATGCTGCGCCAGAAAAAGGCCAGCGGCGTGATCGACGAATCGCAGTTCGACGAGATTGAAGACGCCGGGGATGACGAAGACGACACCCCCGAAGATACCAAACACTAGAATACAAACACTAGGCCGGGAGAAGACCCATGGCGATTACGTCAGCCAACCAGCTTGAACTTCTGCAAACCGCCGAGGCGGTGGCGCGTGAGAAGATGATCGACCCGGATCTGGTGATCCAGGCGATGGAAGACAGTCTCGCCCGGGCCGCGAAGTCGCGCTACGGCGCCGATATGGACATCCGGGTGAAGATCGATCGCAAGACCGGTCGCGCCACCTTTGCCCGCATCCGCACCGTGGTCGAAGACGAACTGGTGGAAAATCACCACGCGCAGCTGACGGTGAAGCAGGCCAAGTCTTACCTCGCTGACCCGCAAATCGGCGACGAAGTGATTGACGAAGTCCCGCCGGTTGATCTGGGCCGTATCGCCGCGCAGTCTGCCAAGCAGGTGATCTTGCAAAAGGTCCGCGAAGCCGAGCGTGACCGTCAGTACGAAGAATTCAAGGACCGCAAAGGCTCGATCATCAACGGTCAGGTCAAGCGCGAAGAATATGGCAATGTCATCGTCGACATCGGCCGTGGCGAAGCCATCCTGCGCCGCAACGAAAAGATTGGCCGCGAAGCCTATCGTCCCGGTGACCGCATTCGTTGCTACATCAAGGACGTCCGCCGCGAGCCGCGCGGGCCACAGGTCTTCCTGTCGCGCACCGATCCGCAGTTCATGGCGGAACTCTTCAAGATGGAAGTGCCGGAAATCTATGACGGCATCATCGAGATCAAGGCTGTTGCCCGTGATCCGGGGTCGCGCGCCAAGATCGCTGTGATCTCCTATGACAACTCCATCGACCCGGTGGGTGCCTGCGTGGGTATGCGCGGCAGCCGTGTGCAGGCTGTTGTGAACGAATTGCAGGGCGAAAAGATCGACATCATTCCGTGGAATGGTGATCAGGCGACTTTCCTTGTGAACGCGCTGCAACCGGCCGAAGTGTCGAAGGTTGTGATCGACGAAGAAGCCGGCAAGATCGAAGTCGTGGTCCCGGATGAACAGCTGTCGCTGGCCATCGGCCGCCGCGGTCAGAACGTGCGTCTGGCCAGCCAGTTGACCGGCCTTGATATTGATATCGTGACCGAATCCGACGAATCGATCCGCCGTCAGGCCGAGTTTGCCGAACGCACCAAGCTGTTCATGGACACGCTGGATGTGGACGAGATGATGGCGCAGCTTCTGGTGTCCGAAGGCTTCACCAATCTGGAAGAAGTCGCCTACGTCGAGGAAGACGAACTTCTGTCGATCGACGGCTTCGACGAAGGCACCGCGGCAGAACTTCAGGCCCGCGCCCGCGACTATCTGGAAGAGCAGGCGAAGAAGGCTCTTGCTGCTGCCCGCTCCATGGGCGTCGAAGAAAGCCTGATCAACTTCGAAGGCCTGACCCCCCAGATGCTGGAGGCGCTGGCCAAGGACGGTATCAAGACGCTGGAAGACTTTGCGACCTGTGCCGACTGGGAGTTGGCGGGCGGCTGGACCACCGAGAATGGCCAGCGCAAGAAGGACGAAGGCGTGCTTGAAAAGTTCGACGTCTCGCTGGAAGAGGCGCAAACCATGGTCATGACCGCGCGTGTCATGCTGGGTTGGGTTGACCCGACCGCGATGGAATCGGCCGAAGAAAACGGCGACGACGCTGACGAGGAGGCCGAGGCCTGATCTCAGGTCTCGGAGCTTTGTCCGTGACTCGCGGCGGCCGGGAAAAAGAACAGGACAACCCCGAACGCAAGTGCATTGTGTCCGGGGAAAGCCAGCCCAAGGCGGGTCTGGTGCGATTCTGCATTGGGCCTGATAACATGGTGGTGCCGGATATTCTGGGCCGCCTTCCGGGGCGCGGTATCTATGTGGCCGCCGATCGGGCGGCCATCACCAAGGCGGCGACCAAGGGGCTGTTTTCCCGTGCGGCACGCCAGCCGGTGAAGGCACCCGATGGGCTTGCGGATCTGGTCGAGGCGCTGCTGGCGCGTCGGGTGGTCGATCTCATCAGCATGTGCCGCAAGGCGAATGCGGCTGTGATGGGCTATGAGAAGGTGAAGGACTGGCTTTCTTCGGGCAAGGCACGGGTTTTGGTGCAGGCATCCGATGGGTCAGAACGTGGCAAGACCAAGCTGCGCCCGCCGGAAGGCGAGGGTGGCTTCATCGGCCTTTTGACGGCTGGGGAAATGGGTTTGGCTTTCGGTCGCGAACGTGCAATACACGCGGCGCTTGGCGCTGGTGGACTCACGCACCGTGTTGTAGAGGAAGCGGCAAGGCTTTCTGGCCTGCGGGTGCAGGTTGAAAAGCAGGACGGCGGTGAGACCGCCATGAAGGATAAGTAGGACGCATGAGCGATACTGACGGCAAGAAACCCCTCGGCTTGGGTGGCACACCTCGTTCCGGTTCGGTGAAGCAAAGCTTCTCCCACGGCCGGACGCATGCTGTTGTGGTTGAAACCAAACGCAAGCGCGTTGTGGTGCCGACGCCGGGCAAACCCGCCGCCGCGGGTGGTGGCACGGCTTCGTCCAGCCCGAATCTTGGCGATCCGTCGAAACGCCCCGCCGGGATTTCCGATGCCGAGATGGAGCGCCGTCTGACCGCGCTGCGCGCTGCCAAGGCGCGCGAGCAGGAAGATGCCGCCAAGCGCGCTGAAGAAGAGCGCGCCCGCGAAGAAGATCGCCAGCGTCGCCGCGAAGAGATCGAGGCCAAGGAGCGCGAAGATCGCGCCCGCGAGGCTGCGCTGCGTGCTAAGGCCGAAGAGGAAGAACGCGCCAAGCAGGCCGCGATTGCCGAGGCCGCCGCCCGCGCCGAACAGCGCAAGGCTGATATTCTGGGCACCCAGCGCCGCAAGCCCGCCGCGCCCGAGGCTCCTGCGGCTGAGCCGGCTGCCCCGGCACGCTCGGGTCGTAATGCGCCCGCAGCCGCTCCGGCCGCTGGTGGTGCGGACGAACGCGGCCCGGCGTCGTCCAAGCCCGGCCTGCCGACGCCGCGCAAGACCGACCGTGAGCGTGAAGAGCGCGAACGCAACGCCAAGGCCAAGGGTGACGAAGGTCGCCGCGCAGGCAAGCTGACGCTGTCGTCGGCGCTGGATGGTGAAGGCGGGCGCACGCGCAGCCTTGCTGCCATGAAGCGCAAGCAGGAAAAAGCCCGTAACAAGGCGATGGGTTTTGGCAACAAGCCCGAAAAACAGTTCCGCGATGTGCAATTGCCGGAAACCATCGTGGTTTCCGAACTTGCAAACCGGATGGCTGAACGAGCTGCCGATGTGGTCAAGACGCTCATGAAAATGGGCATGATGGTCACGATGAACCAGGCCATTGACGCCGACACCGCAGAATTGGTGATCGAAGAATTTGGCCACAAGGCGGTTCGCGTGTCGGATGCCGACGTGGAACAGGCGATCGAAACCGTCAAGGATGATGATGCCGATCTGGTCACCCGTCCGCCGATCGTCACGATCATGGGCCACGTTGACCACGGCAAAACCAGCCTTCTGGACGCGATCCGCAAGGCCAATGTCGTGTCGGGCGAAGCCGGGGGCATTACCCAGCACATCGGTGCTTATCAGGTGAAAACCGAGCGTGGTCAGGTTCTGACCTTCCTCGACACCCCCGGCCACGCGGCCTTTACCTCCATGCGGGCCCGCGGTGCGAATGTCACCGATATCGTGGTGCTGGTCGTGGCGGCTGACGATGCGGTGATGCCGCAAACGGTTGAGGCGATTGCTCATGCCAAGGCGGCCAAGGTGCCGTTGATCGTGGCCATCAACAAGATGGACAAGCACGGCGCAGACGCGACCAAGGTGCGGACCGACCTGTTGCAGCACGAAATCGTGGTCGAAGCGATGTCGGGCGACGTGCAGGACGTCGAAGTGTCGGCGAAAACCGGCATGGGTCTGGACAACCTGCTGGAAGCGATTGGGCTTCAGGCGGAAATCCTTGAACTGCGTGCCAACCCGAACCGTTCGGCTGCTGGTGCCGTGATCGAAGCCAAGCTCGATGTCGGCCGTGGTCCGGTTGCCACCGTTCTGGTGCAGAACGGCACCCTGCGCAAAGGCGATATCTTTGTCGTCGGCGAGCAGTGGGGCAAGGTTCGTGCGCTTATCAACTCCAAGGGCGAGACGATTGCCGAAGCCGGCCCGTCGGTTCCGGTCGAGGTTCTGGGCCTTTCGGGCACCCCCTCGGCAGGCGACACGCTGAACGTGGTGGAAACCGAAGCACAGGCTCGTGAGATCGCCGATTACCGGATCAAGGCCGCGAAAGACAAGCGCGCCGCTGCCGGGGCTGCAACCACGCTGGAACAGCTGATGGCCAAGGCCAAGGCCGATCAGGATGTGGCTGAACTGCCGGTTCTGGTGAAAGCCGACGTGCAGGGGTCTGCCGAAGCCATCGTGCAAGCCTTGGAAAAGGTTGGCAACGAAGAGGTGCGTGTGCGCGTGCTGTCTTCGGGCGTCGGCGCGATCACCGATACGGATGTGTCGCTGGCCGAAGCCAGCAAATGCCCGATCATCGGCTTCAACGTGCGTGCCAATGCGTCCGCCCGCAACTCTGCCCACCAGAAGGGTGTCGAGATCCGCTACTACTCGATCATCTATGATCTGGTAGATGACATCAAGAAAGCCGCCTCTGGCCTTCTCAAGGCCGAAGTGCGCGAGCATTTCATCGGCTATGCGCAAATAAAAGAGGTCTTCAAGGTTACCGGCGTTGGCATGGTTGCCGGCTGCTTGGTCACCGAAGGTGTCGCCCGTCGTTCGGCAGGCGTCCGCCTGCTGCGCGACAACGTGGTGATCCACGAAGGCACGCTGAAGACACTGAAGCGCTTCAAGGACGAGGTGAAGGAAGTCATCTCGGGTCAGGAATGCGGTATGGCATTCGAGCGTTACGAAGACATTCGCGCAGGCGATGTCATCGAGATCTTCGAACGCGAGGAAGTCCAGCGCACGCTGGACTGATCCTCACGGCTCAGAAAAGAATAAGGCCGGGGTGCATAGCCCCGGCCTTTTTGTTCTGCTCGATGGTATTATGCCGCTTGAGAGGTCTGTACAGGCGTGCCGACAAAGGTTTTGTCGTCGACCTTGATCATGATCTTGCCGTCCGGCATCTGGCCGACGAAAAGCCCCTGAACGGAAACGCAACTTCCTATGGTGATGGTGCGCAGCATATGCCCATTCCCTCGCCAGCCACTGTTAGGACGGTTCTATGACCGATTCGCGCGAAGTGCGACCATTCTAACGATAGTTGTGGCGCGATGTGTCTACTCTAAAGTTTAGAGCCAGTCGCGTAGAATCGGGATCAAGGGCAGGTCTGCGGGTGGCATCGGGTAGTCGCGCAGACGCTCGGGGCGCACCCAAGCTAGCTTCTGTCCTTCACGGCCTGTTGCCATGCCCTCCCAGCGGCGACAGGCAAAGAGCGGCATCAGCAGATGAAAGTCATCATAGGAATGGCTGGCGAAGGTTAGCGGCGCAAGGCAACTGGCCTTTGTCTCAATCCCCAGTTCTTCGCGCAACTCGCGGATCAGCGCTACCTCGGGGCTTTCGCCAAGTTCTACCTTGCCACCGGGAAACTCCCAAAGCCCTGCCAGCGACTTGCCCTCGGGCCGCTGTGCCAAAAGCACGCGGCCATCAGGGTCGATCAGGGCGACGGCAGAGACGAGGACGATCTTCACGAGCGGTAATCGGCGTTGATCTCGATGTAGCGGTTGGTCAGATCGCAGGTCCAGATCGAGCGCACCGCTTTGCCAAGCCCCATATCGACATGGATCAAAAGTTCCGGGTTCAGCATATAGGCTGCTCCGTCGTCTTCTTTGTAATTCGGATTCCGCCAGCCTTTTTCGGCCACCAGAATATCCCCGAATTTGATGGTCAGCCGGTCGCGGTCGGCTTCGGCCCCGGATTTTCCGATCGCCGCAACAATACGGCCCCAGTTCGGATCTTGCCCGGCCACGGCGGTCTTGACCAAGGGCGAATTGGCAATCGCCAGCGCGGCCTTGTGGGCGTCGGCGTCGCTGGCGGCACCTGTCACCCGCACCTCGACGAATTTTGTCGCACCTTCGCCATCGCGCACCACCTGATGCGCAAGATCGCGCATCACGCCATGCAATGCCGCTTCAAACGCCTTTGCGACCGGGCCTTTGACCTCTGCCGCCGTGGACTGGCCGGTAGCGGCAATCAAAAGCGTGTCCGAGGTAGAGGTGTCGCTGTCGACGGTGATCGAGTTGAACGTCGCATCCACGTTGCGCGAGATCATCTTTTGCAGGTTCGCCGCGCTGATCTTTGCGTCGGTGAAGATATAGACCAGCATCGTCGCCATATCCGGCGCGATCATGCCCGACCCTTTGGCGATACCGGAAATATGGATCGGCCCACCGTCGCCCTGCACCACGGCTGCTGCCCCTTTGGGGAAGGTGTCGGTGGTCATGATTGCCTCGGCGGCGCCCTGAATGGCTGCTTCGGACAGTTGGCCAGAGAGGGCGTCGATCACCGCGGTGATTTTTTCAAACGGCAGGGGTTCGCCGATGACACCGGTTGACGAGGAAAAGACGCGGCTTGCCGGAACACCCAGCTTGTCAGCCACACCACCGGTCACAGCGGCGACCGCCTTGTCGCCGATCGCGCCGGTAAAGGCATTCGAGTTGCCCGAGTTCACGATGATTGCCGCACCGGCCCCCTCTGGCACCTTGGTGGCCAATTTGGTCTGGCAATCGCGCACGCATCCCGAACGGGTGGTGGAGCGGGTAAAGACGCCCGCCATGGCAGTGCCGGGGGCAAGACGCACCAGCATCACATCCTTGCGGTTTTGATACTTGATGCCCGCGCCGATGGCGGCAAACTCTGCCCCCTTGATAACGGGCAGAGTGGGGAAGCTTGTGGGAGCAAGCGGGGACACGGGCTTGGCCGCCTTGGTCGGGTTTGCGGGCGCGTCGGTAACCGCCCCACCCAGCGCCTTCAGCTTGGCCTTCAACGCTTTGGCCTTGGCCTTCCAGTCTTTCTTGCCCATCGCTTGCCCCCCGTTTTCGCTTATTTGTCGAGCAGAGTAAGATCACCCAGCAGCGCCGGGTCAATGCCCTCGCCGGGTTTTTCGACCGTGGCGGCTTCGGTGATCGATTTCACATGCGCCTCGATCGCTTTTTGCTCGATTTCCGAGGCCAATTCGTCGCGCAGATCATCCAGCGTCGGCTGTGCGGCGACGCGGGTCTCTTTCACCAAGATCAGGTGATAACCGAAATCGGTTTTCACCGGCCCCACAACCTTGCCCGGTGTTGCGGCAACGACGGCCTCTTCAAAGGGCTTCACCATCATGCCCAGACCGAACCACCCCAGATCGCCACCATTTGCACCCGACCCGGTGTCGGTGGAATTGGCCTTGGCAAGCTCGGCAAAGTCAGCGCCACCTTCCAATTGGGCCAGCAGCTCTTTGGCCTTCGCCTCATCGGCCACCAGAATATGCGATGCGCTGTACTCGGTTTGCGGCTTTGCATCCTTGAACTTCGCGTCATAGGCCGCTTGCAGCGCCTCATCCGTCACCGCGCCCAAGACGACGCCTTCCAGCGCCCGCGACGAGACATAGCCGCGCTTGTCATTTTCCAGTTGCAGCGCGTCGCGGCGGGTCAACTTGCCCTCCATCGACTGTTCCAGCGCGGTCTGTTGCACCAGCTGGTCGAGAATCCCTTTGAACAGGACGTCCGGCGGCAGGGCCTTATACTGCTCGGGCAGCGCCTCGCGGGCGACGATCATATGGCCCAGCGTGATTTCCGTGCCGTTCACCGTGGCAACGACGGTCGCTGCCGTCGGCGCATCTTCTGCCAAAACGGGCAGGGCCAACCCTGCGGACAGGATTGCCCCCGCCAGAAAACGCATCGCTTTTGCCATCTCACTTACTCCTGATCGTGCCGCACATCTGCGCGACGTTGACTATCCCGGCCCTACCCCTTACATCGCGACAGTCGCGTGCGACGGGGCCGCCCGGCCTTCAACGCCCTTCTAGGGAAGGCCGAAGGGGCGGGCAAGGCCAGAGCCTCACACGATCCTGTCAGATACGGCCAGTTGGAGAAAACATGCTGGGTTTTGGGGCGCTCGCGAAGAAGATTTTCGGCACGCCGAACGATCGAATGGTGAAATCGGTTCGTCCGCTGGTCGCAAAGATCAACGCACTGGAGCCAGAATTTGCCGCGCTGTCGGATGAGGGTATCATCGCGAAAACGCGCGAGTTTCAAAAGCGCGTGCAGGACGGCGGCGAAAGCCTTGATGCCATCCTGCCCGAGGCTTTCGCCAATTGCCGCGAAGGGGCGCGCCGCGCCCTTGGTCTGCGGGCTTTTGATGTGCAGTTGAAGGGCGGTATCTTCCTGCACCAAGGCAATATCGCCGAAATGCGGACGGGTGAGGGCAAGACCCTTGTCGCCACCTTCCCGGCCTATCTGAACGCACTGACCGGCAAGGGCGTGCATGTCGTCACGGTGAACGACTATCTGGCCAAGCGCGACGCGGAATGGATGGGCAAGGTTTATGCCCAATTGGGTCTGACAACGGGCGTGGTTTACCCCTATCAGCCCGATGGTGAGAAAAAAGACGCGTACCGCGCCGACATCACCTATGCCACCAACAACGAGTTGGGCTTCGATTATCTGCGCGACAACATGAAGGGCAGCATAGAGGAAATGGCCCAGCGGGGGCATTACTTTGCCATCGTGGACGAGGTTGACTCGATTCTGGTCGACGAGGCGCGCACGCCTTTGATCATCTCTGGCCCCTCTCAGGATCGTTCGGATCTGTATCAAAAAGTTGATGCGCTGATCCCTGAACTGGCCGAGACGCATTACAAGATCGACGAAAAGACCCGCAACGTCACCTATACTGAAGACGGCAACGATTTCATCGAAGCCCTGCTTCTGAAGGCCGGACTTTTGCCCGAAGGGCAAAGCCTTTATGACCCCGAAAGCACCACTTTGGTGCATCACGTCACGCAGGCGCTGAAGGCGCACAAGCTGTTCAACCGTGATCAGCAATATATCGTGCGCGACAACGAGGTGATGCTGATCGACGAATTCACCGGCCGCATGATGAAGGGCCGCCGCCTGTCCGACGGCCTGCATCAGGCGATCGAGGCCAAGGAAGGCGTGACGATTCAGCCCGAAAACGTGACGCTGGCCTCGGTGACCTTCCAGAATTATTTCCGGCTTTATGAAAAGCTGGGGGGCATGACCGGCACGGCGGCGACCGAAGCCGATGAATTCATGGAGATCTACAAGCTGGGCGTGGTCGAGGTTCCGACCAACCGCGTCGTGCAGCGTAAAGATGACCATGATGCGGTCTATCGCACCGCCCGCGAGAAATATGATGGCATCGTCAAGACCATCCGCGAGGCGCATACCACCGGTCAGCCGATTCTTGTTGGCACCACCAGCATCGAAAAGTCGGAATTCCTGTCCGGTCTGCTGAAAGAAGCGGGCATTCATCACAATGTTTTGAACGCCCGCCAGCATGAGCAAGAAGCCCAGATCGTTGCGGACGCTGGCAAGTTGAACGCGGTGACCATCGCCACCAACATGGCCGGTCGCGGCACGGACATCAAACTGGGCGGCAACGTCGAGTTCAAGATCATGCAGGCCATTGCCGAGCATCCCGAGGCCGACCACGCCGCGATCCGCGCCCGCATCGAAGAAGAACACAAAGCCGCTGAGGAGGCGGTGAAGGCCGCTGGCGGTCTGTTCGTGCTGGGCACCGAACGCCACGAATCGCGGCGTATCGACAACCAGTTGCGCGGCCGTTCCGGTCGTCAGGGCGACCCCGGACGTTCGGCCTTCTTCCTGTCCTTGGAAGATGACCTGATGCGGATCTTCGGCTCGGAACGGCTAGACAATGTGCTGTCCAAACTGGGGATGAAGGAAGGCGAGGCCATCGTTCACCCCTGGGTCAACAAGTCACTTGAACGTGCGCAGGCCAAGGTTGAAGGTCGCAACTTCGACATTCGCAAGCAGTTGCTGAAATATGACGATGTGATGAACGACCAGCGCAAGGCGATCTTCGCCCAGCGGTTGGAAATCATGGAAGCCGAGGATTTGGGCGACATCGTCCGCGACATGCGGCATCAGGTGGTCGAAGACCTGATCGACGCTTACATGCCGCCGAAATCCTATGCTGACCAATGGGACATTGCCGGGCTGACCGCCGCGGCGCGCGACAAGCTGACCATGGACTTGCCGTTGGCGGCCTGGGCTGCCGAGGAGGGCGTCGACCAGCAGGCCATGACCGCGCGGCTGACCGAGCAATCGGATGCCATGATGGATGAAAAGCTGGCCGGTTTCGGTGCCGAAGCGATGCGCTCGATCGAAAAGCAGCTCTTGCTGCAAACCATCGACGCCAAATGGCGCGAGCATCTGCTGCGCTTGGACCATCTGCGGTCGGTCGTGGGCTTCCGCGGCTACGCGCAGCGCGATCCGCTGAATGAATACAAGACCGAAGCTTTCCAACTGTTTGAACATATGCTGGATTCGCTGCGGCAAGACGTGACGCAGAAACTGTCGCAAATCCGCCCGATCTCGGCGGAAGAGCAAAAGGCGCTGATGGAACAATATCAGGCCCAACTTGCCGCCTTTCAGGCACAGCAGGCCCAAGCCAAAGCTGTCGCAGCCGCTCCGGCAGCCGCGGTTGCGGCCGAGGTGCTGGTGGGTTTTGACGAAGCCGACCCCACGACTTGGGGCAACCCCTCACGCAACGATATGTGCCCCTGCGGGTCGGGTGAAAAGTTCAAGCACTGCCACGGCAAGCTGGATTGATCGACAAGGGGCAGCTTCGGCTGCCCTTTTTGGTGCAAGTTTCGGAAACATTCCTCGTTTCTGCCACGTAATGGCCCGGATTCCCGAACAGGTTGTCGGTTGAGACAACTGCCTGTTGGGGGCTGATATGGACATGAAGCGCAGAGCGGCCCGCGGTGTCGCGGTTTTGGCTGTGGCCTTGACGGCCGGGCATCTGGTGCAGAGCATGGGTAAAACGCCTGTGCCGAAACCGGTTGCCTCAGCGGCGCTTACCCAAAAGCCTGTCAGGGTGGAAACCGTTGCGGCCGGTCCCAAGGCGGCCGCGCTGGCGCAGCCCGTGCCAAAAGTTGTGGTGCCTGAAACCATCGTCACGGCGGATGCGGGCAGCACTTTGTTGCGCAAACCCGCAGCAGTCACGAAAGCACCACCTGCCATCATCTGCGACGTTTCACTTGACCTGATGGCCGAGCCGAACGCGATGATTGGCCTGACCCTGCTTGCCCCTTGCCACCCGAACCAGCGGGTTGTGTTGCATCAGGGCGGGCTTGCGGTGACGGGCAAGACCACGGCGACAGGGGCGCTCTTTACGGCGCTTCCGGCCATGGAAACCCCGGCCCTTGTCGAAGTTGCGTTCGCCGATGGCACCAGAACCCGCGCAGAGATTGCAGTTCCCGACCTTGTGCCGCTGCGCCGCTTTGGTCTGCAATGGCAGGCCGATGACACCTTCCAGATCCATGCCTTTGAAAATGGCGCGACCTATGGCGAACAGGGCCATATCTCGGCGACCGATCCGCATCGCCCCACCGCCGGGCAGCGCACCACGGCGGGGTTTCTGACGCTTCTTGGTGAGGCTGGCACCGAAAATCCTCTGCTGGCCGAGGTCTATACCTTTCCGACAACCGCCAAAGCCGAGGTCGTCGTCGAGGCCGCGGTGACCGAGAAGACCTGCGGGCGCGAGTTGATTGCCGAAACCCTGAACAGCATGGGCGGCAGTGTTTTTGTCACCGATCTGACCGTGGCCATGCCGGAATGTGAGGCAAAGGGCGATTATCTGGTGTTGAAGAATCTTGTACTTGACCTGAATATGGCCGCTGCAAATTAACAGATCAGGCTATTTCATGACGTTCCTGGTGCGCGGGGTTTTTCTTGCCGCGCTTGTCTTTTTTAGCCTTGTCCGACCTGCCGCAGCGCAGGACGTCACACTGACATCTCGTGATGGGGCGCTGGCGATTTCTGGCCAGTTGCAAGGTTATGATGGCGAGTTTTATCGCATCGACAGCGCCTATGGTCTGCTGACGCTGGACGCGCAGGGCGTGATTTGTGATGGCCCGGCCTGCCCCGATCTGACCGCGCCCAAGGCGGTGATCCGCATCGTT
>JACCDN010718547.1_pt1 | contig 45943 bp, 40 predicted proteins | sample 7441691 | NCBI WGS metagenome assembly JACCDN01 (sample SAMN15323439, study PRJNA562643) | freshwater metagenome | isolation source: river surface water | place: USA:Blue River Watershed | collected 2017-08-16 | reverse complement strand
TCTGCGATGTTAGTTACGTCCACTTTGTATTTCCCTTCCGTGGTTTAGACCTGACGGTTGTCAGATCTGATTAGTGCTCGTCTGCCAAGGCCAACTGAATGTAGACCGTGGTCAGCAGAGTAAAAACGTATGCCTGTAGGAATGCAACCAGAATCTCGAACACTGTGAATGCAAAACCAAAGACAAAGGTTCCTGCGCCGAAGAACTTGAAGGCACCTTCAGCGTTGAACAAGAAGAACTGGGTTGCCGAGAAGCAAAGCACTAGCAACAAGTGGCCAGCGATCATGTTCATGGTGAGACGAAGAGCCAGAGTAACTGGGCGAAGAATGAAAGTCGATAGGAACTCGATTGGAGTCACCAATACGTAGAAAGCCTTTGGCACACCAGCTGGGAACAGCGCGTTCGTGAAGAAGTGGCCGCCGTGCTTTTTGATTCCGGCATAGATGAAAGTCACATAAGCAGCAACGGCCATCACGATTGGAAGACCAATTACCGAGGTTCCGGCGATGTTTAGACCCGGGATAATACCGGTGATGTTCATGCCGAGAGTCACGAAGAAAATGGTGGTGAGCAACGGCAAGAAGCGGTCGCCGTCTTTTTCGCCCAGATGATCGTGAGCAATGCTCTTGTGCACAAAGTTCAGTGAGATTTCACCCATCAACTGGAACTTACCTGGAACGAAGCTGTTGGTCTTGTTGGCCTGCTTGAACTTGCGAGTCCACAGTGTGAAAAGCACTAGAAGTAGTGCGACAACTAGAAGACGAATCAGCATGATTCGGTTCAGTGCGAATGGGGTGTCGGCGAAAGCCACAATCTCTGGATAGAACTCCATGATTGAAGGGGCGTGGAAGCCACTGCCCGACTCTTCGGTGCTCGCTGCTACGTTGAGCAGGTTCAAGGCGTTAGTGAACAGCGTGAACTCCTGTTTCGGGGCAAGTTTGATGTGCCTTGCGGCGATTTACAGTGCGAATTGGTACTGGAGAGAATCCCCAGTTCCTCGACTAATCCTAACAGCCCCAGTTTGCCCGAAACAGCGGTTTGGCAGGGATTGGCCGAAGTTTTTTAGAAATCTTTAAGCGGCTGGCTCGATAGGAATTCGTGCCTTGAGAACTAACACCGAATCGATTGCTAAAGTACCCAAAATCGATGCAACCAAAGTGAAGAACATGACCGGGCCGTTGATGAACTCAGCGTCTTTTAGGAGCCCCATGAGCAACACAAAGCCAATCACCTTGACCAACCAACCACCAAGCACGATACCGAAGAAGGCACCCAATGGAAGGCGGCCACCAATCATCACACTGAGTGCGGTCAAACCGAAGAACACCAAGGTCAGAGCCGCCCCAATTAGAGCGCTGGTCAGACCAGGCATGTCGGCCACGAGGAATCCGATTAGACCGCCGATCAGAGCAATAGCACCAACTAGAGCCGATCCCAGACCGAGAACCTGCTTGAACAAACCGTTTAGAGCTTTAGACACGACTGGCCCATTTCTTTTTGAATAGCGGAAGAACCGTGTAGCCCACAGCTCCAATGACACCAAGACCCAGCACCCACATCACAGTGCCGACTGGAAGGAAGAAGAACAGTAGGCATGAGATGGAAATCACTGTGGTCCAAGCATAAAAAACCAGCACCGCTCCCAGGTGGGAGTGACCAAAGTCTTGTAATCGGTGGTGAAGGTGAAGCCGATCAGCCGAGAATGGCGACTTGCCCGCGCGTAGGCGGCGAAGAACTGCCCAAGAAAAGTCGAGCAGTGGCAACACCAAGATAGCTAAAGGCAGAATCAGTGGAATAAAGGCTGGAACTAGCTCGCCGCGGCTGACCAATTGCGGATCAATCTGACCGGTAACGGTGAGTGCAGATGTGGCCATAAGTAGACCAAGGAGCATGGCGCCGGTGTCGCCCATAAAGATTTTGGCGCGGTGCCAGTTGAATGGCAAAAAGCCCACGCACATGCCGATCACGATGGCTGAAATCAGTGATGCCAAGTTGAAATAGTTGGTCGGCGAAGTCTGCTGAGCCAAGAGGTAGCTGTAGGCAAAAAAGACTGCAGTGCCAATCAGTACAACGCCGGCAACTAAGCCATCTAGACCATCGATGAAGTTGACCGCATTCATGATCAATACCGTGATGAATACAGTGGCCACAAACGAAATGCCGAAGCTCCCGATGGTCAAACCAGCAATAGGCAGCGATACAACCTGAACACCCTGCCAAGCCAAAATTCCGGCAACCACAAACTGCCCAGCAAGTTTGAGGCTCCAGTCCAAGTCGTACAGGTCATCTAAAACGCCAATTATGGTGATCAGCAACGCGGCCAGGACAATTGCGATGATGTGAATCGGCTCGCTGAAAACACTCTTAAACCAGCCCAGCGAACCGGCCGCCAAGACCGCGGCGGTAAAACCCACAAACATAGCTACGCCGCCAAGGCGCGGAGTTGGGCGGGTGTGAACATCGCGTGAGCGAATTTGAGGATAAATGCGGTACTTGTGGGCTAGTTTCAGCACAGCCCAGGTTCCCACGAAGGTTACCGCGGCGGCAACCAACATCATCAGTAAATAAGCGCGCATTTGCTAGTTTGACTCTTCCAGCAGGTCGCCCGCAACAGACTTTAGTTTGGCTGCCGAAAGGGCTCCCCGGCGAACAATCTTGATCTTTCCAGTGGTGGTCAAGTTGCCATCAGCGTCATAAGAATCAACCACGCTGGTTAGGTCAATAATGGTCGATGCCTCGCCCTTTGGGCTGGTGCCAGCATCGAGATATACCGAAACTGAATTAGCCAAATAGGCCTCTGCTTGCTGGCAAGTGGTTGCCGCAGGTTGCCCGGTCAGGTTGGCGCTGGAAACAGCCATCGGCCCAACCTCTTCAAGGAGAGCTAGGGCAATTTTGTGATCAGGCATGCGCAGAGCAACAGTGCCTTTGGTTTCACCGAGATCCCAAGTGAGTGATTGCTGCGCCTTCAAAATCATGGTTAGCGCCCCTGGCCAAAAAGTATCGGCTAGGCGTCTAGCCACCTCAGGAACGTCTTCGGCCAGAGCGTGCAACGTGTTGAGGTTGCCAATCAGAACTGGTGGCGGTGACTGCGGGCCGCGCCCCTTGGCCGCGAGCAATGCTTGAACGCCCTTAGCTGAAAATGCATCGCAACCAATCCCATAGACGGTGTCGGTGGGCAAAACCACTAGTTCAGACCGACCCAGCGCGACTTTGGCAAGGCGCATGCCGGTCAATAGGTCAGTGTCAACGGAACAATCGTAAATTCGCTGCACGGCACACTCCTCTTTGAACGTCTGGTTTTACTTGATCGCGGTTACGGCACGGTCTCGACCGGTTAGGTCTCGATGCGCACGAACTTGTCGCCATCCAACAGCCAATAGTAGTTGACTCACCTGTTCAGCCTGTGAGTCTGCGTGCTCAATAACCAGGTAACCGCCTTCATGGAGCAGCCGCTTGGCCGTAGCTGAAACGTGGTGAATTACTGACATGCCATCGTCTCCACCATAGAGAGCAAGATCTGGGTCGTACAGGTGTACCTCAACGTCTCGAGGTACCGCTGCTAAAGGTATGTAGGGCGGATTTGAGGCAACTACCGCAACCTGACCGTCTAACTCTGTGAAAGCTGTGGCTAAATCACCCTGTATCAATTGGGCATTCTGCGCACCATAGCGCTCAAAATTCTTGGTGGTAAAAGGCATTGCGTCGGAAGATTTTTCTACTGCAAAGACCTTTGCATTTAGTACCTCAGTGGCCATAGCCAAAGCAATGGCTCCTGAGCCGGTGCCGAGATCCACCGCAATTGGTTGGGCCTGCGAAACCACCCGAAGCGCATCGATGGCAAGCTGCGCAACGAACTCAGTCTCTGGTCGCGGAATAAAGACCCCGCGGCCAACTGATAATTCTAGGTTTCTAAAGAAGGCAACCCCAGTGATGTGCTGGAGTGGCTCTCGTGCTTGGCGCCGCCCATACAAGTGAGTTATTTGTTGTGCCTGGTCTTCTGTTACTGAAGCACCAATCAAAATTTGAGCTTGGACTCCCCCACGAGTCAAACCCAGCACGTGGGCGGCCAGCAACTCGGCGTCTACCTCAGGCGAGTGAATACCCACCTCAGAGAATTTAGCGGCAGCGTGCTCCACTAGGTCGCGCAATAACAAAGCACTACTTCGATTCGGCTGAACCAAGAGCTGCTAGGCGGGCTTCCTCATCCATCTGGATTGCTGACTGAATTACTGGCTCGAGTGCGCCATCCATGACGGCATCAAGGTTGTAAGCCTTGTAGCCGGTGCGGTGATCAGCAATGCGATTCTCAGGGTAGTTGTAGGTGCGAATGCGCTCTGAGCGGTCTACCGACTTAACCTGAGATTTACGCGCTGCTGACTGCTCTGCCTCAATGGCCTCTTGCTGCGCTGCCAAAATTCGGGCACGAAGCACACGCATTGCGGCCTCACGGTTTTGCAACTGAGACTTCTCGTTTTGCATAGCCACGGTGATACCGGTCGGCAAGTGAGTGATGCGAACCGCCGAGTCGGTGGTGTTTACCGACTGACCACCCGGGCCAGATGAACGGTAAACATCGATGCGAAGGTCATTTTGGCTGATCTCAACTTCTTCTGGCTCATCAACTTCTGGGAAGACCAAAACACCCGCAGCAGAGGTGTGAATTCGGCCCTGAGTTTCAGTTGCCGGCACACGCTGTACGCGGTGAACACCACCCTCGTATTTGAGGTGAGCGTGAACACCCTGAGACGGGTCTGAAGAGTTTCCCTTGATCGCCAACTGAATGTCTTTGATGCCGCCAAGATCAGATTCGTTCTTGTCGAGCACCTCAGTCTTCCAACCCTTTGAGTTAGCGTACTGAATGTACATGCGAAGAAGGTCAGCGGCGAACAGCGCTGACTCAGCACCACCTTCACCAGCCTTGATTTCCATAATTACATCGCGGCCATCATCTGGATCGCGAGGAATCAGCAAGCGGCGAAGCTTCTCGTTAGCAACCTGAAGGCGCTCTTCGGTGATGGTTGCCTCTTCGGCGAACATCTCGTCTTCTTTGGCCAGCTCTTTTGCTGCCTTGAGGTCATCGTTGAGCGCAACAACCTGGTTAAAGGCGGCAACGATGGTGCTCAACTCGGCGTAGCGACGGTTGAGTTTCTTGGCAAGAGCTGGGTTTCCGTGCAGCGCCGGGTCAGACAGTTTGGTCTGAAGCTCGGCGTGCTCGGTGATTAGGGGTTGTACCGAATCGAGCACTTTTACTCCGCGTCAGAACCAGTAGGAACCGGCATTGACTTCTGAACCTGCATCAAAAACTCAACGTTGCTTGATGTCTCTTTTAGACGGCTCAGAACCAACTCAAGTGCCTGCTGCTGCTCTAGGCCAGCTAGCGCACGGCGTAGCTTCCATACAATCTTGGTCTCGTCTGGGCTCATCAGCATTTCTTCGCGACGGGTACCCGAGGCGTTGACGTCGACAGCTGGGAAGATGCGCTTGTCTGCGAGTGAGCGTGACAGGCGAAGCTCCATGTTTCCAGTTCCCTTGAACTCTTCGAAGATAACCTCGTCCATCTTTGAACCGGTCTCAACCAAGGCGGTAGCCAGAATTGTCAAAGAGCCGCCGTCTTCAATGTTGCGGGCTGCACCAAAGAAACGCTTGGGTGGGTAAAGGGCTGATGAATCAACACCACCAGAAAGAATTCGGCCAGAGGCAGGTGCGCTCAAGTTGTAGGCACGACCCAAACGGGTGATCGAGTCAAGGAGAACAACTACGTCGTGACCCAGCTCAACCAAGCGCTTTGCGCGCTCGATGGCCAACTCAGCAACAGTGGTGTGGTCCTCTGCTGGGCGGTCGAAGGTTGAGGCAATAACCTCACCCTTGACGGTGCGCTGCATGTCGGTGACTTCTTCAGGGCGTTCGTCAACCAAAACAACCATTAGGTGTACCTCTGGGTTGTTTACGGCAATAGAGTTGGCGATTGCCTGCAGCACCAAGGTCTTACCGGCCTTTGGTGGCGAAACGATCAGGCCACGCTGACCCTTACCGATTGGTGATACCAAGTCGATGATGCGGGTGCTGAGCTTGTTTGGCTCAGTCTCTAGGCGAAGGCGTGACTGAGGGTAAAGCGGAGTTAGCTTGCCAAACTCAACACGTGCTGCAGCCTGCTCAACGGTCAAACCGTTGATTGAGTCAATTCGAACAATTGCGTTGAACTTCTGGCGACCCTGACCCTCGCCGTCCTTTGGCTGGCGGATTCCACCAACCACGGCGTCACCCTTGCGCAGGTTTTACTTCTTGACCTGACCAAGTGAAACATAAACGTCGTTCGGGCCAGGCAGGTAACCGCTGGTGCGAACGAAGGCGTAGTTGTCTAGAACGTCAAGAATTCCGGCAACCGGAACTAGTACGTCGTCTGGTGAGATTTCTGGCTCAATCTCGTCCTGCATGCCACCATTGCCACGTCCACGACGGTCGTTGCGGTCACGGTAGCGGTCGTTGCGGTTACGGTTGCGGCCATTGCGGTTGCGACGCTCGTCGTTGAAATCGCGCTCGTTGCGTGAATCGTTGTCACGAGTTGAGTTGTCGCGGTTGGCGTTCTCACGCGGCGCGTTCTCTGATGAATCGCGAGATTCCGAGTTGTCCGAGCCGTTGCCCTCACCCGAGTTGCGGTTGCGGTTACGGTTGCGGTTGCGGTTGCGGTTGTTGCCTGAACGCTCTGAGCGCTCCTGGCCCTCGCCGTTGCTGTCAGACTTTGGCTCGTTTGAACCGTTTGAGTCAGCAGGCGCACTGGCTTCAGCCGATGCTGCTGAACTCTTGGTGGCGCGAGGCGCTTTTTCTGCCTTGACTGCCGGAGCCTTCTCGGTGTTTACCTCTGACCCCTCAGCCGCAGCCTTGGTTGCGCGGGTGCGAGTGGTCTTCTTAGGCGCTGCTACGGTTGCAGTTTCAGCTGCTGGTGCTGCTGCATCGGCAACTACACGGCGGCTTCTGCGAGCCGGAGCAGTGGTTTCCTGGATTTCATCCATGTGTTTTGATTTCTCTTTCTTAGGAGATAAGCCGTGACAAATTAGATTTCGATAGTCACGTACGCGCGGTTTGAGAGCGCTTCACCGTAATTAGATTTACGGGTTTCACCAATTATTGGTGTGCTACAACAATAGCACCCTTGAAGTCCACAGCCAACAGCAGCGCCTTCCAGTCTGGGTAATGTTTTGCAGCAAGCTTTGCAGCTTCTAGGCGTTCAGCCGGGTCGCTGGCTAGAACCAACACCGATGGCCCCGCGCCCGAGACTACGGCCGCGTGACCGTTCTCGCGCATGAGCTGAACCAAAGAGTAGGTTTCTGGCATAGCCGCGGCGCGATAGTCCTGGTGCAGACGATCCTCGGTAGCAGCCAGAAGCAGCTCTGGGCTCTGAGTTAGGGCCGCAATCAGCAGGGCCGACCGGGAAACGTTGAAAACAGCGTCGTTGTGAGGAACCGACTCAGGCTGCAGTGAACGCGCCAAAGCGGTTGACATTTTGTGATTTGGTACGAGTTCTAACGGTGAAACGCCTCGGTGCACAAACAGCTTCTTGTGGTGAGGGCCTGACTCGTCCTCCCAGGCGATGGTCAGACCACCAAACAGAGCTGGAGCAACGTTGTCTGGGTGGCCTTCGAGCTCAGTGGCAATGTCCAGCAAGTCCTGATCGCTGATCTCAACCACGCCTTCGAGCAGACCCTTGGCAGCCACGATGCCGGAGACCACGGCAGCACCTGAAGAGCCCATTCCGCGGCCGTGCGGAATGATGTTTTTGGCGGTTAGGCGCAGACCAGGAACAGTCTGACCAAACTTCTTGAAAGTAAACGCGATTGACTGAACTACAAGGTTTGAGGCATCGGTCGGAACCTCGCCCTCGCCCTCTCCGTGAACTTCGACGAAGGCGCCCTCTCCGGGAACAGCCTCGACAACTAGCTCATCGTAGTAAGACAGCGCCATGCCGAGGGTGTCGAAACCTGGGCCAAGGTTTGCCGAAGTTGCTGGAACCTTGACGCTTACTTTTCTGCCGATGAGTGATGTCATGATTACTTCTTGCTCAGACCTAGACGCTCAGCAACGGCCTCAACCTTGTTGGCAACAGCCTGTGGCTTGATCTCTTTGCCGCGGGCATCTTTCAGAGCCCACATCGGGTCTTTCAGACCGTGACCGGTCACGGTAACCACGATGGTTGAGCCGGCTGGGACCTCGCCGCGCTTTGAGTGCTTGAACAGACCCGCAGCACCGGTAGCTGAAGAAGGCTCAACGAATACGCCAACCTCCTGTGACAAGAAGCGGTGCATCCAAAGAATCTCGGCATCTGAGGCGTAACCAAACTGGCCGTTAGTTTCTTCGCGTGCAGCCAGCGCAAGATCGTACGAGGCTGGGTTACCAATGCGAATTGCGGTCGCAATGGTGTCTGGCTTCTTGACTGGGTTGCCGAAGCTGAATGGAGCTGAGCCCTCAGCCTGGAAACCCCACATCTTTGGCAAAGCCTTGATGCGGCCCTCGTTTAGGTCCTCGCGGTAACCCTTTGAGTAGGCGGTGTAGTTTCCGGCATTGCCGACAGGCAATACGTGAAAGTCAGGGGCAAAGCCCAGTGCGTCAACTACCTCAAAAGCACCAGTCTTTTGGCCTTCGATTCGGTCTGGGTTGACCGAGTTCACTAGGTGCACTGGGTAGTTCTCACTCAAGTCACGAGCCAGGTCGAGGCAGTCATCGAAGTTGCCCTTTACCTGCAGAATCTGGGACTTATGCGCCACTGCCTGGCTTAGCTTGCCAAGCGAAATCTTGCCCTTTGGAACCAAAACTACCGACTGAATGCCAGCTGCCGCCGCGTAGGCTGCTGCCGACGCTGAAGTGTTTCCGGTTGAAGCAGCGATAACTGCCTGAGCACCGTGGCCAACAGCCTTTGAAACGGCCATGGTCATTCCGCGGTCCTTGAACGAACCGGTCGGGTTCATGCCCTCAACCTTTAGAAGAACGCGCTCTGCTCCAACCAACTTGGCTAGGGCCGGGGCCTCAACCAACGGGGTTCCACCTTCACCGAGGGTGATGATTGGGTTGTCGGCTGAGATGTCCAGGCGATCGATGTATTCGCGGATAACTCCGCGCCATTGGTGAGCCATTAGATTCCTTCTACTCGGATTACTGAAGTAATAGATTCAACTGATTCGCTTGCAGCGAGTGCCTTGACCACTGCGCTCAATGAGGCATCGGTGGCCTCGTGGGTGCCAACTTCGAGGGTAGCGGTTGCCGCCGCCTTTCCATCGCTGTGGCGCACTGACTGCTCCACGGTCTCAATTGAAACCTGGTGCTCAGCAAAGGTGTTGGCAATCTTGGCAAGTACGCCTGGCTGGTCAGTAACCTCAAGGGTGATCTGGTAGCGGGTGTGCACTCGGTCGATTGGCAGGATTGGCAAGTTGGCGTGTACTGAGTCGGCTAGACCCGGGCCACCTGCGACATGGCGCTTGGCTGCAGAAACTAGGTCTCCGAGAACTGCTGACGCGGTCTGGACGCCACCAGCACCAGCACCGTAAAACATTAGCTGCCCCGCAGCTTCTGCCTCAACAAATACGGCGTTGTATGCGCCACGAACGGCACCCAATGGGTGAGTTCGGTCAATCAAAACTGGGTGCACGCGAACGGCCACACCTGCTTCACCGCCATTGGCCTCAATGCGTTCAGCAATGGCAAGAATCTTGATGACATAGCCGTCGCGCTGAGCTGCCTTGATCTGCTCGGCAGTGATCTTGGTGATGCCCTCGCGGTAGACCTTGTCTAGCGGAACCTCCGTGTGGAATGCCAGCGACGCAAGAATTGCAGCCTTTTGCGCTGCGTCAAAAGCCTCGACATCGGCGGTTGGGTCTGCCTCGGCATAACCCAGCGCCTGAGCCTCAGCCAGGGCATCGTCAAAAGATGCACCGGTTGAATCCATACGGTCAAGAATGTAGTTTGTGGTGCCGTTCACAATGCCCATGATGCGGTTGACTTTGTCACCGGCAAGAGACTCGCGAAGTGGGCGAATGATAGGAATCGCGCCACCAACGGCAGCTTCGAAGTAAAGCTGGGCGCCAACCTGCTCGGCAGTGTCAAACAGCTCGGTGCCGTGGGTTGCCAGCAACGCCTTGTTGGCAGTGATGACATCAGAACCAGAGTTGAGAGCCTGAAGAATGTAAGTGCGGGCCGGCTCGATGCCACCCATTACTTCGATTACGATGTCGGCGCCAAGAATGAGCGGCTCAGCATCAAGTGTCAGCAACTCTTTAGGCACACCGGCATTGCGCGGTGAGTCTAGGTCTCGAACGGCAATTCCTACCAACTCAAGTTCGGCACCAACGCGCGCCGCTAGTTCGGCCTTGTTTTCGATTAGCAATCTGGCTACCTGTGAGCCAACAGAGCCGGCACCAAGCAGCGCAACGCGCAACGGACGGTATTCGATCACGGTCTAACTTCTCTCATTCGTGCGGCCGTGGGTGGCCTGATAATTCAAATCTCTTGCAAACAAGTCTGCCTCGGTCTCGCCTCGAATAATTACTCGAGACTGCCCTGAGCGAACCGCCACCACAGGTGGTCGGGTCAAGAAGTTGTAGTTACTCGAAAGCGAATAGCAATACGCGCCAGTTACGGCAACGGCAAGCAAATCGTTCGGCTGAACATCCCCCGGCAAATAGTCGTTACGAACAACGATATCGCCACTCTCGCAGTGTTTGCCAACTACACGCGCTAATTCGGGCATGGCGGTTGAATTTCTTGAGGCCAGTGTCACGTGATATTCAGCTTCGTAAAGCGCTGGGCGAGCGTTGTCGCTCATGCCGCCATCAACAGAAACGTACTTGCGAATCGCTGGCGCCAGGCCATCGGTGACCTTGACATCCTTGATTGTTCCCACGTTGTAAAGGGTGATTCCGGCAGGGCCGGCAATCCATCTACCTGGCTCAAAGGCCAACTTTGGCACCGGAATTTTCAGTGCAGCACACTGCTCCGCGACCACGGCGGAAATGGCATCGGCAAAGTATCCAAGGCTTGGTGCGTTGTCGGCAAGTTTGTAGTTAACACCGAAACCGCCACCAAGGTTGATTTCTGGAATGTCTCCGCCACCGAGCATTTGGGCGTGAAGTTCTAGCAAACGCTTAGTTGACTCGATGAAGCCTTCGACGGCAAAAATTTGTGAACCAATGTGCTGGTGGAAACCCAAGAACTTTAGGTGAGAGTGGGAGCGAATTTTGGCGACCAAGGCTGGAACATCGGCCAATGCAGTGCCAAATTTCTGATCTTCACGTGCAGTTGCCAAAAAGTCATGGGTGTTGGCGTGCACGCCGGTGTTGACTCGAAGGCGAACGCCTTGAATCGCGTCTTGCGCACCTGCAGCAGAGGCAATGCGCTCGATTTCTTGCTCTGAGTCAATGACAATTGCGCCTACGCCTGCTGTAACAGCGCGGCCAATTTCAAACAGAGACTTGTTGTTTCCGTGGAGACCAATCCGGCTAGCGTCGATCCCGCCAGCAAGAGCCGCAGCTAATTCGCCACCGCTAGATACGTCAATGTTTAGGCCAAGCTCATTGATCCAACCCACGATTTCGGTTGAAAGAAAAGCTTTAGACGCGTAGTAAACCTTGGCTTCGGTGCCAATCTTGTGGGCCGCCCGCTGCAGGGTTTCCTTGGCTGCGGTAGCGCGGGCACGAAAATCGTCTTCATCGATGACATAAAGCGGAGTGCCGTACAACGTGGCTAACTCTGCAACCGATACACCAGCGACTTCAACCTCACCGGTTGCCCGGCGGGAGGTGTGGCGCGGCCAGATTTTGGCATCAAGAGCGTTGACATTAGCCGGCTGATCCAACCATTTTGGTGCGAGTGGGTTGTTCATTACATTCTCTCTGGGGCGCTGACGCCAAGCAGGCGCAGACCGTTGCTTAGGACCACGCTGGCCGCGTCGTTGAGCCAGAGTCGGGTGCGGTGAATGTTTTCGACCGGACCACCCGAAAGTGGGGTCACTCGACATTGGTCGTACCAGCGGTGGTATGCGCCAGCAACTTCTTCGATGTAGCGGGCAACACGGTGTGGCTCGCGGAATTCAGCGGCCTGAGCCACTACGCGTGGAAGCTCAGTCAACTTGGCTAGCAGTTCTGACTCGGTGTCGTGTGAAAGCAAACTTGGGTCAAACTCGCTGCGGTCAACACCAAGGCTGGCAGCATTCTTGGCAACCTGCTTGGTTCGGGCATGTGCATACTGAACGTAGAAGACTGGGTTGTCGTTGGTCTGCTTCTGCAATTGCTCAAGATCAATGTTCAACTGAGAGTCAATCGATGAACGCGCCAGCGCATAGCGGGCAGCATCGACACCAACCACGGAGACCAGGTCGTCCATGGTGACGACCGTGCCGGCACGCTTAGACATTCGAACTGGCTCGCCATCGCGGACCAGGTTGACCATCTGGCCAATCAAAATTTCGAGGTTCTTGCCAGGCTCATCGCCGAATGCGGCACACAGCGCCATCATTCGAGGCACGTATCCGTGGTGGTCGGCACCGAGCATGTAGATGCACTGGTCAAAACCACGTTCGCGCTTGTCAAGGTAATAGGCAATGTCACCGGCAATGTATGCGTGGTCACCATCACTTTTGAGGATCACTCGATCTCGGTCATCACCAAACGTGGTGGAACGAAGCCAAACTGCGCCTTCAGCCTCAAAAATGTGGCCAAGTTCACGCAGCTTCTCAATTGCACGGTCTACAGCTTTGGACTCATAAAGTGAGTTCTCGTGGAAGAAGACATCAAAGTCAACTCCAAAGTCGTGCAGCGCTTCGCGGATTTCACCAAACATCAACTCCACGCCGTGTTCGCGGAAAAATTCTTGAGCTTGATCTTCTGGCAGGTTTAGAACATCGATGGCAGTTTCGGCCAAAACACGGTCGGCAATCTCTTGAATGTATGCGCCACCGTAGCCATCTTCTGGAGCTGCCTCGCCGCGAGCGCGAGCCAAAAGCGAACGAGCAAAACGGTCAATTTGAGCACCATGATCGTTGAAGTAATACTCGCGAGTAACCAGGGCACCCTGGGCCTCGAAAATGCGGGCTAACGAGTCGCCAACTGCGGCCCATCGAGTGCCACCCATGTGGATCGGCCCAGTTGGGTTTGCCGAAACAAACTCGAGGTTCAATTTGACGCCAGCAAGGTCTGAACCCTCGCCAAAAGATTCGCCAGCTTCCACGATGGCTTTAGCCAGCTCGCCTGCGGCAGCTGCACTTACTGAAATGTTGATAAAGCCTGGGCCGGCTATGTCGACTTTCTCGACGCCGTTCTCGTTGTGCAGTTCGGCGGCTAGCAGCTCGGCGAACGCTCGTGGATTCATACCAAACTTGCCACCAAGCTGCATGGCCACGTTGGTGGCCCAATCGCCGTGGTCGCGGTTCTTTGGTCGCTCTACGACAACTTCACTAGGAATTTGGCCATCGCCAAGGCGCCCGTCTGCCTGCAGCGCTGACAGAATGCGAACGATGGCTGCAGATAGGTCTGCTGGAGTCAAAATGGTTCCTAACTGAATACCTCAATCAGATGGGCAAAGTTAGGCCTGCATCCAAAAGAGTTTGTCCCTAAATCATACCGAGAATGGCGCTCTGACGCCGGTTTGCCCTTTTCTATGCCACTTGCGCTGTTAGGCTTGAGCCCTACCCTGGCCCCTATAGCTCAGGGGATAGAGCGTCGCTCTCCGGAGGCGAAAGCGCAGGTTCGAATCCTGCTAGGGGCACATGTTTGGAATCGATTGGCTAGAGCCTGAAACCCTGATTCAATCTTTTGGCGCCTTCGCGATGATTGGCGTCTGCGCCATTGTCTTTATTGAAACCGGCCTATTGGTTGGTTTCTTCTTGCCAGGTGACTCGCTGCTCTTTGTGGTGGGCCTGATGATCTCAACCGGCGATGTGGTGTTCAACATCTCAGGTGAAGTTTGGCCAGTTCCCATTTGGCTGGCCTGCCTGATGATTTCAGCCTCGGCTTGGCTGGGCGATCAAACCGGATATTGGATTGGCCGCAAGACTGGGCCGGCAATCTTCAATAAGCAAGACTCAAAGCTTTTCAGCCAAAAGAATGTGTCCAGAACAAACAGCTTCTTTGAGCGCTACGGTGCCCGCGCAATCATCTTGGCTCACTTTGTGCCGGTCATGCGAACCTTTGTGCCAGTTGCGGCTGGTATTGGCCAGATGCCTTATCGCCGATTCTTGAAGTACAACTTCATTGGCGTTCTGGGCTGGGGCACCGGAGTGACCCTACTTGGCTATTTCTTGGGAAAAATTCCGTTCGTAGCCGAACACGTTGAGTACTTCACTATTGGGTTTGTCGTGGTTTCGTCTATTCCGATTGCCCTAGAGGTAATCAAGGCTCGCCGAGAGCACAAGGCCGAGACCCTAGTTAGCTAATAGCTTCAAGGTAACTAGCCAGCTGCTCTAGAGCCAGAGATCGGTGGCTCAATGCATTCTTTACCTCAGGGTCAAGTTCAGCAGCCGTAACTTCAAACCCCTCTGGAATGAAGATTGGGTCATACCCAAAACCTTGCTCACCCTGTTCCTGGGCGGAGATTCTGCCAGGCCAAATGCCGGTAAAAGAAACCTCATTCTCACCATCGACATACGCAATCGTGCAAACAAAGGCTGCAGCCCGGTGTTCTTCGCGCACATCAGCTAACTGGGCGAGCACCAACTGACGGTTGAGTTGGTTGTCTCGGGTACCCGACCAACGAGCACTGAAAATGCCCGGCGAACCACCAAGAATCTCGACGGCAAGACCCGAGTCATCAGCAATCGAGGCCATGCCAGTGTGCTCGAACGCAGCACGAGCTTTGATGAGCGCATTTTCGAGAAAGCTAACTCCGTCTTCGACTGGCTCAGGACCGTCGTAACCCAGAAGGCTCAGGCTTGGCAGAGATTGGTTGAGAATGGCACCAACTTCTTGAACCTTGTGCTGATTGTGTGTGGCAAGAACTAGCTGCATTAGCCCAGCTCACCGGCAAGTGCCAGTCTCTGAATCTCAGTCAGTTCAGTTGTGCCCTTCAGCGCGATGTCCAGCAGCGCATTGAGCTCATCGCGGTCGAAAGGCACACCTTCGGCGGTGCCCTGCACCTCTACAAATTTGCCTGAACCGGTGACCACAACATTCATGTCGGTGTGAGCGCGAACGTCTTCGACGTAGGCCAAATCCAGCATTGGCTTGCCATCGATAATGCCCACTGAAATTGCCGCCACACTGTCGGTGAGTGGCTTGGCCTTGGAGCTGATTAGCTTCCGCTCGCGGGCCCACGTAATCGCATCAGCAAGGGCAACGTATGCGCCGGTAATCGCTGCGGTTCTGGTTCCGCCGTCGGCCTGAAGCACGTCACAGTCGATCACGATGGTGTTCTCGCCGAGCTCACGCACATCAACAATGGCACGCAGACTGCGACCAATCAGGCGTGAAATCTCGTGGGTGCGTCCACCGATTTTTCCCTTGACTGCCTCACGGTCGTTACGGGTGTTAGTGGCGCGCGGAAGCATGGCGTACTCAGCGGTAACCCAGCCCTCCCCCCTGCCAACTTTCCAGCGCGGTACACCCGCGGTGAACGATGCGGTGCAAAGAACCTTGGTGCCGCCAAAAGAAATTAGGGCAGACCCTTCTGCGTGGTCACTCCAACCGCGCTCAATGGTTACGGAGCGTAGTTGGTCTGGAGTCCTGCCATCGGCGCGAACGGTCATGAAAGCCCTTCAACTTGAGTAACTTCAGGCCCCAGGAATCTGCGGGCCAGCTTTTCGAAAGATTCTGCATCTCCGGTGGCTTTGAACTTGAGCACCGGAGCAGTTTTTGAGGTGCGAACCAAGTTGTGCGCTACCAAAGTGCGGTAGACGTCTTTTGCCGTTTCTTCGGCGCTGGAGACCAGCGTGACGTCCTCGCCCATCACATAAGAAATCGCGCCGGTAAGCAACGGGTAGTGGGTGCAGCCCAACACCAGCGTGTCAACGCCTGATTCACGGATTGGACCAAGGTACTGCTCGGCTGCGGCCAAGAGCTCTGGGCCAGAGGTAACACCGCGCTCAACGAAATCAACAAATGCCGGGCAAGCTGCGCTGTGAATTTCAAGGTCAACGGCGGCAGCAAAAGCATCGTCGTAAGCCTTTGACGTGATGGTGGCATTCGTGCCAATCACGCCAACTTTGCGGTTGCGGGTTGCGGCCACCGCTCGGCGAACGGCCGGCTGAATAACCTCCACCACCGGAATTCCACGACCCACGGTATAGCGCTCGCGAGCATCACGTAGCACCGCAGCCGAGGCCGAGTTGCAGGCAATAACTAGCAGTTTGACGCCCTCGTCAACCAACTTGTCCATCACGTTCAGCGCCAATTCGCGAACCACTGGAATGCTCTTTGGCCCGTAAGGAGTATTGGCAGTGTCACCGACGTAGATTATGGATTCGTTGGGCAACTGGTCGATGATTGCTCGGGCTACGGTCAGCCCGCCAACACCGGAGTCAAAAATGCCAATTGGAGCGTCGTTCACGTAGTTAGCCTATTTGTCTTTGCCAGAACTCTTTGGGTCTTCAGGGCGAAGGCCATCGTAGATTTCTTTGCAGGTAGGGCAAACAGGGAATTTCTCTGGATCACGACCCGGCACCCAAACTTTTCCGCAAAGAGCAATTACAGGAGTGCCCAAAACTGCAGACTCAACAATTTTTTCTTTGCGAACATAGTGAGAATTGCGCTCGTGGTCACCAGGCTCAACGCTTTGGATTTGCTCTTCAAGCAGAGTTGACCCGGCGGTCTGGCCACCGATGCCCTCGCTACCTAGATCACTCATTGCGCTCCAATCAAGATCGCGGCTACTTAAGATCAGCCGCATCTCCCAAGATTACCTTCAGAGTTAAGGTTTTGCCGTCGCGAACCAAGGTAACTGTGGCCTCAGCACCAGCTGGTTCTTGGCGCACAGCTGCCGTTAACTCACTAGCCGAGGCAATTTCAACCCCGTTGAAACCAGTGATTACGTCGCCAACCAGAAGCTTTGCTTTTTCGGCAGCACCACCCGGTGTCAATTCGCGAATCTCGGCACCCACACTAAAGCTGCCGGCGTTGTCAGAGTTGGCTGCATCGGTCACGGCAGCACCCAGCAGTGCGTGACTTGCTGTTCCGGTAGTCATAATCTCGGTGGCAATCCTCTTTGCCACATTTGAAGGAATTGCAAAACCCACACCGATGCTGCCGCTGCCACCTGAGCTACCGGCGGTTGCGATGGCAACGTTGATGCCGACCAGTTCACCCTGAGAATTTACCAACGCGCCACCAGAGTTACCCGGGTTAATCGCTGCGTCTGTCTGAATCACACGCAGGTTGATTGCGGTGCCGCTACCGTTAAAGAATTGCAAACCGCCATCGCCCGAATCTGAGTTTTCTGGAGCAGCAGCCGAGGCCACCTGAATAGTGCGGTTTAGAGCAGAGACCACACCCTCAGTGACAGTATTGGCTAGGCCAAGCGGAGCGCCGAGTGCAACCACGCGAGCACCAACATTTAGCTTGCTGGAATCTGCAAAGGTGATTGGGGTGAAGCTAATTGGGGCTTCGACTTTAACCACGGCGAGGTCGTTAATTGGATCAGTTCCAACAATGGTGGCCGGAAAAACCCGGCCCTCCCAAGTTTTCACCTCGATTTTGGCTTGAGCCTCACTGCCGTCGAGAGTAACCACGTGAGTGTTAGTCAGCAGGTAACCATCTTCGGTAAGAAATACGCCAGAACCGTTGCCACCTCCGGCCGATCCGGAAACATTGATAGTGGCTACCGACGGAGAAGCCTTTGAGGCAGCCGCGGTGACCCAGTTAACATCGTCGGTGTTGTTGACCACGATTGGCGCTGGGCGGGTCCAGTAGTTGTAGACCGAAATACCGACGCCGGCACCGACACCAGCACCAACCAAAGCACCTAGGGTGATTGCTGCGGTTCCGGTTAGAAAAGTGGTTTTTTTGGCCAACCGTTTGCGCAGAGACATTTTTGGCTTAGGCAGCTCGGCTGGCTGGGCGACTTCAAAAACAAACTGACGGTTGTAATCAGACACGTGAAACCTTTCATCTTTGGCAAATAGATTGCCAAGTGCGCCTGAATAGTTTATGAAAATTGTCTGAGAGAACGCTGAGCCAAATCAATCACAACCAAATACCCTCGACTTCATACTGCAACCCTCACCAACCAGCAACACCTGCCCGCTCTCCTGCTGTTGCGGCAATGAGTCAAGAGCGCCTGCCACCGTGATAAGTAGACGGTGCGACGTAGTGATGTTTGGGCCAGCGGATAGCCAACCTGAGGTTGCAGCGATGCGATAACTAACTGAGTACTCGGCTGTTCCAGAAACCGTGTATTCGCCAACTTCGGCAAATGAGTGCGTTGGTGCGGCAGCCGCCACCGCCGAGCCATCGCCAAAAAACCAATTGATGGATAGCAGCTGAAACCGGACCTCGACGCTCTTGCCAAGCAGGACTCCCCTACCGTAGTGGCTGGCCGCATTGGAATTGAAACTCAAGAGTTGATCGGGTAGAGCCTGAGGGCCTGGAGTCACAGAGATGGCGAGAGGCTGCACAGCGAAAGACTCCTGCGCCCTTGATTTGGTCACTTTTGAGGTGCTCGCCCCCACGCGCTTCGTTATGGTTTTCTTGGGCACAACCTTCTGAACCACAATCTTTTTGACTACCGGTTTGGCCGGTAGCTGTTTGCTCACTCGCGGCAGTGGCGTTGCCCACCCGCGATGCTTGTCGTATTGATTCCAGGCTCTAGGTGCGGGCTGAGTCTTAGTGTCCGGTTTCGCCGCCTTGGGCGCAACTTGAACCTTGGGCGCGACCACACTGCTCTTTCTGGCTGGCTGCACCTGCTTGGCAGCGGCACAAATAGTGACAGTTGACCCCTGCACCGATGATCCGTGTTTGATACCAGATGAAGTTGAACTGGTCCTACAGGCAGCGGATGCAGCATCGGGCAGCGGAACCAAGAGACAGAGCATTAGGGCTAAACCCAAACCATAGGTATTTTTTGCAAGCATGCTGGCAAGGTAGCCGCATTCAAAAAGCTACGCTGCAGTTATCAACACCAGGTCGGCAACAAAAAACCCGACCCACCATTTCTGGCGAATCGGGTTTTTGTTCTAGTTGCGGGGGCAGGATTTGAACCTACGACCTCCGGGTTATGAGCCCGGCGAGCTACCGAACTGCTCCACCCCGCGGCGAAGTTCCAAGTGTAGCACGCCTTTGGGTGAAGGTCCAGTTGAGCTTACTTTAGGGCCGCCAGAGCAGCTGCAATTGCGGCACTTAGCTCGTCATCGGCCTTTCCGTAGGCTGCCCAGTCACCGTCTGCCATGGCAGCGTCTCTAGCCAGCATTGCCACCCGGGCTCGCTCGAGGGCGGCAGCCAGCGCAGCGTTATCGGTGTTGCCATTGGTTGAACCGCCATCATCTGGCGTCTCAGGGTCTACCGGAACCACAACGCCGTCACCGTCGCCGGCTTCAGCACCGGAGTTACCGCCGAACAGGGCGTCGAGCGCCTGATCGAGGGTGTCCTCAAACGCGATCTTGTCACCAAAAGCAACCAAGACCTTCTTGAGGAGCGGGAAGCTGGTCTCACCGGTGGACTTGATATAGACCGGCTGAACGTAGAGCAAGCCGCCACCGACCGGTAGGGTCAAGAGGTTACCGTTGAGCACCTGGGTTGAACCCTGGCGCAGAATGTTGAGCAACCTAGATACCTCAGAGTCGGCAGAGAAGGCATTTTGAACCTGACCAGGACCCGGCACAATTGTGCTGGCTGGAAGGGTCAGCAACCTCAGCTTTCCGTAGTTCTCTGAGACTTTTCCGTCGGTCGAGCCAGCATCGGCATTCACGACAAAGTACCCCTTCAGCACGTTGCGGCTTGACTCTCCGGTAGAACGAGGAATGAAGGTTGAATAGAGCGAGAATGACGGGTCAGAGTCGCCCGGAACCTGCATGGTCAGGTAATAAGGCGGCTGCAGGACCTGGTTTGAATCGGTACCACTCACCGGGTCATTAGGCGTCATCCAAGCATCTTCTTGTGAGTAGAAAGCACCGGCATCGGTCACGTGGTAAGAACCAAGAATTGAGCGCTGCACCTTGAACAGGTCGGCTGGATAACGAACGTGGCTAATCAGGTCACCAGACATTTCGGAAACCGGCTTAATTGTGTTCGGGAAAATCTTTGACCAAGTCTTCAGAATTGGATCTTCGTCATCCCACGCGTATAGGTTGACGCTACCGTCATAGGCATCAACGGTGGCCTTGACCGAGTTGCGAATGTAGTTGATTGACCCTGAGGTTTGAATCAGCCCCGATGAACTGTCGGTGATTGCATCGCCAAGGTTTTCAGCTCGAGAGTATGGGTAATTCGCCGAGGTTGTGTAACCATCAACAATCCAAACCACTCGCCCATCGACCACAGCCGGGTAGCTGTCGCTGTCTAGGGTCAGGTAAGGAGCCACCTCCGAAACGCGAGTGCGTGGGTCACGGTTGTAGAGAATTTGTGATTCATTGTTGAGGGCATCTGAGAGCAAGATTTGCTCGCTCTGGAACTTCAGAGCGTAGGCCAATCTAGCGACAATATTGTCGAGCTTTGGACCACCATTACCGGTAAAGGTTGTATAAGTCTGGTCGGCTTCACCGTCACCAGCCGGATAATCCAGCTCACGCGGCTCAGAGCCTTCAGGGCCGCCAACAATCGAGTAGGTCGGCGATGACTCACCAAAGTAGATGCGCGGCTCGTAGTCGCCAAGCAAACCGTTCGACGGAATTCCCTTTTGCAAGAAGACCGGCTGACCATCGGCTGAACGCTGGTTACCGTAAGCAGCCACCACGCCGTAGCCGTGGGTGTAGACAATCACGTTGTTATACCAAGACTGGCTGTCTCCAAGACCAGCTTGGTCAAGCTCACGCACCGCGATCACGGTGTCTTGGGTCTTGCCGTCAATCTGATAGCGGTCAACGTCAAGGTGAGACTCAAAGTTGTAGTACTGCTTGTACTGCTCCAATTGCTTGAACGAAGCGCTGACCAATGCCGGGTCGATGATGCGAATGTTGGCAGTTGTTTCAGCATCTTCACGAAGTGCACCCGTGGTAGCTGTGGTTTCGGCATCGTATTCAACAGACTCAACAGCGTCTAGCCCGTAGGCAATTCTGGTGGCTTCGATATTGCGCTCAATGTACTGAGCCTCAATGGTTCGTTCGTTTGGTCCAACCTGGAAGGTTTGAACAATCCATGGATACAACGCGCCCAAAACCATCGAACTAATGATCATTAGCGAGGTTCCCATAATTGGCAAACGCCATTTGCCCATAACTGCGGTAATCAAGAACAGTACGGCCACTACAAATGAAATTAGTGCCAAAATCTGGAATCCAGGAATGGTCGCATTGACATCGGTGTAGGTGGCGCCGGTGTACAAACCAGCCGAACTAGTCATGGTCGAATACTGGTCAAGCCACAGAGATACACCCTGAACGATTAGATAAAGAGCCGCCGTAACCGAGAGTTGAACTCGAGCGGCCTTGCCAATCTTGGTTTCGCGACCGCGGAAACGAATGCCGCCGTAAATCAAGTGCACGGCGGTTGCAATCAAACCGGCAAGCAAAATGCCTGCTGAAACAAAGCCGACTAGAGCTTGCAGGAATGGCAGGTCGAACATGTAGAAGGAAACATCTAAGCCAAACTGGGCGTCAGTCTCGCCGGTGTAGCTGCGGTTCAACCACATCAAAACCAAAGGCCACCGACTAGATGCGGCCACACCAGCAAACACACCAAGTAGCACTGGAAGACCAATAGAAACAACCTTGCGCAACTGATCTAGCAGCGCGCGATACTGAGCGAAAGGGTCACCCTCATCGGCGAACTTGAGGTAAATTGGGCGGTTTTTGTAGGCAATAAAGAAGCCCAACCAGGTAATTGCGGCAAAGAAAATTGCTGCGGCCGCAAACACGGCCACCTGAGCAAGAATCTGGGTAGTAAAGACTTCTTCATAGCCCAGCTGACCAAACCAGAGGCTGTCGGTGTAGATGCCCGAGGCACCAACTAGGGCAACAGCAAGCACTGCAACGATTCCTGCAGCAATAGAGGCCGGTGAACGGCGGCGCTTGGTGTTTAGATTCGTGGCAGATGTCATGATTCTCCTGTTGCGTTATTTAGTGCTGCATACCGGCAGAGCCTCGAGGCCTGCATTCGTTCCAATTTTGCTGACCGCCGAAAGCGCGTCGTCAAAAGTTTCAACCTTAAAAACTCGCAGACCTTCCGGAATATTGCCAATTATTTCGTCACAGTTCTCGGCTGGTGCCAAAAAGTACTGGGCGCCATCGCGTTTAGCCGCATACATTTTTTGCTGAACTCCCCCGATTGGGCCAACCGCACCGCCGGCTGAGATGGTCCCAGTTCCAGCAATGAACTTGCCGCCGGTTAGAGCACCAGGGGTCAGTTTGTCGTAGATTCCCAGAGCAAACATCATTCCGCCAGACGGCCCACCAACAGAGCCAAGTTCGAGCTTCACATCAATAGGGAAATCAAACTGGTAGCCAACGCTGACGCCCATGCGGTACTCGCCTCCTTCAGCCTCGTCTCGAACCGGAACAATCTCTTTAGTCAGCGATGAACCCTTGCGTAAGATACCAATCTCTAGAGGGTTGACTCCGTCGTATGCGCCGACTAGGTTTCGAAGCACATCGATGTCAGAGACCGGTGCCCCATTTACCGAAGTGACAATGTCGCCGGCAACCAAGATGCCAGATGCAGGTGCCTCTTTCAGGACGGCGCTGACATAAACGTTCATAGGAACTTCATAACCCAGTTCAGTAAGAGCAACCGCAATTGCCTCTTGCTGCGAGAGCTCCATCATGGCGGTGCTCTCGGCTGAGACCTCTTCTTGGGTCAAACTCGGCGGAAAAACTTGATCTAGCGGCAACACGCTCTGAGCTGGGTCTAGCCAAGCAAGTAGCAGCTCAATCCAGTCGGGAGTTTGTTCGCGATTACCAACCACACTCACGGTTAGCAGGTTCAGATTGCCCTCAGTTTTGTAGGTCCTCGCGCCTTCGACGGTGATGATGTCTTTAGATTCGCTTTGCCCCAGCACGTTGAAAGTAGGCCCTGGGCGCTCGATCACGTATGGCGCCGGCAAGTACATGGCTAGCAGTAACCCGACAACCGACACTCCAGTGAAAATCAGACCCCAAGATTTCTTTGGCTGCTGGCGGGCATCATTTGAAGACGGCTCGTCAAAAAAACTCACAGCAACCTTTCACAAAACCTTGGATGTTCTTAAGCCTAAGCGTGATTATGGTTATCAGAGTAAGGACGGTATGACAGACAAAGACAACTCACAGAATCCGATGGGCATGAATCCAGAGGAATTTGCAGCATTTATGCGCAATCTGCAGCAAGCCATGGCTAGCATGCCCGGAGGCACCGACGCTGCTGGCGTGAACTGGCAAATGGCTGAGACCCAGGCAAGAGAAATGGCCAGGTCTGCATCGCAGCCCATCAGCGATAAATCACGCAAAGCCATTCACGACGCACTGGCTATCGCCGGATTATGGCTCGACGGGGCGACTGTCATTTCAGATTTGAGTAGCGAGCCGAAATTACTAACTCGAGAACTTTGGGTTGCCGATGCGCTGCCACTGTTTCAGGCGCTGACCCAGCCGGTAGCGAGCCGCATGAGCGATGCCCTCAGTGAGCACCTGACGAAGAATCTACCTGAGGAGCTAAGTTCGATTTTGGGCAATGCCAGCGGTTTGATGAAATCAGCCGGGGGCACCCTTTTTGCCATTCAGTTAGGTCAGGCGCTGGGCAAACTATCAGCTGAGGTGCTGAGCGGTGGCGACATTGGTTTGCCGCTTTTCAAAGATCAACGGGCCGCTTTTGTGCCGCAAAACCTGACCGAGTTTGTTGAGGGCTTGGGGCCAGAAGAAGACCAAGCATACATTTACCTTGTCACTCGGGAGATGGCCCACGCGCGCCTGTTCAAACACAGCAAATGGCTTCGCGACCACGTGGTATCTCAGATCTCCACCTTTGCTTCGGAGATTTCGATCGACAACGAGCGCATCGGTGAAATGGCCGAAAACTTGGACCCAAACGACACCGAGGCGATCCGCGAAGCGATTGAGACCGGTGCATTTATTGCCGAGCGCACCGACGAGCAAAATCAGGCCCTGGCAAACATCGAAAACATGCTGGCACTGATTGAGGGTTGGGTTGAAGTGGTCACAGAGGAAGCCACCAAGCTTCTGCCAAAATCTGTTGCCATAACCGAAGCAATTAGGCGTCGGAGAGCAACCGCAGGGCCGGCCGAGGTAACTTTCGGCACGCTTATTGGCCTTGAGCTACGCCCAAGACGACTGCGTGAAGCCACTGCTCTATGGCGAGAGTTGACTAAGGCACTGGGCACTGAGAAACGTGACAGCCTTTGGGGTCACCCTGACCTGGTTCCCACGGGCGCTGACATTGATAACCCAGCGGCACTCATAGCCAAACTGCAAGCACCGACCGATGGCACCGATGAGTTTGACCAGGCATTGCGAGACTTGCTCGGCGAGTAAAAAACTTTGCCGTTGGGGATAACTCGCACCTAGCCGAGTGAAACCTCGCAAACTCATGGCATGGTGATCCGAATAAACCCACATCAACAAGCCGTTTGGCGCGACCCTCACACCCTGCAAATTGGCCTTGGCAACAACCACAAGGTGTTTCAGCGGTTGACGCCGGCGCAAGAAAAACTGATCGCTGCCCTTTATCAAGGCATAGCCAACCAACACCTAGAAACCTTTCGTGAACAATTGGGACTCACCGCAACCGAATCGAGCGCTTTGGTGGGACAACTCGACGGGCTGCTAGAAAAGAGCCGCCCAATAGACCCGAAACACAGACCGCTGGCCCCGGAGCTTGTGGAATCTGCGTTTGCCGAGATTGTTCGAGCCAGCCTGCAAACGGGGTTCAACGGCGAACAGGTTTTGATTGAGCGCAGACAACGCAAAATTAGCATTGATGCTCTTGGTGGTTCGGGGCTCGCATTAGCTCTGGGCCTGGCAACTGCCGGAATAGGAAAGATCTACAGCGCCGATACCTCAAAGGTTACCCCCGGAGACCTTGGGCCGACTGGGTTTCCGACTCAACTACTTGGGCACAGCAAACTGAATGCCTTGAATCTTTTGCTAGCAGCATCGCCGAACCAATCCCGGGTTCATGCTTTGCCACTCAAGGAACATCAACTAGACCAGATGGACTGCGCTATCTTGGCCGGCAGTCAAGTTCTTGAGCCAAAGAGGTACGCCACCTGGATGAATCGCGATGTTCCACACCTAGCCATCACCTCATCTGCAAATGTGGTCTCTGTTAGCCCAATGATCATTCCGGGGCAGACGCCGTGCTTGTTTTGCCTCGATGTTTCGAGAGCCTCCGCGGACCCGACTTGGGCAGCTGTGGCTAGTCAGTTGCTAGGGCGCAAACACAAATTTGACGATGCCACCGCTCAATTCTTTTCGGCCGGGTTGGCGCTACAAAAGGTGCTGCAATTGATTGATTCTGTTGGCGGTTTCGCAGAGGCCATCGCAAACCCATTCGGCTATGAACTGCAGCGTGAAACCGGTGAGTTAGCAGAACTAAGGTGGCCAATGGCACCTGACTGTGGCTGCCGACTAGCGCCGGGTTTGCAGTAGTTGCAAGAACCTTGATGGTTCGCGATCGCGAGCGTTTAGTGAATCGCGGCGTGCCCACGAGAGCGTTAGTTCTTTTCTAGCCCTGGTCAGGCCAACGTATAGCAAACGTTGTTCTTCACGAATTTCAGCTGGCGTTTGTGCATAGCTGATTGGCAGATACCCCTCAGTTAGCCCAAGCAGGTAAACATAATCCCACTCGAGGCCTTTGGCAGCGTGAATGGTAGTCAGCGTTACCGCAGCCTTAATTGGTTCATGCTGCGAGCGCTGACGCTCCTCAAGCTCCCTAGCAAAGTCCATGACACTCGCATTAGCCGGCATTTCTTCGGTGATCGCCAAGAGCGAGTTCAAGGATTCCCATTTGTCACGAGCCGCACCTCGCTCGGCAGGCTGACGAGTCTGCCAACCTAATGAACGGCAAATATCAGACACTGTCTGGAACAGTCCCTTGTCAGTTGGCGCTATGGCTTCAGCACGAATAGCCCTGATGGCGTTTTGCACCTCTGGCCGGTTGAAGAAGCGCTCGCCACCACGCACCTGATAATCAATTCCCGCGTGCGCTAGGGCATTCTCGATTGCTTCTGACTGCCCGTTGACTCGATACAACACAGCGATGTCACTTGGCCTAATGCCCTGATCAAGTTTTACCCGAATCGCAGCCGCGATACCTGCGCATTCATCAGCCACTGTGGCAAAAGACAAGCTGCGCGGCGCAAGCCCGACCTCACCCTGCGAAACCAAGGGTTCGCCAGCACCGTGCGCTTGCGTCAATCGGTTAGCGAAATTAACGATTTGCTGAGTGGAACGGTAGTTACGGGTCAGTTGAATTTCAGTTGCATCTGGGTACCGTGATCCAAAATTCTGCAAGAATTCGCTGGTGGCTCCGGTGAACGAGTAAATCGTCTGGTTCGGGTCGCCAACCACGCAAATGTCCGAATGCTTACCTAACCAAGTGTCCAAGAGGGCGTGCTGCAGAGGCGAGATGTCTTGGTATTCATCGACTGTAAAAAAGCGGTACTGCTGTTGAACGTGGGCCAATGCCCTAGGTTCAGCTCGCAAAAGACCCAAGGTCAAAACCAGCACATCTTCCCAGTCGATCTTCTGCACTCGGATTTTGGCATCTTCGTAAGCCTGCTGCAGTTCAAAATTCTTGGCTGGGCTCAGGCCTGCCACAGTAGGCCTTTGGCCAACAACCCCGGCGTACTCCTCAAGGCTAAGCATCGAGTACTTGCGCCACTCAATCTCGGCGGCAAAGTCCCTAAGCGCACCGACATCCAGGCGAATCTTCAAACCGTCGGCCACCTCTGAGATTAGGCGGGCCTTGGATTGCAAAACCGTAGGTGCGGGCACGCCGGCAAACTGCGGCCAGAAGAATTCCAACTGCGCGAGAGCTGCAGCGTGGAAAGTCTTAACCGAAACGGCGCCCACGCCCAACTGCCGCAACCGGGCCCTGAGCTCTCCGGCCGCACGGTTCGTATAGGTAAGCGCCAATACTCGGTTCGCGGCGTAATAACCAGTGGCAATTCCGTAGGCAATTCGATGGGTGACAGTTGTAGTTTTGCCGGTGCCTGCGCCAGCCAAAATACACGTTGGTCCCACCAGAGATTGCGCAGCTTGCTTCTGTTCTGGATCTAGCCGCTCAAGAATTAACTCAGGATCCACTGTGCCCCAGCTCTGTTGCTGAGGTGATCTCGCCACCGTACCAGTGCTCGATTAGCGCGCGGGAAATGCTCATGCGGCTCGGAAGCAGCAAGTGCTCTGCCTGGACGGCAATTTCTTCACGGCTGAACCAACGCAATTTCTCGATTTCATCACCGTCTGGCGCCAATTCCTGGTTAGCAAACTTTGGGTCCAAGCGCGCGGAAAAACCCACCATGAGAGAGTAAGGGAAAGGCCAAGCCTGACTGCCCAAGTACTCGGGGTTTATCACTCGCACCCCAGCTTCTTCAAACATTTCTCGTTTGACTGCGGCGGCCAAAGACTCCCCTGGCTCGACAAAGCCTGCCAAAATCGACCACCTATTGTCTTCCCAAATCCCCTGAGAACCCAGCAGAATTCGGTCTTGATCATCGATAACCGAGACGATGATCGCAGGATCGGTTCGCGGAAAAACTTGGTGCCCATCGGTCGGGCAAACTCTCACCCAGCCGGCCTGCGTGATCTCTGTGGCAGAGCCGCAGCGCGGGCAAAACTGGTGGGTTTCATGCCAATTCGCCAGTGCTAAAGACTGAGCGTATAGGCCCGAGTGCAGGGCAGATAGGCCGGCCCCAGTACGGCGGAGGTGCTGCCAACCTTCGGAAGAAACTTGATTAGCGGCAGCGTCGTCAACGACCCACAGCACGACTGCTGCCCCTTGAGAAAGACTCGATTCTTCCACTTCGGAGCGGCCTAAAAAAACCTCTAATTGTGGATGAAGCTCGGAGTTGAATCCAATCAATTGAAGCGAGGGTTGAACATGATCTGCGGTAACTTCAAGCAACACTTTGCCGCGATTAACTAGCAGGTACCTAGTACTCGCATCAGCGGCAAGGTCAGAAAACAGTGTCTCCACCGACCGGGACAGGTAATCGCGATCAACTGCCGTGCGCGCTAGCGGTAGGTTGAGTGGCTGATCCATGGTGGCTCTCTGTCTAGATTCGCGTGGCGATGCGGGGCGTTGGAGAAATTTTCTTCTACCCTTTTTCACATGGCCAAATCTCCCTTGATTTTAGCGGCGCTAGCTAAAGCTGCAGTTCCGAACGTCAACTTTCACCAGGTGAAGAGCCTTTCAGCCGGTGGTACTGGGGCGTTTGATTCAGCGTTGCTCACCGCCACCAGCGGAGAACATTACATTGTGCGTGTTGCAACCAACGCATCGGCCGGCACTGAACAAGAGGTGGAACTTAGGGCCCTAAAGGCGCTAACCACCGCTGGCCGTGAACGCCTTCCTTTTGGGCTGACCTCACTGGTTGGCGAGACGAAGGATGAGTCTGGGGCCCGCGTTTTGGTCTTCAGCTTTGTCTACGGAAACCCAGTTGAAATTTCTACCGTTGGGGCTGACACCGCGTTGTCATCCAGCCTCGGAAAAGCCATCGCGGCTATTCACAACCTTGACCGCAGCGTGGTCGAAGAGGCTCACCTAGCCGAGTACAACGCGGCCGAAATCGTTAGAAGCCGCACCGCAGAGCTTGACCGCCTAGCCGCAACTGGCAAAATTCCTGCGATTTTGCTTTCGCGCTGGGAGGCAGCTCTTGAAGATGTCAGCCTGTTCCGGTTTCAACCGACTGTGATTCACGGCTCGCTAAACACCGAGACGGTACTGGCCCTTGACGACCAAATTAGTGGCGTCTTGAACTGGTCTGGACTAAAAATCAGCGACCCGGCAGAGGACTTTGCCTGGATTCTCGGCACCGGAATTCACGAACTAAGTGACAGCATCTTGGACGTTTACCGCCGGCACCACCAAGTAGTGGACGCCGGTCTTCGTCAACGCGCAACTTTGTACAGCGAGATTGAGCTGGCTCGATGGTTGCAACACGGCTTGAACAAAAACGATCAAGACATTATTGACGATGCCACCAGCCTATTGGCCGTGCTGGCCGAAGAGGTGTCTACCGGCGCAGTTGGAAAACTTGTGGCAGCAGCCACCACGATTACTGCAATTAGCTACGAAGACCTGGCTCAACCAGAACCTTCGGAACCGTTGACTACGTTGGCCGAGACAGAAGTAGTCGTTGAAGAAATTATTGTTGAGTACCGCGATGAGGCAACCAAGCCGATTGAGCTGCCAGCAAAGACCGACAACGAGCTCTTCTAGGCTTTAGCCCGGTTGACTACTGCGCCCCAAAGTTCAAGCAACTCAGATTCTGTCAGCAGGCTACCTGGGCTAACTTCAAGCCCTTCTTTCACAAAATAAAAGCAAGCACCGATTTGCTCTATTGGCACCCCTGCAAATTTTGAATAGGCCAATCGGTAAAGGGCCAGCTGCAAAGCTTTGGCAGCTAGGTCATCACTGTCTGCAGGAGGTTTTCCGGTTTTCCAGTCAACAATTTCAATTCCAGACTCGGTGGCAAAGACCGCATCGATTTTGCAGATAAACGTATTGCCACCCATGGTCAACTGAATTTCTTGCTCTACAGCTACTGGCACCTCATTGAACCAACGAGATTTCTCGAAGGTTTCAATGAGCGGCTGCAGCGAGGGGTTGGTGACTTCAGTGACGCGGCCGGCATAGTGCTGCTCCACCCAGGTGTGGAACAGGGTGCCATCGCGTGTCTCTTGGTATGGACGGGCGGGCATTGGGCGCCGAATTTTTTGCGCCAGATTCTCAAAATCAGTTATGTAATCTTTGAACCGCGAAGCCTGAATTCGGACTGGCAATTGGACCCGATTAGCCAACTGGACGGCTTGATCTTTTTCACCGAGGAGCAGATCAATGTCCGCAAGTATTCTGGCTGATGAAAACCGGGTAGTTGAAGAAACGGCCGGTGTGGGTTGGCCTGCTGTGCCCTGGAACACATTCGTGAGAGCAGTTTCGACTTGCTCTTTAGCCCCCTCGAGCTGCAACCTATGCTTTTCACCAAGTGGGTCTAATGGCCAGGACTCAACCAGTTGGTGGTCGTCCAGCGGGTTGACCTCAAGCTGATTCTCTGGAAGCTCTAGCCCTAAATGTTGGGCAGCACTCAACAGAAACTGCGAAGGTTGCCGAACTTTGGCATTGCCTGGCTTCCAGTATGATCCTGACAAAAGCAGATTTGCCTTAGGCCTTGTAACAGCTACGTACATCAGTCGCAACTCTTCTTTGAGCTGGTGGGCCTTGTTGGCCAGCTTGAAGGCCTCCACGCTCTCCTTGGCTTCTGGCTGAGTTGAGACTTGCAAGTATTGCCACTTTGGCAGAGCCTGACTATCACCCCGCAGTGGATAAGGAAGCTTGCCTACTCCAAGCCAACCCGAGGAATTCTTTGAATCGCCGGGAAAATCGCCTTCGATCAGGTTGGCGATAGCAACGTTGTCCCACTCCAGCCCTTTGGCCGCGTGGATCGTCAAAACCTGCACCAATCCCGCCTCAGGGTTAGCCGTAGGCACCTCGAATTTCTCTCGCTGGTCAGCGAACTCAAGCCAATCGAGAAACGCACCAAGATAAGGCTGGTGGTTATTGGCCGAGTAATTCGCAACTATGTTTGCGAAAGCGTTTAAATGAGACAACGGGTTTTTTCTACGCGGATTTGCCGAAACCTCGATGTCGAGCCATAGTTCTTGCTCAACGGCACGAACATATTCGGTGAGAGACAAACCGGTTTGACGCCTCATGCTTCTGAGCAACTGCGCTGCGTTCAAAAGCCTCGGCAGGCCAATTTCGGAAAAACCGAATTTCTCTGGGTGCTTCTCTTCCAGGAGCGCATCGAGTGCATCAACTATGGAGATGGAATCTTCAGCCGATAATCCCTCCTGCTGCTTGGCACGGATGGTGTCTTCGAAACGAGCCACCTTGGTGGCGTAGCGATGGAGCCTTTCTAGATCTTTTGGCCCAATGCGCCAACGCGGACCAGACAGCAAACGAATCAACTGCGACCCCGCCTGTGGATTATGAATCACCCGAAGCGCAGAAACCAGATCTACAATCTCGGGCATTTCGAGAAGGCCACCCAAACCAACCACTTCTACCTCAATGCCCTGCGCCTCTAGAGCCTCAACAAATAGGGGCATCTGACTCCGTTTGCGCATGAGCAGGGCCGAAGTTTCTTGACTCAAGTCTTTGGCTTTGAACCACTTAGCCACCGATTGCGCTTCTGCCTTTATGGTGTCTTCAAAGCGCACATCGATCTGACCCAACTGTGCCGTTGGTGCCGGCACCAACTCGACCGCCTTTAGGTCTCCAATTAGTCGATTAGCGAGGTCTAGCACCTTCTTTGGATTTCTCCAAGAAGTGGAAAGGCTATATGAATTTGCGTCGGCTGGAGCCGAAAAATCCTGATAGAAGTTGGCCAAATTCGAGGCGCTGGCACCGCGCCAACCGTAAATGGCTTGGTTTGGGTCACCGACCGCGAATACTGAAGTCTGAGCAAAAAGATGCTGAAGCAGGCGGGTCTGCAAAAATGACGTGTCCTGATACTCATCGAGTAGTACCTGCCGATACTTGGCACGCTCAAGGTCGGCAACTCCAGGCACCTCTCGGGCTGCCTTTTCGGCAAGCGCAACTTGGTCTGAGTAGTCAACGAAGCCCTGGCGCTGTTTTTCAAGGGCGTAGGCCTCTGCAAGCTTGGCGATAATTGGTGTTGCCATGACCGGCTGAACCAACCCCTGCATGTAAGCGAACGGAGTGGTATCGGCTGAACCTGCCTTGCGGGGCAATTCGGCTAATACTTGGGCAACTTGCTGAACCTCTGCCTCAACCTGCACTGCAGTCACAAGGTTGTCATTCATGGACTGGGCCAAGGCTAAGACCGACTCGACCAAGCTATTCAAATTTTGATCAAGTTCACTCAGCCGGAGGTCGGCATCAGAGCCGTGGGTCAGCACGACCTCACGGGCCAGTTGAAATGCGGCGGCGTCGGACAACAAAACCGCGTCTGACTCATAGCCGATTGCCAAGGCATTGTCTCGAAAGAGGTTATTGGCATAGGCGTTGTAGGTAGAGATGTTAGGCGGAGAAAAGTCGTACTCGAGGCCCTCTGGCCACATGGGTGTATCCCGCAACCTAAGAAGGCTTTCGTATACTCGTTTGCTCAGTTCAGCTGCTGCCTTGCGAGTGAAGGTAAGCCCGAGAATTTCTTCAGGACGCGCAATTTGATTGGCAACGAGCCAAAGTACGCGCACTGCCATGAGCTCGGTTTTTCCGGAACCAGCCCCAGCTACCACCAAAGCCGGTGAGGTGAAGCTGGCTTGTTCTACGGCCGCAGCCTGTTCTGGCGTCAATGTATAAGGCTTGATTACCGAATAGACCTGATTCGCGGAAAATTTTATCTCAACCAACGAAAGACACCGCCTTAGTCAGGTGAATGCTGCACGAGCCAAACTCATTAGAGCTGAAGCAGTGCGAACCAACCTCGGCCAGAAACACCTTGTTGGCCATCGCCATGCCATTGGTGGCCTGATTCAAGATTTGCTCGAATTCGACCTTGAGAGCCGGGTTTTCAAGCAAGCTCGGTTGCGCACGTTCGGTTGGCTTGGAGCCACTAACCAAAAGGAGTTTTGCCCCGGCAAAATCGGACTCAGCCGGGACCCCTTCGAAGGCAGAATGTTCGAAGGCTAATTGATAAACGCCGAGTTGGGCATGATGAATAGCATCTGCTGCAGAAAATTGCTTTGACCCAGTTTTCAAGTCAACGATCATTACCCTGCCGTCAGCAAGTTTCTCGATGCGGTCCACCTGCCCACGAACATGGGCCCGCCCAAAGTCAAACGCAAAATCAACCTCAGAGCCGAGTACGGTTCCACCTTCTTTTTGAAAGCCCTGAAGGTATTGCACCAGATTGGAAATCATTCGTTTGGCCTTGCGTTCGGCGGCCTGCTCAAGCCAAAGGGATTCGAACTCCAAGGTGTGCCATTTGGACTCAACTAAGCCCCAAATTGCTTGGTCAGACACCTCGGAGGCTAGCTCAAATGCCTCATGCAGCAGCGACCCTAAGTTTGCCGAGAAGGTTGAATCAGAACCGCCATGAGCGTTGAGAAACCAGTGCAGCGGGCACTTTATGAAGTTCTCCAGCTGCGATGGGCGCACAAAAACCTGAGCATCAGGATTGGAAAGGTCAACTAGTGGCTCGATCGTTGAAACTGGTGCCAAACCGTACCAACTATCGGGGGAAGCACCGGCAATACCCGCATTGGCCAGGCGGGCCAGGCCCAGCGCCGCCTGCGACCGTTCTGACTCGGCAGATACCGGAAGGCTGGCAAGTTGTCGGCGCAGATTGCCCACTATGCCACGCAATGAAAGTGGCGTTGCGGCATAGTTTGTAGTTTTTGGAACCTCACCAACTAAAAGCCGCACGAACTGGGAAACCTGTGTTTCTTCGGCCTCAGTGGCCGAAATCAGCAGGTGGCCGTAGCAGGCTCCAATTGCCTTATAGAGCATGCGTAGCTCGCCAGGCAGCTCTGACTTTTGGGCAGCGTTTGGGTCATCGAGGCGGCCAGCCAATAACGAATCGAGTGCCGATGCTCCCAGGAGAGACGACCGGGGCCGCAGGTTAGGCCAGACGCCCTCGATCAGCCCCGGAAGCGCCACCACCGTGAACGTTCTTGAAATAAGTGCGGCAGGGGTTAGCAGGCTAACTTTCTCTGCATTTAGCTCGTTTGGCGCCAAGGTGTCTTCGGGAAGACCCAGCGCGAGTTGCTGTTCAATAAAGGTGGCCGCGTTAGCACCGGGGTGCCTCTCAACATAGCGATTTGCAGCGGCGAATAGGGCAACCACGGCATCAAGGTTTTTGTTTGCCTGAACTGCAACTTCACCTACTCCACGGGACAGAGCTTGCCAGGATTTATCGAGGCCTGATTCAGACCAAAAGAGCCAGAGCAGATCCTCGACACTCACGGCGGGCAGCTTAGCCATTTCGAGCGCCTTGAAATAGGTAGTCAAGAACCGCTTGGCTGACCTCACCTCCGGCCCTCGCAGGTCATCGAGCAGTGTTTGGTCAGAAAATAGATTGACTAATAGCTCGTTGCTATTTGCCGGTCCATCGGCAAGAAGTTCTTGTCGGCGAAGAGCCCTTCGAAGCCTTCTTAGGCCCAGCGCATCAAGCCCACAAAGCGGTGAAGTTAGAGCCTCAATCGCAACATCGATGGACAACTCAGGCTTGTTCAAAACCAGCCAACAAACCCTAAGTAGCGCCCTGGTAGCAAACTCATCGCGAAGCGGGCTCTGGGTGTCTAACCGCACCGGAACGCCCTCGTGGGACAGTGCTGCCGACAATTGCTGAAGGTTGCTTTGGCTTCGGGCCACCACCGCCATTTGTGACCAAGGGATTTCTTGATACAAATGCAGCTCTCGAAGCCTGCGGGCCAACCAAGCTAGCTCTGCTTGAGGCTGAACCAAAACCATTGCCTCAACTGCCGGCTTCACCGGCTCTACTGAAGTGTCACTTTGCGCTTCAATAAGGGTGCTCGCGGCCGAATCAGGCAAAAACAAGGCCTTTCGCTGCCGACCAGCCAGGGCAGTCTCAATTTGCGCAGCAACCTTGGCCAGCTTTGCCCTGATTTCACTTGGATGGCCGCCTTTACCCAGAAATCTGGTTTCGACGGCAGTTGCGTTATCTGAGGCTACAAGGTTGGCCAGGTCACTCATAGCTCGAGGGTCGGCAGAACGAAACCCCAGCGTCGAGGCGTCGGGGTCGCCAAATAGGCATAGCCTGGCGCCTCGGCTTGCCGCTACACGAATGAGATTGCTGGCAGCGGGAGTTAGTTCTTGAGCATCGTCAACGAGAATCAACTGAATATCGGCCACCTCTTGAGGCCATAGCTGAGCACCCAGGACCTCTGCTGCTTCACGAAGAATCTGGGAAGGGTCATACCGCTCCCGATGCTGGGGCCCATTGACCACCTCGAGGTAGCGTGCGTAAATCTGGGCAGCCCCAGACCAAACCGGTTTTGAATACCTCACCGATAGTTCGTTCAGTTGCTCAAACGACAATCCGTGTTCTAGGCAAACCGTAATCAAGTCGCGAAGCTCAGTGCGGAAACCGGCAAGTGAAATTACCGTTGAATTAATGTGCTTTGGCCACATTTCAAGGTCACCTGCTTCAAGGTGTTCTGAGATTAGTTCAGCCAAAATGCGGTCTTGTTCACTGCCGCTAATGAGCTCTGGCAAATGCTCACCGGCTGCAAGTGCCCGGTGGCGAATAATGGAAAAACCAAAAGAGCTAATCGTGCGCGCCAAAGCCGAGGGTGCCGCACCCTGCATGGCCAATGCGAGCGAGTCTCTGAGGGAGTTTGCAGATTCTCTAGTAGCAGAAAGCACCAAAATTTGGCTTGGCTTTAGCCCACTTTGAAGGGCGGCCAGAAACTCTGCCTGGACTGCAGCGGTTTTGCCCGAACCAGGCGAACCGAAGACAGTGGATACTTTCACGAAGTCAAAACTACCTCTACCCGCTGACATTGACTCATAAACCGGAGCCCTCAGCAGGATTGTCGCTGAGTTGTCGTAATCTAATTGGAGTAGATGAAAGGTCATCAATGGACATTCGAATTGGCATCAAGCACAGCCCGCGCGAACTCAGCTTTGAATCAGCACAGTCAGCCTCAGAGGTTGAAGCACTAGTTTCAGCCTGTCTAGAATCTGGCGCAAAAGTTCTGAGCTTGACCGACAACAAGGGCCGCAAGTTTGTGGTTCCTGCCGAGGCCCTGGCCTACGTTGAGATCGGTGCCGAAGAAACTCGTCGAGTTGGGTTCATTGCCTAATGGATCCAATTACTCTTCTGTGCGTTGCCTTCATTGTGGTTTACGGCCTAATACTTGGACTAGTTGCCCCATACGTGAACCTTAGCCATGAAGCGGTTGGCTCCTTGGTGCCAACCGGGCTTGCTATTGTCTCGGGCAGTGTGCTTTGGGCAATTTTGACTTGGGCAGGAATGCCTTATGACCAGCCTTGGATTTGGCTGATTGTTATGTTGACCATGCCGGTTGCCATGTTCTTTGGTGGCAAGCAAATCGCAAAAACTCGCGACTAGCGGCAAAGACTTTTCAAACTACCGAGCCTGCTATTAGGCAAATTAGGCCGTCAGGCCCAGCGCATCCATTCGAATAGTGTGTGCGCCAATTAGTTCGGTAACCAGCGGCTCCAACTTGGAATAAGAAGCAAGGTTAACTGCACGCTCTTCATCGATGGTCAATTTCTTTGACTTTGAGATGCCAGCTAACTTGCGATTGTCAAAAGCTGCACGAAGTTCGAGCAATACATCTCCCATCAGGCGGCGGCCCCAAAGAGCCAGCCTTGAAGCGAGGGTTGGGTCTTTCTGCATTGACTCAAGCAGCACGCGCTTGGCAAACTGCTCAAACTTTTTATCGCTGAGCGCCTTCTCAACGTCGGCACGCAGAAGCGGGTCCAGACCAACGGCCAACCTGCGGTAAAAATCATCGAGCAGGCCAGAGACCAAGTAAACCTTGATCACACTCTCGTACCAGTCAAGACCGTTGGTGCGGGAGTGAAACATCTCGATGCGCTCAACGAAAGGATCCATGGCGTCTGTTGGATCAATGCCCTGGGCGGCAATTTTTTTGGCAATGCTGCGATATTTTTCAAAGCTCTTGGCAGCAGCCTCACCAAGCTCTGCCTTGTACTGAGTGTTTGGTGAATACTTGAGCTCACTGGTGAGAATCTCAAACTGGCTCAGCTGCAAATAGGCCAATTGCCCAAGAAAAGCCTTGGCATCTGGGGTGTACGGTTTTAGGTTTACCTCGCCGGTGTTGCGAGCAGCTCGCTCTTCGCGAGGCGGCAGAGCCAGCTTGCGGGCGCTGGTACGAATTTTCTTAAACCAATCAAACACATTCACAAGGATACTCATCATCCCTACCGGTGTCATAGCACCCCGAGTAGACTGAAGATGACATAGGAGAACTATTGAATTTCGCCGAATTAGGCATCGATGAAGACATCGTTGAAGCCCTCGCCCTGCGAGGCATTACCAGCCCATTCCCAATCCAGGAAGAAGCTATTCCGGTTGCACTAACCGGTCAAGACGTTATTGGTCAGGCAAAAACCGGAACCGGAAAAACCCTGGGCTTTGGCTTGCCACTTCTGCAGAGCTTGGGCAAGAACCCAGAACCAGGCGCCAAGGCGCTTGTGGTGGTTCCGACCCGTGAGCTTGCCATCCAGGTTGCCGACGACCTCAAATTGGCCTCAGCCAACCGTTCAACCATGGTTGCTGCAATTTACGGCGGCAAGGCATACGACGAGCAGGTTGCCGAGATCAATGCCGGTGCGCAGGTGATCGTGGGAACCCCGGGCCGCTTGATTGACCTTTCGAAGCAGAAGCTGCTTGACCTTGCAAACATTCGTTTCATGGTTCTTGATGAGGCCGATGAAATGCTTGACCTTGGTTTCTTGCCTGACGTTGAGAAGCTTTTTGCCTACACGCCAGATGGCCGCCAAACCATGCTGTTCTCGGCAACCATGCCGGGCACCATCGTGACCATGGCCCGCAAGTACCAGAACCGCCCGGTGCACATTCGCACCAACGACCCTGACGAAGGCCAGACCAAGTCAGACATCAAGCAGTTCATCTACCGCGCCCACGCGCTAGACAAAGACGAGGTTGTTGGCCGAATTCTTCAGGCCGAAGGTCGCGGCAAAACCGTAATCTTTACCAAGACCAAGCGTCAGGCCTCGAAGGTTTCTGAAGAGCTAGTAGACCGCGGCTTTAACGCTACGGCACTGCACGGCGACATGACCCAAGAAGCTCGCGAAAAGTCGATGGCGGCATTCCGCTCAGGTAAGCGCGACATCTTGGTGGCCACCGAGGTCGCAGCCCGAGGGATTGACGTCGACGACGTTACTCACGTAATCAACTACACGATTCCTGAAGACGAGAAGGCTTACCTACACCGCGTTGGCCGCACCGGCCGCGCTGGACGCACCGGCATTGCTGTGACCTTTGTTGACTGGGAAGACCTTGCACGCTGGGGGCACATCAACACCGCCCTAGAGTTTGGTCAGCCTGAGCCAACCGAGACTTATTCAAGCTCGGCACACTTATTTGCTGACCTCGAGATTGCTGCGGGAACCAAAGGCCGAATCGCCAAGACTAAGCGACCAGAAGGTTGGAAGCCTGGAGATGACGAGAAGCCTCGTGGTGGTCGTTCAAACTCTGGCCGTGCCGGTGGTCACTCTGGCCGCAATCATAAAGATGGCGCCACTCGCGGCGATAAAGATCGCAGGCCGCACGGCGACAAGCCGCACAAGTCTCAGGGTTCAACCGCCAGCGATTCCGGTTCCAAGGCTGAGACCCACGGCGGTCACGAACACCCTCGCCCGCCTCGCAACCGCACTCGAACCCGCACCCGCGGCGGCAACCCAATCGCCTAGCACTTTTAGCTAAGAGAAGTGAAGAACCCTCGGCCAAACTCAGGTTTGTACGAGGGTTTCTACTTGGCGATGAGACTAAAAAATGGGGGCGCAACCGGTTGCGGCAGCCAAGATTCGCTCCAGCATTTCTGGCGCAGTTGTGTTCTCACCAAGCCGGTTTGGTTTGCCGTAAACCCCGTGATAATCGCTAGAGCCGGTGACTATTAGCTGGCGCTTAGCGGCCAGCGCCAGCAGCCAATCTCGGGCGTTTTCAGGAACTTCGCGGTGGTAAACCTCAAAGCCGGCGAGACCTGCATCAATCAACTGTTCAAAATGATCTTCGGGTAGGTCACCGCGCGAGGCGTTTGGCGAGATGTCTGTCAGCGGGTGCGCAATTACCGGCACGCCCCCAGCCGCACGAATCAGTTGGATGGCATCAAAAGTGTCTACGGTTTTGGTCGGAACGTAGTACTTACCATGGCTATTTAGCGGGCCATTGAAGACCTCGCCGCGGTCAGCAAATAAACCTAAATGAACCAGGGCATCAGCAATAGCCGGGCGGCCAATGGTTGCCCCCTCCTCAAGCATTTCTAAAACCAAATCCCAAGTGATGTCGTAGTCCGCAGCAAGCCGGTCGACCATTAGCATGGCCCGGTTTTCTCGAGAATTTACGGTGGTCAATAGCTCTTGACTCAAAGCCTTGTGATTTGGGTCTGGCAGATAGGCCAGCATGTGAACACTGATAAACCTGCGGCGGCCAGTCACCTTAACTTCAGCACGCGTGGTTACCTCAATGCCCGGAACAAAGCCCAACCCAAGACGCTGAGCCGCCTCAGCCGCCTCAGCCCACCCGCTTGTGGTGTCGTGGTCGGTTAGCGCTAAAACTTCAACCCCGGCTGCGGCAGCGTGCTCAAAAACCTCGGTAGGGCTTTCTTTACCATCTGACCGAGTTGAGTGACTGTGCAAATCAATGATTGCCATAGTGCCAGAATAAAGGCATGAGGAGCCGCACCCCGCACAGCAAGAAATTCATGACCTACATCGGTTCAAACTGGGCTGAGTCAGACAGTTCTTTGCCCGCGGCTAATCCGGCCGCGCCTTATGCCGCTGCCAGACGAGAAAAAGTTGCGGCTGCATTCCAAGGCAAAGTCTTGGTTTTCGAGGCCGGCCCTGCCCAGACTCGTTCCAACGACACTGATTACCTCTATCGTCCGCATTCTGCTTTTAGCCACCTAACCGGTTGGGGTTCGGCAGCAGTACCCGACTCAATCTTGGTGATCGACGCCAGAAGACCCAAAGCGGTTAGCACACTGTATTTTCGCGAAACCGCGGGCCGGGACACCGATGAGTTCTTTGCCAACTCAGCAATTGGTGAGTTCTGGGTAGGCCAGCGACCATCGCTGGAACAGGTCGCTGCACTCCTCGGGGTTGCCACCGCTGCCCTGTCGGAGTTCAAGATTTTCAAGAAGTCGGTAAGCAAAGAGCAGCTGATTACGATGTCGAAAAATACTGAGTTGGCCCAGTTTGTCTCTGAACTGAGGCTTATCAAAGACGAATTTGAGATTTCCGAAATGCGCAAGGCAGTGGCTGCCTCAGTCAAAGGGTTTGAAGAGGTTGCGCGCAACTTAACTAAGGCGAAGGGGCACCCGCGCGGCGAGCGGATTGTTGAAACTGCGTTTTACTCACAGGCCCGCATTGAGGGCAACTACCTCGGCTACGAAACCATCGCCGCATCGGGACCACACGCCTGCATTTTGCACTGGGTAAATAATGATGGCCCAGTCCTAGATGGCGACCTCATTTTGGTTGATGCTGGAGTCGAGGTCGACAGCCTTTACACCGCCGATATCACCCGCACCCTCCCAAACTCAGGCGAGTACTCCGAGGTTCAGCGGCGGGTTTACGAGGCCGTGCGCGAGGCAGCCGACGCGGCCTTTGCCGTTGCCAAGCCGGGCAACAAATTCAGAGATGTTCATGCGGCAGCAATGAAGGTTATTGCGGCCAAAACTGCAGAGTGGGGCTTTCTTCCGGTCTCTGCTGAAGAATCGCTAAAACCTGAAAATCAATTTCACCGCCGCTGGATGATTCACGGCACGAGCCACCACCTCGGCCTTGATGTGCACGACTGCGCGCAGGCTAGACGCGAAATGTACCTGGATGCCGAGGTTCAACCGGGCATGATCTTCACCATTGAGCCCGGGCTCTATTTTCACCGCGATGACCTACTGGTTCCCGAGGAATTTAGGGGAATTGGCGTGCGCATCGAAGACGATATTTTGATTACCGAAACCGGCGCCGAGAACCTGAGCGCAGCTCTGCCAAGAGGTTCTCGAGAGGTTGAAGCTTGGCTTAGGGGCCTAGCTAAGCACTAAATGGTTTTGGTTGCCATGATTGCGGCCGCCTGATCGGCAAGCTGGCTAGGCACCTGAACCTGGTACTTTGACGCAACCACAGTTGACTGGCTGATGAACCCAGGCTTGTTCTTGGCAAACGCAAATCTCAGAATGTTGATCAGCATGCCAATACCGGCACCAATAAAGATTGCTGAGACTACTGGAGCAAAAGCCTCTTGAGTCGTGGTGGTTTCTGCGCTGGCTCCAAAAATCAGCCCCCAGATGAGCCCAAGCCATGAACCGGTGGTGGCACCCCCAAGGGCCACTCGTGCATTACTCAACTTGCCACGAACCCGCTCAACGGTGCGCAAATCTTTGCCAACCACCGCAATTGAACCAGCCGGAAACTTGCCATCGATGAGACGGGTAACCAACTCTGCAGCTTCAGCATGAGTTTTGAACTCTGCAATTACCTCTCCCTGAGGAATTGCAGCTGTCTGGGCCCGGGAAGTTCGCTTATTGTTCACAGCACTATTCTGGCACGCCTTCAACCTCTCGTCTAAGGTTAGAAGAGTGAGCGCGACCAGAGTATTTGTAGCCAGATTGGCCGGATGTGGCGTCTTTGACCCAGCGGGTGACCGCGTTGGTAAAGTCATCGACGTTCTTGTGGCCTACCGCAAATCGGGCTCACCTAAGGCCACCGGCATGCTGGTTGAAATCAGTGGCCGTCGACGCGTATTTGTGCCAATCACCCGAGTAACCGCAATTTCTCCGGGCCAGGTAATCACTACCGGTCTAATCGACCTGCGCCGATTCACCCAGCGCGGGCAAGAGGTTCGAGTTATTGCCGAAATTCTTGGCCGCAAAGTGCGCCTACTTGATGGCAGCGGGGCCGCGACGATCGAAGACTTGGCCATTGAGCAAGGCAAGCAAAAGGACTGGACAGTTAGCGAACTGTTCTTGCGCCGACCAAAGACATCGGCTTCACCTTTTGCTCGCGGTGCCACGCTATTTTCGGCCTGGGAGCAAGTAACCGAAGAGGCCAAGGGCACTGAGAGCCAGAGCGCTCAGCAGCTGATTGCCACCTATTCAGAGCTGCGCCCAGCCGACTTGGCGAGCGCCTTGCTAGACCTACCTGACGAGCGCATGATCGAGGTTGCTGAGGAACTCGACGATGAGCGCCTAGCCGACGTGCTTGAAGAGCTGCCTGAAGAAGAGCAGATCGACATCATCACCGAGCTTGACGACGAGCGTGCGGCTGAGGTTCTAGACCTTATGGAACCAGACGACGCTGCCGACCTGATGGCTAACCTGCCTGAGGCACGCACCGAGGCAATTCTTGACCTTATGGATGAAGAAGAAGCTGACGACATTCGTATGTTGATGCAGTTTGACGAGTTCACAGCCGGTGGTCTGATGACTACTGAGCCAATCATTTGCGCCGCCGATGCAACCGTAGCCGAGGCCATGGCGTTGATTCGTCGCGTTGAGGTAGCGCCTGCGCTGGCGGCATCGGTGTTTGTAACTTTGCCACCTTACGAGGTGGCCACCGGCCGTTACCTTGGCGTAGTGCACTTTCAGCGAATGCTGCGTTACCCACCGCACGAGCGCTTGGGCAATCTGCTTGACACCGAGCTAGAAGCGGTAAAAGCTGACACCCACATTTCTGTAATTCACCGAACCTTGGCCAACTACAACTTGGTGGCCTTGCCGGTAGTTGACGATGAAGCACGCCTGATTGGTGTGGTTACCGTTGATGACGTACTAGACCACCTGCTGCCAGATGACTGGCGCACCGAATCAGAGGAGGGCAACCGTGGCTAAAAACTCACTCGATGCCCCACTACGCGCAAGCCGCCGACTGGTTCCAAAATTTACCGTGGATGGCGACGCCTTTGGACGCGCCTCGGAGTCATTTGCTCGCGCCATGGGAACCGGTGCGTTCCTAATTGGTATGTCGATTGTGGTTGCCGTCTGGCTAACCTGGAACACTCTGGCACCAGAGTCGATGCAGTTTGACCCAAGGGCAACAAACTTCACCCTGATGACTTTGATTTTGTCGATGCAGGCCTCTTATGCTGCGCCGCTGATCTTGTTGGCTCAAAACCGCCAGGATGACCGCGATCGCGTTAAATTTGAGCAAGACCGCCAGCGTGCCGAGCGCAACCTAGCCGACACCGAGTACCTAGCCCGCGAGGTTGTGGCTTTGCGTTTGGCCATGGATGATCTTGCCACCAAAGACTTTGTGCGCGACGAATTGCGCGACCTGCTGAAAGAGATTCTTGATGAGCGCAAGCGCGATTGAGCGTGCGCTGGCAACTGTTATTGACCCAGAACTCAGGTTGCCGCTGACCGAGCTTGACATGGTTGAGATCCATGAAGGGTCTGTCACAGTGAAGCTTACGGTGGCCGGCTGCCCTGCCGCCGTGAAAATTGAGTCCGAGGTAAAAGCGGCGGTTGCGCCGTTTGGCGTCGATGTGCAAATGTCAGTCATGAGCCAGGCTGAGCGCAATGCTCTAAAGGAAAAACTTCGTGACGGCAAGCCTCCGCGCACCAACCCCTTTGGCAAAGACACCCTAACCCGGGTATACCTAGTGGGCTCTGGCAAGGGCGGGGTTGGCAAGTCTTCAGTTACCACGAACCTGGCGGTAGCCCTGGCTGAGCTCGGCCACCGCGTGGGCCTGATTGATGCCGATATTTTTGGTTTCAGCATTCCCGGACAGCTTGGCATCACCGACAAACCAACGCGCGTAGACGAGCTGATCTTGCCGCCGGTGGCACAGGCCGGACCTTGGGGCGTAAAGGTCATTTCAATTGGAATGTTCCTAGATGACAACAAGCCGGTTGCTTGGCGCGGACCCATGCTGCACCGAGCGGTTGAACAGTTCTTGTGTGACGTATTTTGGGGCGACCTAGATTTCTTGCTGGTTGACCTGCCACCCGGCACCGGCGATATTGCCATTAGCCTCGGCCAACTCCTGCCGACAGCAAAGAGCATTGTGGTAACCACCCCTCAAGCCGCAGCGGCGGAGGTTGCCGAACGGTCTGGCTCGGTTGGGCTACAGACTGGTCAACTGGTATTTGGAGTCATCGAGAATATGAGTTGGCTCGAGCAAGCTGACGGCACCAAACTGGAAATCTTTGGCCAGGGTGGCGGTATTGCGGTTGCCGACCGCCTAGCTCAGCTAGCTGGTGCACAGGTTCCGCTCCTGGGGCAGATTCCAATTAGCGTCACCCTTCGCGAGGGTTCTGATGCCGGTCTTCCGGTGGTGCAAAACCACCCCGATGACCCTGCGGCCCGCAGCATCCGTGAAATTGCTGTGAAAATCACGCAAGACAAGATTGGACTGGCCGGCAAACTGCTTAGAGTTAGCCTGTGAGTGAAACCAGCATTAGCTCTTTAGTGAGCCACCTACCAACGGCACCAACTCAGGTTGCGGTACTAAACCCGGCTACCGGTAAGAAAATTTATGACTTGCCGCAGTTGACAGCCGAGCAGGTCACCAGTGCCGTGGCAGCCGCCCGCGATTACCAGCCAATCTGGGCCAAGGTCTCAGTTCATGACCGACAGGCAATCTTGCTGAGGCTTCACGACCTGATGTTGGCCGATGAATCAAAGTTGCTCGACCTGGTGCAACTTGAAACCGGAAAGTCACACGCTCATGCCTTTGAAGAGGTAGTTGGCGCCATTGCGGCGCCGGGTTACTACGGCAAAATTGCTGCCAAAACCCTAGCCCGCAAACGCAGCAAAGCCGGAGTTCCGGTTCTAACCAAGACCTATGTAGATCATGTTCCATTGGGCGTAGTTGGTGTGGTGACCCCTTGGAACTACCCTTTGGCACTAACCATGCTCGACGTTGTGCCAGCCCTAGCCGCCGGTAACACGGTGGTTCAAAAGATTGATAACCAGACCGCATTAACTGCACTGTTTGCAAGACACTTAGCCATCGAGGCTGGGCTAGATGAGTCTGCCTGGACCATCGTCACCGGTGATGGCGAAGTTGTCGGAAACGCTTTGGTCGATCAGGTCGATTACGTTGCATTCACCGGATCAACAGCCACCGGGCGCAAGGTTGCCCAACGTGCGGCGGCCAGATTGATTGGCTATTCACTTGAGCTTGGCGGCAAAAACCCGATGATCGTTCTTGAAGGGGCAAACCCAAAGCGGGCAGCCGAAATTGCCATTGCCGGGGCCTTTAGCTCGGCTGGGCAACTGTGCGTTTCTATCGAGCGGGTTTACGTGCCGCAGAGCCTGTTTGAGGCCTTCAGTACTGAACTTGCCAAGCAAACCAGCGACCTTCAAGTGGGCCGCTCAGACGACTTTAGCCATGATGTTGGCAGCCTGGGCGGCTACGTGCAACTGCAGCGGGTTTCGGGCTACGTCAACGATGCTGTGGCCGAAGGCGCCCAAGTTTTGGCCGGCGGCCACGCGCTGCCAGAGGTCGGCCCGTATTTCTATGCCCCCACGGTGCTAAAGAATGTTCCCGAGTCAGCCAAACTTTACCGTCGAGAAGTATTTGGGCCGGTACTTGCTGTGGAGAGCTATGCCACGATCGATGAGGCAATCGAAAAAGCTAACGACAGCGAATACGGCCTCAACGCCTCGGTGGTGGGTCCGGTCAACGCTGCGTCCAAAGTTGCCAGCAAACTTCATGCTGGCAGCGTAAACATTAATGAAGCATTCAGGGCCAGTTTTGCCTCAATGGAATCACCGATGGGCGGAATGAAAGCCTCTGGACACGGCCGCCGCAATGGCCCAGCCGGTTTATTGCGATTCACTGAAACCCGAGTAATTGGTATTGCTGGCGGATTAATGAAGCTGCCGTCGCGGGCGAGCCACTACAAAAAGATGGCACCGCTAATGCGCACCATGGTGAAGGCGCTCAAACTGTTTAGATAGCCAAGCAAATGTCCAGGTCTTGAGACCTAGGTTGCTTCAGAATC
>JACCDN010373567.1_pt1 | contig 45946 bp, 33 predicted proteins | sample 7441691 | NCBI WGS metagenome assembly JACCDN01 (sample SAMN15323439, study PRJNA562643) | freshwater metagenome | isolation source: river surface water | place: USA:Blue River Watershed | collected 2017-08-16 | reverse complement strand
CACATGCGAAAATAATCCAACGGATTGTATATTTCATCATCTCAGCATAGGGAAAAGCGAGAGATCTTGCAAGAGCAGATAGACACCTCATCACTTCATATTGCTATATCCCTCTCACATCACTATAAACCTTATAACTTTACAAACCTTATAACATTATGACTATATTGCTCGGTAAGCCTGTCGCTGAGGCACTCTTTGCATCATCTATCGAAACGATACAAAAAAACCAACGACAATGACGCTATATTGTTGATCTTTTTTGTGGTGATAATCCGACCATACAGACCTACCTTCGTATGAAAGCCAAAGCATGCGAACGTGTCGGACGACATTTTTTGTTGTTTGGCCAAGGTAGAGATCCACAGGAGATCGTCGGCATCGTTGCTGAGCAGCATCTCTCGGCACTCCAGAGACTCTATACACTCACTGACTATACACTGGATGATGCCTATGAGCTGATCGACATACTCGGACAGGACGATCACTGCATGTGATTTATCCCCCAGCTCCCCTTCAGTCCGACTCTCAATGCAAACAAAAAAGACATCTTCGATCGTATACCATGGCATATCGATGTCGATGGACTGAGTACAGCAAGTATGGACAAATATAGCACACACGAGATCGACATCCTCGGTGCGACGCCACAGGCTGCGTTTCACATCCTCGATCACTATGGTCTCGGTGATCTACACGACAAAAAGATAGCAATCGTCTGACAAAGTATCCTGACAGGGATCCCTGTATCACAGTGATGTCTCAGGAGAGGTGCGACCGTGACGATATGGAACTCCAAAGGAAGTATCGCCGATGTCCAAGCATCATGTCGCGATGCCGACATCATCATCGCATGTACGGGCGTCGTCCATCTGATCAGTAGCGAACATATCCGCCATGATCAGAGTCAAATCGTGATCGACATCGGTCGAGGTATCAAAGATGGTAAGGCCGTCGGTGATGGCGATTTCGATGCAATAGGAGAACATCTCGCCGCATACACTCCCGTCCCAGGATGAATCGGCCCTGTCACGATCGCTGGCATCATTAGTAATGCTTGTACTTTAGCGACTATGTATCAAAAGACCAAAGCGTAAATACAAACTATCGAAGAAAGTAATGCTTGCCATTGCATCACTCATACAAATAGCTATATACATGTGATCTTTTAACCTTTGTTTTTCTCATATGATAGCATATCGTCTCTGATTGTGTACCAGTATCGCTCTCGTAGCTCTGAGTATCTGCTCTATACATACTGCCGTCTGGGCACAGAGTACCGATGCAGAGCTAGATGCACTACTGGGCAATACACTCCCTACATCAGGAGCCAATCGATGATATACAGCCAATGATACCAATAGTGTCAGAGTCATAGGTCTCAATGGCAGTGCTGTCACCATAGAAGCACCTATTGCCAAGAAAAATAATCAGAATATCACCACATACTTTATCGCATGGTGAACAGTCTCCTATCACGCTATCACGACTGACAGCAATGCTGATATCACCAAGATCAAAGATAGCGTCCTCAATACTAGTGACATACAGTACAGCATCACTGGTAGTAGTAGCAATAGCGGTATGGTGCTACGTATCGTCATCACTATCAGTGATACAGCAGCTGATCAATACATCACCATCATCCCACAAGACGGCAACAATCAAGGTAACGGTATCGAAGATTATAAATTTAATGTCGGAGCAAATACATGACAAACTGCAGTCCTTGCTGACAGCAACAACGCTAATCTCAATCAAGCCATCACGAATATCTCCTGTACTCGAGCAGGCAACAATGATGAAGTAACTCTCAGACGAGATAGAAATACTGCACTGAATGCAACTAAAGTAGAGATATCCTATAAGACTGATGCAAGTCAGTGATCGATGCAAGTCAAAGGCACTCCCGCTATCGCCGACAAGTCATTTACTTTCGAGACTGACAATCGTGAGGAGACGCTCCTCAAGCTCAAGCCTCTCGCTAGCAATAATGCACCCGTAGGCAATGAAGTCATGTATACCTGTAAATCTGACGGCAACCCTGACACACATGATGCAGGTGACACCAATGACAATAACACCGATACGCCGACAAGCATCACGACCGTCCCCCATACTGGTCCGAAAGAAACTTTTGCTATCGTCTTGATCGCCACACTGGTACTCTATGGTATCTATAGGAAGCTCAAAGCATAAGAAAATACCAAGACACAAAAGCCTGCCTGTCGGCAGACAGGTGAGAAAGTAGGGACGCATTCGTGATGCATCCCTAGATAAAAGTAGGAATTTTTAATTATGCATTGTGCATTATATGCTTCCTCCCCTCTCACGCTACTTCGCAAGCAAAAATCCCCCACCCACGAGGATGGCTCAGATGGTATGTGCGAAGAGAAAAGATAACGTGACTGCCATCAATGTCTCCGTCGGGAATGTCTCACTCCCTATGCATCCTGCAATGCAGGAGAGGATGCTCCATCTCGCAGATCATAATACTTTCCACAACGGTATCGTCCAGTATACTGCCACTGTCGGTACGAAAGAGGCAAATGATGCTTTCCTGAATATCATCGCGTCCAGTGGATACGAAACACAATGACTATACTCACAGATCACTGACGGGTGAAGCCAAGCGATGGAGCTCGTCATCCTCGGTGTCAGCGATGCTCACGATAGACCCATCCTCCTCATCGATCCTGCATATGCAAATTATCTGAACTTCGCTACCAGGACAAGCAGAGATATCGTGACAATCACGAGGACACTCCAGTCAGACGGATCATTCTCCTTACCTGCCATCAGCGAGATAGAGCATGTTATCGAAACGCATAATCCCTCCGCCATCATCGTCATCCCCTATGACAATCCGACAGGACAACTCTTCTCTCGTGATATGATGATCGATCTCGCTCGTCTCTGTGTCGCACATGATATGCGATACATCAGTGATGAAGCATATAGAGAGCTCTATTATACCGACAGTGATGTGATCAGTATCTGGTGAATAGACAATACTATCGTCCCTGGCATCGAATCCAGGAGGATCAGTCTCGAGACGACGTCGAAAGTGTGGAATGCCTGCGGTCTCAGAATCGGTGCTCTCGTCACGGATAATCAAGAGTTTCATACGAAAGCAGTCATCGAGAATGCGAACTCTCTCTGTGCCAACACGATCGGTCAGTATATCCTCGGAGCTCTCGCTCATATCTCACATGCAGACCTGCAATCTCGATATAGACAGCAGAGATCCTACTATGGAGCTATTTTACCGAGGATCGCTACTGAGATCCGTGACGCTATCCCATGAGCTATCGTCTCCAGAGCCGATGCATCGATATATCTCGTCGTCGACGTGAGAGATATCGTGCAGCCATGATGGGATACGGTAGCATTCTCCCTCTTCTGTGCCAGAGAGTGAAAGGTCGATATCGATGGTGTCGCTCATACCCTCCTCGTCGCACCGATGGCAGGATTTTACAGCGTCCCGAAAGCTTTCGGGATGGCAGAGAAAAATCCCTGACAGACACAGATGAGGATAGCCTGTGTCGAGACGCCAGAGCGTATGGCTCTCGTCCCGAGATTGTTACAGGAGTTGTTGAGGCAGTTTGACGGAAAAGAAGAAAAAGAGACGAATTGACTCTAGCAGTCCTCAGAAGCGACGACAGGTGTGGACTGACCGCTCCACTTCATATTTGCAATGCCACCATCATTCCAATACGCTGCATAGACCTTACCAAATTCATCAACCTTCGACAGCATGGCAAAGCAGCTAGATCCGACACTGAACCAACTCTCATTGTCAGGATCCCAATAACCTGGTTTCTTCGGTTTACCAGACGGCTCATTCCCAAAAAACAAGCTTGCGAAGTTAAATATCTTTTCTTTTTCCGAATATCCAGGAAAACTATCGATAAATGTTCATACTTCTTCTTTATTTTCAAATAGTTTCATACCATTACCTTGTCTCGCACATTCTGCTCCTGCAGCTTTGCCACTAAAGTACCACATATCTCACATTCACTGACTAGCATATCCACGAACAATACCATTTTTTATATCCTCTTTTCCATCTTTAGGCTGCAAGACGGAGAATTTTCTGCCCATCATTTCTACTTTACCATCAGTGGTGATTTTTATTTTATCCACCTTGTCTTTATTTGGTCAGCTAGGATATTTATTCTTCATAGCATCCAGACGAAATTGAATAGGTAGGCTATTTGATGAGTTGTTATTTGATGAGTTGTTATTTGATGAGTTGCTATTTGATGAGTTGCTATTTGATGAGTTGCTATTTGATGAGTTGCTATTTGATGAGTTGTTATTTGATGAAGTAACATCTAATTGCCCATTATCTCTTTTGTATTTCTCATAAGCCTGTTTTAATAGATCGATATTATCAGAAGATACATTTTGTCTTTGCTCTATCCTATCAATATTCAATCTAATAATTCAAGTATCTCTTATGATATATGGCTCTATCGTAGATTGTTCTACATACGATAGATCTTTCAAGCAATCAGAAATATCAGTATTGGAAAAACTTTTCAAAGTTTCTATTTCTGTTCACGAGAGATTATAGTTTGAGAGTATCGTACCATAACTATACATCTCGGGGTGAAGAAGTTTATGAAATATACCACCCACGATTTTCAGAACTTCCCAATTGTGTTGATGTATATCTTTATCTTGTTCATTCCTTGATTGAAGAAATGATTGTATCAATTTATTCTTTATCTTTTCACCGACTTGTGAATGAGCAAGATGAACATTCCCGACATCTGGCAAGTAGCCCAAGAGATCTGTATTGTCTGTTGCTTTATGGAGACTGATAGCCATTTGATTTAGTTCAAATTAAAAATCACTATATATAGTAATCTTTTTCTTTTACTTGTCAAATTTCGAGAGGAGAAAGTTCGTACTTTCTTCATCAAGGCAAAAGTATCGTCGCCATGCAGGCGAAACAAATGAACAGAATACCTTCTAATGCAAGGTACAACTTTGAACGATCTTTAACCACTTTTGACAATGTTCAACCATTTTCTCCCCTTGCAAGCACCCCCTTCCGATACCAATAAACTAACATTTATGTAGCTTATCTTATAACTGGATCCCGACTATATATTTTCTTGCCAATTATCTCTTTTACAGATGCCTTTTTCGCATCATCAAATGGAAGATCATCTATTCGTTTGAGTTCTTTTAATGCTCTTTTCTCTTCAGGTGACTGTATTTGGTTGTAAGCAAAGAGCCTTGCTCTATCTGTGTATGTAATATCCTCTCTTCATGTATCAAGAGCGGCTGCAACAAGGAAACACTGACATGCCTGCATATATTCTCATTCTTTAACATATATTGCTCATATATTATTCCATACATGGTAAGCATAAGGATTAAGTGTATATGATTTATTATAATAATCTTTTGCTTTTTTATACTCTCATTTTTGAAAGTAAAATAGTCATATAGCATTCCATCATTTTGCATAGAGAGGATTGATTTCTATAGCCTTAGTATAATATATCATTGCTTTTTGAGGTTTTTTTCTCCAATCATATCATTTGTTATAATATAATTGAGATTGGAAAATATCAATAGGATTGCCTATTTGATATAAAAGATCTTTTTTATGACCATAGAAATCTTTAACGCATGTATATGCTCACACTTCACTCTTAGAATAATCTTTCAGATTTCTAAGATAACTATACTCTACAGAATCCATCATATACTCATCCTCTCATAAGGGTATATTGATGGCGGAATGATCAGGTATACCCATAGCATAGTGCACAATTCACAACTTTTTAAGAAATATATGCATAAGAATTGATTTCGTGAGGCAAACCATTTCTTTTTTCTCTAAGAGATTCTTTATATTATGGTTACTAATGCCATTAGAAATATACGGATAACTATATACTTCTTCTAGTATCTTTCCTGCAACTTTTACAACAAAATCTTTCCATTCAGGGCTATTCTTATCCTGTATGGCCTCACTCTCTGCCATAAGATCTACCATACCGATCTTCTCTGATAGTTTTTTTTCTTCACTATCAAAATACTCTTTCATTCTACGTCTATTTGCATCACTCTCTCTGACATCCTCTGACAGCTCATCTCGATCACCTTGCGTAAATACTTCCATCCACTCAAAAAGACTCTCTGTCCCCCTCTCGAAGAAGACTGTATCCAGACTATGAAGAAGATCATATTGTATAGCTTTTGTCGCCTCTTTGGATAAAGCTCAGTCGTCTACATGTCCATAGACAGATCTCAAAGCACTTGGAGAAAGTTTCGCATTTCTTACCAAAGCTACTGTCTCCTCTGATACATTATAGTCCTTTTGCCATTGTTCTATCTCTCTCTTACTAATAACTCCTTTTTTTATTAGATAACGTAACTTTGTATTAATCATACTCGCCAATCTCGTCATACTGACTCGGTCTTCTTTTCCTACCTCCCTCGATATAATATCAACTACGGACAATATCTCTCCCATCTTCATATCTGTAGGAAGATAGAGATTATAGGGTTGTGGACCTTTATGCTGTTGATCAGGATCAATCTCCTTTTTTTGAAAGAAGTTATCTCCTAGAGCGGTGAACTTTTCTCTAGTCACAAAACGCGGCTCGATACTATCAGTCATAGCAAGCCATTCAGTAAATATCTCTTTGCCAAGATCATCGACAAATACCTTACTTTCTAATAGTGTGTCCATATTGCTTCTCATGAAGATAATGACAATAAAACACTTTGATTATAGTGATCTTTCTTTCTTTTGCAAAGAAATTGAGACTTTCTTGCCTAGATACTATCTCTAGCAAATATAACTTCAACCATTTCAACAACCTTTGACAATATTGGACAACTTTCAACCATTTTCTCCCCTTGCAAGCCTCACCTCAAATACCTATACTGACTATAACCTTTAGTCTATATTTCCTCCTATGAAAAACTCCGATCTCTTCGTCGCATGTCTCGTCAATGAATGAGTAGACTATGTCTTCGGTGTACCAGGTGAGGAGAACCTCGACTTCCTCGAGTCACTCAGGACATCAGGCATCAGACTCATCGTCACCAGGAACGAGCAGACTGCTGTCTTCATGGCTGCGACCTACGGCAGGATGACAGGGAAGCCATGAGTCGCATTAGCCACTCTCGGCCCCTGAGCAACCAATATGGTCACGGGTATCGCCTATGCCCATCTCGGTGCCATGCCTGTCGTCACGATCACCGGACAGAAGCCTATCAAAGCCTCCAAACAGTGACAATTCCAAGTCATCGATGTCGTGGGCATGATGCAACCGATCACCAAACGATCGACATCCGTTGTGAATGGAGCTCGTATCCCATCGACAGTCAGAGAGGCGTTTAAATTGGCAGAAATGGAAAGGCCCTGACCCGTCAGCATCGAACTCCCCGAAGATATCGCAGCCGAAGAGATCACTGGCTATGCACCGATGCCCTATGAGAAGATCCGTAGACCCGAGATCGATGCCAAGATGCTCCAGATCCTGGTCGATCGTCTCCAGTCAGCCAAGCGTCCGATGATCCTCGTCGGTGCTGGTGCCAACCGCAAAAGGATCGGGAAATATCTCACCCAGCTCATCACGAAGCATAATATTCCTTTCTTCACCTCACAGATGGGCAAAGGTGTCGTCGATGAATCCTTGCCACAGTTTCTCGGGACGGCCGCTCTCACCAGTGGCGACTATGTCCACGATGCTATCCAGCAAGCAGATCTCATCATCGCTATCGGTCACGATACCATCGAGAAGCCCACGAATATTGTCGACCCAACAAAGACGACCTTTATCCATGTCAACTTCTATCCCTCCAAAGTCGATACCCTCTATATGCCCTCCCTCGAGGTCATCGGTGATATTGGCAATACCCTATGGCAACTCTGTGAAGCGACGATAGATACAAAGAACTGGGATCTGACTCCTATCCGAGAGACCAAGAAGACGATCGACGCCAGACTTGCTCGTCAAGTAGCGACGAGCAAAGAGCTCGATCATATCACGCCTGCATTCGTTATCGATATCGTCCAAGATCTCTATCAGCAGGATGGTATCGTCTGTCTCGATAATGGTCTGTACAAAGTCTACTTTGCGAGATTGTATCAAGCACTGCATCCGCAGAGCCTTCTCCTCGATAATGCACTTGCCACCATGGGAGCATGATACTCCTCTGCCATGATGTGCAAACTCCTCTACCCAGAAAAACCTATCATCGCTGTCGTCGGTGATGGAGGTATCCTCATGAACCTCGGTGATATCCAGACTGCTGTCTCACTCGGACTCGATCTCGTCATCGTGATCTTAAACGATAACGCCTATGGCATGATCAGGTGGAAACAACAGCATGGATGATTCGCTGATTATGGACTCGATCTCACCAATCCTGACTTCGTCATGTTAGCGACCGCATTCGGTGCTCATGGCCATCATGTCAGCAAACCAAGCGATCTCGCATCGACCATCGCCACAGCGAAGGCAAGCAAAGGTGTGCATATTATCGATGTTGATTTTAGATATCCGGAGGATGTTGTTGAATAAGATTATTTATACAATACGAATAGATGCCAGACCTTCATCGCAAATCTCCTCGTGCCTCACGATATGATTACACCTCACCATGAGGATATTTTATTACGATATGTACGAAAGATCGTGAACATTATTTTGGAGAGATCATCGACGGAAAAATGATTTTGAATGATCTAGGTAAGATCACACGAGACATGCGAAACAACATTCCTGTATTTCATCCACATGTTGATATACACGAATTTGTCTGTATGCCAAATCATATTCATGGCATTCTTATCATTGGCGAAAACAAAACAAATAACAATACACACGCCGTAGGGACGCATTACATGCGTCCAAAAAACGATATTCATCCTAATAATAAGGACAGATGTAATCTGTCCCTACCATCCGTTCAATGCCTATCGGAATCATTATGATCGATTATCCGCTGATTCAAAATTGGCGTTACCAAATACGCAAACGAACATGATATTGCATTCGCACGACAATGACGCTATCATGATCATATCATCCGTAATGAATGAGATTATGATCGCATCACATACTATATCCAAACCAATCCTGAAAATCGAAACAAAGAACATTCAATAAATAATCTGTTATTATGGACGGATGTAATCCGTCACTACCACTTTACTGCATACTATCTGCCATGTCTACCATCACTTCCCGCAACCCTTATACGAATGAAATCAACGCCAACTTCGAGACCCTCAGCAACGAAGAACTCGATACGGTCATAGCGAAAGCACACACTGCCTATGTCACACGAAAAGATACACCTAGAGCAGAGAAAAAACGCCTCATGCTCCGTCTCGCTGATGTGCTTGAACAGGATATCGATGCTTGTGCAAAACTCGAGACGATCGAGATGGGCAGACTCTATGGTGTGGCTGTCAAAGGCATGCAATGAACAGTCAATCTCATCAGACGAAATGCCAATAACTTCGAATCAATCCTTGCAAATGAAACAATTACAAGTGAATGACTAACAGGCCATATCCAATACGATCCTCTCGGTGTCATCTACGGTATCGCACCATGGAATTTCCCCTTCAATCAACTCCTCAGAGCCGCAGTCCCCAATATCCTCGCAGGCAATACCGTCATCTACAAACACGCCTCCAATGTCCCACTCTGCGGACAGAAGATCGGAGAGTTATTTGCACAGGCAGGTTTTCCTGAGTGAGTGTATACGAATATCTTCATCTCTTCATCCCAATCCGAACAGATCATCGCCCATCCTGCAGTCGCAGGAGTCAACCTCACGGGAGGAGAGAAAGCAGGTAGCGTCATCGGATCACTCGCAGGCAAATATCTCAAACCCTCTGTCCTCGAGCTCGGTGGTAATGATGCATTCCTCGTCCTCGACCACGCAGATACTGACGCTATGGTCGCTCAGGCAGTCGCATGCCGCATCTCCAATGGTGGTCAGAGATGTAATTCTTCCAAGAGATTTATTGTGTTAGAGAAATACTACGATGCATTCTGCACGAAGATGGCTGACTATATGAGCAAGCTCATCATCGGTGATCCGATGGATCCATCGACACAGATCTCATCACTAGCGACTGCATCGCTTGTGCAGGAAATCCATGCACAAGTAACTACCAGTATCGCACAGGGTGCCAAATGTCTCACTGGCTGAGTAATTCTCGACGAGACACGCAATATCTATGCACCGACGGTACTAGCAGATGTAGATGCCACGATGACGAGTTACCAAGAAGAAGTCTTCTGACCCGTAGCCAGTATTATCAGATCATCCAGTATCGACGAGTCGATCGCTATTGCCAATCATAACGATCTTGCTCTCAGTGCAGCGGTCTTTGGTGACGATGTGGAACAATGTAGGCAAGTGGCTACTCGTCTCGAGTGAGGGATGATCTTCATCAATCAAGCTCCCTGATCCAAAGCATCACTCCCTATGGGCTGAGTGAAGAAAAGTGGCTATGGCAAAGAAAATGGTCCTGATGGATTGAAGTCGTTTACGAATAGGAAGGTTGTATTATATTAAACATACGTTTTAATTCTATTATATCTTTAAAGAATGGAAATAGTAATAAAAAAGCAAAAGAATCCTTGGTATAGTAAAATCGTTCCTTACATCGGAAACATATTTGGAGCAATGGTTTCTGTATTTGTTCTCATTATTCTTTATATACCCATGAGATTATCAAAATCTTCATGAGAAAAACCACGAAGAAGAAATATAAAAACAATAGTAAACAATGAATTAAATTGGAAGCTAATTTTTGACAAAAAAGATATAAAAGTATATGAGGCAAATATTTGTGAGCCAGGTCTTTGAGACTATCCCAAAGAACTGAAATACATGGATTTAGCAGAGAGCCGTGAGATATGTATTAAGAAGTTTAAGACAGAGCCTGTAATTAAAGAACTTGAAGACCTTTTCTTTAGTGAACTTTATCCCTATGATGATAAAAATACCTACTTAGAGTATCACAACGGAATATACATCATTGCATATCCCAAATCAAAAGACGATCCCGAAAAACATGTATTATACCATCTAGGTTTTGATAAGAAGAATCTAATAAAGATAAAAGACGATATGCCACGGATCGATAAAGTAAGTTATCCTGATAAGCAAAGTATAAAAATGATTCATAAGTCTTGGGATACAAAAGAAACAATTTTAATAAGAGAAGAAACAGAATAATAACTATTAATTTAAAAGAAAAATGATATTTATTTCTCCTTAAGGTTCACTTAAGGTCAAAGGATATACTGCCAGCGTATCAGACGACAAAGCGACTGTCCTCCACACAGTACAACCGCTCTCTCTCTCTGCTCTACGCTCTTTATATCTTTTTTTTGCCACATGAACAAAACACACACACTCGCTATCTCAGCACTTGCACTCGTTACCCTCGTCGCATGAGCGACCACATTCGCTGCGACGACGAAGACCAGCACTGATGCCACCACTACGAGACCTGCTATGATGGGTCAGATGAAGATGATGGATCACATGGACATGGGTCATGGATTTATGCCAGGCATGATGATGAGCAAAGACGATGCTGTCCAAGCTGCTCTCAAAGCGAATGACTATGATGCATTCATCAAAGCTCTCACCGCGAAGCTCCCTACCAAGGAACAATTTGCAACGATAGTAGCAGAGCAAGCAAAGCATCAAGCAGTCGAAGATGCAGTCACAGCGAACGACTATGATGCATTTGTGAAAGCCATCACAGCGATGCAAGCCAACAAGAGCAACAATGGTAAAACCATGCCTACTCCGACCAAGGAAGAATTTGCAAAGATGGTAGCTATGCATACACAACAAGCAGCCATCCAGAAAGCAATCGATGCGAATGACTATAACGCATTCGTCACGGTAGCGAAGGGATCGCCTCTTGCAGAGACTATCACTACACAAGAAAAGTTTACTCAGTTAGTACAGTTCCATACTGCGATGAAAAATAACGATACTGCGACATTACAGAAGCTCAAAGATGCATGATTCACGCCTCCTATGATGGGAGAGGGAAAGGGCAATCACATGAGATGAATGAATATGAAGTGAATGAATAATACATGAAGGTCAAAAGGCATGAGAAATCAAAATAATAAATAAGTCTTTCTTTCCTCTGCCTCTTTCACTATGATAGAGGCAGATTTTTATGAGAAATACTCCTATGCAACGGTTTCGCAATCTTCGCACATCCCAACGTATTAGCCTTAAATTTACCATATCCACTATCGTGGTTATTTTGGGATTTGCAGTTATTGTGAATACTATCGTCTTCGCTCTCTGGTATGATAAGACCAAGACATTTTTGGATGATATCACGAGTTATAGAGCGACGAACGATATCGTTCCGTCCAAAAGTATATTTATCAATGAACATATCCAAGAATGAATGGCTCTCTCATTGTGGCAACGTGAGAGATGACGAAGACCCAAATGACCAAAAAAACTTCCTCCGATCGAAATCATACCCCTCATCAGTCCCAAAGCCCAGGCTATCATCCATCATCCCTGACATCTTTCGATCACCAAGCATGATGATGAATGGCTCATGTACAAAACACTCGGACCGAGACTCATTACCGTCAGTATCGATAATCATATGTTCCTCCAGAGACTTCTCCTTCGAAGTAGTTTTTTTCTGATCATAGCATTTGCATGTATCAGCTACGGTTTATCACTGTTGTTTGTGAAATCGACGCTAGCTCAGCTGCATCATGTCATCGCACAGATCCAAGGCAAAGATATCATCCATCACTTCTCCCCTATCCAGCACGACTGACCAGCAGACGATGAGATACGTATCGTGGTCAATACGCTCAATACTGCTCTCGAGCGTATTCACCGTGATGCTCAGACGCTGAAGAACTTCATCGCTCATGCTGCACACGAGCTCAAGACCCCTCTGATGACTATGTCCTCTCTCATCGATGTCGCGACACAAAAAAATACGACTGATTCTCTCCCCTCACAGCTCAAACCCATCCTCCATGCACAAAGCGAACTCATTAATCAACTCCTCCTCTTAGCAAAGTATGAACATCAGCATAGTGCTAATTTCCCTCGTCAACAAACGAATATATATGATGTTGTCACTCCTCTCATCACAGAGACGAGCACCCACTATCAAACCAAAGCCATCAATACAAAGAAAGAACTGTCTGACTCAGTAATGGTCGCCATCCATCGTCCATCGTTTGAGATACTCGTCAAGAATCTCCTCGACAATGCCTACTCCTACACTCCTGCTCATGGGACCGTAACGATCTCGCTCGATGCTCATAGCCTTCGTATCACCGATACAGGCAAGGGTATCGCATCCGAGCATCTCGATCATATTCGAGAGAAGTTTTGGAGAGCAGATAGCTCGCAGACCACTGCGACTGAAGGAAAGCAGACACATTATGGTCTCTGACTCTCACTGTGTCAGACGATTGCTCGTTTGCATGGGTTCACTCTCACAGTCGACAGCACTCTCGGAACCTGAACGACTTTCACACTATATTTTTCATAACTCATCATTAAGGACTTTCTTCTTTTTACTCTTTTTTGCCTTTTTATTCCCTTATCATGCGTCTCCTTCTTATCGAAGATAATATCCCTATCGCTGAGAATATAGTTGCCTATCTCCAGCATGAAGGTATGCAATGCGATACTGCGACGACAGGCAAACAATGACTCACGATGCTCCAGACAGGAGTCTATGCTATGCTTCTCCTGGATCTCATGCTCCCTGATATCGATGGGATGACCATCTGTGAGACGGTAAAGAAGACCTACCATATCCCTATCATCATCACCTCTGCCAAGAGCGATATTGATGATAAAGCGGAGTGATTTGGCAAAGGGGCAGACGATTATCTGACCAAACCTTTTGATCTGCAAGAGCTCGTCCTCCGTATCCGTGCAGTAGCCCAGAGGTCGCAGACCAATGATATTGTCCACTACAAGAATATCCGTATCAATCTAACTCGCAGACAGATCAGCAAATGAGGGAAAGAAATATCGCTGAGTATCAAAGAGTTTCATATTCTCGCCTATCTCATCACTCATCGCTGACACGCAGTCTCCAGGACTGATATCATCGAAGATGTCTGGTGAGGTGATTCCGTCTTCGCTCACGAGAGTGATAGCAAACTCGATGTCTACATCGCCAATTTGAGGAAGAAATTGGACAAAGATCTCATTGAAACAATTAAGTGATTCGGTTATACTCTCTCGCATGAGTTACATACGTACTAATGGTCAGTTACTTTTATATTTTTTTCTTTACATATGAAAAACACACTTCTCCTCACTCTCGTCGTCGCTATGACACTCACACTCACATGATGTGGTCAACAATCACAAGACACTATCGATCAAATAGCCGATACGATCATAACAGACATAATGGATAGTGGTAGCATCAATACGACCGTCACGACACCTGTAACCGACATGCCAGTAGACACTACTACAGACAATGCACAAGTACCTGCAGACACCAACACTCCTCCAACAAATACTACTGTCGCAACCGATACGCCATCAGTCAAAAGCTATACTATGGCAGAAGTGGCGAAACATAATAGTGAAACATCATGCCGATCAGCTATCAATGGTAATATCTATGATCTTGGTGCATTTGTCTCTCAGCATCCTGGTGGTGATAGAAACATCCTCAAGATTTGTGGTATCGATGGGACGATGGCATTCGAAGGACAACATGGTGGCGAAGGCAGACCAGAGAAAACACTTGCAGGATTTATGATCGGCACTCTCGCAAAGTAACAGATACTGTTTTACTGTCTAACTGTATACATGCAACTTCATCCTCTCATCGTCCATTTTCCTATCGCATTGCGGATGGTCTACTGTCTCATCCTCGTCGTCCAACTTTTTTGGTGACGAGATAATGACAAACTCAACACTATCAAACACTTCTGTCTGATCGCAGGAACAATATGAGGAATAGCAGCTCTCCAGACAGGCGATGCATCACTTGATGTCTATGGCGGCTCTCATATTAGCCATGCACATGAAGAATGGGCAGAATCGACTGGAAACTTCTTCACAATACTATCTATTGTCACTGTATACATCCTCCAGCCATGGACTCAGAGATTTGCTCGAGACCAGAAAGCGAGAACCATCATCACAACAATAATCTCACACAGAGCTATGGCTCTCGTGGGTGTCATCGGCATGCTTCTCATCACCATCATCGGTGCTCTTGGTGGAGCCATCGCTCGTGGTGACAAAGCTGATGATATTAGTAAGTTTATCGTACAGATATTGGTGCCGTAAGAGCCCACAATGGATTGACAAATGGATATCTTTTCATTAATCTAAGAATGGGTTTATATCATCACATCACGCCATGGGTATCAGAAATATCGTACTTGCCGGATCATTGTTATTATGACTTTGAACATGAAAACCTTATTGAAAACCGCAATTTGAGGTCAAAACTGCTACTACGGCTGCTGCACTTACCGAAGGAATATGAAACCAACCTAATCCATTAGGAGATACAATACAACAAAAGCCAAATATTGAACACACAATACATCTTCTCGATTCATGCGTAAGATGATGGGACCGTAATATAGAATACATAACAGCCTTAGAAGAAATAGATTCCTCGTACGAAAGTCTTAGTGAGGCCGACAAAGAGTGATTAAATGTAATGATAGTAAAATATATAAAAAAAATATTGGAAAAAGATTTGGCCCGAGCAGCCAACATAGAGTCTTCAGGTAAGTGACTTATAACTCTCTATACACAGAGATTACGACATGCATATGTTCTAGCAAAAAAACGAGAGGTCGATATGACTGGAGACATTCAAACTAATATACAAGATACGACCATTATAGAAATCATGGATAATAAAATTACATATTGGATGCAGTGGGCAGAAACTCATGAAATAGATCTGACTGGGGAAATGTCCACAGAAGCAGAAGCAGAAGCGAGTATGAAATTATTGTGAAGCATTCCCCCTTGATGAAAGTAAAAAATCTGACACAATGTGTCAGATTTTTTACGAAAAAACAGAAAGATTATCCCTTATTGTAATAGAATCTCTCATAGACAATCTTATCACCGACTCGTGTCTGGACAGAGACTTGTTCCATGACCATACGCATACCGGTAGCAAATTCCATATCCATAGATCGTTCAGCGAAGACAGTACCTGTCTCTTCATTGATAGCCATACTCTTGACGGATCCAGCGTGGACAGCCTTGAGTGATGCGACGAAATCTTGCTCATATGTACGATTTATCTCTTTACCTATTCTGGGATCTGAACCAGGCTCGTGCATGACGACGTCATCAGCATAAAATTGCTCAAATGCTTCGAGCATCTTACCAGACAAGATCATCTGGTGGAGTGTTTGGACATTGGAAAGAAGTGACATGATATATGGGAAGAATAAAAATCCATCAATCAATAGTAATGATTTATCATTGCATTTACAAGTTCTCCTAGAATACTTCTATTATTAGAAAACAAGGACACACAAACTGCGAGTCGACGTGTAGTCTAGACTATCAAGAACAATCTTCTCACCAGCGAACGACGGGGACCCTTTAGGGTAAGGAGTGAGCTTCGTAGTCTTAACTCTCAATAACAGACGATACGGGTCTCGCTTTGTGTGTCTTGATCTTTTGCCTACTTTTGCATCAAGGCAAAAGTATGGTCTCAGCGAAGCGTTACTATACAATACTATGAGATCCTTCGACTCCATTTCATTCCGCTCAGGATGACGCCTATGAAGCGTTATAAGCTCTCCTCTGCTCTATCGTACGAATCTGTGCCGAGAGCATATCATGTTGCATAGCTTGGATAAGTTTCTTCTCGTCATCTAATTGATTCGGGATTATATCTGTCCTCTGATTTCGTAGTCACCCTGCCGTATATGCGATGAAGGGATTTTTGGCGAAAGCAAATCATAATTCTGACCATACAGACATCATAGTCCCCATGACATGTTGTGCTCCATCCTGTGCACCGATGATGATACCACCACAGAGTTGGTCATGGATAAGATCCACACCATAGACCTCTTTCTGATTTTCGATACAGTTGAGTCTCTCGACGAGTTTGAAATAGAGGCTACTTGAACTCCCCCATCTGATCGGCGTAGCGATGAGGATGATATCACATCGATCGACAAGATCATAATAGAGTGATGTGAGGGGGTCAGTCAACCCTTTCTTTGCCATCCTCTGCGATATCCAGCATGGTCGTGTACAGTAGTGACCTTTCATACTATAGTTAGCCTCACAGTGCTTGAAATCCATATCATCGAGGACATACTGCCTCGTCTCGATCGGATACCTACTCGTCATCGTCTGAGCATAGGCTAAGGTATCCATGAGTATCTTCGTCGATGATGGCACTCTCGGATCTTCGTCATCATGATTGACTGATGAACAAGCGATACCCATGATATTGATAGTCTTCCTGGACTGTGCATGAGCCAGATACATCGCTGATTGCTCGTGGAGGATTTTCTGCTGAGCGATGTAAGCCGCAGAACCGATATAATTATCTGAAGATGCTATGTCGCTCATGAAAGAAAAAGAGATAAAGTCTGACAGAAAGTGATTGTTATAATAGTAGCAAAATGAAAGATGATAATCAAGAGTAAGCTTGCATTACTTAGACAAAAGAGTACTATATGACCGATACAGTACTTTTATTCTATAGCCTCTATATACATGCATGGATTTGTCACCAACATCGAACAAGAAAGTATACAAAACGAGAACTTCCGCAAAGTACTCTATACATGAGTACATAGCCAACTAGTGCTCATGAATCTCAAACCACATGAAGAGATCGGCAATGAAACTCATACAGATAATGATCAGTTCTTTCGTTTCGAAAGGGGTGAAGGAAAGTGCATCATCGATGGTAATGAATATATCGTCAGCGATGGTTTCGCTGTGATAGTACCAGCAGGAGCAAGACATAATATTATCAATACATCAGCTACAGAAGATCTGAAGATATATACTATTTATGCTCCTGCTCATCATAAAGACGGTATCGTGAGAGCAACAAAAGATGATGCTCAAAAGAAAGAAGAAGTATTTGATGGTATAACAACGGAATAAATCAATCAACAATCTAAAAAAAATACCGCTATTGTTTTTACAAACAATAGCGGTATTTTTTAATTAATAGTTATAATACCATCCTAAGCGAAAGGTTTCTTTTTGAACTTAATAAACAAAAAGATAGCCAGACTGATCGCAGAACAGAACGCAAATGCTTGAATCAGTCCATCCATACTGTCAGGTCTTGCTCCTTCCTCTACCACCATATACTCTGTATCTTCATTGAGAACACCCTCATCGAGATAAGCATCACGCACCATACCCGGTAAGCCTCATGGCCTCATAATACCTTTTATAGTATCAAATCAGTCTACGCACTCGAAAGTACCATCATAGGTCGTCGCTTCAAGGAATGTATTGTTCATAGTCCCATCTTTGTTGGTCACTGGGACATAGACAGTCTCGCTATGTACTTGATTGACCTGCGTCTCCATCACATACAAAGCATCACAGTCAAGCTCTCCCTGGAAGGTCACATACATGATAGATCTATCATCATGGATCAATTCTCCCGCATCCAGATCAATAAGCTCAGATCATATGAATCCATACATAAAGAAGAAGTAGAGAGCAACTGCTCCGAACCCTATCATCGCCAAGAAACTCATGAGATATGCCATAAATACTCCTGGCCTCTGCTGTATGAGTATATTGATATCTTGTGTCTTCGTGGGCAGAGAAACATCCTTCGTCTGACTGACACGATGTTCGTAATATGGAGCGACAATAAACATAACCAGTATCGCTGGTAGCAGCAGCATGAAGAACATAATCAATCAGGTCAATATGACATAGTATGATCACATAACATCCAATTGAAGATTGGCAAGATAGCGATAGAGACCCGTAAAACTATACCATCGATACGAGCCGGCAACTAATCATGGCATAACCAAGATAAAGCGTATCCATCATGGGATAAAGCGATTTCTGAGAGCCAGTACGTTAAATTTTTCTTGTAATCACATGACTATCTATCGTATAAAATAAAACTGTAAAAGTAAGTAGAAAGTATTTTATTGTGAATGCTGCGTTGTGAATTATCTCTCCACCACCTTTCCATACGTCCTACTATCGTACATCTCATAGACAGAGATGGTCGCAGGCTGGATTGCAGCATCATGCGTCTTGGCAGTACGGAATGATATATCACAGCTAGCACCAGCAGGCAAGTTATCATAAAATACAACGAGCCTATCATATCTGATCTCATAATGCGTCGGCATACAACTATAACCTACACCAGCATCCGTTCCCTTGACGAACGATAGATTTGGATCAATAGAAGATACTGAGTAATCATCGTAATCATAGTTAATCAAATTCGTCTGATCAAATGATTGCACAATACGAAGATATGCAGGGATCGTCGCTACCACGGCAAGTTGTGCGGTATCTGTCTTTGTCTGAAAACGGAAGATGTGACTATCGATAGATCCAACACTATCCTCGATACGGCGTACAACTCCTGTACCGATATACTTGAGATATCTGATATTCTGCATCTCTTGTTCGAAAGTCATATCCGGATCGATCCATGTCATCATCGAAGTCACAAATAATGTCTGTGCACTCTTCCAAGAGATCGTACCCTTCTTCGTAGCAGCAGGTAAGAGCGACTGAGCTGACCACTGTCATGAAAGCAAGGTGATGGATTCTGTCTTACCATCAATGGTCAGCGAGATGACTTCTTTTCCTTTGACTTCCTTCTGCTTCGTCTGCATGTACCAAGCTGCGACAGCACGAAGTCATCGTCTATTATCTTGTGATGATCGTCATCGTGTACCATTACTAGTGATAAGTTTGGTGAGATCACGAGTGAGTGGCATAGCTAGATCAGATTTATTATGATGAAGTAATGCTTGGATCATCATACTCCAGAGTGGGATACGAGCAGTATATCGTGATCACTCGGCAATCAGTGTCGGATTATTCGCTTGGATAGCAGTGATACGCTTCCAGAGAGTATTATCGATAGTACCCTGATATGCTTTCGCCACAAAACCTAACACATCCGTCTGATAGGAGATCTTCTTGGCAACGAGCTCATCGACTTGTCTACTACTGATAGTCTCACCGCCCATCGAGAGCATCGCAAGTTTATACAGTTGCTGATGAGTCGTCCCTTTACCTTGGAGACCAGCGGCAATCTTCGTTTGCATCGTTGCAGCTTGTGTATATGTCTTGGTATCGAGACGTTTGAGTATAGAGAGGATATAGATAGAGAGATCAATATCTCCTTGATCCTGATTGCTTCGATAACCAAAGAGTCAGTTAGCATTTTGGTAGGATTGTATCGTATTGAGTGATGATCTGATGATAGTATCCAGTGACGATCGTTTATCGATCGTATTGATATACCGCTGGCCATCTTTTTGCATCACGAGTCATGTCGAGACATATCATTGCTTCGCGAGATCGACTGCGAGCAATATAGCATCCAGTGATGATGCCGTCTGCTCTGCACAGCCATAGGGATATCGGATCAATGACTGCAGTCATGCATCTCGATCGATAAGAGGTAATGTACTGACACGGATATCATGCCGGATCGGTGAAGCATTATCACTCCTACTCTGCTTCGCTTCACTTCCTATTTTGTGTGTAATCGATCATTGTGTACTCTCTTCGGTGACAAATGATCTGACAAGCGCATTCTCCAGTCTCAGAGGAATAGTCTGCTGAATAGCATCCTTATCCATAGCAACCGTGATCATCAGCGATGTTTGATTGATAAGTAACTCCCTCGGGATCTTCGCCATATCCAGATCGATATAGGTCCTCTCGCTATCACCATCGAAAGCCAGAGGATACTTTTTGTCTCCTATCTGAAGAGATCCTGTCATCGTCTGACGAGTAATCTGCGGATCGAGAGCTTTCGTGCTATCACCAGCACGACTGATCACCGACACCGGCACACGGATATGCGTCCCTGGATCGATAAACTGTGGCAACATGACACTCAAGATATACTGCTGTGATGTGACAAAATATGCTCTCTGTGTGCCCATCTGTCCATCATCACCGACTGCGACGACATCGACCATCCATGTCGTGAGATTATCGGGCAAGGTGAAAGTAAACTTCGCTTTCCCGTTGGCATCGCTTATCTTGCCTGCATCTCGAAATGCGGTATTGAGAAACTCTTTGCGAGGTTGGAGGATAGATCCATCATCACCCGCACTTCCACCTTTCTCACCTCATTCGACGAGTACTTTGAGTGCTTTGAAGAGGAGATGATAATTGGTGATCGTGTGGAATCCATCGCTTACTCGAGTATAAAATTTCTCTAATGGATTCTTGATCTCATCATAAAGGTCTGTCAGTGATTTATCAACGACTGCGACGGAGATCCTTGATACGATAGCTTTCCCTTTCCGATCTTTGACTGTTATATCGATCTGCATAGGCTCTCTGGGCGTATATCGTGGCTTCGTCTGACCTGCTTGATTGTGGATCGCCATATCGACGAAGAGTGATTTGGACTGAGGAGACAAAGAGACACTTGTCTGACCCATAAATACTCTCGGCTCGGCATCACGTTTGGGATTCAATTTTTTGTTAAGTTCTTGACCGACGATCTGGACGACAGTGATAGATGCATTGGGAAACCATGATGCATCGACCTTGAGAGAGAGTGGTTTACCATCTAAGATTGCCTCACGAGAGCTGAGCATCGCACCATCTTTTTCGACCATAACCAAGACAGTAGCTCATTTGATATACGGATCGAGGTTGATCGTCAGTGCATCACCAGGATCATATTCTTTATTGCTGACATAGAGAGTGAGTTGATTACTATTGTCGAGTGATCCGTATCGGTCAGTATCATCTCGACTTTGTCCACCATAGAGAGTGACATCTTGTTCGCTGACATAGATATCATCATAGGAGACAGTGATTCTATATTGTCCTGATTTCTTGAAATCTTTGATGATCTGATGATAGCCATCTGCACTGAGTGACGTCGTATATGTCTGGAGAGGGACATATATCCCATCGGATTCGTAGTAGTATTCACCATCGACATTCTGTGTCTGATTCGTATCGGATTGATACTGACTGACGACAATCGTTACTTTTCATTGTGTCAGATTCTTGTATGTTTGTGTCTTGCTATCATAGACGCGGACGATACCTGCGACTTTATGCTCTTTGGCGTCACTACTGATCCATTTGTATGCTCATCACTGGATACCGACCATGTATGATGGATGAAGCTCAGAGACGATACTCTTATAGACTGTCTCACGACTTTGTCTATCAGTCAGCGAGAGATTCATGACCATCGTACTCGGGATCGTGATCGTGTCAGTGAGACGCATCTGGATACTCGGATCTGTCATGTTGTCATGACGTACCATCCCTCCCGATGAGAATGAATTATTAACATGAGCGAAGCTCATCGGCTCATCACATCGATCATAACTCTTCGGATCTTTGCGACATCGGAATCGATCATCATCACCATAACTACTACTGACCGTATAGTCGGCTTGTCGATCATAGGATGCCAACGATGCACCGAAGTAGTAACGAGGACTGATAGAAATCATTGTTTTTCAGTCATCATTATTGGTGATAGCATTATTGAGAAATATTGTCGGCTTGGTAAATTCTTTGACTTGGATAGTATGATAATAACTAACATCGCCATACGACAAATACACAGTATACATCCCTAATGGAGCAGTCTCAGGCAATGAGAGATCTGTCTTGATACCACCAAAGCGATCAACAATCGCCGATGTCGTAGTGGTCATTTCTTGACCATCGGGATCACGGAGAATGATAGAGACTTTCGCTCATGGTTTGTTTTTGTAGCTACCATCTCTCTGTCTGAGCCGACCGGAGATATGGATAATCTCACCTGGCTTGTAGAGTGATCTATCGCTGTAGGCGAAGAGACGTCGCTGCTCTGTCTCATAGTACGACTCTCTCGTCGTGAATGTATTATATCTCTGATTATCATCGACATTGACCATCGATAATGCGAGAGGGACTATTGTTTCATCGATTATATTTTTAGTAATGACTACTTGGTTAGTGCCAGAGTTTTGTGTTACTCCACTTCCAATAGAAGTACTATCGCTTGGAGGGATGATGACTTCTTTACTGACTCATTCTTCCCAGAGATGAAGATAACCGACTGTCATCGTACTCGGTAATGGTACTTTCATCATGTTCGTCTTCATGACACCAGTCAGAATAGTGACTTTTTTATTATTACCGATGAGTCATATCTGATACGAAAGTCATGATTTCGCTTTACCTGAAGAGAGACTATGTGTCCATCGATAGAGTGTATGATCCTTGGCACTGAGCTGACTATAGACACCGATATCGGTCGTCATAACCATCGTCCCACGACGCTTATCGAATGACTGTAGTCCGACTTCGACGATAGGATGTTTACCCTCCCCGAGTGTCTTCTCAAACGAGAATGTCTCCGCATATTCTTTCCATCGATGAAATTTCGCAACGGGATGATTGATCTTGCGTATCGCATCACAATCGAGCAATGTCGCCAATGCTTGTTCATTTCGTTGCTTCGGTTCACTGGTGAAGTTGCGAAGCACTTTCGCCAGATCCTTCGGGACATGACATGATCTCATCCAGACAGTGTAGTTCTTAGTATTCTTCGATAGGATCTGTGTCTGATATGCATAAGGACTCGTACGAGGGACGAGTGCGATAGGTGATCAGACAATGGTCGCATACTGCTGACTCTCATCGAGAGAGAAAGGCTTGATCGTGATATCCAGAGCAGGAACACTATCACCATAGATCGATGTGATACCTGTCAGAGAAATCTTGGTTTCTATCGTCGGATCAGTAAATCGGGAGATAGTAACATCAGTATACTGCGATCCACTATCATATCATTGGATGACAAAATTTTGTTTGGTCTGACGCACGATACGATCCACTACTGATCATAAGACAGGCTGAGTGAAAGTCAGTCTTGTCCTATTGGTCATGACATTGACTCCTGTCCCATTTTTATATTCTGTCCTGGTGTCTTGATAGTACGATGCACCGAAAGGAAGCATCGTCTTGTATGACATAGTGAACGATTGTTTGATACCATGGATTTTGTAATCGACGGAGACGATGACATCTTTGTTGGCATCTCGACTCTGGTTATTTTTGAGCATCAGTTGATTGCCCGATCGAGATGTCTCTATCTCTCTATCGTTGACCGATGCACTGATCGATGAGATATCTTTCGGATCGATATGTCTATCGAGAGTCGCTAGCCATGAAAGGCCTTCACGACCGAGACGACGAGTCGGAGGATAGGTTCATTCTGGTGTGATGTAATCAACCGATGAACTCACAGCAGGCATATCACCGAGCTTGAGAGAGACGACACCTTCTTTGTATGTCTCTGTCAAGACAGCACTATAATCTGTCCTCTCATAGAGCGTATGAGAGAAATCGATATGGTGATCATGATACATACTCTGATGAGTTGCATCATCGAAAGCAAAGACTGGCTGACGACCGACGATGACGAGGATCGTATTCGCATTGTCTAGCCACATCCCACCGAGCAGTCACTGCTGTGTCATCTGATAGACCGATCCAGAGACGATGGTCGCCATACCGGGCATAGCGGGCATCACGAGAGGGATATCATCCGTATAACGAGCGACGACGAACCTAATCGAAAATGTCTGCGTCGAGAGATTCTCGATCAATGATTTGACGACTTTCGTATCATAACGATACTTCGATCCATTACAAAGGAGCTCTTTCTCGAAGATCGTACAGTTACTATATCGCTTGATCGGATCTAATCTATATCATGAGATATTGCTCGGAGCTGATGTATCACGACTCCCCTCTTCGAGAGCGAGATCGATCATCCCTCAGGCAGAGGGAGAGGCAGATTCTCGTGTATCGACGATATGCGTATCGTGAGGGATGACAGAAGGTCATGACGATGCGATATACCAGTAACTAGCACCAGCACCGGCCAAAACAACCGATCCGATAAGAGCAGGGATGACGAAGCGACGCATGAATAGAAAATGAAGAGGTAAAGATTATAAAACTTCTAGCTTTCATGAATATTATATTATTATCCAATTAATCATCCAATAGCAAGTAACTCTCCTACAATCCCCCTCTCATTACTGACTCTGGGGATCTTGTACTGACCTCCGAGCTTGCCATGCTGAGCACATCGCTCATAAAATGTCCCTGATCTGACAGAAAAAACATGAGCCGACTCGAGCATATGCGTATCATATCTCTCATCATAGTAATAGCTATTTGCCTGACCGAGAGCATCATCCAGGAGACGAGTAAAGAGCTTCATATCCTGTGGAGCTTGTGTCCACTCGATTACGAAGTGATACGCTCATTTCTGTCATGAGACGAAATCAGAGGGTCAGACAGTATAATCGTGCATACTTGCTCATGTCTGAGTACAGGCTTGCGTGAGTGCTGTCTGGATATGATCCATCGTACTGCATTCACCGACGATATCGATATGATACTTCGTCCTCCCCGAGACACGGAGACGATAAGGCTCACGAGCAGTGAAGACCACGGTATCTCCGAGGACATACCTATACAGACCTGCATTGTTGGTGATGAGGATGACATACTCTTCACCGACCTCTACACTTTCCAAAGGCACGACAACACTCTGATCACCACGATGATAACGACTCAAAGAGATAAACTCATAGAAGACCGCGTGATCGATAAGCAACAGCATATCATCCACACCATTACGATCCTGTACAGCAAAAAATCACTCTGATGCATTATAGGCTTGATAATATTGGATATGATCAGAGGGCAACAAGGATGCGAACGTATTGTCATAGAGTGTCTTTGCCATACCTCACCATATCACTAGTTCGAAGTGCGGTCGTAGTTCGAGGATATTCGATACACCCGTCTGTTCGACGACCTTCTGCAAGAAAGCGGAACACCATGACGGCTGCCCGCTGATAGAAGTGATATTTTTGTGTCTCGTAGATGCGATGATGCTATCGACTTTCGACTGTCGATCAGCGATATAGGATACTTTCGGTTTGGGTTGTTTCATCAGTTTCGCATATCGTGGGGAGCATTGCTGGAGGATAGCAGAGATGAATCCGACATTCGCTTCTCCCGTGATCGGATTGGTCATAAATCCTCACCCGATCACAAGACCATAGCCTGTATACAGTCAGCTCGATGTGTTGTTGGCAAGATAGCCTAGCAGGAGACGCGTCCCTCATCGGAAGTGATTGCGACGCAGACTATCGTAAGTCACAGGGATATATTTGCCTTTGCCTGTCGTGCCTGAAGATGTCGCAAATCGTGGTGTCTTGCCAGGATAGAGGACATGCTTCTCTCCTGCCAATGCTCTCTCTATCCGTGGATAGAGCGTGTCATATGTATTGATCGGGACTGATCTGGCGAAGTCCTCATACGATGTGATCATGGCAAAATTATATGCCTGACCATAGGCAGTAGTCGCTGTCTTGCGGAGGAGTTTCATCAAGAAAGTATTCTGAGTGACAGCACTCTGACGCTCTCTCCCGAGATAGAGCTGTGCCATCCCTGAGATCAGTCCAGCAGGTAGACTTCTCGATCCGAGACGGAGTTTGGGGAGACGGAGTGAAGGGAAGGAGAACATACTCACGAAATCATTAAAGTTCTAAACTACCAACTCTTACTCACACACATGTTGCACCCCTGCTTGCTGGATGAATATACTATGTTCTTGTCGTTTTGTGAAATTTTCTACATCATAGACCATGCTCACGACCACACTATCAGTAAATACCAATCCACCATCACATGCGAAATAAAAATAGATATCGGTGAAGAATATATTAGAATCCTTAGACAATCTACCATTCACTACAATATACTTCTTCGCCTCATAGACACGACCATCGGTAAAAGTCAGACCATCTTCTGCTATGCTAGTCTTGAGTCGATCAAGTTTTTGTGTCAGTGTAAATGGCTCTGCAGTGTCGACGATAAATCACTGCACAGAGATAGATTCGTCACTCCATATACTTGTACTCAGGAACACATGCTGACCATGCTCATAGTCACCATCGGTATCTTCTTTGAATCATTCTCACGGTAGGTCGATCTGGTATGGCACTTGCTCTGTATTGATAACGGTAATGTCGCCTACACGATGGTGGCCATTACCCCAGAGACCAGTCCATGGCTTAGGCTTAGTCTGTGTAATTACTTCGCCAGTTGTGATACCTATGCCTGGTCGGATAGTATGAGTATGTACTAGCGATGTTTGCGTCGTACAGCCAGCACAGAGTATGAGACATGCGATGCAGATAAGAGATGATTTATACATAGAAAACACCAAGTAACTAAATTACCAACTCACCATCCTGAACGCTTTCGGAACTAACTCACCGAACACCACCTACCCACACACATGCTGTACTCCAGCTTGCTGGATGAAGTCGATATCTTGCTGCCATTTGGCCGCATGAGCCTGATCATAGACTATACTCACGACCACGCTATCCGTCCGTCTATCATCCATCCCACATGCAAAGTAGAAATAGATATCGGTAAAAAGCATATCAGGGAGATTAGGTAATCTACCATTGACGACGATGAGTTTTTTCTCATCGTTGACAAAACCGTTAGTGAAAGCGAGACCATCGAGCTCTGTTTGTTCTTTGATTCGATCGAGCTTCTCGGTCAGAGTAAATGCTTTGTCGCTATCGACGATAAATCACTGCACAGAGATGGACTCCTGACTCTCAGGATCTGTACTGACGAAGACATGCTGAGCACGATCATAATCACCTTCGGTATCTTCGTGGAATCATGCCAAGGGCAACGAAAGAGAATATGTCACCTGTTCATTATTCGTCACCACGACATCACCATCGCGGTGGATGCCATTGGCCCGAAGACCAGTCAATGGTGCGGTATGTCATGTACTCATACTAGTCTCGCCACTTATAACAATCGCACCTGTCTGTGCTATAGAACCTGTCGTACTATCGATAGTAGAGATCGATGTCGGTGTCGTACAGCCTGCACAGAGTGTCAGACATGCGATGCAGATGAGAGATGATTTGGACATATGGAGAGAAAAAAAATAAAAAGAATTTAGAGACATTTACCCATATCAGCCATCGCATGAGCGATCCTGAGAGCTTTCTGTCATGATGGTGTGATCGTGTAAGTGGACTGGAGTCTTTTTCCTGTTATCTTTTCTTTGGTGATATATCATGCATTCTCTAGTTCATGGAGCGTCGTGATAAGCATCTTCTCACTGATATCGGTCATGGTCTTCTTGAGCATTCAAAATCTCTGAGGAGTCTCGAGCATGAGCAAAACAATCATCCCCCACTTCCCTCACAATACCTTGAGAAACTTATTGATAGGACAGTTATTCACTGATTGTTCATCGGCGAGAGAACAATCATTGATAGGGCATAGTATACATTGTTTTTTCATGATTGGCATACTGACAAAAAAGTATGTACTAGATATTGTGTCTCATGTTGTATATAAGGACCATATACAGTAAAAAACACTTTTTATAATATTATCATACACTCTTATGATCCAGAAAACAAGAGATTTCTTACAACATTATAGCTTCATGCTCATCGTATGAATTATCATCTGAATACTCGGATACTACGGTATTATGAGATTTTCTTTCTCCCACCCGTATAGTGATTATTATACTGAGAAAAACCTGGTCAGTGTCAGCCCACATGGTCTCAGGATAGCCCTGAGTCAATGAAAGTCATCCTATACTATAGTCGATGTCAGAAGCCAAGAAGAATATAATGCATGACATATCATCACCGCACTCAACATACCAGCTTACAAAAATAAATACGAATCAGACTATAAAAACACAGAAAGAATTATTGGTGAATTTCTGCAGGTTCAGAAACTTTATCCCAAACGTGATATTGTCATATATTGTTATAGTGCAGCATGCATGACAGCGATCAAAGTCGGAGAGATACTTGCAAAAGAGTGAATATATGTCAAACATCTCAATATAGGACGAAATGAACGAAAATATCATCGAACACTCTGGAATCACGAACACGAACGAGACAATAGTAGTCCTGATGATTGGATACATATATGACCCGATCCATGAGTAGTATCATGAAGTAACACCAAAAGTACGGCATGTCCGATCGGTAATAATCTCTGATGTTAAAAAAATAAAAATAGAAAGTCATAGACATAATTATCATAGCTATAAGAGCCTCATTTTTTATCTTCGTAAAAAAGTAACCATGATCATCGCCAAAGTACAAAAAAGAGAATGAAGTATCGTCGACTTCGATAAAAAAAAGATAGTCAGTGCTATCGATAAGGCGATGCAATCAGTCCAGCATGATGACACATCGGCCATCACTGCCATCGTCGACTCTATCGTCACGAAGCTTGTACAAAAGAAAAAAAGCGTCCCGACGGTCGAGGAAATACAAGATATCGTCGAATCGGTACTCATAGAATACGGCCTCGATACAGTAGCGAGATCGTATATATCCTATAGACAGCAGAGATCACAGTCGAGGAAAAATAGCAATGTCATGCTCGACGTCGAGAAAACGATGGAAGAATATCTCCATAAATCAGATCGGAGAGTCCATGCCAATGCCAACTCAGGATATTCGCTCGGATGACTCATCCTCAACACTGCAGGCAAGGTCACTGCGAACTATCGACTCTCGCACATCTATCCACCAGATATAGGAAATCTCCATAGAAATGCCGATTATCATATTCACGATCTCGATATGTTTACAGGATATTGTGCATGACGGAGTCTGAGACAACTCCTCGAAGAATGACTCAATGGTGTCTCGACTCGTCTCGAATCATCTCCTCCGAAAAATCTCCAAGCAGCGGTCAATCAGATGGTCAACTTCCTTGGGACACTACAAAACGAACGAGCAGGAGCACAAGCATTCTCTAGCTTCGATACCTATCTTGCACCATTTGTGCATAAATACTATCATGAAATAGAAAAGTGATTATCTGACCATGGACGATGATTTGCATCCGATGATGAGAAAGAAAAGTATCTCTATAATGAGACCTATACATATGTTGTACAACAGATACAAAACTTTATCTTCTGACTCAATGTCCCGAGTAGATGGTGAACACAGACACCTTTTACGAATATTACTCTCGACTTGACCTGTCCTGATGATCTCGCAGACAAAGCACTCTATCTCGGGTGAATCTCTGCAGGATATTATAGTAAGAAGTTTGGTGAACTCCAGGCAGAGATGGATATCATCAACAAAGCACTCGTCCACGTATACACATCGGGAGATGCGAAGTGAAGTGTCTTCACCTTCCCTATCCCCACCTACAATATTACCGAAGACTTCGATCGAGACTCCCCTATCGTCGATGATATCATGACTATGACAGCGAAGTACGGTATCCCCTATTTCCAAAACTTCATCGGCAGTCAATGGATGACAAAGAAAGAGTCTGACGGGACGATGACGAAAGTTCGTAATCCTAAAGCATATACACCATGAGCAGTGAGAAGTATGTGTTGTAGATTACAACTCGATCTGACTGAATTGACGAAGAGAGGTAATGGACTCTTCGGGTCTGCAGAGATGACAGGGAGTATCGGTGTCGTGACACTCAATATGGCGAGAATCGGATATACGCATGCATGAGACCAAGAAGGGTTTTATCAACAACTAGAATATCTGATGTTTCAAGCGAAAACATCACTCGAGATCAAGAGGAAAGAACTATCAAAACGACTCGACGCATGACTCTTTCCGTATACGAAAAGGTACCTTCATAGTTATAGAAATCATTTTTCTACTATCGGCATCAATGGCATGAACGAAACAATTGTTAATTTCACAGCCTGAAAAGAAGATATAACGACGTCACGGTGAATACAATTTGCCTATGATGTGTTAGAGTTTATGAGAAGTCGTCTCAAGGAATACCAGGAGGAAACGGGCAATCTCTACAATCTCGAAGCGACACCAGCAGAATGAACGACATATAGATTCGCTAAGGAGGATAAGGTGAATTGCAAAGCAAGAGAGAATTCCCTGGGGGATAAGAAACAGTTTCCTGATATATATCAAGCATGAACGAGCGAAGCACCGTACTATACCAACTCGACGCAGTTGCCTGTCGACTATACGAATGATTGCTTCGAAGCACTCGAACTCCAAGACAGACTGCAATGCCAATATACCGGATGAACAGTCTTACATCTCTATCTCGGTGAGCGTGTCAGTAGTGGTACCGCATGTAAGAATCTGATCAAGAAAGTGTTATCAAACTACCAGCTCCCCTATATTACTATCACGCCGACATTCTCTCTCTGCCCGAAGCATGGCTATCTGTCAGGTGAACATGACTACTGTCCTCGTTGCGATGCAGACATAGGATATACATGATCCACTATCGACCATACTGCCAGAGAGAAATACATCAAATAATTTTTACTTCCTATGATACCATCATGATGACAACACACGACACAACACCATCCGCAGAGAGAACAAGATGCGAGATCTATACGAGAGTCATGGGATATTTTAGACCAGTCAGTCACTTCAATATCGGGAAAAAAGCAGAACACTACAATCGCCTCCACTTCCACGAACAAGTCAGTGCAAATTCACACTTTATCCAACACTATCAATGTAATGCTGATAGCATGAATCCAACAAACGAGCCTTGTCGACTACCCTGATAAGATAGCATGTATTGTCTTCACCCCAGGATGTAATCTCAGATGCCGTTTTTGTCACAACCCTGCGTTGGTATTGCCATGATTGATAGCAGCGACAGAGCCGATACCAAATGATGTGTTTTTCAATTTCCTCGAACAAAGAAAATGACTCATCGATGCGGTCGTCATCTCCTGATGAGAACCGACACTGCAGTCAGATCTGATAGATTTTTGTCGTACTATAAAAGAGAAGTGATTCCTCGTCAAGCTCGATACCAATGGCAGAGATCCAACTATAGTCACATCACTACTCGAACAAAAACTCATCGACTATATCGCTATGGATAGTAAGATAGATCATGCTCAGCGACTTACTCTCCTCCAGAGCAAAGAGCACATACATCCCTACCAGCAGACGATGGATATTCTTATCCATGACAACCATGGATGTGACTATGAATTTAGGACTACACTGATGAAACCATATCACACGAGAGAAAACTTTGTCGCTATGCTTAGACTTATCCAATGAGCAAAAAATTACTATCTACAAACATATAGACCAGAAACAACACTCGATCCTGACTTCGATGGAGTTGCACTCACATACGATGAGATGAAAGAGTTCCAGACACTAGCTCAAGACTATGTTCAAAAATGTATGATCAGATACTAGACCAGATTACATCGTTACGAAAAAATCTTCTGGTTTGAACGATGGAGAGCCTGCGACGATCACCTTCTCTCCTGGCTCTCGACTACTCGGACAGAGCTGACCAGGATGTGCAAATGTGTACTGCAACGCAGCCAGTCTTCTGACGATCTCTTTGGCACCTCTGCCGATATCATCGATGACGACATCACATGATACCACGACTTTGTGAGGATTGACGATAATCGTCGCTCTCCTTGCGTTGCCTGTCTTCTCATTATAGATCTGGAAATACTGACTCATATAGTGATTTCTATCACCGATCATAGGATATGGGAAATTATGCAACTTCGCTTCATCACGGATTCGCTGTTGATGAGCATGGACAGTATCTGAACTCACGACATAAAGCTTCGTCTGTCAGAGTTTAGCGATATTGTCTGCGAAGGTCGCTATATCGGCAAGTTCTGTCGGACAGACGAAAGTGAAATCCGCAGGATAGAAGAAAAGTATCGTTCGTTGATCTTTTCGATCATAGGAATTACCTGTAGCTATAGTATTGTCCTGTGGATTGTAATAATCATACTCGAAAGTGTCGACAGCATGAGAGATCATAGAACAAGGAGAATAATATATAAAAAGATAATAAAATATACTCTTTCTGACGAGGATTACAAGCATATCTTGTGAGTGAAGGGAAATACCCAAAGAGGTCATTATCCTTGCATTTGCTCGTATAATATACTATGATAGAGACTGACTTATACCTATACATCTCACTATGAAAAAAACCACTATCCGGTCGATCATTACTCTCATCATCGTGATCGCCATCATCACTACCGTCGTGATAATAAAAAAACAGAATATAACCATTACCAATGACTTATTCTGTAAAGAGAGTGATCCTCTCTCCTGTCAGACCGATGACGATTGTCTCTGTACGGAAGTGAATGGATGCTTTATGGGTAACACGACATACTACAATATCTGTGCTGACAAAAGTATCGGATGCGATGACTTTTGTGCCTGACGATGACAGAAGCCTGTGAAGTGTATCGAGAAGAAGTGTAGTATCTCATACGTGAGATAGTTATAGTGGTCGTAGTTATAGACAGACAAGAACTATTTACATATACAGAAAATATGTAGATTGAATTGCATTTCGTCTACTTTTATATATAAAGCATAATTTAATGAAAATAATAAAGCATGGATTGACGAATACCCTTAAAACAAGGAGCATCTATAAAAGAAGATATAGATTGTGTATATTTTCGCATAAAGGATGCCACTAAAGAAGCACTATGGATCGTTATTGGATGTATAACCGATAGTGAGTGAAAAGACCTTCTTCCAACAAATTACTACATGATAAAAGATGGGGAAAGGTGATTCATCCCACCCATAAAACAATGAAAACCAGCGACCAAAGAAATCATCAATATTATGAGGAGTATCATCTCTACCACAGAATGATTATCTACAGAAGCATATCATATAGTTGAAAGTCTGAGAAAAGATTTCACTTTCTTGAAAGAGAGCGTCAGATCTGATATAGAGAAAATTAAAATAATAACAAACAGCTTTATTGATCAACGAGATTCTGCATGTCAATGATATAAAATATATCTAAAAGAGCTTCACATCTTAGAAGAAGAACTTGCAAGAGGGAAAAATAGTTTGGCAGATTATCAAAGTACCCTAAATCAACATAGAGAAAGACTAGAACTACCCTTATCCATAGAACAAAAAGACGATAAGTTGATAGAATTGACTGAGAATTTTGTTGATATAGACCGTAATATAGCTACTTTAGAAGAAAGATTATCTATCTTGAAAGAAGAAATAGAAGCTCTTAATAAACAATTAGAATATGATCAACAAATAGTTAATATCTTAAAACAAGATAATAGTTTTAGCCGCAATAAAAGAAAAAAAAGGAGTAGTTGAAAAACACTTATAGAAACAGACGAAAGAATTATGACTAATGTAGATAGTATAGCAGAAAAAACAAAAGAAAAAGAGCTACTAGAAAGACTTATGCAAACCTGCAAAGAAACGAAGAACTTTTTTTTCAATAAAATATTGAATCATAAAGTATTTAAGACTCGAAAACTTAAATGGGAAACAAGCAAGTTACAATTACAAACATTAGTATTGGATAATGGTCAATTAAAGAGGAGAGAATCTCTTAGCGATATTGAAGTGAGATACCCTAAGCTTCTTAGAGAACTATGGGAATATAATAAAGAGATAGAGAGAGTCGAAAAGAGCATAAGGCAAATTGAGAAACATATTAATGATATAGAAAGGACTCTCAAGAGTGTAAAAGATATAAATACCCATCAATCACATAAAAAAAAGCAAGAGGAATTAAAAGGCAAAATAGAAGGATTACAGAAGAAAGCGACAAGGCTTAAAGAATGATATCAAGGAAAAGAAAATGAGAAGAAATCGTTAGATCAACAAAAAGATATGTCTGAATGAGCAATCAAAGAGTTCGAAAAAGAGAAAATCATAGTCGAATGACAACATAAGAAATTATATGACGACATAATTGCGACGATAAAGGCCTATCGTGTTAAAGCATCCCCTCTATCTGAAAGCGATAAAGAAAATATAGAACTGGAAATAGCAAGGGTAAGAACAAAGATACCACACATACAAGAAAGAATACAAAAGTTAGTTATTTGCTCAAATAACAAAAAAGTAGAATCTAAAGATCATGTAGACCGCATAAATGCTACCAGTAATAATCTACAAGAAAGTCTTGAAGAATTCATAACTATGGGAATAAATATGTATCAAAGTCACAAAAAGAGACAAAATAATAGTAAAGGCTTCTTGCCAGATTATATGAGGACATATATACATTATAGAAAGACAATTGATAGCTATACAGAACAGCTAAGACCTCATCATATTATTTGATTAAAGGAATTAGGTTACTTCTTTGAACAACGAGAAAGAGAAATTGAAGAGGAATTTCAGACCCTTTTAAAGCAAAAGTTTACAAAAGAAAAAGAACAACAAGACCTACAATACGAAATAGAAATACTCAATGACGAAGGACTACAAAAAAACCATAACCAACGTCTCTATACACTAAATACGACGATAGAAAAGTATGAATGAGAAAAGTTACGCCTAGAAAGAGAAAAAGAAAAAATAGTAAATGGCAATTGAATACAAGGTGATGAAGTTACTGCAAAACTAGAGCAATTAGAAAGAGATTATATATCAGCAAATAAAGAAAGAGAGGGCATAAAAAATAGTGATACATATAAACGATTTAAAGCCCGTATCCAAAGTCTTAAAGACCAAATAAAAAAAATAGAACAGGAAATTAGTGAAGTTAATAAAGAAGATGATGCAGAAAATACAAACAGTAAAGGCTGCTTACGATATAAAATAGAAAGTTGTAAATTAAAAAAAGAGTTTCTCAATATATTATCAGGAGAATATGAAAACCATAAGAGAAAGAATTAAGAGGACTCTACGGTCTAATCCTATTCGCATATCTCGGAAAAGGAATCGTCTCTCTGATATGATGTAATGCACAAAACCATCTGACCAATCTCTCCAATCCATAGCCAAATCATGCATGTGGCACTGTCCCATATTTTCTCAGATCAAGATACCGATCGAAAATCGCTGGATCGAGACCATGATCCTTGATCTTCTGGAGCAAGACATCATAGTCATCATCCCTCGTCGATGATCCGATCACTTCACCACATCACTCCGGTGCGAGGAGATCGGCACAGAGTGCATAGCCTGGCATGTTTGGATCTTCTTTGGTATAAAATGCTTTGATACCTAGAGGGAAATGCGTGAGGAATATCGGCGTATCGATCATCTCCATATACTGCATCTCGATATCAGATCCGATATCATCACCCTGCTTCACAGCAAATCACTTCGCGATCAGATCAGCGACAAATTCCTGATGCGTCATACGAAGTCGTGGCTTAGCTATGATCGCTTCCAATGGTGTGACATCACGTCCGAGTGTCGTCAGATCTTTTCTATTTTTCTCTAATACCTGCGAGATGATATATTTGAGGAGATCTTCTTGGATCTGCATATTTTCCTCTTGTTGGATGAACGGAATCTCTGCGTCCATCATCCAAAACTCGTTGAGGTGTCTCCTCGTCTTGCTATGCTCTGCACGGAACACCGGACCGAAATCGAAACAACGACCGACACCATACATCGCAGCCTCGATATAGAGCTGCCCAGACTGGCTGAGATACATGATCTCACCATTCACATGCTCGACGCTATAGAGCTCCGTCGTTCATTCACAGGCATTGGGCGTAAAGATCGGTGAATCGATCTTCGTAAATCCATGATCACGCATCCAATCATAGGTCGCATGGATGATAGTGTCGCGGACACGCTGGATAGCGATCTGTGATTTTGATCTCAGATAGAGATGACGATTGTCGAAGAGGAACTCTGGTCCATGATCGTCTTTCGTCCCGAGAGGATAGTCTTTGGCATGTCAGAAAATCGTATAGCCTGACACCTGGAGTTCGTACTCATCCTTCTTGGGATGTTTGGATACGACTCCGGTGAGAGAGACGGATGACTCGATACCGAGTGATTCGAGTGATTGAAACTTCTCCTCACCGAGTGCGGAGAGTTCGGCGACACATTGCATATAGCCTGAGCCATCACGCAGTTCGATAAATGCGAGTTTTCCTGATGAGCGGATTGTTTGTATCCATCCACAGAGAGTAAGTGTCTGACCGACGGAGGAAGCGATGTGAGAGATGAGAGTTTGCATTTAAAATAGAGAATTTAGAAATAAAAAACCTACCATTGAGGCAGGAGTTTGTATAGTCAGTCACCAACAAAAACCTACCTTAGGACAAGGCTGTGATTATTGGTCGTATTGAGGACAAAATGTGTGTGACGATAGAGTATCATAGGAGCATTATATCGAAATATAGTCGCGAAATCAAGTAAAAGAAACAATATGAGAGGTTAGACCGCTCTATCAAAAAAGTCACAAAAAAAATCCTCTTTTTTTTGCAAAATATCAATAAATGACTATAATCTGTACAGAGAAGCAATTTTACCCTAAGCAAATTATGTTCCACGAACAATCATACAATATCAACGAAGTAGCCACTCCTCTGCTCGACTCTAGGAAGGATCTTACTGAATTGAAAAATACTATAAAAAAATGAGATCCTGATAAAGAAATAGAAGAGTTAAAGAAAAGATATCACAATAGTGCTCGGATACTTGAACAATTACGACAAAAAAGAGAAAACCAATTTAGCCAAATATTTATACAAGGAATAGAATGACAGCCCTGGGAAGAAGAGCTTGTTTGTCTATTGGCGCAAAAAAATCCTCTCTTCGCGATACCGCTTTTTGCAAATTACCAAGACAAACCCTATGCACAAAAGGCACTAGGAATAGCAATGGAATCTGCGTTCCATGAATCTCCTGAAATTGCCCTATTGAATCTTCATCTATATAACAATAAAGAACATATAGAAAAATTAATAATAGATCTATTTGAGAGAGACAAAAGTGAATTGTTCCTTTTCTATAGAAACATTGTAGAGAAAGACAGTATATTTATGAATTGATCGGAGATACTGTTTTCAGTTGCACAAGAAGTTATACTATGGCCAGAAAATATAAGAAATTTCTTCCAAAAGTTTATGGAATATTTTAATTGAAAGGAAATTACAATAGGCAAGAAAACAATCATTTTAAAATTCCCGGCAAATATAAACCTTTTTTCTTGATTACTAAAGACATTTGACCAAGAATCAAACGACATAGCTAGTAATAAGGCAGTAGATCGATCATCTATTAAGACAAAATATGAAGGAAATCTTAGTATGTATATTAAAAAATGAGCAGAGATATCCGAAATCAATAAAGAAAGAAATCACGTCTTCGTTGTGAGGGCATCTTGAGATGATGATCACAACGGTGCAATCGGAAAGAATAACTCTTGAATACGCAACTATTATAAGTGATTGACTATAGATAAGAACTACATAGATTACAGTAGCGACATTAATCCGACAGAACCATCAAAAATAATAGACAATATACAAAATACAATTAGAAAAAATCCCAATGACCAGATATATATTCATATTTGATTACATTGATCATCAGACGGTAGTGCACAATATACAGGAGGAAGAGAAAATGGCTGGGGTTATGAAGGATGAAGTTTCACCAAGGGAGACTTCAATGATTTGTATAATTTAAGAGCAAAATATCCATGACATGTCCATATTGACATAGAAAGTTGTTACTCAGGAAATAAGAACATTAACAAAGACCATAAAATAAAAAACATAAGCATGTGATCTTGAAAACAAGCATCGGAAGAAATTAGATCAAGAATATTTCTTGATGCATTTGAAAATAAAGATAATACCAATAAATTTTATGCAGATTACGATGAAGATGGCATCGTTAATTATAATGAAGCAATGATTTTCGTCATGGAACATTACAATGACTCACTGACACCCACTAGTTTCGACTACAACGGCCAAGCCATAGATATCTCCATGAAAGAACAAGAAGGAGCTATCCCTACAGGCTAAAATGTCGCATATATTTACTATACTAAAAGTCTCTCTTCAAGAGAGTTTTTTCCTCTTGCCATCATCCCTTCACTTGACTATAATCAACGACATAATCGTGTACGGACGCATATATGCGTCCCTGCAATCTTATAAATCTACCTGTCGGTAGACAGGCTTTATAACCTTACAAACTTCTCCATGTGCTGAATCTTCGCTTATAAATGACATAAAGATGCTCTGCCTATCCTCGAACATGGTCTCCAGAGACTCGAATATCGCGGCTACGATAGTGCTGGTATCATGATCGCTGATGGCACAGGAAATCATGAGCTCTACAGAGCTGTCGGTAAAGTCAGTGAACTTTCTAAAACAATTAAGAATTCAGAGTGAAAAGTTCAGAATTCTGCATTCTGCAATTTTAACTGTTGAATAGCCCATACTCGTCGAGCCACGCATGGTGGCGTTAATGAAGAGAATACCCATCCGCATCATGATGCGACCAAGCGTCGATGGGTCGTCCACAACGGTATTATTGAAAATCAACATAAATTGAAACAATGACTAATCGCTGACTGATATATGTTTTATGGACAGACAGACACGGAAGTGATCCCTGCTCTCCTCCATCGTCATTATAATGGCAACTTCCGCGAGACAGTCGAGAAAGTACTCGCTATGCTCCACGGTGCCTACGCTCTCGTCATCGTCCATCTCGACACACCTGACGAGATCATCGGAGTCAAACGATGAAGTCCACTCATACTATGAATGAAACAGTCAGATCATCAGTTTTTCTTCTCCTCTGATGCACAAGCACTCGCTGGCTATGCTGATGAGATCATCTATCTCGAAGATGGCGAACTCGTCCATGTTGTCGGCAAAGAATACACTGTTATATCCGAAAGAGGTGTGATCAGCAAAGATCCCGAGAAGCTCGAGATCTCTGCCATGGAAGCATCCAAAGGTGAGTATGAACATTTTATGCGTAAAGAGATCGATGAACAAGCGACGATCATGGAGCGTATCATGCGTGGGAGAGTCGATTTCGCGACACAGACACTGATGGCAGAGGCATTTCATGGCATGGGAGAAGAAGACTACGATCATATCGTCTTGGTAGCATGTGGGACATCGTATAATGCAGCTATGCTCGGTGCCTACTGGATCCAAGAGCTCACCGGCATCCGTGCCTATGCAGAAATCGCATCCGAGTATACCAATAAGACGATCCATCTCGATGACAAGACCCTCCATATCTTCCTCTCACAGTCTGGCGAGACTGCTGATGCTATCGATGTCTTGAAGAAGATCAAAGCTCGTGGCGGTCATACCTTCGGTATCGTCAATGTCGTCGGTTCGACGATTGCAAACCTCACCGATCATGGATTATTTATGCGTGCAGGATACGAGATCGGTGTCGCATCGACCAAAGCATTTATCGGACAATTGTCCTGCCTCTTCCTCCTCGTCTTATCACTTGCGAAGAAGAGAAGTATCTCGACCGAGCTCTACCTCGAGCTCCTCACCGCTCTCAGAGAGATCCCCTATCAGATAGCGAGTATGCTCGATCAGAAAGATAAGCACGGTAGTGTGATGAAAGATACAAACAATACTGGTCTGACGATGTATCGTCATGGCGAGAAAATCATGACCGACTGGTCAGTGATCGGTCAGCGAATCGGTCAGTATCATGATATGTTTTATCTCGGCAGAGGAAATCAATATCCTATCGCAGCTGAGTGATCGCTCAAGATCAAAGAGATCAGCTATATTCACGCAGAAAGTTATCCGTCAGGAGAACTGAAACACGGTCCGCTTGCTCTCATGAGTGATCAAGTGCCCACCGTCGTCATCGCTGTCGATGATCCGCTCTTTGCGATGAATAGCTCAACGATCGCCGAAGTACAAGCCCGCAAAGGACAGGTCATCGCTATCGCAAATCAGGTCATCGAGTCTGCTGAGTGGACTATCGTCATCCCTCGTACGCACTATCTCGTAGCACCATTTCTCACGACGATCGTGATGCAACTCCTCGCCTATCATACAGCATACGCTCTTGGGAGAGAAATCGATAAACCGAGAAACTTAGCGAAGAGTGTGACGGTGAAGTAAATATATTAGCATAGCAACATATATGTTTTAAAAGCACTACCAATAATGAACTTTACTCAACATATTAAATATCTTACATCAAGAGATGTTCTCATGGCTTGATGAAAATGAGCATCTTTGTGAGAAATGTTCCAAGCATGAATACCTGTACCATGATGATTTGTAGTGCTATCAAGCACATTTGATTACTTTATAAAAAAAACAGGTCTGAATATACAGATACAGGGTATATTAGATCAAGTAAATCACCAAACTGTATCAAATGTAGAAGAAGCATCAGAGAGTATTCAATCACTTATATTGAGTTTTCCAATACCAGAAGAAATAGAACGTGAGATATACGCTAGTTTCGATAAAGAAGGTCTCGAGTACGTCGCAGTGAGATCATCTGCTACTGCAGAAGATGGTGCAGAACATGCACGAGCTGGTCAACTGGACAGTTTTCTTAATATTACCAAAGACGATGTTATTGAAAAAGTAAGAAAATGCTGGGCTTCTTTATTTACACCAAGAGCGATATTTTATAGATTTGAAAAAGATCTCCATAACGATCATATCTCTGTAGCAGTAGTAGTGCAGAAGATGGTACAATCAGAGATGGCAGGTATAGCATTTTCAGTCCATCCTGTAACAGAAGATAGAAATCAGATGATTATCGAAGCGGGGTATGGATTGTGAGAGGCAATAGTATCGTGAGCAGTAACGCCTGATAGTTATGTTATCAGAAAAGACAATAAAGCGATAGATATAACGATCAACCATCAGCATAAAGCACTCTATAAGTCACAGAATGGAGGTAATGAGTGGAAAGAGTTGTGAGATAGAGGAGAACAACAAATTCTTAATCACGATCAGATACAAGAACTATCCGAAATCATTCTTCATATAGAACATCATTATGCTTTCCCTTGCGATATAGAATGGGCATATGAATGATGACAATTCTTTATTGTGCAAAGTAGACCAATTACGACTTTGCAAACTATATCACAGCCCACATCTCGTAAAATAAAACTAATTTTCACAAGAGATCATAATCAATGGATGAACGAAATAGTTGATTATGTGTTTGTACATATACTACCTCATGTATTCGGTGCTGGACTCTCTACACAAATCACTTATTTTAACGGAAGAACATCCGAACGACGACGCTTTAGTGATGAAGTATGAGCTATAAAAAATGCCGTATTAGCCAAAAAAGTGAATGACAATATCTTTACTCAAGAAACGCAAGAAAAGTTCTTACAGGATGTACAACATATTCGTAGTTTATTATCACTCAAAGAGGTCGAAAAACGGAATCCTATAAAATTTTTACAAGAAATAAAAGATCGTTTCATTGCAGTTTATCCTCTCTATCTTCTTGCTCTTTTCATTCCAGGCTTTTGGAGAGATGAATTCGTTAGATTACATGGCAAAGATGGTGAATTTATTGCTGATAGATTATTTCATAGTAGAGAAAAGAGTGAATGATTATTGAAAGAGATTACAAATTTCTTGCGTTTATGGCTTAGTCCTCTATTAACCTCTAAAAAATATCCAGCAAAGACTATTATTGTTCTATCACAAAAAGAAGTTATCAATTTTCTTGAAGATGATATTATACCAGATATAACTATTATAGAACAGAGATTACATTGATTCATCTATATGGACCAGACCATTACTCCAGTAAGTAATTTTCAGAAGTTCTTAGATGAGAAAGATATGATTATCGAGTTAGATAATCATTGATTCAATCAAGATAGTTTATGTGGAACTTCTGCTTATAAGACAGATACAGTGATTGGGAAAGTAAAAATTATAATGAATTCATATGAAATGAATGATTTTTCTGAAGGTATGATTCTTGTCACTCCCATGACAGCTCCAGAATACCTACAAATCATGAAAATTGCTTCTGCCATTATAACAAATGAGGGAGGCATTACTTGTCATGCAGCAATAACTGCAAGGGAGCTCAAGAAACCATGTATAATTTGAACTAAAATAGCGACACAAGTTTTACATGATGGAGATATTGTAGAAGTTGACACTAATGATGGAATAGTAAGAATATTAGATAGGAAAGATAACACAAAAAATACACAGTTTTTATCACAAACAGACTGGGTAAAATATTTAGATAGAGAACAGCCGCCCTTACTATTTTCGGCTTTTATAGATCCCTATTGAGTCTCACTACAAAAAACGGTATGATTTTGATTTAATCATCAACTCAATTACTATAAAGATGGTTTATGAACATTTTATAGATCAGAAAAAGAACTTATACAATCAGATATTTACTTTGCAGATCTTTTAAAGAATAATATTCCACTAGTATACAAAACGATTGAATATGAGAAAAGAACTCATACCATAGCTCATGAATTACTTTCTCTTGTTACCTTTAGAGAAGAGGATATATTATCGATTCTAGAAAAGTTTGAGTATATCCTCTTATACAATACCGTTATTCCTTATCGCTTTTTATCGGCAATTGAAAGATTTCCAGATATAAAAAATATAGTAGACTGCGATCTAATTAAACAGTTGGTAAAATGTAGAGAAAGATCCTATTATCCTGACCTTATGGTGAATATCATAAAAGATATCGCAGGTTTTGTAATGAATAAGTTTAATTTGCCTATAGAATATGGACTACTCTGTACATATCAAGAGATACAGTATGCACTCAAAAAAAGTACTTTATCACTTTCTTTACATGATCTTGAACAAAGAAAACATGGTATATATTTTGGCACTATTAATAATGAATTTATAAAAGATAAGAATTGATCATATGTAATAAATCGGACAAAAGACGAATTAAGACAGACTATAAATCATAAAGAATATATCAAAGGAAGCATAGGATATGCTGGTAAAGTACAATGAAAAGTAAGAATAATCAATACTATACAAGAAAACATACAATTTGATGATGGTGATATTTTAGTATCAATCAATACAAATCCTTCTTTGATGGCATTTTTAAGAAGAGCGTGAGCAATTATAAGCGATGAATGATGAACAACTTGTCATGCGGCGATAGTGGCAAGAGAACTAAAAAAACCATGTATTATTGGCACAAAAATAGCCACTCAAGTATTACATGATGGCGACCTCGTCGAAGTTGACGCAATTAATGGAATAATAAATGTATTATCAAAATAGACTACACTTCTTTCATCTTCAACCTCACCTGATCGATACGCTGTTTCTTCCTCTTCGTCACGGTGATCGTGTAGTGATCAGTCTCGATCGATTCATTGACCGATGGGATACGACCGAAGAGATTATTAACATAGCCTGAGACTGTCTCATACTCATCAGACTCAGGCAAAAGAATCGGGAGATGCTCGTTGACATCAGCAATGCTCGCTGTCGCATCCAATGTATAACGCTTATCATCTAAGACTGTCACAATAGTGTCTTGTTCGTCACCTTCATCGTGTATATCACCAACGAGTTCTTCGAGAATATCTTCCATAGTCACCACACCTATCGTATTACCATACTCAGAGATAACGATAGCTATATGGAGATGAGACTTTTGAAGCAATCTCAAGCAGTCAATAATTTTCATATTCTCTGGCACATAAGGAATAGGCCTGATCAGCTTATGCAGATCAAGCGACTTTTTACTTATATGTGCAGAGACAATATCTTTGAACAGTATCCATCATGTGATATTATCAATACCTTCTTCGTAGACAGGAATCCTCGAATATCATTCACGGATCAATATATCGATATCGTCAGATTTTCGTGTGCTAGCATTGATAGCAAACATCTTATGTGATGGCGTCATGATCTCACTCACTTGCCTATCATCGAAATCGAAGACATTCTGGATAAGTTCTCTCTCCGACGCATTGATCTGGCCATCTTCTTCGGACTCTGCGACGATCATACGAAGTTCCTCTTCACTATGTGACAACTCCTCTGTCGCATCGGTGATGCCAAACATCCTCAAAAATGCCTGTGACAAGACATTTAACAATCGGATAAATGGTTTGAATATACGATAGAATCGATAGAGAGGTTTGATAATAAGCGATGATATATACAACGAGTCGCGGATGGCAAGTGACTTGGGAGCCAACTCTCCCAATACAATATGCAATACAGTAATAACAAAAAATGTAATAGGTACAGCTACAGCATGTGCCGCTACTTCACCGAGACCTGTATGGAGATAATTACTCAATGCGATAAACTGCGTCGCGATAAGAGGTTCGGCAATCCATCATAATGCCAACGATGTGATCGTGATACCAAGCTGACAGGCAGAGAGATAGTCATCAAGATGGTCTACAGCATGCTTGATGAAATGTGCTTTACTATTTCACTGTTTGATAAGAACATCGATCTGTGATCATCTGACTTTGACGAGGGCAAATTCTGCAGCGACAAAGAATCCGTTAAGTGCAATAATAAGAAGAGTAATAAGCCACGAGGCCATGAAAACGAAGGATGATAAATATATCAAAGATAATGATTTCCTGACACTCTGCAAGAGATTATCGACAAATCAAAGAACAGCTTGATCTCACGTATAATTTAGATATAGTAAAATGAATTGTGAATTGTGAATTGTGAATTGTGAATTTTAATTCTTACTTCTTAAGTAATGCTCTTCACCATCATCGGCTTTATCCTCCTGATCATCGGACTCATAGGAGTGATGCTTCCTCTCCTCCCTGGGACAATACTCAGCTATATCGGACTCCTCTT